>Ga0180223_1002129_pt1 | contig 12578 bp, 20 predicted proteins | sample eDN5th30CKraftOP_FD_151337 | JGI IMG/M metagenome (GOLD analysis project Ga0180223, IMG submission 151337) | Enriched Organic Plus compost microbial communities from Emeryville, California, USA - eDNA 5th pass 30_C Kraft OP (version 2) (version 2) ...
CATCGCCATCTTCCCGAATCCGCGCGACCTTGGATCTCAGTCGAGGAAACGTCATTGGCCGTAACCATATCGAAGGATGCAACACGGGTCCACCAACTGCGGACCTTATGCGGGCAGCCGACGGCGCAGGACCACAAACGAAACGAGGCACCATTCCCACCCCGTCGGCCGAGTTAGTAATAAATTTGGTCCCTACCATCTGCACTCGCGGTCACTGAGCCGGAACCCGGTCACACGACGTTCAAATTATAATCTGCCCAAGTCAGTGCGGGCAAGCCCTGCGTCGCGGCCCGAAGATCGGCCGGAAATGGCACGCTCGTCGCGCTCGGACGGGCTGCGAACTGATGGAACCAATCCATGAGACGCGGCGCATCTTCGGGATAGGGTACATCATACAGGTCGTGAGCGAACTGAACCGTCGAGTAGGTGATGCAATCTGCGATAGTAGGAGAATTTCCAACGAGGAATTCACCATCCTTCTCAGACATCAGCATATCGATTTCGCGGAGCCGGCGATAATACCATTCTGCGCCAAGCCGAGCCGCATCGCGATTGAGCTCCTCCCGGCCAGTGAAGAGCGGGCTGGCCTTGCGAACCCAGAAGCTGAACATGGTGGTCGCCTCGTCTGCGAGGGCGACGAATTCCCGCGTGCGTGCCTTTTCGGCCAACGTGCTCCCGATCATGGGAGGCGTCGGATAGCGTTCCTCGAGATACTCGAGGATCGCAATTGATGATCGGATGATGATGTCCTGATCGACCTGCAGGATCGGAACAGTGCCCAGCGGCGACAGTTTCGGCATGTCTTTCGGCGGCCAGCCCTGGCTCAGGTCGAAGGGCGAACGTTCGACATCTGTTATGCCTTTCTCGGCAAGGTAAATGCTGACACGACGTGGATAGACTCCGAATTCCATCTCGTAGAGTTTCATAGAAGCATTCTCCAAGTATCGCGCCTCTTGACAGAGTATCGCGTTTCTCGACAGGTCGCCATCATGTAACTTTATAAGTTTCGAATTTCAAGCCCCAGGCGATCGTTGTTGTTTGAATCAGCCTCAGGGCTGAATGACCCCGTCCCATGATCCTTTAGGTATCATCTTCAAGATCGGTCCTACCGGGGTCGGAGAGCCCTGTGGTTTACCGCAGCGCCATCCCGAACAGCACTTTCATCGTCAGGCAGGTCTGTATGGCCGCGCCGTCGTAGTCCCGCGGCGGCCCGCGCTTGCCGGTAGGTGCGGCTTCCCAGGTCATGACGGGATCGAACCAGATAGTCAGCGAGCCTCGGCGCTTCAGTGCTTCCTTATAGGCTCGCAAGTTCCTGGCCCTGAAGGTGGCGGTATCGCTCTGCTCATGCCACCCAGCTATCACGCTGGATTCACGAGAGGAATTCATCACCTGATTTGTGCAACACAGCCTTGAGGGCTGATCATCAGGCCTGGACCTCACCTCGATGCGATAACGTGACCCCTCCTGCCTGAGCACTCATTGTCGCTGCTCAGAGGTGGCGAAGGATGCGCCCAACAAGAGGAAATTCCACCCATTGCGTAAATTTTTTCTTTCGTGTAAGTTTTTATTGACCCAAAGGAGATCGGCTTGACCGGCAACGAGACCACATTGCTCACACGACTCCAGGCTTTGGCACATCCAGTCCGACTTTGGATTATTTCCAACCTCGCGGACGGTCGTCGCGCCTTCGTCAGCCAGTTGGCAAAAGAAGCAGGCATCAGTCGCCCGCTGATGAAGATGCATCTCCTGAAGCTTGAACGGGCAGGATTGGTACGCAGCGCTTTTGAGGCGGCAGAAAGCGGCAAGCTCGCCAATTTTTATGAGATCAGCCCGTTTTCACTGGCAATCAGTCCTCAGAGCATTGCCGAGGCAGGACCGCACCCAAGGCCGAGCGATTACCACAACTCAGGAGCCAACAATGACTAACGCGCCCGCATTCATCATTCTGTCTGTTCTGACGCTCTTGGTGATCGTCATCGTGTTTGCCATGAAGTATCTGACTGCCGCTCGCCGAGGCCGCGCGCTGGAAATGAAGGAAAAAGAAACAGTAGCGGCCATCGAAGGCTTGCGACAGGAGATCGCGCAACTGACGAACCGGCTTAATGTGGTGGAAAAACTTCTGAAAGACGTCGAATGACCACGGGTAGTTGTCATGGATATCCGACGCTGAAGAGGCTCTGCCACCCCCGGCGCGACTTCCCGTTGCTGGTAGCCTCCAGAGCGGGCCTGTCACAGTCATAATCGTGCGGAATGGCGGTCTGATGCTCTATGAACTGATAAAGTCTGTCCATATCATAGCGATGGTGATCTGGTTCGGTGGGACCATGACGGCAGCGCTCGCCCTTCTATACGCAATGCCTGAGACCATCGCCCGATTCGTGCGGTTCGATCGCAGCGTAACAACGCCTGCCATGGTCGTGATGTGGGCGGCCGGGCTGACGATGGCATTCTGGCACGGATGGTTTGCGAGCATATGGCTCGCAGTCAAGCTCGTAATTGTCATCGCCCTGTCTGGGGTCCACGGCATGGTCTCTAGCAGTTTACGGCGGGTGCAATGTGGGCCACCGAAACAGCCCGACATTATGCGCCTCGTGCTTCCGGTGATGTTTATCTGCATCAGCGCAATCGTGTTGCTGGTGATCATCAAACCATTCTGAGATCAGAGCACCCAGCAACAGAAAGCAACATCCGCAAAAACCACGGTGAAGTCCGGAGTAGCAGCTTCGGCGATGGGGAACTGCTGCCTCGGCGGATGTCAGCCTGAGGCCTGCGCGTCGAGAACATGCGCTTAGCAGCACTAAACGATGACGTTCCCAAAACCATGCGTGGAACAGCAAACAAAGAGAGGTTCTCGCGATGAACAGTATCATAAACGGAGCAGCTTGGATCAGCTATCCCGTACTTTTCCTCCACGTTGCTTCTGGCTTCATCGGCATGTATGGCGGCTTCGTCCCTCTCTTTACCCGGAAAGGTGGGATTTCGCACCGTAGATGGGGCCTCGTATTCGTCTGGGGTATGGCTATTGCCGCAGTTACGGCCTTTCCCTTAGCTTTCTGGAGCCGTGACATTTTTCAGGCCACGATCGGCCTGCTGAGCGGGTATCTCGTACTCATGTCGGTGCGCAGTTTGCATATTAACAAGGCTCCGCGCCCCTCGCTGGACTGGAGCGTCGCATTTGCGGGAACGTTCGCCTTCATGGCCATGATCGGCGCAGGTATTGTGCAATTTAATACTGCACCGTCCCCGCAGGCGCGCGCCTCCATCGTTTTCGGGGCACTCGGTCTTATTGTATGCGCGCGCCAATTCATGGCGCTGACCACCGCCGTCACCACGTTTCGGCAACGGGTGCTTGATCACATGCTTGCAAGCTGTTTGGCTCTGACTTGTGGCGTTGCCTCATTCCTCAACACTCAACTCGGCAACCTCACCGGCCTCGACTGGCCATTGGACTGGCGGATGCTGTTTCCGGTCATCTGCGCTATCCCGATCTTAACCTATTTCCTTATCCGTTGGTCACGAAAGCTACGGGGCGTTGAATCGGTCGCAGGGATCGTTCAGGCGCCGGAAAGCTCTGAAACAACACGGTTTCGCTTCTTTGCGCGAGCCGAAGGCATATCGTTGCTTGTGCTAATGGGGATCGCAGTTCCTCTTAAACATTTTGGAGGGCACCCTGAACTCGTTCGGCTGATGGGTCCGGTCCACGGCGCGCTGTTTGTCTTGTATGTCATAGCTGTAATGCTGGCGCGGCGCCCAAACAGATGGACCACATCAGTTGTGATATGGGCAATTCTCGCGAGTATCGTACCCGGTGGCACGTTTATTTTCGACGCATTGCTTCGTCGGAGAGACAATCGGGAGATCAACCCCGCGTCAGTAGGCCAAACCTTGAGTTAGGGCATCACGATCTCCCCTCTCGGCATTCCATTGCGGTAGAGCAGAAAGCGAGGATTTCGCAGTGGCTATCCGTCTCTGAAAGCTAGTTTCCCGCTTATCCCTTGACCGCGATGAGAATGATGCATATACGATTTATATATGAATCATGCGTCTGGGGATTGCGATGGGCATCGTAAAAATTGACGAAGCGCTGCACGATGAGGTTCGAAAGGCCAGTTCGGTCATGTGCCGCTCCATCAACGCGCAGGCTGAATTCTGGATGAAGATCGGCATGCTGGCCGAGGCCAATCCAACCCTGTCCTTCAATGACATTGTCAAAATGCAACTGGAGGCGGCGGAACGACAACCAAAGGACCTAGAAGCCGCCTGACATGGTCAAGACTCCTGATGAGCTGGCGCTCATGCGCATATCGGGCAAGATGTTGGCGTCCGTCTTCGAAATGCTCGATCGGCAAGATTTGGTCGGCATGTCAACGTTGCAGATCAACGATCTGGTGGAACGCTTCATCAGCGTGGACCTCGCCGCCCGTCCTGCCAGCAAAGGCCAGTATGGTTTCAAGTATGTGCTGAACTGCTCAATCAACGACGTTGTCTGCCACGGCGTTCCCGACAGAAATGAGATCATTCGTGATGGCGACATCGTCAATTTTGATATCACGCTCGAAAAGAACGGCTACATTGCAGATTCGAGCAAGACCTATCTTGTCGGCAATGTTCGCCCTGCTGCGCGACGGCTTGTACGCATCGCACAGGAGGCGATGTGGAAAGGCATAATGCAGGTCCGTCCCGGTGCTCATCTGGGCGATATCGGCTTCGCTATCGAGCGTCACGCCAAAAGGAACGGCTGTTCTGTAGTGCGTGAATATTGCGGACATGGCATCGGCCGCGAGATGCACGAAGAACCGCAGGTATTGAATTTTGGCCGACCGGGAACAGGGATCGAACTGCGAGAGGGTATGGTATTCACCGTCGAGCCGATGATTAATCAGGGCTCTCGTAAGGTCACCACGGCTGAAGATGGATGGACCGTCTTGACAAGTGACGGAAAGCTATCCGCCCAGTTTGAGCACACAGTCGCAGTCACAAGAAACGGCGTAGAAGTCCTGACCCTGCGTCGAGATGAAAGAGCGGCGGTGGCAAGTTGACCGCCCACCAATGCTAACGGTGTTTTCCTCTCCCTATAACGAAGGGCGCCGAACGCGCGAAAACGCCTGCAACCGTCCAGGTTGATCGGTCGGCCGGGAGTTCTTCGGAGAAGAAAGTACCCACTACCGTATAATGGACGCCGTCGGGTGGACCTGTTCCGATTTTGTCTCGGTCCGGTGCTCATGCCCGGCGGCCCTGCGTTCGAAGTCCGTAGCTGATTTCCAGTCGAGGACTTCACCTGCCAAGAGACCGGCCCCGTCAAAAGTGAAGCCCGACTGGATGTGATGCTCCCTCCTGGCGTCGATGATGGTGATCGTCGCGCCGGGCATGGCCCTTCTGAACCGCGAAGCCAGTGAGAGACCAGTCGCACCCGCCCGCGGCGATAACGATTCGCGGGCGGGCATGCGAGGTCTGTGCCTACCCGTTGTGCTGGCAGAGCACCAAGAGCAAATGCATCGCCGTTACAGCGCGCGACCGGGTTCGGGATAAAGCCGCAGAGCGAGTGAGGGTCAGGGATTTGCGCTACGGATCGCACTTATGGCCTCGAACTGGCTGAGGAAGACCCTGCCGGTCAGGTGGTCAAGGAAGTCGGCCCGCTCCAGCCGGTCCATTACCGGGCCTTTCACTTCGGTCAGATGGAAGGTGACATCGGCATCCCTGAGTCGGTGGTTGATCTCCTCCAGGCTTTCCAGCGCGCTGGCGTCGATGGCGTTGACGGCGGAACACATCAGCACGACGTGGCGGACGTCCGGCCTTTGCGCAACGAGTTCGGCAATACGATCCTCGAGATAGCGGCTGTTGGCGAAATAAAGGCTTTCGTCGACGCGAATCGACAGGATCTGCGGATCGGTCAGAACCTGGTGTCGCTCGACGTTGCGAAAGTGCTCGGTGCCCGGCACCTGGCCGATAATCGCCATATGCGGTTTGCTGGTGCGGTAGAGGTGCAGAAACAGCGAGAGCGCCACGCCGGCAACGACACCCGGCTCCACCCCCCAGAGCAGCGTGACGATGATCGTCGCGGCCATGGCGGAGAAGTCGGCCTTCGAATAGTGGAAGACATGGCGGATCGCCTTGAAGTCGACGAGCGACAGCACCGCGACGATGATGGTTGCGGCCAGCGTCGCCTGCGGGAGGCTGGTGAGCAGCGGGGTGAGGAAGAGTGTGGCGAAGGCGATGCCGACAGCCGTGAAGACGCCGGCCGCGGGGGTCTCGGCGCCGGCATCGAAATTGACGACGGAGCGGGCGAAGCCGCCGGTCACCGGATAGCCAGAGGAGAGGCCGGCGGCGATATTCGCCGCGCCGAGGCCGATGAGCTCCTGGTCCGGGACGATCCGCTGCCGGCGCTTCGAGGCGAGCGTCTGGGCAACGGAGACGGATTCGACGAAGCCGATGATGCTGATCAGAAAGGCCGGCGCGGCAAGCGTCATGATCAGCTCGACAGAAACCTGCGGGAAGCTGAGCGCCGGCAGACCCTGCGGGATCGAACCGACAAGCGCCACGCCCTTCGCGGCAAGGTCGAGGGCGACGGCGAGCAGGATCGTGACGGCCACGGCCAGGATCGGCGCCGTCTTGGTCGCAAGGTCGGCTGCGCGCTTCGCGACGCCGATGCCGATCAGCAGAGGCTTCAGGCGGGTGCGCGCGAAATAGAGAAAGGCCAGTGCGCCGCCGCCAATGGCGACGGTGTAGGGATTGATCTCGGCGGCCAGGCGGGCAAGCGCGATGATCATCTCGAGGAGCGTGTCGCCGCCGGCCGTAACGCCGAGGATGTGTTTCAGCTGACTGGCGGCGATCAGGATGCCGGACGCGGTGATGAAGCCGGAAATCACCGGATGGCTGAGGAAATTGGCGAGGAAGCCGAGCCGCAGCAGGCCCATCAGCACGAGCATGACGCCTGACAGCAGCGCCAGCACGATCGCCGCCGTGAGATAGTCGGCCGTACCCTGCGCGGCGACCTGGCCGACGGCAGAGGCCGTCATCAGGGAAACGACGGCGACGGGGCCGACTGCGAGCGTGCGGCTGGTGCCGAATAGGGCATAGGCCACAAGCGGCAGGATCGAGGCGTAAAGGCCGACTTCAGGCGGCAGGCCGGCGAGCATCGCATAGGCCAGCGATTGCGGGATCAGCATGATCGTCACGATGATCGCGGCAACGACATCATTGGTGAGTGTCGTGCGGTCATAGGCCCGTGCCCAGTCGAGCATCGGGAGGAAGCGCTGGATCCTGATGGCGGGAAGACGCATGTTCCTGTCGCTCTCCCGCTGCTCAGGCGACGCGCGATTGCGTGCGTGCGGCAACCGAACGGCGGACGAAGCGTGCCAGCGCAATGCCCGCGAGCATCGAGCCGACGAAGATCAGCGCGCTCGACTCTCCGAGACCGAGAGCCGGAACGGCACCGCCCGGACAGAAGCCGGTGATGCCCCAGCCGATGCCGAACACGGCCGAGCCGGCAACAAGCGGAAGATCGAGCTTGCGTGCCGTCGGCAGATGGAACGTCTTGTCGAAGAGCGGCGCCGGGCGCTTCAGGATGAAACTGTAGCCGATGGCGGTGACCACGAGCGCGCCGCCCATCACGAAGGCCAGCGACGGGTCCCAGGTTCCGGCGAAGTCGAAGAAGTTGAGCACCTTGGCGGGATTGATCATGCCGGAAATGGCGATGCCGGCGCCGAAAATGAGCCCGGCAATCAGGGCGGAAAGGATTCGGGCCATCAGAAGCCTCCGAGAAGGTGACGGACAACGAAGACGGTGAGCGCCGTCGAAGCCATGAAGATCAGGGTGGCGGCGATCGAGCGCGGCGAGAGGCGTGCAAGCCCGCAGACGCCATGGCCCGACGTGCAGCCTCCGCCAAAATGGACGCCGATGCCGACGATGAGACCGCCGACGATGAGCCAGGGCGTGGGAACCGGGCTTTCGAACGGCACGGCTGAAGCCCCGGCTACGATAATCAAAGCGGGAGCCGCGACTGCCCCTGCGATGAAAGCAGCGCGCCAGGCCCAGTCATTCGACAAGGGCGGAAGGAGCCCGGAGAGAATGCCGGTCATGCCGGCGATGCGGCCGTGAAAGGCCATGAGGAGGATGGCGGCAAGGCCGATCAAAGCGCCCCCGAGAAGGGAGGCAAGCGGTGTGAACTCGGTCATCGATCAGTCTCGTGGTTGTGTGTTGGTCGTGCCGGTTTGGCAGAACAACCGATGCATGGTGTGGATGAAGGCGGCGACGCGGGCGTCGGCGAGCCGATAGAAGACGTGCTTACCCTCCTTGCGGCCGGCGATCAGTCCTGCCTCGCGAAGACCGGCGAGCTGCTGCGAGAGGCCCGGCTGGCGGATGCCAAGCAGATCCTCGAGCTCGCGCACCGAGCGCTCGCCCTCCACGAGAGCGCAACAGACCAGCAGGCGGTCCGGATTGGACAGCTTCTTCAGGAAGGCCGATGCCTCATCGACATTGGCCTTCAGATCGGCGGCTTCGCAGGAGAGCTTTTCGATCACCGGTTCAGTCCCAGGATGCGCCTGTCAACAGATCGAGCGGGATCTTGAGATAGCGCCGGCCGTTCGCTTCCGGTTCGGGCAGACGGCCACCCCTGGTGTTGATCTGCAGCGAATGCAGGATCAGCTTCGGCATGGGCAGAGTTCTGTCGCGGGCCTCGCGCGCGGCGACGAACTCCTCTTCCGTCTTGTACTTGGCCATGTGGATGTTCTTCGCCTTCTGCTCGGCGACCGTCGACTCCCACAGCGGTTCCCGGCCGCCGGGCTGATAGTCATGACCGGTGAAGATGCGGGTCTCGTCGGGAAGCGCCAGAATGTCCTGGATCGACTTCCACAGCACCTTGGCGCTGCCGCCGGGAAAGTCGGCGCGCGCCGTTCCGCTGTCGGGCATGAACAACGTGTCATGGACGAAGGCGGCATCGCCGATGACATAGGTGATCGAGGCGAGCGTATGGCCGGGCGAGAACATCACCTTGGCATCGATATTGCCGACCCGGAAGGTGTCTCCGTCGGCAAAGAGCCGGTCCCACTGGGAGCCGTCGACCGGGAAATCCGGCCAGTTGTAGAAGTCCTTCCACAGCTTCTGGACCTCGATGACCTTCTCGCCGATGGCGGTCTGTGCGCCTGTCTTCTGTTTCAGGTAGGCGGCAGCCGAGAAATGATCGGCATGCGGATGGGTGTCGAGGATCCACTCGACCTCGTAACCCTTGTCCCGCACGAATGCGAGGATGCGGTCGGCATTCGTCGAGGCCGTCTGGCCTGACTTCTCGTCGAAGTCATAGACGGGGTCGATGATCGCGCATTTCTTCGTCTCGGGATCGGCGACGACATATTGGATCGACCAGGTGCGACGGTCGAAAAAGCCGGTCACTTCCGGTTTCGGGACCATAGGAACTGCCTTTCTGAAGTTTCGTGTGCCAATAATGGATTTGCGTTGCTTAGTGGCCATTGGCTCCCAGCCAGGTAACGACTCCTGACAGATCAAAGCCACGCTCACGTCCAAAGCGGATGACGTCGTCTTTCGCCATACGACCGTCGAGAACCTCGCCGAGGGCCCAGAGCGTCAAGGATCGGGTACCGGACCGGCAGAAGGCGAGAACCTGACCGTCGTTTTCGGCGAGTACACGCTGAAACGCCCGCACGGCACCTTCGGTAATCTCGGCCGCGCGCAGGGGAATATGCGCACTGGCGAGTCCGGCCTGCGCGGCGGCCTCGGCAATTTCGCTGGCACGCGGCTGACCGAAATCCTCGCCATCCGGCCGATTATTGATGAGGACTCGAATACCGGACGCAGCGGCTGCGCTGACATCGCTGGTGCTGAGCTGTTCGCAGATCGACAGCCGGTCGTTGATGCGGACAGGCTTCATTGCCGCCCCCCTTTGAGAGGGCACGTGTTGAAGCCGAAGAGCGGATAGAGCGGGCAAGTCGAGAACAGGCCCGTCAGCAGCGGAGCGAGTCCGATCAGCCCCCACCAGCGTGCGTTGCCGTCAAGTAGAAAGGTGAGTGACAGCAGCGCCAGACCGACGATGATCCTGAGGATGCGATCGATGCCTCCGACATTTTTGGTCATGGTTCATTCCTCTCGTTTGAAGGTCGCGCACCGATTGTTGCGCAACAACGATTGCAAAAAACTGCAACTATTAGCGTGCAGAAGTTCAACAACGGCTCGGCCTCAATTCCCGATCAGTCCTGGGTGACTTTCCTGCGCCCGGAGGCGCGATTTCCCGCCGAAGGGCCGTCGGCGAGCGTGGCCGTTCCCTTTGCTGCCCGAGGCTCGCAAAAGGACTTGCAGAGCACACTCAGGACGCTACGGGCCGGCTCGCTCTCGATCCGATACCAGATGGTCTGGCCATCCCGCCGGCCTGCAATCAGTCTATCACGGCGAAGCAAAGCCAAGTGCTGAGACACGGTCGAGTCACGAATGCCGAGGAACTCCGCGAGCTGCCCGACTGATTTTTCGCCCTCAATGAGCTGGCACAGGATCAGGAGGCGGTGCCGGTTCGCGAGCGCCTTCAGCAATTCGCAGGCATCGTCAGCGGCGGTCTGCATGGATTCAAGATCAATTTTCATTACTGCGTACCTACGATGGTTTGAATATAAATGTCAACGGAAAAATTTGGCGTGCGCGGTGCGGCGCAGGATCGAACTTTGTCCAAGGAGAGCTACACCATGGCGAATGCCCGACCGAGCCCCTAGCTGACAGCATTGCGCAACGGCAACCAGATCCTAGCCTGTCCCGATGCACTGGAAGTGCGTCGCGCTTACGCTAACTGCAATTGTTCTTCGGCGATCTTACCGAAACCAAAGCGCTGATAGAGGTGCGTCAGCGCCAGCAATTGTTCGCGCAGCTTATGGCGGTTTGGCGGTCGGGATCGCGTGACATGATCCGTTCGCCGAAAAGCTTGAGCCGGTTTATTTGACCTCGGTACGGCTTCGTGCATGATAGCCTGTCCATTTCTTCCAGAGAGCCCAGCTCAGACATCAGGTTGTCCACAGCATCTCATTGCGCGAGATCGCGGCGGGGCAATCAGGTTTCCAGGCCCGGCCGTTCCCTCGGATCGGAATGATCGGCTCCGCGCCGCACTCAAGGATCGCGGCATGGCAGCGGCGTTTGTCGGAGGCTCCGTCCGCTATAATTGTCATGATATCCTCGGTGACCGGGATCTGCGACAGCAGCTCCGGCAGGATCGGGCTGTCGCCTTGTCGGCTGGAAGTGAACTCGACAGCACGGATATCACCTGTCGTGGTGCCGTCACCAGGTCAACCTTCCGCCAATTCCGACCGTGCGTTGCACCATGCTTGCGGGCCAGCCACTCGCCATCACCACGAAAACGGATGTCCATGTCTGCAAAGCGGCTGTTCCGAACCTTCGCGAACAAGGGTGCGGCCATATCTTTCAAATTGCCTCGATTGGTGCGCGTATCGCTTCGGCGGGGCTGAGCGCCTATGACCTGCCCCCACGAGATATGGGCGAAAGTTGGTGACGCCTGCTCAGACGGCGGCTTGAAGGTGGCGGAGGCCGTCGCGGAATTTCAATCCCCTAGATGATTTCCGGCAGGCGGTTCTGACCGTCGAGCTTGCGCCATTTCTTCTGCGCGGACATCATTAGTCGGAATGCCATAGCGAGCCCGGTCTTGCGGCTCAGGCAGCCCCTGGTTCGTCTGGTCCGGTGCCGGACGGTGGCGAAGGTGCTTTCGATCGGGTTTGACGTCCGGATGTGTTTCCAATGCTCGGCCGGGAAGTCATAGAAGGTGAGCAGCGCATTGCGGTTCTTGACCAGCTTGGCGAGGGCCTTTTCGTATTTGACCCCATAGGTTTCGATGAAATGATCGAAGGCGGCGCTGGCTTGGGCCTTCGTCTCGGCCTGCCAGATGTCATGCAGATGCCCCTTGGCCTTGACCTGCAGCGATTTCGGCAGCGCGTTGAGCACGTTCATGGTCTTGTGGACCCAGCAGCGCTATTCCCGTGTCGTAGCGAACACCTCACGCAAGGCAGCCCAGAAGCCGAGAGCGCCGTCACCGATGGCAAGCTTCGGATCCTGTTTCAAGCCACGGCGTTTGAGATCGAGCAGCAGTTCCCGCCAGCTCTGCGTGCTTTCGCGGAAGCCGTCGGTCATGGCCAGCAGCTCCTTGCGGCCATATTCATCGGCACCGACGATCACCAGAACGCACTGTTTCTCCTCGGCCAGGCGGGGTTTGAAATAAACCCCGTCCGCCCAGATGTAGAGGAAGCGGCGCATGCCGAGGTCACGCCTTTGCCAGGCTTCATGCGGTTGATTACGTTCAACGTGCCGACAAGGCAACAGCAGAAAACGATCAAAAGTGGCGACATCTCTCAGTCACTACAGGAGAGAATTGAGGTCCTGACTATATTGGAGCCATCCTGCTATACTAAAGACTCACCCCTCTCTGCCGCCCAACTTGCCACGACACCGAACCGCCCTGCACGACGCCCATGACCTCGCGGCCGAGCTGGCGGTCGATGACCGGCCGCCACGGGACAAGGGTGAACTCGTGGGATTTCTCGACCACGGCGAACTTGCCGCTGGATAACTGCACCGTG
>Ga0180223_1002130_pt1 | contig 12578 bp, 14 predicted proteins | sample eDN5th30CKraftOP_FD_151337 | JGI IMG/M metagenome (GOLD analysis project Ga0180223, IMG submission 151337) | Enriched Organic Plus compost microbial communities from Emeryville, California, USA - eDNA 5th pass 30_C Kraft OP (version 2) (version 2) ...
AACCAATCTGGTCGAAGGCATCAACAACAAGATCAAGGTCATCAAGCGGGTGGCCTACGGCTACCGGGACGACGCCTACTTCTTCCTGAAGATCCGGGCGGCCTTCCCCGGACTTGGGTGAAGAACCTTTTTTTTGCGTGGTCGGACCAGGCTGATGGCCGCTTCCGGGTCCGTCGACACCACCGTCGACACCCCAGCGCCCGTGGCCCTCCCGCCCCAAGCGCGCGACAAGCAACACCGCCGGTGCGTGGTCGGCCGGGAATCCCCGAACCACCCGCGCACGCACCGGCAACGCTGTCCGGTTCATCCCCCTGCACGCGGATACACCAGCCACATTCCAACGCATAAGCCGATAACGCACGGCAATAACGCGCAACTCCGCGCCAGTGCGCGCAACCTGCTGTTTTGCAAGCTTCCGGCGCGATCGATCGGGGATTTCGTAAAGCAGCGTTCACCGCGCACTGGGCGCCTTGCTAACGCATGCATGCGGACACTGTCGTCGGACCGTGGCACTCCGCCATGGCCTCGAAGAAGGAAGCGCAAAAATGGCCAACCAGCAGAACCAGAACCAGCAGGACCAGCAGCGCCGCCAGGACCAGCAGGGCCAGCAACAGCAGCAGGACCAGCAGGAGCGCCAGAACCAGCAGCAGCAGGACGACCAGCAGCGGGGTCGGCAGAACCAGCAGCAACAGCAGCAGCACGACCAGCAGGGTCGCCAGAACCAGCAGGACCAGCAGCACCGCGGCCAGCAGCGCTGATCCCGGCCGGCTCTCCAGTGCCAAGGGGCCCCCAAGCGGGGCCCTTTCCTTTTGCGCGGGTGGCAACCACCCGCGCGTGATCCCGGGATCACGCCAGGCCATGAGCAAATGCAGTTGGTGCAGCCATCTCCCCGGCGCGGATCGCAACGGCCACCACGTCGGCGTTGCACGCTTCCAGCCTGCAACGCCAAGCGGAGTCGCCATGAAGGTCCACCACCTCAATTGCATCTCCACCTGTCCGCTGGGCGGACACCTGATGGACGGCCGCACCCGCGGCGTGTTCACCCGCGCTTCCCTGGCCTGCCATTGCCTGCTGGTGGAAGCCGGCAACCGCCTGGTCCTGGTGGACACCGGGCTGGGCCTGCGCGACGTAGCGCATCCCCGCGACCGCCTCAGCGCGTTCTTCCTGGGCCTGCTCGCCCCCGACCTGCGCGCGGAAATGACCGCGGCACGCCAGCTCCAGGCGCTCGGCTACGCCCCCGCGGACGTCACCGACATCGTGCTTACCCACCTGGACTTCGACCATGCCGGCGGCCTGGACGACTTCCCCAACGCCACCGTGCACCTGCGCGCGATCGAGGAGGAAGCCGCCGCGCGCCAGCGCACCTGGCTGGACCGGCAGCGCTTCCGCCCGCAGCAGTGGGGCTCGCGCGGGCGCTGGCTCGCCTATGACGATGCGCGCACCGAGGCGTGGATGGGACTGGAGGCCGTGTCCGCGCTGCGCGGCCTGCCACCGGAGATCCTGATGGTGCACCTGCCCGGCCATACCCACGGCCATGCGGGCGTGGCCATCCGCGGCGACCACGACTGGCTGCTGCTGGCCGGCGACGCCTACTTCGACGCCCGCGAGATGCACGCCGAGCCCCGCTGCACGCCGGGCCTGCGCTTCTACCAGTGGATGATGGAGAAGGACCGGCGGGCACGCCTGCACAGCCGCGAACGCCTGCGCGAACTGGCGCTGCGCGAGCCGCAGCTCACCCTGTTCTGCTCGCACGACCCGATCCAGTTCGAGGCGCTGGCCGGCCGCCGCCTGGGCGATCCGCGGGTCGGCGCCGGTACCGGCCCGGTCGAGGCGGCAGGCTGATGCATGTCCCCGGGCAGGCCTGGAGCCGCGGCCGGGCACGGCGCGCACGTGGCCTTGCGTGGATGGACTAGGCCTGCGGCCGCGCCTCTACCTTCGGCTCGGCAACCTCGTGGCCGGCCTCGGCGCGGCCCGCCATTTCGGCGCCCGCATCGGGCGCCAGCTTGCGCATCTCGAACACCGAGATCGCCGAGATCACGCCCACGGTGAGGAAGGCGAACAGGAAGGCCAGCGGATCGCCATCGCCGCCGCCGGTGGCCCGTCCGGCCACGCTCAGCGCATAGCCGCCGATGGTCACGCCCAGCGCCAACGACACCTGCTGCGCCACCGCGGCCAGGCTGCTGGCCTGGCTCATGCGCTCCTGGCCGATCTCGGCGTAGGCGATGGCGTTGAGGCTGGTGAACTGCAGCGAGCGGAAGCAGCCACTGGCCAGCAGCACCGAGACCATCAGCCAGTACGGCGTATCGGCGCGGAACAGGCCGAAGCCGGCCAGCAGCGCCGAGGCCAGCAGGCCGTTCCACACCAGCACCGGGCGGAATCCGAACTGGTGCAGGATGCGCGGCGCCACCACCTTCATGAACATCGCCCCGGCGGTGGAAGTGAAGGTGATCAGGCCCGACTGCAGCGGATCCAGGCCGAAGCCCAGCTGCAGCATCAGCGGCAGCAGGAACGGCGTGGCGCCGATGCCGATGCGGAACAGCGAGCCGCCCAGCACGCCGGCGCGGTAGGTCGGATAGCGCAGCAGGTCCAGGCACAGCAGCGGATGCGGGTGGGTGCGCGCATGCCGCACGTAGGCGAACACCAGGGCGAAGCCGACCACGATCACCAGCGACGTCGCCGCGCCCGGCATCAACCCGCGGCCGATCGCCGACAGGCCGAACATCGCCAGGCCCAGGCCACTGGCCGACAGCACGAAGCCGCGCCAGTCCATCTTCGCCACCGGCTGGCGCAGGTCCGGCACGAAGCGCCACGCCAGCCACATGCCCAGCAGGCCCATCGGCAGGTTGATGAGGAAGATGAAGCGCCAGTGCGCATAGGTGGTGATCGCGCCGCCCAGCACCGGGCCGAGGATCGGGCCCAGCATCGCCGGCACCGTCAGCCAGCTCAGCGCGCGCACCAGCTCGGCCTTCTCGATGCTGCGCAGCAGGACCAGGCGGCCCACCGGCACCATCATCGCCCCGCCCACGCCCTGCACGAAGCGGCCCGCCACCAGGCTGCCGAGCCCGTCGCTGGCGGCGCAGCACAGCGAGCCGACCAGGAACACGGCGATCGCACCGACGAAGATGCGGCGCGCGCCGAAGCGGTCGGCGACCCAGCCGCTGACCGGGATGAACACGGCCAGCGCCAGCATGTAGGTGGTCAGGGCCAGCTTCAGCGCCACCGGCTCGGTGCCCACGTCGGCCGCGATCTGCGGCAGCGAAGTGGAGATCGCCGTCGAATCCATGTTCTCGATGAACAGGGCGGTGGCGACGATAAGCGGTAGGCGGCGCTGCGGACTCACGGGCCTGCGGGATCGGAGCGGCCCGTCATTGTGGCCGGCGCCACGTGAATGGCACGCGGCCGGCCCTGCGGGGAGGGGCTTGATCAGCCGCCGGCCAGTCCTCCACCGGCGCGGCCCGGCAGCGCGCCGTCGTCCTCCGCGTCCGGGTCCTCCAGGTCGCCGACCTCGCGGTCGATGCCTGCCTGCGGATCGCTGGCCGGGGCCTCCGGCAGCGACTCGCCCTGCCCCGCGTCGGGCGGCGTGGTGCGGTTGGACTCCGGTCCGCCCTGTTCCTGCGGATCCTTTGCCGGATCCTTGTCGCGATGTGCGTTCATGGCGTTCTCCTGCATGGCCCCCGACCCTACCCCGCCACGCGTGAGCAACACGCACACTCGTCCCTGCGTACACCGCCCCGTCGTGCCGGCCTTGAGCCGGACCCAGGATTTTGCTCTCCCGCTATGCAGGCCCCTTGGAAAGTCGCTCGGACCCGGCTTCCGCCGCGACCACGTTGCGCGGCGCGGGCAAGCAGGCGCACCCGGACAAAGGGGGCGATACCGGGACCACACCCGGCCCCCAACGCCCCCTCACTCCAGCCCCGCCACCATCCGCCGGTAGTACGGCAGCAGCGCCAGCGCCCGCGCCACCACGAACACCACGAACGCCGCCCACAACCCGTGGTTGCCCCATGCTGCCGTCAGCGGCCACGCCGCCAGCAGGAACACCGCCACCGACAGCAGCGCGGCATTGCGCATCTGCCGGGTACGCGTGGCGCCGATGAACACCCCATCCAGCTGGAACGCCGCCACCGATAGCAGTACGTACAGCGCCACCCACGGCAGATGTGCCAGCGCCACCGCCGCCACGTCCGGCAGCGTGGTCAGCAGCCGCACCATCGCCCCACCCCCGAGCCACAGGATCGCGGCCAGCATTGCCGCCGTCGCCACCGCCAGCTCGCTGCTCAACCGCACCGCCCGCCGGAAGCGGGCCCGATCGCGCGCGCCCACCGCATGCCCCACCTGCGCCTCGGCCACGTAGGCAAAGCCATCGAGGAAGAACGCGCTGAAGGAGACCAGCTGCAGCAGCAAGTGGTTGGCGGCCAGGGTCGCGTCGCCCAGCGCTGCACCCTGGCGCGCGAACCAGCCGAAGCCGCCGAGCAGGCACAGCGTGCGCAGCATGATGTCGCCGTTGGCGGCCAGGGTGCGGCGCAGGCGCGCGCGGTCGCCAATCCGCGCCCACGGCAGGAACGGTTCGCCGTCGTGGTGGCGGGCGCGCAGCACCCGCCACACCACCGCCGCCGCGACCAGGCAGGTGGTCCATTCGGCGATCGCCGTGCCCAGGCCGATGCCGCGCGCGCCCAGGTCGAGCACGCCGGCCAGGCAAACGTCCAGCACCGCGTTGAGCCCGTTGAGCAGCAATTGCACCGCCAGCAGGGTGCGGCTGCGTCCCAGTCCCACCAGGGCACCGCACAGCGCGTACAACGCCAGCGCCGCCGGCGCGCCCCAGACCCGCGCGGCAAAGTAGTCCGCGCCGGTCCCAGCCACCGCCGGACTGGCCTCCATCACGGCGAAATAGCCGGCCACCAGCGGCCACTGCAGCAACCAGATGGCCACGCCCAGGCCCGCGCCCAGCAGCAGCGGCCGCGCCAGCGCCGCGCGCACCTCGGCCTCGTCGCCGGCGCCGGCGGCCTGGGCCACGAAGCCGGTGGTGGCCATGCGCAGGAAGCCGAAGCTCCAGTAGACGAAGTTGAAAAGCAGCGCGCCCAGCGCCAGGGCGCCAAGGTCGGCGGTGCTGCCGTAGCGGCCGATCACCGCGGTATCGACCAGCCCCAGCAGGGGCACCGAGGCATTGGCCAGGATGATCGGCCAGGCCTTGCGGGCGATGGCGGCGCGGGTCAGCGGCGTGGAGCCGGAAGCTTCGGATGCGGACATGCGCGAATGATGCCGGATGGCGGGCGCAGCCCGGACGCGTCCCCAGCGTCGTCCCGTCCTTGGGTCGTGACCCGGTGGCTCCGGGTGGCAAGCAAGGCGGCAGGAAGCCGGGCCATCGACGGCTGCAATGGCGCGGCTTCCAGCGCGCGGGGTCGTGGATGCGGCCTTGCCGGGGCTACGCGGGGCACGGGCTCCGGACAGCCGGCTACAGCAGCGTGCCGCCCAGGATCAGCGCGGCGATGCTGAAATAGATCACCAGCCCGGTGACGTCGACCAGCGTGGCCACGAACGGCGCAGAGGCGCTGGCCGGGTCGAAGCCCAGGCGCTGCAGCACGAACGGCAGCATCGAGCCGGACAGCGAGCCGAAGCCCACGATCCCGACCAGCGCCGCGGCGATGGTCAGCGCCACCATCCCCCAGTGCGGGCCGTAGTCGTACAGCCCGGCGTACTGCCACACGGCAATGCGCACGATCGCCAGCAGGCCGAGGATGGCGCCCAGTACCGCGCCGGTGGGGATCTCGCGCAGGGCCACCTTCCACCAGTCGCCCAGGCGCAATTCGCGCAACGCCAGCGCGCGGATCAGCAGCGAGGTGGCCTGCGAGCCGGAGTTGCCGCCGGAGCTCATGATCAGCGGGATGAACAGGGTCAGCACCACCGCCCGCGCCAGCTGGTCCTCGAAGTGCTGCATCGCGCTGGCGGTCAGCATCTCGCCCAGGAACAGCACGCCCAGCCAGCCGGCGCGCTTGCGGATCATCTCGCCGAAGCCGATGCGCATGTACGGCTTGTCCAGCGCCTCCATGCCGCCGAACTTGTGCACGTCCTCGGTGGACTCGGCGATCAGCGCATCGAGCACGTCGTCCACGGTGACGATGCCCAGCACGTGCCCGCGCGCGTCCACCACCGGGATCGCCAGCAGGTCGTGGCGCCGGATCAGGCGCGCCACCTCCTCCTGGTCCATCTGCGCGTCCACCGCGACCGGCGGCGTGGCCTGGGCCACCTGCAGGATCGGCGCGTCCGGCTCGCCGGTGATCAGGCGGCGCATGGTCACCACCTGCACCAGGGTCTGTTCCCGCGGATCGAGCAGGTAGATGGCGTAGACGGTCTCGCGGCTGCGCTCGACCTCGCGCACGTATTGCAAGGTGCGGCCGACGGTCCAGTCCGCCGGCACTGCCACGAACTCGGTGGTCATCAGCGCACCGGCGGTGTTGGGCGGGTAGCGCAGCAGCTTGCGGATCGCATCGCGGGTGTCCGGATCCAGCCGCCACAGCAGCTGGTCGCGGTGCTTCGCGTCCAGACCCTGGAAGATGTCGGTGGCGCGATCATGGGCCATCTGCCCGAGCCAGCCGGCCGCCAGCGCCAAGTCCTGCCGCGCCACCAGCACGCTGGCGTCGCGCAGCTCGGGCTGCTCCAGGAGTTCCACCGCGCGTGGCACCGGCAGCGCCGCGAGCACCGCCGCCGCATCGTCGCGGTCCATGCTGTTGAGATGCTCCACCGCATCGGCGGTGTCGAGCGCGGCCAGGGGTGCAGCGAGGGTGACGGCCGCCGCGCCGGGCTGCCGCAGCAGGATCGGGTTCTTCATCGGGTTCGCCTCGTTTCGGCCACGGGCCGGCGGCAGCGGCGGCGAACCGGTCCCGATCGCTCAGGCGGTCGCCAGCACCGTCAGCGGCCCGGGGCCGGGATGACTGTCGCTGGACATTGGTATCTGGACTCCGAAAGGCGCCTGCACGCCACGTGCGGCGCCTGCGCGAAAGCGTCGCGGAACGACGCACCGGCGGCGTGCCGCCACCGGCGGCGCGCAGTCTGCTCCCGTGCATCGGATGTGGTCAACGGGCCACGGATGCGACGGATCGTCCCGCCATCGTGGTTACCGCCCCGCCCCGCGCGATGCGGCCGCGATGGAGCGGAACTTGAACCCTCCGCCCGGATTGACCAGCATGGGGGTCCATCCACCGCAACAGGAGGAACCCGGATTGATTCCATCCAACGGCCACCGCGCCGGTCTCCGCCTGCATCTCCCGCCGGTTGCACCGGCCGCTTCCAACCACCTGCTCGCCGACGAGCACACCGGCCTGCAGCACGTCGTCGTCACCCGCCACCCGCGCTTCGGGGGCCAGCTCTTCCTCGACGGCGACCTCCAGATCTCCGAATCCGACGTCGCCTACGGCGTCGCCATGACCAGCCCGCTGCTGGCCCATCCGCGCCTGGAACGCGTCGCCATCCTCGGCGGCGGCGACGGTGGCGTGCTTGCCGAGCTGATCCGCACCCTCGAACCGCTGGACGCGCTGCCGTCCGAGCTGACCATGGTCGAGATCGACCCGCGGGTCATGGAGCTCTGCCGCCAGCACCTGCCGGCGCTGTGCGGCGACGCCTTCGACAGCCCGCACGCGCGCATCGTCACCGGCGATGCCTTCGCCTGGATCGCGCAGGCACGCGACCTGGATGCCGTGGTCTACGACCTGACCATGGACCCGGTGCGCGAGGGCCAGTCCCGCGCCGAATTCATCACCGGCATCATCGGCCACATCGCGCGCGCCCTGCGCCCCGGCGGCGTGCTGAGCATGCAGTGCTGCGGCCATGGCCGCGACGATGCCGCCGACCGCGCCCTGCGCCGCGAGGTGCTGCCGCTGATCCGCCAGGCGGTGGACGCGCACTTCGCCGGGCGCTGCGAGCAGGACGTGCTGGTCCCGTCCTACCAGGACCTGTGGACCTTCCTCAGCGCGCGCAGGCGCTGAGCCGGCTCAGCCGCCGTCCGCGCAGGCCGCCACATCGGCGGCATCGGCAATGCAGCGGGCCTGGCGCAGGCGTTGGCGTACCACCGGTTCCAGCCCGGTGAGGCCCCAGCGCCGGCCCTCGTCGATCGCGGCCTCCTCGTCGGCACCGTGCAGCCAGGCCGCGCGCAGGGCCGCCAGGGCCCCCACGCGGTTGCCGCTGGCGCAATGCACCAGGGTCGGCCCCCCGCTTCCGGCCAGCAGCGCGTCGAAGGCCAGCACCGCCTCGCGGTCGATGTCCTGCGGCCCGGCGATCGGCAGGTTGGCGTAGTGCAGTCCGGCCGCGCGCACCGCGGCGGCCTCGTCGAAATCGGGTGTCTCGGCATCGGGCGTGAGGTCGATCACCCGCACGATGCCGGCTGCCTGCAAGGCCGGCAGGTCGGCGGCCTGGATGCGGCCGCCGGAACGGATCCCCTCGGCGGGCGTGCGGAACCGCTCCAGCACCGCGGCCGCTTGCGCTGGCGCGGCGTCCTTCCCGTCGCCGGCCAGCGCCGCGCCCGCCTGCGCAAGCGCCAGCAGCGCCACCCGCGCGTACTTCATCGCGTCCATCGCCATGCCCCCGCTCAGCCGCCCACCAGCGCCGCGCGCAGCGGCTGCAGGTCCTCGCCGGCCACGGGCCGTACCACCCGCGCCAGTTCCTGGCCATCGAGCAGCAGCACCAGGGTCGGCCACAGCTTCACCTTGAACGAGCGTCCCAGCGGCTTGCCGCGGCCGTCCTCGATCTTCAGGTGCTGCAGCTGCGGATGCTCGGAGGCCAGCGCCTCGATCGCCGGCTGCGCCCCCTGGCAGTGCGGGCACCACGGCGCACCGAACTCGAGCAACAGCGGGCCCTCGCGCGCGTCCACCTCGGCGCGGGAAGGTTCGGCTTCCAGGTAGTGGTTGGTATAGGCCATCAACAGCTCCAGCTCGTGCGCAGGTTGCAAAGCGTAGCCCGGATAGGCGTAGCACACCCGTGCTCCGATACAGCCTCCTGGTCGCGGCATTGCCAGGTGCATCCCGGCTGCACTCCGATGACGCCTACAGCCGCTCCACCCGCGTCGCCCGCACCAGCACCTCGTCCTGGCGGAAGCGACGCTCCAGGCCCTTGCGGTAGGACACCCACCAGCCGTGGTCCACGTGGTCGGCCATCACCTCCAGCAGCACCACGTCGTCACGCTGCACGTCGCCCTCGCCGTCCTCCCACAGCCCGACCGCCGGCGAACGCACGAATGCGGTCACCCCGCCGAAGCGCTCGGCCAGCGCCGCGCGGACCTCGTCATACAGGGCCCGCGGGAACGCCTGGCCATCGTTGTCGCGCAGCGGCAGGAACAGCTGGATCAGGTGCATGGATGGGGCCTGGCTTTGGCCGCAGGCTCCCACCGCGGGTGTTGCCGGCATGTGATCCAGTGCCCATCGGCCCGCGCACCATCCCTCAATGTCGCCCCGGGGTGAGCCGGGGCCCGGTGGCGTTCCAGGACCACGGAGAGGGAGGAAGCCGGGTGCGCTTCGCTTCCGGGCCATGCAAGAGCGTCGCCTTCAAGGTGGTGGGGCCGTGGCGACGGCACGGGCGTCGTGCGCCTGGAGGACGCGGGTGCGCGCGGCCGAAGGCCGCATCCGGGACGCCAACACCGGCAAGCCCCAGACTCCGCCGACCTGACATCGCGTTCACCCCGCAGCGCCCATAAGAGCGTCCATGCATCGCATCCCTGCCCTGGCATGCGTGGTGGCGCTGGCCGCTCTGGCCGGCTGCGGCCCGTACCCGCGCGATGCCGACGATCTCAGCCGGCAGGCCGCGCAGGACGCCATGCGCGTGGGCGCCAGCGACGATCCGCCGTGGGTACGGATCGCGCCCGACGGCAGCGTTTCCGGCCCGGAAGCGGAACTGGTGCAGCGCTTCGCCGCCGCGCATGGCTACCGCGTGGAATGGAAGCCCGGCGGCCACGACGCGCTGCTGGGCGAGCTGGAACACGCGCGCCTGCATGCGGTGATCGGCGGCTACCACCCCGACTCGCCGTGGCAGCCCAAGGTCGGCTGGTCGCGCCGGCTGGGCCTGCGCGCCGGGGTCGACGGTCCCATGCCCGAGCGCCGCGTCGCCCTGCCGCCCGGGCAGCCGGCCTGGCACCTGTCCTTCGACCAGTACCTGGTGGACCAGGAGGGCGCGCAATGAACCCCATCGCCCTGCGCCCGCCGGCGCGCGAGCTCCCCGGCGAACAGCGCCGGGCCCTGCGCCGCGCCGAGCACCTGTGCTGGTGGACGCTGCTGGTAATGGGCCTGGTCGCGACCATGATGTACTTCGTGATGGGCGGCTCGCAGGCGATGAAGACCGCGCTGGTCGAGGACATCCTCAGCCTGGTGCCGCCGGTGGCCTTCCTCGTGGCCAGCCGCTTCCGCCGCAAGGGCGTGGATGCCGAATACATCACCGGCCGCGAGCGCGCGTTCGACATCAACTTCCTGATCTCGTCCGTGGCGCTGACCGGCGTGGGCCTGGCCCTGGTCTACGACGGCCTGCATACCCTGCTCACCGCCACCCGCCCGGTGGTGGGCACGATGGTGTTTGGCGGCCACGTGGTGTGGCAGGGCTGGATCATGATGGGCGCCATGGTGGTCTCGGTGGTGCCGCCGGTGATCCTGGGCCGCAAGAAGATGAGGCTTGCCGAACAGCTGAGCCTCAAGCCGCTGCACACCGATGCCGACGTGGGCAAGGCCGACTGGATGACCGGCCTGGCCGGCATCGCCGGCGTGGCCGGGATCGGCATGGGCTGGTGGTGGGCCGACGCGGCCGCGGCGCTGTTCATCGCCGGCAGCGTGCTGCACGACGGTGCCAGCAACCTGCGGGCCGCGGTGCGCGACCTCCACGACGCCCGCCCGCAGAAGCTGGACCGCAGCGATCCCGACCCCTTGCCCGACGAACTGTGTCGCCGTATCTCCGCCCTGCCCTGGGTCGAAGGCTGCACCGTGCGCCTGCACGAGGAAGGCTTCCACCTCTCCGGCATCGTGCTGCTGGACAACGCCAGCCTCACTGCCGCACAGGCCGAAGAGATCAGGCATCTCGCGCGGTCGATGAACTGGCGGGTCGACACAGTGGACGTGACCCTGCGCTAGAACCGGGCCAGAACTGAAAACCGGGGTCAGAGTGCAATTTCGTAGCGAAGCTTCATACGCCCCCGGACTGGCAACTCGACCACCAGCCCGAAAGGCCCCGCGTGAAATTGCACTCTGACCCCGATTTTGTGAAGGCTGCGCCGTGCGCCTGCACGAGGAAGGTTTCCACCTCTCCGGCATCGTGCTGCTGGACAACGCCAGCCTCACTGCCGCACAGGCCGAAGAGATCAGGCATCTCGCGCGGTCGATGAACTGGCGCACCGACGCGGTCGACGTGACCTGTGCCAGAGCTGAAAACCGGGGTCAGAGTGCGATTTCGTAGCGAAGCTGGATGCACCCCCGGACTGGCGACCCGCCCACCAGCCAGCCAAGCCCGGCGCGAAATTGCACTCTGACCCCGGTTCTCACCGCCGGGCTGACAGCTCAACCGCCATCCCGAAAGGCACAGCGTGAAATCGCACTCTGACCCCGGTTTTGGGCTTACCAGATCAGGTCGTCCGGCACCTTGAACTGGGCGTAATAGGCGTCGTCCTCGCTGGTGGGCGTCTCGGCGTCGGCCTCGGCCTGGCCATGGTCAAGCACCACCAGCTGTGGCGCGCGCGCCAGCACCTGGTCGGCGGCCACCCGCGGCAGCAGGTCGTAGCTGTCGCCGGAGGCCACGATCACCAGCGCGCCGGCGGCGAGCTTGCGGCGCTGGTCGGCGTCGATCAGCAGGGTGCGGATCGCGCCCCCGGCGGTGAAGCGGTACTCCGACTCGCCGCTGCGCGGCACCTTGCGCTCGCGGATGATCTGCCGCGCCTGCGCCAGCATTTCCTTCTGCTGCGCCTGCAGCTTGCGCTCGGCCTCCAGCGCGCGGTCGCGCTCGGCCTTCTCGGCCCGCGCACGCTGCGCCTCCAGCTCGATCTCGCTGGGACCGGCCCCGCCGCCCTTGGCATTGCGCGCCTTGGCCTGCTCGCGCGCCACCTGCGCCACCTTGGACTTCTTGACCAGCCCGGCCTTGAGCAGCTGTTCCTGGAGGGGATTGATGGCCTTGGCCATGGCGGGCACCGCGTGTTCTGAAAGGCGGATCAGGATACCCGCCCCAAGGCCGCGCTGCCGCAGGCAGCAAGGATCAGTTGTCGTTCAAACCGTAGGGCGCGCGGGTATGCAGGCGCTGCTTCCAGTGGCCTTCGATCTCGATCACCTCGGCCGCAGGCATATCCGGTCCGACGCGCTGCAGGATCGAGAACTCCAGGTTCTCCTTGCGGCATCCGCGCAGGAGCTTGTTGCCGCCGTGTCCGTCCTTCGCGTATCCCTGCCAGCGGCCGAGGATATTGTCCGCGCCGTAGGCCGATCCGACGTAACCCTTTCCGGATCCTGATTAGCCCCGACCCTCAGCCGCCAGTCGCAGGATGTGCGTCGCCCACCGCCGAGCATACGGCCACCTGAAGGCGACGAGGTGGCGTCATGAGCATCAATTCCGTGCAGTTCCAGGCTGGCCTC
>Ga0180223_1002142_pt1 | contig 12534 bp, 11 predicted proteins | sample eDN5th30CKraftOP_FD_151337 | JGI IMG/M metagenome (GOLD analysis project Ga0180223, IMG submission 151337) | Enriched Organic Plus compost microbial communities from Emeryville, California, USA - eDNA 5th pass 30_C Kraft OP (version 2) (version 2) ...
GCTGACCTGTTTTGCGGTTCCGGAACGACACTTGCCGTTGCAGAGCGTCTCGGACGAAAGTGGATTGGGGCAGACTTAGGGCGATATTCAATCCACACGACGCGTAAGAGGTTGATCACCGAGCAACGGGAGCTGCACGATGAGCAGCGCCCGTATCGCTCGTTCGACCTCTACAATCTTGGTCGGTATGAGCGCCAGTGGTGGCAGCGTGAGTCCTTGCGTGGTGCCGATGACGAACATAGAGCAATTGTTTTAAAATTCTTCAAGGCTGAGGTGCTCACGAAAGCGCCCTCACCTCTTTTGCACGCCCGTAAAGGAACGGCGTTTGTGCATGTCGATGGCATCGACAGTATTTTTACTCGCGCGGAGGTGAAGGAATTAGCGCAAGCCGTCGCTGCATCTGGTGGCAGAGAGGTCTATGTCCTGGCGTGGGACTTCGAAATGGAAATCCGGCAGGTTGCGGCAGCGGTTGAAGCCGAGACAGGAGTAAAGTTTCGGCTTGCGCGTATTCCTCGTGAAATTATGGAAAAAAATCGTACCGAAGTGCCACCATTTTTTGAAGTCGCGGTTCTTGAGGCCGAACCCGTAGTTCGCAAAGAAGGTGCCAAGCGCAAAGTCGATATTAAACTAAAAAACTTTATTCCTTCGCTTTCAGAAGTTCCGAGCCGCGAGCTTGATGCGCTCCAAGAGAGGGCTGTTGAAAGCGGATTTGACTTCATCGACTTTTGGGCAGTCGACTTCGACTGGAAGCCGAACCGTCCATTTAATCACCATTGGCAAGATTTTCGAACGCGCAAGGATCGTACGCTGAAAACGGTCAGTGATGCCGAGCACATCTACGCAAAGCCGGGCAAATATACAGCCTGTGTAAAGGTTGTGGACGTGTTCGGTTGTGACACGAGCATCACTGTTGAGGTTTCGGCATGAGCACTGCGGACGGATCGCACGTAATAAATTCTGCGGCGCTTGAACCTTTGTTTGCTCCTTGGGAGGAGGCGTCACGCCATCGCGTTCGCGCGTCCACGCCCGGCGCGCCACCGGAGATCAAGACCTATCGCAGGCCATCGCCCATACGTGTCGTTAATGCGCTGCGGTTCGCGGTCAAAGAGTGGCGTGATCTGAGGTATCCGGGCGCCAGCGATACGAGCCGTGAGCTGCTTGCTCATTGGTTCGACCGTCCCCATCGTTCGGTTACGGCAAGTGGTGATGAATTTGAGTTTCGCTATTACTTTTGCCAGCGGGAGGCAGTTGAGACGTTGATCTACCTTCTTGAAGTAAGGGGTATCAACGCGCTCTCGTCCTTGCTTTTCGAGTTCGGTGGCACGACGGGCGAGACAGAGGCATTGGGCGTACGCCCTGAGGATGATGAGTGGGCGCGGTATGCGTTCAAATTGGCGACGGGTGCTGGTAAGACGAAATGTATGAGCCTTGCTATCGTTTGGAGCTACTTTCACGCCTTGCGTGAAAGCGAGTCACCGATGGCGAAGCACTTTGTTATCGTCGCGCCAAACCTCACCGTTTTCGAGCGCCTAAAACAGGATTTTCGTCCAGAGGCGGGAGGCCCCGACATCTTCAGTGCCGATCCGCTGATTCCAGCGGAATGGAAGGGCGATTGGAACCTCTCCGTTGTTCTTCAAGACGAAGTAGGGGGCGCAACGGCTGGCGGCGTTCTCTATCTAACCAATGTTCACCGGCTCTTTGATGTCCGCGCAGAGAGCGGCGCCGCCGCCGACGTCGCTTGGGCTGGTCCCAAGGTCTCCAAAGCAAAAGCGCTGGAGACGGCCTCCGAACTCCGCAAGCGTATCGTAGCGCACGGCCGGATTATGGTCCTGAATGACGAAGCCCACCATGTCTGGGACCCGGGTTCGGCGTGGAACCAGTCTATCCGCGCGCTTCACGATGCCATGAAGGGGACCGGCGGAGGCGGGATCGTCGCCCAACTCGACTTCTCAGCGACACCTAAAGACAACAACGGCCGGACGTTCCTCAACGTCGTCTGCGACACGCCGCTAGGCGAAGCGGTTGATGCCGGCATCGTGAAGACGCCAGTACTTGGGCGTACTAAGGAGCTGATTGAACAAGTTCACGAAGATGCGTCTTATCGATATGAAGCCCATCTTCGGCTGGGTTATGAGCGATGGAAGAAGAGCCAAGAAGAGTGGGAAAAATCAGGAAAGAAACCGCTTCTTTTCGTCATGTGCGAAAACACGGATGCGGCGGATCAGATCACTAAGCGCTTGAATAACGATCCGATCTTCCATGGGCTTAACCAGCGCACCATCAACCTTCACACCAACCTTAAGGGTAAGATCAAAACCATCAAGCAGGAGGGCAAGAAAGTAGAGGTATTCGTCGAGGACGAAAAAGCGATCTCGGACGACGATCTCAGAGCCATTCGTCGTATTAGTCGCGAGCTGGATACGAATGAGAGCCCCTATAATTGCATTGTCTCGGTGCTGATGCTTCGCGAAGGCTGGGACGTTCGGAATGTCACCACGATAGTCCCGCTTCGTCCCTATAGTTCTTCGGCCAATATTCTGCCGGAGCAGACCCTGGGACGCGGACTTCGCCGTATGACGCCTTCCGGGCAGGCTAATGAATTGGTCACCGTTATCGAGCATCCGGCTTTCGCAAGTCTTTATGAGCAGGAGCTTGAACAAGAAGGGTTGCCGCTCGAGGTCATTGCCGCAGAAGACGTTCCGGCGACCACCATCACGATCTTCCCGGATCAGTCTAAGAATTTCGATCAGCTCGATATCGCGCTTCCGCAACTCACGGCCGCGCACGAAATTCAGCCAAAGCTCGAAGGCCTTACGATTGAAGATGTTCGCAATAAATTCCAGCCGCTTCATCCTCTCCCGCTTGGTAACAAAGGCGAAACAGAGCTAAAATACGAAGGACGTCATCTTATCACGAATGAAGTCGTTGAAGAGATGAAGATAAGTTTGCCGCTGCTGCAAAACGGTTTTACTGCAATATCATTCTATGTTCGCGAGCTCGAAGCCGCAACAAAAGTGCAGAGCTCGCACGCAGTTCTCGCGCCCCTGCTCCAGACGTTCCTTGGAGAAATATTATTTGGTGAGAAGGTCTCGCTCGTTGATAAGCGGCTGAATGCACGGTTGGCCGATCAGGACGTGCGCGAACACATTCGGGCTATCTTTATTCCGCTTATTCGCGAACGCACCGTTACAACCGAAAAGCGGCGCGTCGCGGGCACGGCGGAATCCTTACGCCATTGGAAGCCGTTTCAAGCTTCCTATTCGGATGAACGGCCGGTCCTCAAAGCATCGCATACGCTATTTAATCTCGTTCCGTGCAATCGTTCGCTGGAGGTTGCGCTCACGAAATTCGCGGATGTGAGCCCGGACGTAGCGTCATTCGCCAAGAATGCCGGACCTCAAGCCGTGCGCATCGATTACCTGACCGCCGATCAACGGCTGGCATTCTATGCGCCAGACTTCTTTGTGCGCGATCAGGACGGGAAGCTTTATCTAGTCGAGACGAAGGGTCGGCAAGACCGCGATGTGCCGCGAAAAGCCATGGCGGCGGTCGCTTGGTGCAAAGCGGCATCACGTTCGAAGGCGGATTGGCAGTATGTGTTCATACCGCAGAACGTGATGGAAGGCCTGACCAGTAACCTTTTCTCTGATTTGGCGAGGGCTTGCGCGCCGGCGCTGCAGAATCTTCTGAGCGAGACGGGCCATGAGCCCGAGTTACCACTTTTCGCCAAGAAGGTGGATGGCGAGGGAGAGGAATTTTTCGGGAAGGAATTGCTCGGTAAGCTTGCGCCTCGCGCTAAGAAAGCGGCGGAAGAGGCGTTGGAAATTTATCGGTACCTTGAGAAGAAGACGGACGTGACAAGTCTTGCGCCCGTCTTCACCGTCCTTCTTGGATCAGTCGACGAAGCGGCCAAGGCTTTTATTCTGCGGTTGCTCCAGCCATTACTTCCAACTCAAAAGGCCGACCAGCAACGGTGGTTTGAGCCAGATTTTGCAGATGTGCCACATCGCGAACTCAGGCATTTCCAAAATATGGCCGCTTCCTTGAAGCGAGCCTTGGTCTACGGTTCGGTCCATTCGGCCATTGGTCTTACGCGTTCATGTCTTGATCATGCGGTTCAGGGATCACCCAAAATCGGTGGTGTGTTCGCCTCGGTTCGGGAGGCGTTTGCGGTTCCCGATGCCGCTGCGCACCTAAAGATGATAGGTGATCTCAATGACTTCAGAAATACCTATGTGGCACATCACGAGAAGCCTCTCACTGATCGGTTTTTGGTTGAACAAAACTTGAGGTCATGGGTCGCTACGCTAGCCACCCTTAGATCGGTTTAGGGAAACGGAGTCGATCCGCACACTGATAAGTATTTAGGGAGAAGCTTATCAGTGTGCGACCGTTCGCTCTTGCGTAAAGCAGACATTATGTCAGTAGTGCCTACATCTTCGCTCTCATGTGGAGAAACATGGCGAGTGCCACACGCTGGACATTCGTCGTCGCAAGTGGCTGACCATTCATCTTGCCGGTCATAGCCGCACCGATAGCAGGTGTAATAATTGCGGAACGTCGCCATTACTTAAACCTGAATGCGACCAAGTTGATGGGCCTCAGTAGCATAAACGGAAAGTGGCTTTTCCCCGACAAAGCTTCCGTCGCGCTCGACGGGAAGTCCAAGTTTGCCGCGCACATTCTCAATTTCTTTGAGGCTGACCCAGCCAAGTTCAGGAAAGCCAAGGCCGAGGTCGCAGAGACCGAAAAGGCGATCCGGATCATCCGGATCGCACTCGCTGATGAGCCAGGTCGCATTGGCGTCTGGCGTGAACAGTTTGAACACCGGTGCATGATCGCGCCCGGGACTGAGCGCGTTGACGAGCAGTTGGACGTGGTCACTGAGCGTTAAGAGACCGAGCTGCGCCATGTCAGGCCCTCCGCGATGAAGCACGGGAGCTTTTCGCGAGCGATTGGACAAGCTGCTTTCGAACAGTTTTGTCGCTTGTCACGGGTTTGGACTGCATGGGCTCAGCTTCGGTAGGGACGGCCGAACTCAGACACAGGTGATAGATGCGTTCGTAGTCGAGGTATCGCGCTCGAAGGTTATGAGCCAGTTCAGTTGCGCCGGCTGCCTCGATGGCATCGACGACGCTTTCGAGTGTGAGACCGGCGAAGGGAACGCGGGTGTCGTCGCGATCGTCCTCCGGGATCAGTTCATTCTGAAAGACGCGAAACGCAGCCATCACACGTCGATTGAGGCGTGGACCAATGCCGACGAAGACGGCGCGCTGCGTAATGCCGTGATCGACGCAAAGTTGCGCCAGCATGTTTTCGCGCCAGAGCTGTTCGAGTGCGAGCGTACGAAGCTGCGGACTGTCCGGATCGACAAAGAGCCGGGATGAACGGGACACTTCATCATAGCGGTCACGCAACCGCGCTGCTGGTCCCATCATGTCTTCGGAGAGTTTCGTTTCGACGAAGATCGTTCCTGGCTCACCGTCTGGCGTGATAATCTGAACGGCGAGGTCGAAAGCGGTGCCGTCATTCAGAAAGCGCTCCTCACGGCGGCCGGGGGAGTGCTCGAACAAGAAGCCTTCGACCTTCTCGACGAAGGTCGGGAAAAGCGTTTTCAGAACACGCGTGGCGAGATCAAGATCCATCGCGAGCGGCGCGAACAGATTGAACGTCAGCGGCATCGATGACAGTGCATTTCCGAACAAGCGCTCCTCGTCGATCGCGGCGCCATCTTCGCGCAGGATCAACTGCTGCCTTACGAATGCATGGATGGCTGACGAGAGAAAGTTTTTGCCGGACGCGGCGGCGGTGCTGGAGAGGTTTGACGCCAGCGGCATAACAACCGCGTCTTCGCCTTCACCGCACACATGAATGCCGGTCTCGATCGAATGATCTTTCAACCACAAGGCTTGCAGCAAGCGTGCAGCGCGGCGAAACCGCGTGTCGATCTTGAAATAGACGTTGTTTTCTTTGGCGATCGCGTCCGAAACGAGCGGGCACCGCGGCAAGGAGGCAATGGCATTGGACGTGGTGGATGTGGTCAAGATGAATCTCCTCTGAGAGTGGAGGAGATTCAGCTTGATGGGTCAGTTGTTGCGTTGAGCTTCCGAATTCGTGAACTCAACTTCTTGATCAATCGCCACTGTTGGTCGCACGTCATCTGCCGTGTGCATTGCTATGCGGGGTAGGAGCGCGACGAGTTTTGCCATGCGAAGAAAGCCGTGCTTCGGCGTGCCGGATGGAAACGGTTCTCGCGCGTCTGCTTACGGCGAGGCGGGCCATATCGTGGGATGCAGTGAGCCTTTGGTCCGTTTGAAAAGCCCTGTTCGACTTGTCTCTGAGCGGCAAAAATATCTGCCGGAAGACCCGCCATCAGCCTGTTTGGAGGGCTTTACGGCCGACGGAATGGTGTGGTCGTGGGGCTCGCCTCCCTTGAGCAGGTCTTTGCGATCGGCGGCAAAACCCCTCCCTGAATACCATTTTTGAGCAAAAATCGTGTTGTTTTGGCAACACTTCAAGTTTTGTCGCGAAAGCCCGCAAAATCTCGGGCCCTCATCTGAATCTATAGGGCAGGGATCGGTACCGTCCGTCTCAAGCCATCACGCAGCGACTGCGGTGACGTCCTCTGCATCATAAACAGAAGGACATCACCTATGACGAAGATCGTATCTACCCAAACTGCAACCACCAGCTGGGCCAACTTCCGCTATTTGACGGGGGTGGCAACCGCACCCGCGACGGCTCGGCCGGTCTCGGTGCCGATTTTGGCAGAGGTCCAGCGCGAGCAGGAATTGGCTTCGCGGCTTGGAGGCCCAGAAGCTACTTATGAGCTCGTGGATCATATTCGCAGCATGAAGCCTGTCGCAGGCCGGACATTGTTGATGTCAGGTGGAGGAGGAGCTTTTGCAGCGCAATTCGCGGAATCCCATCAATACGATATCGCCGTGCTGCATTCCGATCCGCTGATTGTTGAAGCGTTGAAAGCCAGGGTGTTGGGCGGGGAAGCTGCAGTGGTCAACCATTTGCGTAATCCGAATGGGCATCCCCGGATTTTGCGCGAGCACGTCATCCGTCCAGGCATTGAGTATCGCTTGGCAGAATTGCCACGAACGCCTTTTCCGGACGAAACATTCTCCTTGGTTGTGATTGAGCAAGGCCACTTTTTCGGACTTGAAGCTGCGATAGCTGAAGCGAAGCGCCTGCTGTGCGAGAATGGCGTTGTCGTGCTGCTCGGCTACATGCCTTTGTATGTTGTGCCTCGTAAGAAGCCAGCAAAGGATGAAACCATCGTCAAGCTTATCAATGAAGTGCTGGACGATGGATTTGAGAGCGCTCTCTTGCATTTTGTGTCGCCGGATGAACAGGCGCTCCTGGATGCATATAGAGGCCTGGACTTTCCCTTCGCGAATTGTGCGGCCGGTTCTGTTTTCGATGACTATCGGTCGCGTCTGTTTATGCGAGCAGCGTGGAATCTCTTCTCCTTATACCAGCACATGAAGACGTGGCCGGTGGTGAAGCGGCTGGAAGAGAGCGGTTCTATCTCGAATGTTGACTGGTGGAATTTCAGTACGGCTCTCATACAGACGTGGGGCTCGCCTGGCTCACGCCGCGTCTTGAACTGGCCCGTCGCTCTGCGTACTGGCGCAAAGAAGGGCGATCCGTACGTGCGCCGAGAACCTGTTGGCGCTGCGGACAAGGTTTAAACCAACTTCCAAAAACGTTTTTGGAAGCGTTTTCGAGCGTTTTGGATATCCGATCTATGAATCCGGAAAATTGTTGAGGTAACTCAAGTGGTTGTGTGCCGCAACGACCCGGATTTCGGACTGGCGATTTTTGAAATCAAGAAAGGGCCTTCAATGGCTAAGAACGAGCTTCTCGACCTTATCAATTCATTCCCTGACGCGGAGAGTCGCGCACGCGCTATTCATGAAAGATGCCTCTGGCTTACAAACGACCCGAAACTGCGGAAGGTGATCAATATCGCGGCGATGGGCGATGGTTACTATAGTCGTCTACTAGCCACCTCATTGCCCCCGCCGGATAAAAAATCTCGTAACGGAGCACCGCGCCGGCGTCGGCCAAACCATCCTGTTAATCCATCCTGGAAGAAGGATGACAGGTGATGGCGGGGTTTGAGAACATGAATACGAATCTCAAAATGAGCAGCAATGGCATCGTTGAGATGTCGATGGATGAACTAGAAGCGTACTTTGACGAGATTGCGAAGAATGCACCGTCCCTGAATGAAGGCGGCACATTCGCTAAACCACAAGCAAATCCGTTCAGACAGCCCTCGCCGGTTGCATCTCGAACATCTGGGTTGACGACGAGGGAGTTTAGAAAACTCTACGAGGCTCTGGCTTTCGCTTTGTGGCGTTATCAGGCTCCGATGAACGCGCATCTTGTCATCGCCTGGGAGCTGATGGGAATCGAGCCGCATCGAGGTGCGAGGCTGTTGTGTCAGTACTTGCATCGGGCCCAGAAATGGGCACGGCAGGGGGGCCGTTCGCGCATCTCATGGGAGATGCATTATCTCTATGTCCACGAAAATGCACCGGGCCGCGGTTTCCATTCACATGTCCTGATTAATCTCGAAGGAGTGCACCGCAAAGCCTTTGAAAAGTGGTCAAGAGAAAGTCTTGCTGTTTTGATCAAGCAGCACGTGCGTGTTGATGCGTTTCGTTTGATTTATCGCCATCCAAAGACAATGGATGCAGGCGTCCAGAGGACGTGGGGTTGGTTTCGTTACGTGACGAAACAGCACGACGATACAGATGGCTGCTGCGAACGAGACGAAAGTGACCAATATTCTTGGAAGCCCTTGAGGCAGGTCTTTCGACTATTCAGAGCGAGAACTGCTCTTCCGATCCCGCCCATGAAACTGTGCGGGGCTTCACATAGCATCGGTAAAACCGCGCAAGCTCAAGCGAGGTTTCACTCGAAGTTTTGGAGTGGCAAAACGAAGCAGCCTTACAATGAAGACTTCGGTGGTTGGGAGCTGCAGCAATTGGTCAAAACATTAGAGCAAGGCATGCAGCCCGGGTTTTCTTTGCGTTAGCCGGGCAAAAAATTTGGCCCCTCTTCTCCAGAGGGGCCCGCCCGCTCCCTTCTCCCAGTGCGTTATGGACTATCTGATGACTGACCGTTAGGTGAGTATGAGTCCACGTACGACTTGATGGAGCTTTTTAAAAATAAACGCCTGTCAAGACAGGCGCAAGTTTCAAAAGGCCCTACAGCTATAGCGTTACGAATCTGGCGCGCTGCTTTTCGAGGAGTTCGAGAAGTGCGTCGATTCCCTTAAGAGGGTAACGGCGGCTCCGATCGATAGTGATCGTTCCTGTGTGCGGATAATAATTTACCGCACCGATTTTAAGCTGATATTCGCTTGGGCGTTCGACGTAATGGCCTTTGTCGACAATCGCATGTATTTGCACGCGAACATCGTCAGTGTCGGTTGAGAGGTAAAGCCGCTCATACTTCCGATTTGAGTCCGTCATTGAGTTGCTCCTTAGAGAGTGGGCTCATGGGCGAAACCATCAGAAGTATTGAAAACGGTGCTGCATGACCGAAGCCAACGCTCGGCTTCCTCCATCGGAACAATGGTGCGAGCGCAAACCTTGACGGGACGAAGGCGTCCCTCCTTGATCTCCTTCCAGGCGGTAGTGCGGCCGATGGCGGCCCAAATGGCGAACTCATTCACGGACATGGCACCGCGATTGTTCAAATTAGACATGGATAGTTCTCCTGTATGCGATCCGGCCTTTGCCGGTGGTGGATATAGAAAGGCGGCCTGCTGCGCAGACAGGCGGTAAAGCTAGAGCCCGGCGGGATCGCAGAAATCGGCCCAGGCGTGCGCAAGATTGCGGCGCTTCTCGAACAAATCCCCGCGCCGGTAGGCAGCTTCGACCTTGTTCGAGATTGTGTGAGCGAGAGCCATTTCGACGACTTCATTGGCGAAATCGGTGCGCTCCGCTGCCCAATCCCGGAACGTCGATCTGAAGCCATGAGCGGTTACATTGGGTTGGCCGTGACGCTCTAACGCCATTCCGAGCGCAGAATTACTGAGCGGTCGATTCCGGCGTAGGCCGGGAAACACGTAATCGCTGAACCGGAGCTTCTCCATTTCAGAAAGAATAGTGAGCGCTCTTGCTGATAACGGAACGCGATGCTCACGCGCCGCTTTCATGCGCTCCGCAGGAATGGTCCAAATCCGGTTCTCGAAATCAAGTTCGCCCCACTGCATTTCCAGGGTTTCACTCGTTCGGCTTGCGGTTAGAATGCAAAACTCGAGTGCGCGCGCCGTGACGGAATCTTCCGAGCGTAAGCGAGCCATGAATGGCGGCGTTTCATCAATGGGAAGCGCGGCGTGGTGGACGACTTTCGCCACTTTGTTACGAGGTGAGAGCAGAAAGCTAAGATGCCCCTGCCACCGTGCTGGGTTATCGCCCGTCCGCAGGTTTTTGACGCGAGCCCAATCCAAAATGCGCTCGATACGTCCGCGGACGCGGGAAGCTGTTTCGGTCTTCTTGTTCCAGATCGGCTGGAGCACCTTCATGACCAAGTGGACGTCGATATCTTCGACTGAGGTCTTCTTGAAGACGGGATAGACGTAAGTTTCTAAGGTCGACGTCCACTGCGCCGCATGCTTGGCATTTTTCCAGCCGGAAGCATGGGAAACAACGTATTCCTTGGCGCACTGCTCAAAAGTGATGATGGTTTTGGGTGGCGCGGGAGCCGCCTCCGCGGCTTGCCGGCGTTCAGCGAGCGGGTCGGTTTTATTTTGGCGTTTAACGCGAAGCTCCTCGGCAAGCCGCCTCGCTTCCACGAGCGGCACCGTGTGAAGCGGCCCTAGCCCCATGTCACGCAACCGCCCACCGGCGCGATATCGATAAATCCAGCTTTTGGCATTGCCCGTGCCGACGCGAAGGTAAAGGCCGAGACCATCAGAATAGAGGCCAGGTTCGAGCTGACTTCTAATCTTCTTGTCCGAGAGCCTTTTGAAGTGAACCACGCCGACAAACTCCGCATTCCGACGATATAGACGGAAGCGGATTCAGTGGAAGTTCTGCGTTCTTGCGTGAATTTGGCGAGGTTTGGTGGCGTTGAGGTAAGCGCGCTCGCTAGTAGCGGCAATACCCGGCGGGTTGTTCGGCCCGGTACGCACTATGCCCTATAAAAAAACTGCTCACCAAAGATCGTGATGCCAACGGCGTTCTTTGTCGCTTTGGGAGCAAGGCTACGTTGCTACTTTTGCAACATGTTCGGTAATGGCCTTTCGCAGGGTATCGTACATTTCGCTCTCATGGCCATGCCATGGTTTGCCCTGATCCCAGAGGGGAACCGGAAAAGCTTGCGAGTTTTCAATTGGGGAATAAACGTAACCTATACGGGCTTGTAACGAATATGCGCCTAATACAGGAACATTCGGAACATCTGGAGGCATGATCCCTAGTTCGAAGTGTCCATCGCCGCTGTAGACTTGATCGATCGGTTGATGCGTTTCCTCACCCCACTTCAAAGTTGGAAATGTGTAGGTGTAGGCTCCGTGATGAAACAGATAGCGATGGCACTTGCTTGTTGCGCCGACTGCCACGGGAAAGCCACCTATGTGATCTCCGAGCTCTTTGTTTGTAAGAAGCCGGTCAAAGAAACGCGATCGGAGCTCGCTTTTGAAAAAGTCTTGCGCGTCCGCATCCCGTGCTTTGTCTATCAATTCTTTAAATGGCTCGGTATCTCCAATGGCCCATATATTTTGTTCTTCAACAACGCCGCCCTTCCGCATAATTAAGAGCCTCGCTTCGGGCATATGGGCTGCGACGACGTAATCTGTTCTCCCATCGCTCGAAGACATTGTCAGAAAGTCGATGGTGGCTTGCGGGCCGCTTTTCCTGAGAACCTTGTGGGCATCGCGCAACACTACCCCCGCAGGGTCGGCGTCACCCGAAAATGCGACCGTCATTCCTTTGTCGAGAATGACAAGTTTAAGCCGCCCAGGAAATACGTCCGGGCCGATTTCTTTCGGGTCATTGATTTTGGTGTCGGCAAGCAAAAGAACGCTGTCATTGCGCTTTTGAGCAATAACGATGGTCATTCAATTCTCTTTCGTTACTGCTCAAATGAACGTCATCCATGCCGTTGTCTTTAATGAACGGCGTCGTTGCCGGCGTGCTTCAAATGGTAGAAAAGATCAGCGATCTCTCCTTGGAAAATTGAACGCGTTCGCAGGATTCGTAGAATGTCATCGAAGGATGCGCGACCATCGGGAAGAAGCGCCTGTCGTGCGGCGACTTCCTTTGCCGTGATTTCCGCGAACTGATGGAGCTTGACTAAAGCCGTCGGCGGGTTAACAGCGAAATACCGTTCGGCTAGCCGGCCAAGCTTCGCCAACTGAAGGCTGTGAGCCTCAAGACGGCTGAAATTCCCAGTGTCTGCCTCCATCGCTACAGAGTAGCGGTTTTGCTGCACTCCTCAAGATAGACCCTTTAATGAGGTGCGGAGTCATCCGGAATTTATCGGCCAAGAGTAGAGATCTCA
>Ga0180223_1002145_pt1 | contig 12531 bp, 14 predicted proteins | sample eDN5th30CKraftOP_FD_151337 | JGI IMG/M metagenome (GOLD analysis project Ga0180223, IMG submission 151337) | Enriched Organic Plus compost microbial communities from Emeryville, California, USA - eDNA 5th pass 30_C Kraft OP (version 2) (version 2) ...
CCACAGCTCAAGCGCGCGCTGGTCCACGCCCGACAGCGATGCCGGCATGATCGTCAGGCTGGTGCCGTTGGGATTGACCGACGCGAGGAAACCCGTCTGGCCGGTGCCGGCATTGAGGGAGGCGACCAGCGAGGTATCCGGCGGAGGCACGGTCGCGAGATAGGCAAGGCCCAGAATACTTGCCAGCGCGACCCCCGCCGAGGTGATGCCGAAGCCGCGCCAGAAGGCGAGGCTGTCCCACAACGCCGGTGCCGACTCCCGTGATGCTGGCGCCTGCGAGGCGGGCCGGCGAATCGCCTGGGCGATACGCGGCCATGCACTCGCCGGAGGCGTGACTGGAGCGACGCCATCGGTGAGATGGCCCAGCCGTGCTTCCCAGAACGCGACCGCCTCCGCGAAAGCCGGTTCGGCGGCGATCCGGCGCTCCGCCTCCTGCCGCTCTGCGGCGCCGAGCACCCCGAGCACATATTCGGCGGCGACCATGCCGCTGCCTTCGGGGTTGATGGGATCGGCGTCGGTCATTGATCCAGACACGCTCTCAGTTTCATCAGGCCGCGCCGGATCCAGCTCTTCATCGTCCCGAGCGGAATGCCGGCGCGTTCCGCGAGTTGTTCGTAGGTCAGGCCGTCAAGAAAGGCGGAGCGGATGGCGCTGGACGTCTTGCCATCCAGTTCGTCGAGGCAGGCGGCGAGCCGCCGCCGCTCATCGTCACCCTCAAGCAGTGTGGCGGCATCCGGCGAAGGGTCGCTGATCTCCGCGGCGGCATCGATCGGATCTGAGCTTTTTCGCACCGTGCCGCCGGAGCGGAGCCGGTCGATGGCGCGGTTGCGGGCGATCGCCACCAGCCAGGTGATCGGGCTTGCCCTGGCGGGATCGAACACGCCCGCCTTGTTCCAGACGGTGATGTAAACCTCCTGCAGCACGTCTTCCGCTTCGCTTCTGTCGTTCAAGATACGCAGCAGCACGCCAAAGAGTTTCGCTGACGTGTCACGGTAGATCTGCTCGAGCGCAGCGCGGTCGCCCGTTGCAACGCGGGCGAGGGCGGCGGAAATCTGCGCGGTGGCGCTGGCGGCATCCATCAGCAAAGATGTCGCATATCCTGTTGCAAACGTCATCCGGCGCGCTGAGATCGCCCGAGTATCAGCTTACCGTCTGAATCAAAATCTTTCGACCCAGGGCCGCACCTCGATCTCCCAGGACCATGCGCTGTGCGGCTGATGGATCAGATGCATATAGGTCGCGGCGATCGATTGGGGATTGAGCAGGCTCGCGGTCTTGCCTGCAGGCTCCGGCCGCCGCTCGCTCCTGATGCCGCCGTCAACAACAACATGAGCGACATGGACGCCTTGCGGGTGCAGTTCGCGCGCCATGCTCTGGGCCAGGCCGCGCAGCGCGAACTTCCCCATCGCGAAGGGCGCGGACTCCGCATAGCCTTTCACGCTGGCCGAGGCGCCGGTGAAGACGATGGTGCCGTGTTTCTTCGGCAGCATGCGTTTCGCCGCCTGCTGGCCGACCAGGAAGCCGCCGAAGGCGCAGGCCGCCAGTGTTTTCTCGACCTCTGCTGGATCGAGATCGGCGATTGGCCCGCGGGTGCGGTAGGCGGCGTTGTAGATGACGATCTCGGGCGCGCCGAATGCGGTGTCGAGCTGTTTGAACAGCGTCTCGACCTCGGCGGGCTTGGTCGTGTCGCAGGCGAAGGTCTGCGCGTCGATCTCTTTGGCCAGCGGGGCGAGCTTCTCCGCGTTGCGCGCCGCCAGCGCCACCTTGATGCCTTCCTTGGTGAGGACACGCGCCAGCGCTGCGGAGAGGCCGGAACCGGCGCCGACGATCAGTGCGTTGTTGAAACGGATGTAGGGCATGCGGCCTCCCGGAGAGTCTGTGATGTCGATGCGGGATTAGAGCATGATCCTGACGAGGAGACACCGGGTTTCCAGCCAATACGTCATTCTCGAATCCGCCCGTGGTCATTCCGGAGCGCGAGCAAGGCCCGCGGATCCGGAATCCAGCTGTACCGACCGGTGTTCGTGGGTGGCTTCCGGGTTCGCACCTGTGGTGCGCCCCGGAATAACAGTGCTGAGAAACTCGCCTGAATATGAAAATGCCCGGCGTCATGAAGACGCCGGGCATCGGCATTTCAACCTTCGGAGCGAAGATCAGGCGTTTGCGAGATTTCCCGCTGCCTGCTTGCCGCGCTCGGTCACGATCTCATAGCTGATCTTCTGACCTTCCATGAGCGTGCGCATGCCGGCGCGCTCGACGGCGCTGATGTGAACAAACACATCCTTGGAACCGTCCGCCGGGGTGATGAAGCCGAAACCCTTTTGGGTGTTGAAGAACTTGACTGTACCTGTGGCCATCATGGCCTCCTTGCATCGTGGTCGTGGACCGGCCACGCGCTCATCGCGGGCCGGGTAAAACATCCGAGTTTTGGGAGTTGACTTGGAAGCGCAGCCCAAATCGGGAGCGTAGCAAGGCAGGCCGGAAAACTGGTTGCGCGGCGTTAATAATAGTGAGCGTTGGCCCATTCGTCAATGATCAGAAAGACAGCGTCAAACAACTCCGTCGCAGCGAGGACGTCGCTGCGCGTCCATTCCATCTCAACGTCCAGCGCGTCACCGCCGGCCGAGCTGGCTCTCCTTGACCACGCGCTCGTGGGGCTCGTCGGCGCTCTTGATCCGATACTGCCGGTCGCCATCATTCTGAGGCGGAAGCAGACCAGTGACCTTGTAAACGCCGCTTGAACTGCCGCGGTCAAAGGCATTCGACGTGAACTGGACGCTTTGGCCGATCCGGAACTTGTGTTCGCTCACGCATGTCTCCGCTGTTGTGGCCGTCTCCATCGAGGGGAGAAATGCGGCCGCGTCGCCGTGAGGATCGATCAGCAATAATACCACGGAATGCCCGCCGTGGCGAACTTTTCACGAATTTATTCCGCGTTTTCCCAGGTCGTTGGCGGTGTTCCGGGGTTGGCCGGGCGCGTTGCCGGCTATGCCGCACCCCTGATCTCGCCGCCGCCCGGCGGCGGGATCGGCACGCCGTCGTCGGAATATTCGTTGAGTTTGTTGCGCAGCGTGCGGATCGAGATACCGAGGATATTGGCTGCATGGGTGCGGTTGCCCAGGCAGTGTTTGAGGGTTTCCAGGATCAGGTCGCGTTCGACATCGGCGACGGTGCGGCCGACCAGCGCCCGCGCCATCGTCTCGGCGGCTGCGGCCGCATGCATGACGGCGGGGGAGCCGCGCAACTGGTCGAGCCGCATGCCATCCGGCGAGACGATGCCATCGACGCCGATCTCGTCGCCGGTGGCCAGCAGCACGGCGCGGTGCAGGGTGTTCTCGAGTTCGCGGACATTGCCCGGCCAGCGGTTCAGCACCAGCGCGCGGCGCGCCTCGGCGGAGAGCGGACGCACCGGGACGTTGTTCGCCTCGGCGTATTTGTGGATGAAATACTGGGCGAGTTCGATGACATCGGCCGGGCGTTCGCGCAGCGGCGGGATCTTCAGGTTCACGACGTTGAGGCGGAACAGCAGGTCCTCGCGGAAGATGCCTTCGCGCACGGCATCGACCAGATTGCGGTTCGACGTGGCGATGATGCGGATATTGACCGGCACCGGGCGGCTGCCGCCGACGCGATCGATCATGCGCTCCTGAATCGCGCGCAGCAGTTTCGCCTGCAGCCGCACATCCATCTCCGAAATCTCGTCGAGCAGCAGGGTGCCGCCACTCGCCTCTTCGAACTTGCCGACCCGCCGGGCCACCGCGCCGGTGAACGCGCCTTTCTCATGACCAAACAATTCGGATTCGAGAAGGTGTTCGGGAATCGCGGCGCAGTTCACGGAGATGAATGGCGCGCGGGCGCGGTTCGATTTGCTGTGGACGTAGCGCGCCATCACCTCCTTGCCGGTGCCGGACTCGCCGGTGATCAGAACGGAGGCCTCGCTCGGCGCGATCTGCTGCGCGAGCTTCACCACATGGGCCATGATGTCGTCACGATAGATCAGTTCACGCGCATCGTCCGCGACGGCGGCCAGCACCGCGGCGATCAGCTCCGGATCGGGCGGCAGCGGAATGTATTCTTTTGCGCCGGCATGAATGGCCGCAACGGCGGCGCGCGCATCATTGCTGGTTCCGCAGGCGACGAGCGGAACATGGATGTGCTCGGCTTCGAGCTTCGTCACCAGGTCGCGGATGTCGATGGCGACATCCACCATCAGCAGATCGGCGCCGCGCCCGCGCAGCACCCGCAATGTCTGTTCGATGTCTTCGGCATTGGTGACGGCAGCGCCTTTGGTCATCGCGATGCGGGTCGCGACGGTGAGCTGTCCCTTGAGGGTGCCAACGATCAGAAGGCGCATGGTGTAGTCCTTTCCTTATTCAGCGAATAGTGATTGGCGAGTAGCGAGTAGCGAATAGAAGCTTTCCTCAATTCGCTGCTCTGGCTCCTTCTCCTATTCGCTATTCACTATTTCGCTATTCGCTTTCTTAGTTCCGGTCCGCCTTGATGATTTCGGTCATCGTGATTCCGAGCTTGTCTTCCACCAGCACGACTTCGCCGCGGGCGATCAGGCGGTTGTTGACATAGATATCGATGGCCTCGCCGACCTTGCGGTCGAGTTCGAGCACGGAGCCCGGCCCGAGCTTGAGCAGCTCGCCGACATCCATGCGGGCCCGGCCCAGCACAGCGGAGACTTTCACAGGGACGTCGAACACGGCTTCCAGATCGGCGGCGCTGATGGTGTTTCCCTCATCATCGGGGACGAGGGGCGCGAGATCCGGCGGCATCGTCCCGCCGCCGTCGAGGTTGGGTAGTGGAAGCCTGCTGTCGTCAGTCATGTCGTTCTGCTCCAGACGTCAATGTCGCGCGCCGTGGCATTGGTTTTATGCGGGCACGATTGAGATTTCCGCGTCCGGCTGGCTTTGGCCACCGGCGCTGAGATAACGGCGGACGAGATCGTCGATGCGTGCCTCGACATCGGCGCGGCTGCGGACGATGCCGCCGTCGGCCCATTCGATGCGGCAGTCGCCGGGCGGCATATCCGGCTCGCCAAGGATCACCAGCCGGCCGGAAAAGCCGCGCGCCAGCGCGATGGCGTCCAGCTCTTTGCGCGCGGCCTCCTGCAGCCCGTCATTGATGCGCACCACCAGATGCGGCGCTGTGTTGAGATGACGCAGGCATTCACTGGTCAGCGCGCTGATCTCGCCGAGCGGCTCACGGGCGAGCAAGGCGGGCGCGAGCTTGCGCGCGACGGCGACCGCAACGTCCACGGCCTCCGTCGCAAGTTTCTGTTCGGTCGCCGCCAGCCCGCCGGCGATGAGATCCATCGCGTGAGCGATCTGTTCCAGCATCGCGATGGTGCGGCGCTGCGCGGCCGAGGTTGCTTCCGCCTCCGCAGCGGCAAAGCCCTTGCGATAAGCCACGGCTTCCGCATCTGCGATCCGGCTCTGATGTTCGGCGAGAGAGATGCCGGGCCTGGTGCCGGCATTGGCGCCGAAGTCGCTGTCGAACAGAAACTTTGCCGGTGCGGCTTTCATCAATACACCAGCTCCTCGTCGCCGCGGCTCTTGGAGATCATGATCTCGCCTTTCGCCGCAAGGTCCTTGGCCAGGTTGACGAGGGAGGCCTGAGCCTCATCGACGTCACGCAGCCGCACCGGACCCATGGCGCCCATGTCGTCGGTCAGCATCTTTGCCGCGCGGCTGGACATGTTGCCGAGGAAGAACTGGCGCACCGGCTCGGTCGCGCCTTTCAGTGCGATGCCGAGCTTGTCCTTGTCGACATGGCGCATCAGCGTCTGGGCGGAGCCTGCATCGAGCTTGATCAGATCGTCGAAGGTGAACATCAGCGCCTTGATCCGGTCGGCGCTCTCGCGATTGTCTTCCTCAAGCGAACTCATGAAGCGGGTTTCGGTCTGGCGGTCGAAGCTGTTGAATATCTCCGCCATCATTTCGTGCGCATCGCGCCGCCGTGTCTGCGACAGGCTCGACATGAATTCGGTGCGCAATGTCAGCTCGACGCGTTCGAGCACTTCCTTCTGCACCGATTCCATCCGCAGCATGCGGTTGACCACGTCGAGGGAGAATTCCGACGGCAGGATGGCGAGCACGCGGGCGGCATGTTCAGGACGCAGCTTTGACAGCACGACGGCGACGGTCTGCGGGTATTCGTTCTTGAGATAGTTCGCGAGCACGCCCTCCTGAACGTTGGAGAGCTTCTCCCACATGTTGCGGCCCGCGGGGCCGCGGATCTCATCCATGATGCTGCTGACGCGCTCCGGCGGCAAGAACTGCTGCAGCAGCCGTTCGGTGGCGTCGTAGTTGCCCATCAGCGCGCCCGATGCGGACATGCGCGAGACGAATTCAAGCAGCAGGCTCTCCACCACCGCAGCGTCGATGGTGCCCAGGCTCGACATGACGACGGAGATTTCCCGCAGCTCGTCGTCGTCGAGCATGTTCCAGAGCTTGCCGCTGTGCTGCTCACCGAGCGCGAGCATCAGGATGGCGGCGCGCTCCGGCCCGGTCAGCTTGCGTGCGGGCTGGATGGCTTCCGCCTGGCGGGCCGCCAGCGTGGCAACGATTCCGGCGACCTCCGAGGGATCGTTGGGTAACGGGAGCTTGTCGTTCACGGACGGCATGGCTGTTTCGATCACGCTGCGTTGTGGAGCCAGGAGCGGATGATGGACACCGACTCATTGGGGTTCTTTTCGACCAGCTCGGCGACCTTCTGCACCGATTGCGCATGGACCTGGCCCTGCACCTGGGCGATATCGATCATCTTGGCGGTGTTGCTCGGCACGCCCTTGATGTCATCGGGGGTTGCGCCGGCGGCGATGGCGGCCTGCACGTCGCCATTCGCGATCGCGGTGATGATCTCCGGGGCCGGCAGCATGGGCGTTTCCGGAGACAGCACACGGCGCACCAGCGGGCGCACCACCATCAGCAGCACGACACCGCCGAGCAGGCCGAGCACCGCGAGTTCAATCCAGTGCATCACGTCGTCCTTGGTGAAGGAGAGGAACGACATGAAGCCGGCGGGTTCGTTGATGATGCTGGCCGGCGCTTCGGCGAAGCGCAGGTTGGCCACTTCGATCTGGTCGCCACGCTTCTGGTCGAAGCCGATCGCCATGCGGACCAGCGCCGCGATGCGATCGAGTTCTTCCTTGGCGCGGGGCTGATAGACCATCTCGCCCTTGTCGTTCTTGCCGTAGATGCCGTCGACCAGCACGGCGACCGAAATGCGGTTGACCTTGCCGCCTTCGATCACTTCGGTCTTGGTCGTGCGCGAGATCTCGTAGTTGACGATTTCCTCGGTCTTGCGGCTCTGTTCGCGGGTGCCACTTTGTTGTTGCTGCTGTTGCTGGTTGCCGCCCGGCAACTCGTTGCCAACCGAGACAGCGCCGTCCTGCTGGCCGTTGCCGGCGGCTTCTTCACGCGTCTGGCTTGAGCGCACCACCCGGCCTTCAGGATCGAATTTGTCCGAGGTCTGGGTCACGCGGTTGAAGTCGAAGTCGGCGGTGAGCTGCACCCGGGCGCGGCCCGGGCCGACGACGGAGGTGATGATGCTTTCCACCTGCTCGCGCATCCGCCTTTCGAAGGCGATCTGACGTTCATCAGCACGCACGCCGGTGTCGGAATCATTGGCGCCGTCAGCGAGCAGCCGTCCCGTCTCGTCGACGATCGAGACACGCTCCGGTTTCAGGCCATTCACCGCGGAGGCGACGAGGTGGCGGATCGCGCGAACCTGCTGCGTCTCCAGGGCGCCGCGGACATTGAGCACGATGGACGCGGTCGCCTCGTTGCGGTCGCGGGCGAACAGCGGCCGTTCCGGCAGCACAAGGTGGACGCGCGCGGATTGAACCCGGTCGATGGCCCGGATCGTGCGGGCGAGCTCGCCTTCCAGCGCACGAAGGTGATTCATGTTCTGGACGAAGGAGGTCGCGCCCAGGGCGTCGGACTTGTCGAAGATCTCGTAGCCGACCCCGCCGCCTTTCGGCAGGCCGCTCTCGGCGAGCTTCATGCGCAGGCGCGGCACCTGCTCCTTGGCGACCAGGATGATCGCGCCATCGTTGCGCAATTCATAGGGAATGGCCTGGCGCTCGAGATCCTTGATGACCGCAGACGAATCTTCCAGCGAGAGGTCCGTGAACAGCGGCGTCATCACCGGAGCGGTGACGCGCATGATGATGAAAACGAAAAAGCCGATGAGCGCGAGGGTAACGGCCCCCATGGCAGCGATTCGTGCCGCGCCAAGCGTCCGAACGAACTGCGAAAGTCCTTGCACGAGGTCCCCAGCCTGATGACCGTTTCCGACCCGGCAATATTTGCCCGGTGTATGGTTACCAGCTGGTTAACGCAGTTAAGGTTTGGAACTTTCTCTTAATCTTTCAATCGATGACGTCGACCACTGAGTTGTCCTTCGGGTCGACCAGAATCACCTTGTTGTCCTTCACGAAGAACCGGTGGGAGCGGATCTGCGGAACCTTGTCGCCGATTTCGGGGGGAATCGGCCGCAGCGCGGCGGCGTCAGGAACGGCCGCGCCGACGGTTTCCGGCGCTGAGCCACCGGCGGGTTCCACCCGCATGTCCTTCACGATTTCCTTGATGATGTGTTCCTGCTCCAGGGAGAGGTTGATCTTCGAGGCCGGCAGGGGAGCCTGGGCCTCGTTGGTATCCTGTCCATGGGCAAAGGCGCTGAGCGTCAGAAGAGCCGCGGCGGTCACGGTTGCGGTGAAGAACCGGCGCATGGTCATCTCCGGGTTAATTCCTGGTGGACGGCCAACCCGCGGGGGCAGCTTGAGGTTCCCGAGAGGGAGCGCTCCTCAGTCGTAGGCAGCCGCGGCCGCGAACAGCAGCAACACCGCCGCGACGGCAATGCAGATCAGGATGATCGGGTCAAAGAACGCCAGATCGAACATGAAAACTCCTCGTCCACTGCGGAGGAACGTGTGGTGAAACGAGGTGTTCCGCAAAACACGAAGACGTTGGGTGCAATCACTTCGCTGTAATCGCCTGGGCGCCAGCGCCAAAAAACATCACGCCGGCAATAACGCCGGCGTGATGTCGAAACCTGATGGGGCGGCTTACTGCCGGTATTGCTGAATGCGGGTGGTGCGCAGGCCAGCAAGTCCATGCTGTTCAATGGAATATTGCCAGGAGAGGAATTCCTCAACGTGAGGGTATAACGGCTGCAAGCCTCTTCCAGTGACAATAATCCGCCACGAACGGCTGCAACAACCTCCGCCTTGCGCCGGATGACCCAACGCTTGGTGCCTGGAGCGGGCAAATCCGCGATGGTCAGGGGGCTGCCATCCGGTCCGATAACATACTTGGCCCTCGGTCGAAGGGGCTCCGTCATGGATGATACTCACGCACTCGACTGAACAACTCTGGCGTAAGCTACCTCTCCCGGCTTAAAATTTGCCTAAGCGGAAACCGTAAATTGGGCAAAACTACGGAGAGTGTCATTGATGCGACATCACCTCCGATTGTTGACCCGGGTGAATCAGGCCCCCGAGCCTGGACGAACCACCCGCTTGATCTGCGCCAGCGAGAATGTGACGCCGCCGATCGACAGGACCGGCGGATTCTGCGTCAGGTCGACGGCGTCGACGAGACCTTCCACCTCGGTGGCGACCGCCACGGAATCCCCATTGGCGTCCTTCGCCGTGATGGTGAGCGAATAAGCGCCGTCAGGCAGCGTGGTGCCGTTGGTGCCGCGGCCATTCCAGGTGAAGGCGGCATCGCCGGGAGCGATGGTGCGGGTCTCGGTGTAGACCGTCTGGCCCGTCGAATCCTTGATGGTGAAGGTGCCGGTCGCCGGCCGTGAGGCCGTATAGCCCCATTTCGCCTCTCCCGAGGCGAGGTTGGTGGTATTGCCGTCGATCACCACGGACGAGCCGACGAAATTCAGCGCGCCGGTCGCCAGCGAGGCGTTCTGCAGCAGGGTGAGCGTCGACAGCAGGTCGTTGCCTTTGATCTGCTGTTCGACCTGGGCGAACTGCACCAGCTGCTGCGTGAACTGGTTGGTGTCCAGCGGATCGAGCGGGTTCTGGTTCTTCAGCTGCGTCGTGAGCATCTGAAGGAAGGTTGAGAAGTTGTCGGCAAGGCCCTGGGCGCTGGTCTGCGGGACCTGGGATGAGCTTCCGCCGGAGACTGAAGAAACGGCCATGTTGTCCTCACACCCGCATGTCGATGCCGGTCGCCTTGCGCGCCGGTGCACCGTAGGTTGCAGAAATGGTGTCAGCCGCGACGGTCTCACGCTCCGGAGCGATCATCCGGTTCGCATGATGCGGCATACCCTGATTCGGGTCGCGGCCGGCAAAGCCCTGGTCCCGCAGGCTGAACTGAAGGCCGCTGTCCGAGGTCTTGAAGCCGGCATCCTGCAGGGCGCGCTCGAGCTGCGGCGCATCGCGCTTGAGCAGATCGAGGGTTTCAGCCCGCTCGACGATCAGCCGCGAGGTCACCTGGCCGTCATGGTCGATATCCAGCCGCACGTCGATGCGTCCCAGTTCCGGCGGGTCAAGACGGATCTCGAACCGATGCTGGCCCTCATGGAGCCGCGTTGCGATTTCCACCGGCACATTCGATGGTGAGAGAGGCTGGGTGACAGATGCGGACGCGGTGGATGTCTGGGCAGCAGCGGTCAGGATTGGATCGGCTGTCGGCAGGGCCGGCGCGAGTGTCGTGACAAGACTGTTGTGGCCATTCGAATGGGGAAGATGCGCCGTCTGCATCGTCGGAGGAAGTTGAGGCCTGTCCGCGGACTGGATCGGGGCATCCGTTTGATGCGCGGCGGGGCGGGCGGGCGCGGAAGATCGCTCGGCCTCCTTCTGCGGCGTCTTCTCAGTCTTTTCAAAAGCGGATGTGCGCGGCTTCGGATCAGGAGCCGCGGCTGATTTGATCTGACCGTCCGCAGCATGCGGCGGCAGGGGCGTGGTGACCGTCGGCCGGGCCGGTGTAGCTGCGGACTGAGTCGCTGGGGTCGTGTTGCCCGCGGCAGCCGCCGGATCAGATGGCCGAGGTTCTCCGACATCCTCCGCAATCTCGGCCGTTGCCTGAACGGGAGAGGGCGCCTTGACCGGTGCGGATGTCTCTGCCGGCGTGTCGCCGCCAGCCGGCGGCTTCACATCGACGGCCTGGCTGGCTTCGGGGACGACGGGAACTGGCAGAACCCTCGATGTCGGGGCGGCCGGCTTCGACACCCGAACATCGGCCAGAGACATCGTTTGTTGCCCGGCTGGCCCCTCGATAACAGGCGGCCGTGTTGCCGGGAGAGATTGTTCCGGAGACGAGAGGAACGGCAGCTGGACGACACTGGCCGGTGCCGGGCTCTGGGGCTTCTGGAGGCCCCCATCGACGCGGGCTTGCATGGCAGGCTCGCGGCCCGCAGGCGCTGCCGTTGCCGTGTGAATTGTTTTGCCGGCCGGCAACGGGACGCTCGCTGCTTCCCCCGGCCCGGTCGTTTCGGACGCGGCCACGGCCGGGGCTGCGGCTACAACCTGCGGCGCGTGTCGTGCATCCCGGATAGGCCCGGCGGGTTTTCCGCTGTTCTGCTGGCTGTCAGCGACGTGAGGGCGAGGTGTCTGCCCATCCTCGCTGATACGCGCAACGGCTGGATTTGCTGTGTGGGTTGTGATGTCGGCGGCTGTTTTGGCGTGCACGGCTGGTGCCGCTACCGCAGTTTGCGACGGGACAAGGTGAGGATGGGATCTCTGCCCATCCCTGTTGGCAGGGCTGACGGCTTGGTTTGGAAGGCGGGTTGCCGCCTGGATGACGGCGCTTTCCGGAGAAGATGGGAGATTCGGCAGGGAGATTGCCTCGGAATCCAAGGCTGTCGTGTCTGCCCCCGGCGTGAGGGTGGGCGCAGCTTTGCCGCTGTGTGGATGGTGACCGGCTGTTGGGGAAGGGGCCGCTCCGCTGGTTGCCGTCGTAATATGGTTTGCTTTTGCCGGTGCTGGCGCCGTGGCGCTGTCGGCTGGAATACCCGCGGCCGGGGGTGGGACAGCGGCGACGGCCTCGGAAGGCTCGCCGGACGCAGCGTCTTCGTCCGGCATCGGCAGATCGGCTGTCGATGGGAGGGGTTGATCGGGATCGGGATGGGGCTCGCCTACGGCCTGTGTCGGCACCAGCGAGATCGGGGTCGCGAGCATGGCGAAGGCCGGTGCAGCGGCCAGCGCCACCAGCGCCGGTGGTGGCGCAGCGTCGGGATGGTGAGCCGTTGGCTTGTCGTCGGCTGCAGGCGCAGACGCCGGACGAATGGAGGTTGGCGACGAAGGCAAGGCGGCGGCTTGCACGGCAACAATAGGGGCCAGGTGGCCGATGGCAGCATTGCCGACGGCGGCCGATGGATAGTCGGCTTCGACAGTCGTCATCAGGGCTTCGAACGGGCTTTCCGACGCCACGTCGCCGCCCCGCAGCGGGCGATTGGCGGGCGGCCCGATCTGGAACACAGAATTGAGGACGTCGCTCACAGGCTTGGACACGCAGAAAACCCCGGCACAGCATCAGTCGGGGCTGGCGTAGCAAGCGGCAGGCA
>Ga0180223_1002146_pt1 | contig 12530 bp, 9 predicted proteins | sample eDN5th30CKraftOP_FD_151337 | JGI IMG/M metagenome (GOLD analysis project Ga0180223, IMG submission 151337) | Enriched Organic Plus compost microbial communities from Emeryville, California, USA - eDNA 5th pass 30_C Kraft OP (version 2) (version 2) ...
CCCCCTTTGGTTAGATATTTTTCTGTTCTTTCAAGCGTTTAGCGGGACGAGCGGTAGGGCGGGAACGAAAAAGGCCCCGCGGGGTGCGCGGGGCCTTTTCGGCTTGCTGGCGGGCGCCCTGGGGCGCGGCCGGGGGCTTAGATGTTAAACGTTGATCGGTCGGCAAAGGGCCGTGAATGCTAGGTTTCGCGGGGAAATCGGGCCACGGCCTTTGCGGGAATCGTTGGAAGTACCCCCCAGTTATACCCCCAAGGGGGTATCGGGATGATAGATCAGTCTGGATGCGGGTGCGAGCGCTGCGCCCAGCCGGATAAATCGGTTATGGCGCAGACCGCATTGTTGGCTGACGCCTGGAGCGGGACGCGATGAGATGCAGGGGAACGGGCCGCTGTGGTCCAGACCTTGGAGACTTCTCATGGCTGACCATCACGCCCACCACAATCGCTGGGGCAGGACGCCCTGTTCACCACGCCCGCCTCGCTCATGCTCGATGCTCGCCTCACGCCGCTGGAGCGCAATGGCTGGCAGGTGCTGCGCTCTGCCGAGGGCATCAGCCCGCTGGCGAACCTTGGGCACGGGATCTCGCTTTGGCGAGTTGGCACCAACACTAACCACTGAATTTCAGGACAACGCAGTACGGTGCTTTGCTTGGAGGCCGGAAGATGGACGACTTGACCTACACCTTGCGGCAGCTTTGCCAGCGTAACCGTGACGGTAGCCACGCCACCCAGGCTGATAGGCAGAGCTCGCTGAGCCTGGCCGCTCGCCAACTGCGCGAGGCGGGCTTCCGCCAAATGCGCGCCAACTCGCTCAAGGGCAAGCATGTTGAAGCCCTGCTGCAACGCTGGCAAGCCGAAGGCCTGTCCGCCGGCACGCTGAAGAACCGTATGGCGCATGTGCGTTGGTGGGCCGAGAAGGTTGGCAAGGCAGGTATCTTGCCGACAAACAACACCAAGCTGGGCATTCCCGATCGGCGCTATGTGACCAATGAAAGCAAGGCCAAGGAACTGGGTGATAGGTTGGACAGGGTCAGTGATCCTCATGTCCGCATGAGTCTGCGTTTGCAGGCTGCCTTCGGCTTACGGCGGGAAGAGTCCATCAAGTTCCAGCCCCGCTATGCCGACCGTGGCGACCATATTGCGATCAAGGGATCATGGACAAAAGGCGGGCGTGATCGGACGGTGCCAATCACGACACCAGAACAGCGTGCCGTACTGGATGAGGTCCATCGGCTGGCCGGGTCTGGCTCGCTGATTCCGGCGCACAAGACTTACATCCAGCAGCGGCATGTCTACGACGGGCAGTGCAAGGCGGCCGGGTTGAGCAACATGCACGGGCTGCGGCATCGGTATGCGCAGATGCGGTATGAGGTGTTGACGGGATGGAAGGTGCTGGTGATAGACGGCTCCAGTACGGCACAGCTGGGTACGGTTCAACGACTGGCCGATCAACAGGCTAGGCAGCATATCAGTCGTGAGCTCGGACACGAGCGCATGGCGGTAACGTCGATTTACCTGGGATCTTGAGAACAGCGTTTCAGCTGACAAGGTTCCGCAGGTTGTCGCGAACGGTCTTTGCAACATGTGCTACAGGTAGCCGATGCAGCCGGCCAAGTTCCTCCACGACCCACGCTACATCGGACGGCTTAGATGGCCTGTCCCCTGTTCGAGTGAATGGCCCGTCTGTCTCTGTCAGTAGCCTATCCAACGGAATCGCCTGAACCATGGTCAGATGCCGCCCACAGGTCAGCATACTGCGTTGATTCCCTCCTGGATAGCTTAGATTGGCAATGCCAGCTCTCTTATGCTCGACATTTTCTAGCGACGAAATCGAAGACGGGTCTAAGTGGCTCAAAAAATGCTACAGGCAACTGCGGCACGACCGTTTTTGCAAAAATAGTCTTATCTTTGTCCGACTTGAATGCCACTTTGCTACCTCCAGGGCACGGCTCTTGGTGGTAATAATCCGCAACAATATCATGTCCATAGAAAAGATGCTCGATCTCGCAACACGATTCACCACCAAAGGTTTCACCTGTTGCCGCGTTTTTGATGACCTGCCTCTGAATATCTACATGTGGCGGAACGGGTAGCATGAGTGCGTAGGATTCACCATTTTTCCACTTTTTGATCAAACCTTGTGTTGGATCAGTTATCAGCACCTCGCCATCCAAACCATTCCATTGGTTATAGGCCTTGTCGAAGTCAAATAGTGCAAATATTGGCAAGCCACCCATTTCGCCATGAATACGGTTATCGGTTAACAGCTGGTTGATGTATGTGCAGCTGAACGCATAGAAAGGAATGAAGGGCATCTCCTCTTCGTATAGCTTGCACCAAGCCTCCTTGAGGATGATCGGATCAGTGCTACCCTCGGTAAATAGCACAGGCTTTCGTTCTATCTGAATCGCATTGATGATACTTAGCAGCTGCTCTTGCTCGGAATACTTGATTAAATCTGCGCTCAGTTTTTTGATTGCAATTGCTTTCGGCAAGTCATAGCAGTTCGTCTGACTGCCCTTGATGTCAAAAAATTTGATCTTTTTCTTGTCGTGAGGAATAAGCGTTACAGCACTGTGGCTACTCATCAAGACATGGCTAGTTTTTGCTGCTGCATCCGTAATTTCGAAAACTTGCCGCAGAAAATCAAACTGCCATTCTGGGTGAAGAAAAGCATCCGGCTCATCCAGTAGGATCAGACAATTGCGGTCTTTTAATAACTCAACGATCGAATAGATGTAGATAGACTGAAACTGGCCATCGCTGAAATGAGTAATAGTGGCGTTCAATCCGCTGATCAGCGTGAGCGGGATCGAGATATCCGCCAGCATACCCAGTGTCTTTAAATTATCGAATTGGCGGAAGATGTCCGACATCGACTCATCGGCAAAGCGCTGTTGAAACAGTTCGATGTTGACGGGTATCTGATAGCCGTCTTTGTCTGCATCAAACACGTCACTATGATTAAACTCACCCTTAACACAGGTTACCAATTTCTCCAGAAAGTCACGCGTGATGCCGTCCGCACCCCAATAGTGGGTACGAGGATCAAAGTTCTCGATGCTGTCCGCGCCAAGCGCCTTGAGTGCGCCAGCGGCAAATGATGGCCGCTGCAACACCAGCTCTAAGTCAGTGCCAATACTTTCTATTCCCAGCTTCTGGGAAACAAAATGCCGCGCCCTGTTATTCGTTGGTTGTGTCAGCAAAACGGATAGCAGAAGTGCCTTGTACTCCTGGCCAACGCCAATAAAGCGGCGACTTTCATCGAGATTTGCGCCTTTAATGCGCTTGCGGAAGCCACCCTCATACCGCTGCACCAGATCGGCCACGGTGGTGTTGTGACCGGAATAGTAGATCAGCACATTGTCTGGCAATGGAGTCCTGCCGATAGTGGCGCGCTCCTTGCCGTTGATGCTGAGCTTACCTGCCCTCCAAGCGATTTCAGTTTCTTTGCTGTCGATTTCGTATTTGATGGAGTAATCGAAACTGATGTCACTCTTCTCCCTATCGAACTCGTATATGTGGCGGAAGATTTCAATCAGCGCCTCGAAAAGATTCGACTTGCCACTTCCGTTCTTGCCAACGAAGACGTCAATAAAACTGCTGCTGTCGAAGCTCAGGGAAAAATCCAGGAGGTTTTTGTATTGGCTGATAGTGAGCGATGTCAGGCGCATAGCATTTCCCTACACTTGCGCCATCACTGCATCCAGCAGTTCGGCTTGCTTGATGGTGGCGGCATCAATCTGTTGATCTAGTGAATCGCACAATGCCATTAGTTGGTCCACTTTGGCGATGATGCGATATTGCTCTTCTAATGGGGGAATCGGAACAGGCATTTCCTTAAGCTTCGACGCTTTAATCCCGGTCGCAGTCATACCTGTTGCTTCCAACAGAAGCCTTTCTTGAAACGAATCCGACATCATGAAGTTTTTAAGCCAGACGGCAATCTCTGGCATGTGCAACTGGAGGCAAATTACTCGCTGGGCAAGTGCAAATTTTTCTTCAATGTCAATTATCGCGATATTCCCGAGCGGAGCTTCTGTTGTAAAAAGTATGTCTCCCACTCTCGGAAATCCTCTGGTCATCCATCGAATATATTCTTCGGAAGTGACGTATTCTTTTGGCTCTCGATTTATGTAGCCGAATCGCACATTCTTAGCTGTTATCAGAGGAACTCCGGCCTTGACCTTCGTCGGTGTTTTCCCCCGATAGTCGATAAATTTCCCGATATTGCCAAGCCTGCAATAGGACCATCCTTTAGGCTTTCCGTAGAGCTCTTCTGATTGACTAACAAAGGGCGCCGCTGAGGTGCGTAGCCCTTCTTTTTCTTCTAGTGTTCTCTTTACAGCATTTATTTTCTTCAATAGTTCGCTGGCGGGCTGGTCGTCCGGGTTTTGCGGGACGAGTTTGCCCATCACCGCCAGTTGCAGGGTGGCTTTGCGCAATTCGGCAACATTTTCCTTGACGGTGTAGAGCTCGCCGAAGTGTTTGGCGAGGAAGGTCTGGGCTCGCTGGTACTGCCCAGGTTCAGCGATGTTCAGCAGTTGCTTGATGGCTGTGGCATGAACGGTCAGGCGAGCTCCCTGCTGTGCAGTACGCAGTTTTTCCACTTCATCGCAACGCGCCATTAATTCGTCGATTTTGGCGACGATTCGATGTTGTTCGTCTGATGGCGGCAGAGGGAATAGTCCCAAGAAGAAGTCGCCATCATTTATTGCTGGGTATGCAACACCCTTTTGAGTCCGCTCAACATAGCTGATAAATATTGGCGAACGTAGGTAACGGAAGACAAACCTATTGAGCACTCCATTATAAGAATGCAGAACTGCAAATGCAGTACTTGCAATGGGCTCAGGCTCATATTCACGTTCAATAATGGCAACGTTCAACAAGTAGGGACGTACTGTCGAATAAACAACATCCCCTGGATGAACTATCTTCCTTGCTCGGGAGGGTGCATCAGAGGCACCAATTATTTGTGCTTCAGCGATCCTGCCTGACTTGTTATCAATAGCGCTAACATCTATATATGTGAAACGACTGTTAGGAATTCTTTGACCCCAGTCATGACAAATATCACGCAATCGCACCCACTCCCACCCTTGCGGCAACGCATAGGGTTTTTCTTCCTTCGTCACCGGTGGCAAGGGCTTGGGTTTCTTTATCTTGCCTTCCTTCACTAGTCGCTGTTTCTCGGATTCGATCTCTTGCAGCAGTTCGCTGGCAGGCTGCTCGTTCGGATCCTGCGGAACCAACTTGCCCTGCATGGCCAATGTCAGGATCAGTTCGCGTAGTTTCTTGACTCCATTGGGGGCGGCAAAAGCGGTATCGAAATGCTTTTCCAGCAGTTCGGCGGTATGCTTATTCATGCTCGCCCCCCAGTTCGCGCTCGATCTGTTCGATGCTGGGCAGGCTGGTTTGCAGTTCTTCAGGCAGGGATTCGAGCAATTGGTATTCCGCCACGCCGATAGGCTGGGTCTTGTCGCGCAATGCGTATTCGGCCACCACGGTGTTCTTGCTCTTGCAGAGCAACAGGCCGATGGTGGGGTTGTCTTGTTCGGCCTTGACCTGCATATCGACGGCGGTGAGGTAAAAGCTCAACTGCCCGAGGTGTTCCGGTTTGAATTTCTCGGCTTTCAGCTCGATGACTACGTAGCAGCGCAACTTGAGGTGGTAGAACAACAGGTCGATGTAGAAGTCGTCACCGCCCACTTCCAGATGAACTTGCCGACCGACGAAGGCGAAACCTGCACCCAGTTCCAGCAGGAACTGGGTGATGTGCTTGACCAACGCTGACTCGATTTCCCGCTCGTTGGCTTCCTGGCCAACATCCAGGAAGTCGAACAGATAGGGATCCTTGAGGACTTGCCGGGCCAGATCGGTTCCCGGGGCGGGGAGACGGTCGGCGAAGTTGGTGATCGCCTGGCCTTCCCGCTCCAGCAGACGGGATTCGATATGGATTTCCAGTGTGGCGCGAGACCAGCCCTGTTCCACGGCGCGCTGGGCATAGGCCAGGCGTTGTTCTGGCTGCTTCAGCCTAGCCAGCAACACCAGGTTGTGGCCCCAGGGCAATTGTCCAACAGCCTGTTGGACAATTGCCGCGTCCGGCCAGGCGTCGGCGAAGGAGCGCATGTACATCAGGTTGGCGCGGGAAAACCCCTTCATCTCGGGAAAGGCTGTCCTGAGGTCGTGCGCCAGCCGCTCGATGACCTTGGCCCCCCAGCCTTGCTCGGCCTGCCGTTGCAGGATGTCACGGCCGATCTGCCAATAGAGCAGCACCAGTTCGCGGTTGACGGCCAGCGCGGCCCGCTGCTGGGCACTGTGGATGCGGTTCTTCAGCTCGCCCAACCAGTTGGCGTAGCCTTCCGGCGCCGTAACGAGAGACACGGGCTTATCGCTCATTCCGCCTCCCCGCTGGTGGCCTTGAGCGCGGCCAGCAGTTCGGTTTTCAGCGCTTGCTGGGCGGCCTGCAACTGGCGGGTGATGGCCTGGTATTCGGCCATCAGTTCGTCCGGGTCACCCAGTTCGATAGCCACCTCGTGCGGGTTCTTGCAGTCCAGGTTGTAGTTGCGAGCAGCCAGATCCTTGGCAGAGACCTTCCAGGCATGCTCGGTGGTCTTGCGCCCCTTACGCTGCGGGCCGCCCCACCAGGTTTTCTCAAGATCGAATTCCTCAATGGTCAACGGCTTGGAGCGGGAATAGCTCTTGTAGCCTGCCGGGTAGGGGTGCTCGAAGAACCAGACGTCCTTTGTGGGGCCGCCCTTCTCGAAGAACAGGAGGTTGGTGGCGATGCTGGTGTAAGGGGCGAACACGCCTTTGGGCAGGCGCACGACGGTATGCAGGTTGAACTCTTCCAGCAGTTCGCGCTTGAGCGTGGTTTTCACCCCCTCGCCGAACAGGAAGCCATCCGGCAACACCACCGCAGCGCGGCCCGTGTCGTGCCTGAGCAGGTGCATGATCAGCGCCATGAACAGGTCGGCGGTCTCGCGGGTCTGGTGCTTGGCGAGGAAGTTCTTCTCGATACCATCCTCTTCCATGCCACCGAATGGTGGGTTGGTGATGATGATGTCCACCCGGTCGCGTGGGCCATAGTCCTTGAAAGGACGAGCAAGGGTGTTGTCGTGGCGGATGCGGGTCGGTACGTCAATGCCATGCAGCATCATGTTGGTCATGGCCAGCATGTGTGGCAGGGGTTTCTTCTCGACGCCGTGGATATTCTCTTGCAGCAGCCGGTTGTCTTCTGGCGTCTTGACTTGCTTCTTGAGGTGCTCGATGGCGCAGGTCAGAAAGCCGCCCGTGCCGCAGGCCGGGTCGAGGATGCTTTCGCCGAGTTTCGGGTCGAGGATATCGACCATGAACTGTGTGACCGCACGCGGAGTGTAATACTCACCCGCGTTGCCAGCCGACTGCAAGTCGGCGAGGATTTTCTCGTAGATATCGTTGAACAGGTGCCGGTCGCTGGACGAGTTGAAATCCACGTCCTCTTCAATGGTGTTGATCACCTGGCGCAGCAGCGTGCCGGACTTCATGTAGTTGTAGGCATCCTCGAACACCGAGCCGATCACCCGGCCTTGCGCGGACACGCCCGCCTTGGTGGCAAGCTGTTTCAAGGAGGGAAAGAGGTCGTTGTTGACGAAGTCGATCAACTCTTCACCGGTCATGCCTTCCGGATCCTTGGCCCAGTTGCTCCAGCGAAAGCGGCTTTGCAGCGGCGAACGGTAGCTGGACTGGGTCAGTTCCCACTCCTGTTCCTTGTCGTCGAAGATCTTCAGGAACAACAGCCAGCAGATCTGGCTGATGCGCTGGGCATCGCCATCGACGCCGACATCCTTGCGCATGATGTCCTGGATGGCTTTGATGAGGGTTGCAAGTGACATGAATACTTCCTGGGTCTAGTTCTGATCAGGCACGGTAGAGCTCACGCTCGAGCTCGCCAACGGCCTGTTGGTATTGGGTCTTTCCGCCAAAGGCACGCACCAGTTCGATCGGTGTGCCCAGGCGGTTGAAGGGAGCGATGGCGAGGATTTGCGTTTCCTCGATGGCGGCCACGCCTTCGTCGGCATACTTGTCGAGCAGGGCTTCGAGTACCTTCTGCGCTTGCTCGCCGTACTTGGCGAAGTAATGGCGCTTCTTGACCTGCTCGGCCCGCTCCTTGCGCGTGAGAGGGGGCTGATCCCAGGCTACGTGGCATAGCAGATCGAAGGGGTCGAAATCCTTGCCGGATTGCTTGTCCACCTCGTCGGCCAACGCCTCGAAGAAGATGCCTTGATGAGCCAGCTCGTCGATGATGGCCTGCTTCTTCTCGGCCTTGTTCCAATGGCGTAGGAAATCGTCGAGCGACGCGAACTCCTTGGCCAGGGTGTTACGGGTGTAGTCCTTCAGGGACTCGGTAATCAGTTTGCCGTTGGCGTCGAAGTACTGCACCCGCTCGGCCACCACTTTAACCTCAACGTTGGCGACAACGTAACGTCGCACATTGCTGCCTTCCTCGCCTGGCAGGGGCTCGGCTACGCCGCCAGGAGATATGGGGTTGTCCTCCGGCGTGGGATAGGTGAATTCATCGTCAGGTGACGCCTCCTCATCCCCTTCATCTGGAGGGAGCGGTGGCTCGCCGGGGCCTGGCTCATAGATCTGCACGGGATCGCCGTCGAAAGCCGGATCGGCGAACAGTTCGGTCGCTTTCTTGAAATCGAGGATAGTGAACCAGTATTTGTCGAAGTCTTCGTTGATACGCGTTCCGCGACCGATGATCTGCTTGAATTCGGTCATGGACTGGATGCGCTGATCCAGCACGATGAGCTTGCAGGTCTGGGCATCGACGCCCGTAGTCATCAGCTTGGAGGTGGTCGCGATGACGGGGTATTTGCTTTCCGGGAAAATGAAGTTGTCCAACTCCATCTTGCCTTCTTCATTGTCGCCGGTGATGCGCACAACATAGCGGTGGTTCTGCACCACCAAGTCGGCGTTTTCGTTGACCAGCGCCTGGCGCATGCGCTCAGCATGGTCGATGTTGTCGCAGAAGACGATGGTCTTGTCGAAGCGGTTGCTGGCTTTCAGGTACTCACTGATCTTGCGCGCTACCACGTGCGTGCGCTGTTCCAGTACCAACGTCTTGTCAAAATCACGCTGGTTATAGATCCGGTCTTCGATCTCGTTGCCGTGCTTGTCGAGCATGCCCTTGTCGGGACGCCAGCCGGTCAGGTCTTTGTCCAGGTCGATGCGCACCACCTTGTAGGGAGCGAGAAAGCCATCGTCGATGCCCTGGCGTAGCGAGTAGGTGTAGATGGGCTCGCCGAAGTAGTCGATGTTGGATACGTCCTTGGTTTCCTTGGGCGTAGCGGTCAGGCCGATCTGTGTGGCGGAATGGAAATACGTCAGGATCTCGCGCCAGGCCGAATCTTCGGCGGCACTGCCTCGGTGGCATTCGTCGATCACGATCAGATCGAAGAATTCCGGGCTGAACTGCTTGTAGATGTTCCGTTCTTCTTCGTTACCAGTGACGGCCTGATAAAGCGACAGGTAGATCTCATACGACTTGTTGGCCTGCCGCTTCTGGATTTTGGTCATTGCCGCACCGAACGGCTTGAAATCGTTGGTCATGGTCTGATCGACCAGGATGTTGCGGTCAGCCAGGAACAGGATGCGTTTCTTGGCACGAGACTTCCACAACCGCCAGATGATCTGGAAGGCGGTATAGGTCTTGCCTGTGCCCGTGGCCATCACCAGCAGAATGCGCTTCTGCTCTTTGGCAATCGCCTCGATGGTCTTGTTGATGGCGAGCAATTGGTAGTAACGGGGTGTCTTGTTGCTGCCATCACTGTAGTAGTCCTGGGCTACCAAGGCCTGTTGCTGCGTGCTCAGACCCTGATGCTCTGCCCACCATTGCCACAGCGTATCGGCACTGGGGAATTCGTCCAGGCTCAGTTCGCGCTCAATCACACCGTCCTTGGCGATCTTGTTGTGGAACAGGAAGCCATCTCCATTGCTGCTGAATACGAAAGGCACTTGCAGCATTTCGGCATAGCCGAGGGCCTGTTGCATTCCCGAGCCGATGGCATGCTTGTTGTCCTTGGCTTCGATGACGGCAATGGGCAGGTTGGGCTTGTGGAACAACACGTAGTCGGCGCGCTTGTGCTGACCACGTGTGTGCAGTTTGCCGCGCACGATGATGCGTCCCTTGGTCAGCAGGAACTCTTCGCGTACTTGGGTCAGAACATCCCATCCGGATTTTTCCAGAGCCGGCGTGATGAACTTGGTGCAGATGTCGCGTTCGCTGAGCGCCTGCTTATTCATAGGATCTAGTTCCTTCCATGCGGCCTTTCCCCCATTGTTCCTGCCTGTCGTTCGGTGCTCGACGCGCGATCTTGTAGCTGTGTAGCGACGTCATCCTCTTCGTCCATGACCCTCAATCCAACACAACCAGAAATTCGGTTGCTAACGCAGTCGGCTGAACATCGCGAACATTGCGTTGCAGTGAAACCAGTCCGTAATCGGCCATCGTCTTCAGAGTGCGAGACAGGTTTGGCACCTTGCGGCCGCTGAGTTCAACCAGCTCCGTCAAAGACTTAGGCTGCTTGTTATGAATCAGGTGCAGCAGACGGCGGTTGTCATCCGATAGCACGGCGGCCAGCGACGCCAAGGATGGGAACCAGATGCTGGGAACCTCGCCGCCTTGCTGGGGCGGGCAATCCAGTTGCCGAACACCGACAATGCAGCGTTTCATGCGCATAAATCCAAAGACACGTTGACTTACAATGATATCACTCACTGATAATCATTACCGAACAACCAGGGAAACCTTGATGCGGCGACACAAAATGGGGTAATCCAATAAAAATTACCCCAATACCCCAAAGTGACTACCCCATTCCCTGCGCCCATCCTTCGGCAAAGGCAAATGGCAAGGGAACGGCCCTCAAGGGACAACGGCCCTATCCAGAAAGGGAAAAGGCCTCCCCGTCCATTCGTTCTGCGACACCCGGCCAAATAGTCCCTATGCCGTGCCGCTGTCCTCCGCAGCACTCAGATATTCAGCCCAGTCCTGCAACAGCGTCCTTCTCTGATCCAGCAGCAACGCCTTGTTGTACGTGGCCCGAACCTTGTTGCTTTCCACGTGGGCAAGCTGCCGCTCAATCGCATCAGGCCGGTATCCGTTCTCATTTGCCCAGGTCGAAAAGGTCGTCCGCCAGCAATGCGGCGTCGTACCCCGGCCCAGGTTCATGTCGCGCATGGCGTAGGTGAGCCGACTGGGCGTGGTGAAGCCTTTTCCGCTCCTGTGCGGGAACAGATAGCGTCCGCCACTCGTGATGTGCTGCAAATCTTTCAGCACCGCTATGGCCTGCGTGGATAGCGGGCTGACATGGTCGCGCCGCGCTTTCATCTTCGCCGCAGGCCGACGCCACAGGGCATCCTCAAAGTCGAACTCGTCCCACTCGGCATCCGCCGCTTCCCCTGGACGGCAGGCGGTCAGCGCAATCAGCCGCAGACACAGCGAGGTTTCCGGATAGCCCCGGTAGCCGCGCAACTCCTGATAGAACTTCTGGATTTGCTCTCGCGTCATCGCCGCTTTGCTCTCGCTGAATGGCACGCGCAGCAGTCCACGCAGGCTGGGAATTGGATTTGCCTCGACCAGACCACGCACCACTGCGAACTCGAAGATGGCCGCCAGATCGCCTTTGACGTGAATGGCCGCCCACGCACCATGTGCCTTGCATTCCTCCAGAAGCGGGCGTATCTGCTTCACGCCGATGTCGCTCATCGGCAACCCATCAAACTTCGGCGACAGGTACTTCCTGATCCGAGACTCCTTCGTCTGGTAGGAACTGAGCGCAAAGACCGGCTTGATCTCCGCCAGGTATGCCTGCGCCACCTTGGCGAACGAGCTTTCACGGGCGCGCTTACGTTACTCCAGCGCTTCGAGGTTGCGCTGCTTGACCTGCTGCCGCTCATGGGCAGGATGGATGCCTTGCTTGACCAAGGCACGCGCCTTCTCGCGGGCCGCGCGCGCCTCCGCAAGGCTTACTTGAGGAAAGCCGCCAATGGCAAAGAGGTTCTCCTTGCCTTGCAGGCGGTACTTCTCCACCGCCAGAGTTTGCCGCCGGTGGGCTTGACCAGCAGGAACAGGCCCCCGCCGTCTGAAAGTTTCCAATCTCGATCAGTCGATTTGGCCGACCTGACCTTGAGGTCGGTGAGTAGATTTTCGGGCATCGTTGGACTCCACTGCGGGGAAAAGTACCCCCACGGTTGAACACGAGTACCCCAACGCTACCCCCGAATTTTTCAGACCTCGATGAACAATAGGAACGCTCAGCAGACCGTATTGTTTATGCAACCCATTGATTTAAAACGGGTCAGCCTATCCACCAAGCGCTACTGAGCGCCACCGAGATCCAGCAAAATTCGTCAGACGTTGAAGCGGAAGTGCATCACGTCGCCGTCCTTGACGATGTAGTCCTTGCCTTCCAGGCGCCATTTGCCGGCTTCCTTGGCGCCGGCTTCGCCCTTGTACTGGATGAAGTCGTCGTAGGCCAC
>Ga0180223_1002148_pt1 | contig 12526 bp, 11 predicted proteins | sample eDN5th30CKraftOP_FD_151337 | JGI IMG/M metagenome (GOLD analysis project Ga0180223, IMG submission 151337) | Enriched Organic Plus compost microbial communities from Emeryville, California, USA - eDNA 5th pass 30_C Kraft OP (version 2) (version 2) ...
ACCTCCCCGACTTGGCGCGCTTCCGCTTGCGGTCGCGCGTCAAATTTTTTGGAGAATCAGAGCCCGACGGCAGAGCGCGCGCGCATCAGGCCGATGGCGTCCATGTCGGCTTGCTCACGGGCCGCCAGTTCTTCGCGCTCCCGCGCCTGATCGCGCTCATCCAGCAGTTCGACCTTCTTGAGATCATCGAATGCTTCGTGCAGCGCGCCCTTGGCGTCTTCAAGCTGGGCACGTAGTTCGTCGGCCGAGCGTTTCAGATTCTCGCGGCGCTGCATCGCAGCCTTGGCATAGGTCGGGTAGGCATAATGGCCGGGGTCATGGATGCCGGCGCGGTCCTGCTCGACGCGGATTTCGCGCTCGAGATCAGCAGCCATCCGGTCGAATTCGGCAACCATGCCCTCGATCTGAGCCACCTTCCGGCGCCGCTCGTCGACATGGAACTTCTTCAGGCGGATGAGCGATTCGCGTGACTTCATCGACTGTTACTCCCGGAAGCCCCGTGAACGTGGAAAACGCGCCACGGCCAAGGTCGCCGCGCCGGTGACGCCGGCGCCAGCAGGACAGATCGGTCAAAACGCCCGATCACGGAGCCTGGAGTGTGATGCCATAATCTTAGTTTTCGGTTTCCACGCCCGATAGGATTTGCTCCAGGCGGCGGTAGCCGTCGCCGATGGACGTCGCCTCATCCTTGTTCTGGGCGAGGAATGCCTCCAGCGGGCGGTTGAGGCGGATTGACTCGTCGACCTCCGGGCTGGAGCCCGCGCGATAGGCGCCAAGCCGAATCAGTTCCTCCATATCGGCAAACGTCCCCATCACCTGCCGGGCGCGGGTGATGGCCGGCAGGAAGGCCGGGTCGGCGGAGCGCGGCATGGTCCGCGAGACCGACTTGAGAATGTTGATCGCGGGATAGCGGCCGCGCTCGGCGATCGATCGCTCCATCACGATATGTCCGTCAAGGATGCCGCGCACCGCATCGGCCACCGGTTCATTGTGGTCGTCACCGTCCACCAGCACCGTGAAGATGCCGGTGATGGTCCCCTCGCCGGTCCCGGGACCGGCGCGCTCCAGCAGCCGCGGCAATTCGGTGAAGACCGTCGGCGTATAGCCCTTGGCGGTCGGCGGCTCACCGGCCGAGAGGCCGATCTCGCGCTGGGCCATGGCGAAGCGGGTGACCGAATCCATCAGCACCAGCACATCCTTGCCCTCGTCGCGGAAGTGCTCGGCGATGGCAAGCGTGAGGTAGGCGGCCTGGCGGCGCATCAGCGCCGGCTCGTCGGAGGTCGAGACCACGACCACCGACCGGCTGAGGCCGAACTCGCCGAGATCATCCTGCAGGAATTCCTGCACCTCGCGGCCGCGTTCGCCGATCAGGCCGATGACGGTGACATCCGCCTTCACGTTGCGCGCCATCATCGACAGCAGCACCGACTTGCCGACACCGGAGCCGGCGAAGATGCCCATGCGCTGGCCGCGGCAGCAGGTCAGAAAGGTGTTCATCGCCCGCACGCCGAGATCGAGCGGCGCCCCGACGCGGCGGCGCGCATGGGCCGCCGGCGGATTGTTGCGGAACAGCGCCGGCGCCGAACCGGACGGCAAGAGCCCCTTGCCGTCGATCGGCGCACCCATGCCGTTGATCACCCGTCCAAGCCAGGCCGCGGATGGACGCACCGCGCCGGCCACCGACGACACCACCGCGCGGCAGCCCCGCCGCACGCCTTCGAGAGCGGCAAAAGGTAGCACCAGCGCATTGCTGCCGGAGAATCCGACCACTTCGCAGGGGATTGTCCGGCCGTCCCCGACCTCGATCACCACCCGCGCGCCGACCGACATGGCGTAGACCGGGCCCGCGACTTCGACCATCAGACCGCGCACGCCGAGCACCCGGCCGTAGATCTCGGCGCCGTCGATTTCGCTGATCTGCTCCGCGAGTGCCTTCACGCCCCACCATCTCTGATTGTGGCATCGGAGGCCACCCGGCCTTGTTCCTTAACTCTGTGTTTACCCGCGTCGTTAATCATTGCGTCACCGTCTTTGGGACAAAGGCTTGTGTTGCCAGGAGGCAGCACCGGTCGCGGGGATCAGTCAGGTCTGATTCTCGAGCGGAATATGGGTTGCTTGGTGGGCAAAAAACCAATCACGTGCAGGACTCTAGGGCGATTCGCTGAAATTTGCCCAGCATCTCCTTGCGCGCGTGAATCAGGTTTTGTTAACCATGGCAATCTCATGTTTTCGAATCAGTTTGTCCCATGCGTTGGAAGGGCCGCCGCAGCGGCGTGCCGACCTGAGCCTTTGCGGCGGGGAGAGGGACTGGCATGCGCGTACTACTGATTGAGGACGATAGCGCGACCGCGCAGTCCATCGAGTTGATGCTCAAGTCCGAGAGCTTCAACACCTATACGACCGATCTGGGCGAAGAGGGCGTCGATCTCGGCAAACTCTACGATTACGATATTATCCTGCTCGACCTCAATCTGCCGGATATGTCCGGCTATGAAGTTCTGCGGGCCCTGCGGGTCTCGAAGATCAAGACGCCGATCCTGATCCTCTCCGGCCTCGCCGGCATCGAGGACAAGGTCAAGGGTCTCGGCTTCGGCGCCGACGACTACATGACCAAGCCATTCCACAAGGACGAGCTGATTGCGCGCATCCATGCGATCGTGCGCCGCTCCAAGGGCCATGCCCAGTCCGTCATCAACACCGGCGACCTGATCGTCAATCTCGACACCAAGACCGTCGAGGTCAGCGGCGCCCGCGTCCACCTGACCGGCAAGGAGTACCAGATGCTGGAACTCCTCTCGCTGCGCAAAGGCACGACGCTCACCAAGGAGATGTTCCTCAACCATCTCTACGGCGGCATGGACGAGCCGGAACTCAAGATCATCGACGTGTTCATCTGCAAGCTGCGCAAGAAGCTCGCGAACGCCTCCAGCGGCCGCAACTATATCGAGACCGTGTGGGGCCGCGGCTACGTGCTGCGCGAACCGCACGAGGACGACGCCCGCATCCCGGCGTGAGCTGCGGCGTCCTGACGATTTCCAAAAAACCTGGCGGTAACGCCAGGTTTTTTCTTTTGGAGCTTCCTTCAGCGCGCATCATGCAGCGGCATATCACCGCCCCTGCCTGCGCCGCATAACGGCGGCGCTCATTTGATCCAGATCAAGCCCGCCTGCCCGCGTTTGTTGCATTTGCAACGATCAGTGCGGGAAGCGATGTTGCGTCAGCCACCCGCTCCAAAAACGGGAGGTTGCCCATGGCGGAAATCGTTCTCGGAATGGCCCTGTCGCATGGGCCGATGCTGTCGACGCCACCCGACGACTGGGGCCTGCGCGTCGCTGCGGACCGGCAGAACCGCCATCCCTATCGCGGGCAGACGTTGAGCTTCGACGAACTGGTCCGGGAACGCCAATCCGAGCATCTCGACAAACAGATCACCCGCGCTGTCTGGCACCGGCGTCATACGGAATGCCGGCAGGCGATCGATACGCTCGCCAGGGTATTCGAGGCGGCGAAGCCCGATGTCGCCGTCATCTTCGGCAACGACCAGCACGAGATTTTTGCCGATGACAATTCACCGGCCATCAGCGTGTTCTGGGGTCAGACGATCGTCAATAATGAATTCGACATGGACCACATCGCCAACCTGCCACCGGGTGTCGCGATTGCGATCCCCGGCCATATTCCACCGGGCGGCGGTTGCTATCCGGGCGCGCCCGACCTCGGCCGGCACATCATCGAGTCGGCGATGGCCGACGAATTCGACGTCACATCGCTGACCCGCATGTCCGGCGACCATACGCCGCATGCCTTCGGCTTCATCTTCCGCCAGGTGATGCACGACAAGGTCATCCCCACCGTCCCGGTCATGCTCAATACGTTCTTCCCTCCCAACCAGCCGAGCGTGCATCGCTGCTACGCGCTGGGCCAGTCCGTCGTGAAAGCCATCAGGTCCTGGAAGAGCGACGCGCGGGTCGCGCTGTTTGCGTCAGGCGGGCTCTCCCACTTCGTCATCGACGAGCAGATCGACCGCGCCATGCTCGACGCATTGCGAAGCCGCGACCTCACCAAGGTGGCGGCGCTTGACGAGGCCACGTTCCAGTCCGGCACGTCAGAACTGAAGAACTGGATCGCGCTTGCCGGCGCCATGGCGCAGTGCGAGTTGACCTACAACGAGATCGCCTATGTGCCCTGCTATCGCTCCGAAGCCGGGACCGGCACCGCCAACGCATTCGCCACCTGGACGCCGCCGGCACGGTGAGCATTTCCGCAGCGCGCGGAGCCACACTCCAATTCGGACTGTTCCGCCCCCCGCCGCAAGGCGGGGCTTTTGCTGGCGGATGCATCCGGTTCACTCCGGTGAACAGCGAGGGCCACCCGACAGACCGCATTCCCGCGAAAATTTGCCCCGGACCACTCTGGCGATCCTGTGCTAGAACCACGCGGAACGATCGGCAAAAGCCTGTTCCAGGGGAGGATTTTCGGTTTGAAACGCTATCTTTCGACATTGCTGGCGGCCGCCGGCATCGCCGGCCTGACCATCCTGCCGGCTGCGGCTCAATCCCAGCAGGACTGGGACAAGGTGGTCGAGGCCGCCAAGAAGGAAGGCACTCTCACGGTCTATCACGCCCAGCTTGGCGCCCCGCACTGGAAGAAGGTGGTGGATGCCTTCAAGGCCAAGTACGGCATCGACGTGAAGGAATTCGACGCCCGCGCCAGCGAGATCACCGAGCGCATCCGCGTCGAGCAGACCTCCCAGCGTTATATCGCCGATGTCGAATTCCACGGCCTGTCGACCATCCTCGACCAGATCAAGACCGACCAGGTCGCCGAGCTCGGCTATATCCCCAATGCCAAGAACGTCCGTGAGGATATTCCGCCCGGCCATAGCAAGGCGGTGCCGGCGTGGGTGCAGATCATCTGCACGCTGGTGAACACCAATGCCGTGAAGCCCGGCGACGAACCGAAGGCGTACAAGGATTTCCTCGATCCGAAATGGAAAGGGAAGATGCTGTCCGACGACATGCGCTCGATCGGCAGCGGCCAGACCTTCTTCGCAGTGCTGTATCAGAAATACGGCAAGGACTTCCTGGAGAAGTTCAAGGACCAGAACCTGATCTTCGAGCGTGACCTGCAGCAGGCCTCGCGCCGGGTGGCGCGTGGCGAGGGCGCGGCCTTCCTGCAGCAGATCGCCTCCTTCGCCCAGCCGCTCAAGGGCCTGCCGGTGAAGGTGATCGTGCCGGAGGAAGGCTGCCCGGTGACGCCGATCCAGGGCGCGGTGCTCCGCGGCGCGCCGCATCCGAACGCGGCGCGGGTGTTCATCAACCACTTCCTCGATATCGACTCCCAGGTCGCCTATGCGGATGCCTGGATGGGCAGCGTGGTGAAAGGGGTCGCCGACCGGTTGACCGATCCGGAGGCCAAGCGGTTCGCCCAGGCCAAGGTGCTCGGCTATATCACGCCGGAGATGCGCGACCCGATGCTCAAGGCCGCCAACGAGATGTTCAAGTAGCGACGCCGTCATTCCGGGGTTGCACCTCAAGCTGCAGCCCCGGAATCCGACCCAGCCTCAGAGATCAATCACTGCATTCCGGGTTCGCAGGCTGCCGTCCCCGCCCCGGAATGACCTCGGAAATCCTGTTGCAAGACCGGCATTTCGCCGGTCGTGAAAATCAAAAATTGCGAGGGAGGAAAGCTATGAACGTATTTCGTGTCCTGTTTGCGCTGTCCATTGCAGCCGTGACTGTTTCGGCCGCGCAAGCGCAGGAGGCCGACTGGAACAAGGTGCTCGAGGCCGCCAAGAAGGAAGGCACGCTGACCGTCTATCATGCCCAGCTCGGTGCGCCGCACTGGAAGAAAGTGGTCGAATCCTTCAAGCGCAAATACGGCATCGACGTGAAGGAGTTCGACGCCCGCGCGAGCGAGCTGACCGAACGCATCCGCACCGAACAGACGTCGGGCCGCTATATCGCGGATGTCGAATTCCACGGTTACACCAGCATCCTCGACCAGATGAAGAGCGACTTCGTCGGCGATCTCGGGCTGATCCCCAACGCGAAGAACCTGCGCGAGGATGTGCCGACCATCCCCAATCGCGCGGTCCCGGCCTGGATCCAGACCACCTGCGCGCTGGTCAACACCAACCTCGTCAAGCCGGCCGACGAACCGAAATCCTACAAGGACTTCCTCGATCCGAAGTGGAAGGGAAAGATGATGTCCGACGACATGCGCGCGGTCGGCAGCGGACATACCTTCTTCGCGGTGGTCGGCTGGAAATTCGGACTCGACTACATGCAGAAGATCAAGGAGCAGGACCTGCTGTTCGACCGCGACCTGCAGCAGATGTCGCGCCGCGTCGCCCGCGGCGAGCAGCCGGTCCTGCTGCAGCAGATCATCGCCTTCGCATCCGCACTGAAGGGCCTGCCGGTGAAGGTGATCATCCCCGAGGAGGGCTGCCCCGGCACGCCGATCGAAGGCGCGATCCTGCGCGGCGCACCGCATCCCAACGCGGCGCGGGTGTTCATCAATCACTTCCTGGAGATGGACTCGCAGATCACCTACGGCGAGGCCTGGATGGGCACCGTCATCAACGGCGTTGCCGACAAGCTGACCGATCCGGAGGCGCGCCGCTATGCCCAGGTGAAGGTGCTCGGCCACATCACGCCGGAGTCGCGCGAATGGGCGTTCAAGCACGCCAGCGAGATGTTCAAATAGGTCGCAGAACTTCAGGCCGCTCAATGAAGCTCAAGCGATCCACTCGGGCCACCACCTCGCCCCGCTTGCGGGGAGAGGTCGGCTTGCGCAGCAAGCCGGGTGAGGAAGCATAGCTGCAAATCTGAGTCTTTGTTGAGACGCCCCTCATCCCACCTTCTCCCTGCATGCGGGGAGAAGGAGCAGGCCTCCGCTTGGGCTCATGCATCAGCCGCCGCGGATTTCCTGATCAATCCGCAACGCCCAGCGTCACGCCGCCATCGATCATCACCTGCTGGCCGGTGATGTAAGCCGACGCGGGCGACGCCAGAAACAGCGCAAGTCCCTGGATGTCGTCGGTCTGACCCATCCGGTGCATCGGTGAGTTCTTTGCAAAGAAGGCCTGGTTGTCCGGCTCCTTGAGCCGGCCACCACCGATGTTGGTGACGAACGGCCCCGGCCCCATCGCATTGACGAGGATGTTGTATTTGACCAGTTCGATCGCCGCCTGCCGCACCAGTTGGGGCAAACCCGCCTTCGACATCACATAGGTCGACGCGACAAACACTTCCGGCATCACCGTGGAGATCGAACCCGTCACGATGATGCGGCCGCCACCCGACGCCTTCATGTGCGGGACGGCAGCCTGGATGGTTGCGAAGATCGACACATAGTTGAGGCCGACAATGCGGTCGACATGCTCGTCCGGCATGTTCTCGATCGCACGTTCCTCGTTGCGGCTGCGGTCGAATTTGAGAAAGCCCGGCCCGCCGCTGATGCCGGCATTGGCGAACACCACATCGAGCCGGCCGTAGTGACCTGCCGTATCCGTGAAGGCCTGCCGCAAGGCCGGACGATCGGTCACGTCCAGCACGACCCCGCGCACATCGCCCTTCGCCTTCAACGTCCCGACCGCCCGATCCAGCGCCGCCGGATCGACATCCATCAGGGTGACGCGGGCGCCATTCTCGGCCATCACCTCGGCACAGGCATAGCCAATGCCGCTGGCGCCACCGGTCACGATGGTGGTCTTGCCCGAGACGTTGAAGAGATCAGCCGCTTTCATCCGAATCCTCACCTTCGATTTTGCGGAACAAGCTAGAGCATTTTCCGGAAAAGTGGAGACCGGGTTTCCGCAGAAAATGCGATCAATGGCACGATGGGAGTGAGTGGACGCCGCACGCCGGCGGCGGCCCCGATGATGACGCTGGAGCAGTTCAGCTTTTGGTGGAATCGCTGAACTGCTCCAGCTCTTTGTTTTTACGCAATTCCGGACGGAAAACCGTGACACACTTTTCCTGGAATTGCTTCAGCCGCGCGATCCGGCCACGACGGAGAAACGCGGCGCAGCCATCGCCATCCGGCTGTGCTCCCTGTTCGGCCTGTAAAGCCCGCGCGGCTCAAGCAGCGGATTCCACATCTCGCTGAGGCCGATCACCGTTTCGGCGGCGCCGAGCACGAGATAGCCGTCAGCCTGCGATACATGCGCCAGACGATCAAGGACCTGCGCCTTGGTGTCAGGGTCGAAATAGATCAGCACGTTGCGGCAGAAGATCACGTCGAACATGCCAAGCCGGGCTGCGTCGTTCAGGAGATTGAAGGGCTCGAATCGCACCATGTTGCGGATGACGGGGGAGACCTCCCACATCTCGCCGGATTGCGTGAAATACTTGATCAGATACTGGATCGGCAGGCCGCGCTGGACCTCGAACTGGCTGAAGACGCCGAGGCGCGCGCGATCAAGCACCTCACTCGCGATATCCGTGCCGACGATCTCGATCCGCCAGCCGGAGAGGACATCACCCATCTCCTTCAGCGCCATCGCCAGCGAATACGGCTCCTGTCCGCTCGAACACGCCGCGCTCCAGATCCGCAGCCGGCGACGCGGACCGCGCGCAGCCAGCAACGACGGGACGATCACGTCGCGCAGATGCTGAAACGGAAGCTTGTCGCGGAAGAAGAACGTCTCGTTGGTGGTCATCGCTTCGACCACTTCGGCGGCAAGCGCGTCTGAATCCGGAGCCCGCAGCTTCACGACAAGGCCGGAGAGGTCCCTGGCACCTGCCTTGCGCGCGACCGACAGCAACCGGCTTTCCAGCAGATAGGCCTTGTCTGCCGACAGGGCGAGCCCCGAGCGGGCCTTCAGCAGCTTGCGCAGGAACTCGAGATCGAAGGGGGTCATGGCGCGCCCGCGATCAGCTGGTTGAGACGTTCCGCCATCGCCTCGACGGGCAGAACCGCGCAGCACAAGCCGGCTTGCGCCACCGCGCCGGGCATGCCCCAGACCACGCTGCTCGCCTCATCCTGGGCCATCACGCTGCCGCCGGCCGCGACGATATCGCGCGCGCCGGCCGTGCCGTCATATCCCATGCCGGTCAGCACCAGCGCCATCACGCCCCGGCCCCACAACCGCGCCGCGGATGAAAACAGCGGATCGATCGCCGGCTTGCAGAAGTTGATCGGCGGCCCGCTGTCGAGCGCGATCGTCGCCACGCCCTTGCGCCGCTCGACACGCATATGCTGATCGCCCGGCGTGACATAAATGCGCCCCGCCACGACCGGTTCGCCATCGATGGCCTCGCGGGCCGGGACGCCGCTGGCGCGCATGAGATGCTGGGCGATGATCATCGTGAATGTCGGCGGCATATGCTGCGTGACAAGCACGGGCAACGTCCCGATCGTCGGGCCGAGCCGGCCGAGCAATGACGTCAGGGCCTGCGGCCCGCCTGTCGACGCACCGATCAACAGGGCGCGCGGCGCAGTGCGCGGAAACGGCAGCAGTGGTCCGTCAAAGTGCGCAGCATCCTCGCCTTCGCGACCCTCACGCCGGGCCGGATGGCCCTTGCCGACGGCACGCAGGTTCCGGCTGTAGCCCTGCATGTTGCGGCGGCGGTGTCCCAATTGGCGGATCTTGTCGATGAGTTCGCGGCGGAAGCCGGACACCTCATCGCCACCGGTCATGCTTTGCGGCTTCGGCAGATAGTCGGCGGCCCCCAGCATCAGCGCGCGGATGCTGATCTCCGCATGGCGGCGCGTCAAAGCGGAGGCCATGATGACCGCCAGGTCCGGTTTGCGCTCCATCAGTTGCGGCAGGGCGGAGATCCCGTCGAGCTCCGGCATCTCGATATCGAGAACCACGACCTCCGGGGCGGCGGCTGCAACCTGATCGACGGCCAGGCGTCCGTTCCGCGCCGTTGCAACAAGCTGCATATCGGCTTCCGAGGCGATCCACTGCGACAGCAGTCCGCGAATGATCGCCGAGTCATCGACCACCATGACCCGGATCGGCGCCCTGCGGCCGGCCGCGGCCGGATTCTGATGGTGATCATGGGCAAGGGACATGGTGACCGTCGAACAAAGAATGCGTCGCTGCAGCCCGTGAGTTCAGATCAGTCCGACTTCCTGGAACTTCGCTTCGACGATCTCTTTGTCGAACGGCTTCATGATGTATTCGTTGGCGCCGGCGTGCAGCGCGCGGGCGATATGCGCCACATCATTCTCCGTTGTGCAGAACACCACCTTCGGCTCGTTGCCGCCGGGCATCCGCCGCAGCGAGCGGAGGAAATCATAGCCATCCATCCGCGGCATGTTCCAGTCCAGCAGGATCGCATCCGGCATGTTGATGCGGCAGACATCGAGCGCCTGCTCGCCGTCCTCGGCCTCGGAAATCTGGAATTCGAGACCTTCAAGAATGCGGCGCGCGACCTTTCGGATCACGCTGGAATCATCCACGATCAGACAGGTTTTCATCGCGTCCTCTTTCCGCTTGGTGCGGTCCAGCCGCAGTTGTCCTGTTGCACCCGGGTCACGCCGCCTGCGCCTTCACGTCCAGCACCCGGTCGATATCGAGCACGATCATGATCTCGGTTTCGAGCCGGTGCACGCCGCACGACACGCGCGCCACGCGTGGATCAAGGTTGAACGGGTTGCGCTCGAAGCCCGCGGCCTCCAGCCGCAGAACCTCGCCGATGCTGTCGACCAGCAGGCCGTAGGATTCGCCGCCATGTTCGACACCGATCGCCATCGGGCTTGCTGCATCCGCATCGGGATCCACAAGGCGTGGCGCATCAAAGCCGAGCACCTGGCGCATCCCGAGAATCGTGACGATCCGGCCGCGCAGATTGAGCAGCCCTGTGATCTCGCGCTCCGCCAGCGGCACGCGGGTGATCCGTTCCGGAACAAACACATCGCGGACCCGCAGGATCGGCAAACCGAACAGCTGGCCGTCGACACGCGCCGTCACATATTCGATGTGGTCGTCACTCATATCGCTTCTCTTCCTCACGCCGCCTGACCGGATGGCGCGGTCTGCTCCTTGAGCGCCGCGATCAGGCCCGGACGATCGAACTTCGCAACATAGTCGTAGAGACCGGCGCGCCGGCCGCGCTCCACCGCCGCGGGCGAGACCGTGGCCGACAATCCGATCACCGGCGTCTCGCCATGACGGGCGTCGTTCCGCAGCGCTTCCGCAAGCTCAAAGCCATTCATGCCGGGCATCTCGATGTCGGTGACGATGGCCTCGAACGCGTGACCGGACCGCAGCAGCTCCAGCGCCTCGACCGCCGAAGCCACGACAGCCACATGATAACCCGCGGCCGAGAGAACCGGCGCGAGCATGTTGCGGAAGAATGGCGCATCGTCGATCAGCAGCACGCGCCGGGATGCGGCCGCGCGAGGGCGCTCCTTCCAGTCGAACCAGTCGGCAAAGGCCAGCGGCAGGAAATGCGCCAGGTCGAGAATATCGGTCGCCTGCCCCTTGATGATGGCGGAGCCAAGCGAACCCGCGACCGTGCCGGGCACCTCGACCGACAAGGCGCCTTCGACGATATCGATGATCTCATCGACGATCAGTCCCATCGCGCGGTCACCGTCAGCAAATACCAGCAGCGGCTGAACGCCGTCATGGCGCAGCGTCACACCATCGTTGACCGGAATGACCGGCATGAGCTGGCCGCGATACTGAACAAACAACCTGCCATCGGCCGCTTCGATCCTGCGAACATCGACCTGCTCCAGCCGGGTGACAAGGGAGATCGGAATCGCACGCGGCAGGGGCGAGCCGGCACGGAAGAGCAGCAGGGATTCGACGTTGTGCTCCGGCGGATCGCCTGCCGCCGGCGGCTCGTCGGGCGCCGTGCCGTGGACATCGAGCGACGCGCCGATCATACGCGCAATCCCGTTCGGATCGAGGATGAGAAGGACCACGCCGTCGCCGAGGATCGTCGTGCCGGAGAACAGCGCGAGGTGCCGCAGCTTGCGCGACATCGGTTTCACGACGATTTCTTCCGTGTGCAGCACCCCATCGGTGACGACGCCGAATGTCTCGCCACCGACCCTGAGCACAACGACAAAGCCATCCTCGATCGGCGATGCCGGCGGCTGGCCCATTTTCAACATCGTTTTGAGGCAGACGAGCGGCAGCAGCTTGTTGCGCAGCCGCAGGACCGTGGCGCCTTTGATGCGCTCGATACGATGCTCGGCGCTCGTGCGGACACGCACGAGTTCGGCGACCGCCGACTGCGGAATCGCAAACCGGTCGCCGCCGGCTTCCACGATCAGAACCGGCATGATGGCGAGAGTCAGCGGTATCTTGATGGTGATGACGGTGCCGCGCTGAGCGACCGACTTGATATCGATCGCGCCGCCGATCTGATCGATGTTGGCATGCACAACATCCATGCCGACACCGCGCCCGGACACATTCGTCACGCCCGCGGCGGTCGAGAAGCCCGCGACAAAGATGAATTTTTGGATCTGGGCGTCCGACATCTTCGCGATGTCGTCTTCGCTGCAAAGCTTCCTGGCCAGAGCCTTGGCCCCGATCCGCGCCGTATCGAGGCCG
>Ga0180223_1002149_pt1 | contig 12525 bp, 8 predicted proteins | sample eDN5th30CKraftOP_FD_151337 | JGI IMG/M metagenome (GOLD analysis project Ga0180223, IMG submission 151337) | Enriched Organic Plus compost microbial communities from Emeryville, California, USA - eDNA 5th pass 30_C Kraft OP (version 2) (version 2) ...
TGCTTTTGGGTTTGGATGTCAGCCGCTCGGGTCTCCGCCTGGGCGGCTGATGCGCATTTTGAGCATCCTTGCCGCAGCGCGGGATGCGGACATGCGGCCCTCTTGTCCTCCCGCCATTCCGCCCGCTCCGGGCGACCTTCCACCGCGGCGATCGACAGCGTACCCTCCTTCCCCGACCACGAGACGCTTGGAACAGAGATCAATGACCACAGAGCAGGATCCGGCTCCGCCCGCCGGCGTGAAGCGCCCCAACTTCCTCATCATCGTTGCCGATGACCTCGGCTTCTCCGATCTCGGCGCGTTTGGCGGCGAAATCCATTCCCCCAACCTTGATGCCCTGGCGACCGCCGGCATACGCCTCAACGGCTTTCACACCGCGCCGACCTGCTCGCCGACCCGCTCCATGCTGCTGACCGGCACGGACCACCATATCGCCGGCCTCGGCACCATGGCTGAATCCCTCACCGACGAGTTGCGCGGCCGGCCCGGCTATGAGGGCTATCTCAATGATGCCGTGGTGACGGTCGTCGAGTTGCTGCGCGATGCCGGCTACCAGACGCTGATGTCCGGCAAGTGGCATCTGGGCCTCACCGCCGACCGGGCGCCCGGCGCGCGAGGCTTCGAACGGTCGTTCTCGCTGCTGCGGGGCGCCGCCAATCACTACGGCTTCGAACCCGAGAGCGAGGCCCTGCCGGGGCTGATGCGGACTTCCGCTTCGCTTTACATCGAGGACCAGCAGTTCGTGGACAAGCTGCCGGACGGCTTCTATTCGTCGGACAGCTTCACCGACATCATGCTCAACTATCTGGGCGAGCGCGACCGCAGCCGGCCATTCTTCGCCTATCTGCCCTACTCCGCACCACACTGGCCGCTGCAGGCGCCAAAGGACATCGTGGAGAAGTATCGCGGCCGCTACAAGGATGGCCCCGAGGCGCTGCGCGCGGAGCGTCTGGCCGGGCTCAAGAAACTTGGCCTGGTGCCGCAGGATGCCGAACCACATCCGATTGTCGGCGGCCGGCCATGGTCCGAGCTGAGTGACGACGAGAAAGCCGTGTCGGCCCGCACCATGGAGGTCTATGCCGCCATGGTCGAGCGCATGGACTGGAATATCGGCCGGGTGATCGAGCAGTTGCGTGAGAGCGGCGACCTCGACAACACCTTCATCCTGTTCATGTCGGACAACGGCGCCGAAGGCGCGCTGCTGGAAGCTGCGCCCCGCTTCGGGCCGAACCTTCTGGAATTCATCAGCGAGCATTACGACAACAGCCTCGACAATATCGGCCAGGGCAATTCCTACGTCTGGTATGGTCCGCGCTGGGCGCAGGCCGCCACCGCGCCGTCGCGGCTCTACAAGGCCTTCACCACTCAGGGCGGCATCCGGACGACGGCGTTCATCCGCTATCCGCGCGTCAGCCTGCAGGGCGAGATCGGCAAGGCGTTCACGACGGTGATGGACATCACCCCGACCATCCTTGAGCTGGCGGGTGTCGCGCATCCCAAACACCACTATCGCGGCCGCGATATCGCTGCGCCGCGCGGGCGATCCCTCGTGCCCTATCTGCGGCGCGAGACCGATGCGATCCATGAGCCGTCGGAGGCGACCGGCTGGGAGCTGTTCGGCCGCCGCGCGATCCGCAAGGGCGACTGGAAGGCCGTCTTCATCCCTGGGCCCATCGGCCCCGGAGTCTGGCAGCTCTACGATCTGGCCACCGATCCAGCCGAAGCTCACGACCTTGCCGGGACACAGCCGGAGAAGCTCGAGGAGCTTCTTGCCGCATGGCGCACCTATGTCGCCGAGACCGGAGCGGTGGTCGACGGCGATCCGCCGCCGGTGGTGCAACACGAGACGACCGAACTGCCGGTGGTGACGCACGCGTCGTAGATCGGACTTGGCTTCACAGGCTGCATTCGCAGCAGGAGTTTGGTCGAGGCTGTCATTCCGGGGCGCACCGAAGGTGCGAACCCGGAATCCAGCCAAGAGCTCGGCGACCGACCTCCCCTTGAAAAGGGAGAGGCTGACTGCGACGTGTCGCGTGATCTGCGATACGTGCCTGCACGTTGGGGCTTCTATGAAGGTTCACGACATTGGAAATCAGATCCGAGCGGCCAACGGACGTCGCTGCAATCAGCTATATCACAACCGCAGCGTTCAAGACCGCGCCTCACAGTAGCGGGACGGAGGCGCGCATCGTTGAAGGCCTGAGGACAGGCCAAGCACTGACCGTATCTCTCGTTGCCGTAGATCAGGACGAAATCGTAGGGCATGTGGCGTTCTCGCCAGTCACGATCGTTGGCGCCCGAGGAGACTGGTATGGCCTCGGGCCAGTGTCCGTCAGACCAGAGCAGCAGAGTCGGGGTTTGGGCCAATTGCTCATACGAGCAGGACTCGAACAACTCCGATTGTTTCAGGCCGCGGGCTGCGTCGTCCTTGGCGATCCCCGCTACTATCATCGGTTCGGTTTTGAGAGCGATCCGGCTCTGACGTACGGCGGCCATCATTCGCCCTACTTTCAGCGCCTGGTCCTGGGCGGCCCGCTAGCGACTGGCGACGTCGCCTATCACCCCGCGTTCGAGGCATAGCTAAACGAAGGCGGTCCAACTTGAAGAACCGCCTTCCATGTCCAACGAAATCCTCGCCCTTTCAGGGGGAGGGAGCGGGGAGATTGTACCGCCGGTTGGATTCCGGATTCGCAGACTGTCGTCCGCGCCCTGGAATGACCGCGGGGACTGGCTTTTCAGGCGACGGTCTTCCTGCGGGATGGCGAACCACAAACTTGTCATTCCCCGGCGTTGGCGGTTTGCTATCAGTTGGCCGCGCGAGAGGGGGCACCATGACTTCCAGCGAAATCGACGCCATCCGAAAACTGCTGACGTCGAAGCCCCGCCCCGTTGGCTGGGCGGAACGGCGCGCGCGCCTTGATGAAGTGGGCTCGGTCTGGCCGGTGGCCGATGACGTGACACGCGAGCCCGTCGACGTGGACGGCATTCCCGGTGAATGGTCCAGCGTGCCCGGCGCCGATCCGTCAAAGGTGCTGATGTTCTTCCATGGCGGCGGCTATTGCTCCGGCTCGATCCCGAGCCACCGGCGCATGGTGACCGAGGCGGGACGCGCGGCGGGAATCCGCACACTGGCCGTCGGCTATCGCCTCGCGCCCGAACATCCCTTCCCGGCGGCCTTTGATGATGCGCTGACCGCCTGGCGCTGGCTGCGCAGGCAGGGCATTGCCGCCGCCCGGATCGCCGTCGGTGGCGACAGCGCCGGCGGCGGGCTGACCGCGGCCCTGATCAACCAATTGCGCGAAGATGGCGAAGACCAGCCGGGCTGTGCCTGGCTGGTGTCGCCCTGGACCGATCTCACCATGTCCGGACCGACGCTGGTGACCAAGGACCGGGATGACCCGCTCATTCACGACGGCTATCTGCATGAACTGGCGGACGCCTATCTGCCGGCCGGCATGGACCGCAAGGACCCGCGCATCTCGCCTTTGTTTGCTGACCTGAGGGGCTTCCCACCGACTCTGATTCAGGTCGGCTCGGCGGAGACGCTGCTGAACGACGCGACGCGCTTCGCGACAGCCGCCGGCGCAGCCGACGTTGCCGTCACCCTCGAGGTCTGGCCGCATATGATCCATGCCTGGGCACTCTGGAATGCCCATCTGCAGGCTGGTCGCGAGGCACTGGCCAGCGCGGGCACATTCATTCGCCGCCACTTGCAGCCCTCGCCCGCTGCGGTGTGATGTCCATCTCCGGCGGCAACCGGCGCTGAATGACACATTGTCTTTCGGGCGAAGCGCGATAGGCTGCCGCGCTATAGTCCGCTTGCGCAGCATTATCAGATGCAACTCCGTCACTTGCGCTATTTCGTCAAGATCGTCGAGGCGGGCAGCTTTTCCCGCGCGGCCACGACCATTCACGTCGCTCAGCCGGCCTTGAGCCAGCAGATCGCCGAGCTCGAAGAGCAGCTCGGACTGAGCCTGCTTCAGCGCAGCGCGCGTGGCGTGCGCCCGACCGCCGCGGGAGAAGTGTTGTACCGTGAGGCGTCCGCCATCCTGCAACAGATGGAACGGCTGCCCGGCATCGTGCGCTCCAGCGGCGGCGAACCGGAGGGCTCCGTCCGCCTCGGCATGTCCTCGACACTCGCCGCTGCGATGGCGGGGTCTTTCATCGAGGCCTGCAAGGCGGAGCTTCCCAAGATCACACTGAAATTTTCTGCTGCCGACAGCGAAACGATCAAGGCAAGGGTGGAGGCAAACGGGCTCGATATCGGCCTGGTGTTTGAGGATGAGCTGGTCCCCGTCTTTGCACGCAGGCCGCTGTTCCGGCAGCGGCTCTATCTCGTCCGGCGCAAACCATCATCAAACAAAACATCTTCGGTGTCGTTCAAGCAGCTGGCCGCGCTGAATCTCATTCTGCCAAGCCCTCCGAACGTGACGCGCAGCGTCATCGACCGCGCCTTCGCTCTGGCCGGCGTCACGCCGAACGTCGTGGTGGAAGCCGACATGCTGTCGAGCATGCTGTCCGCCGTCCGCACCGGGATCGGCGACACGATTCTCCCGAAGGGAGACTTGTCGGACGTCTCCGGTGACGACCTGGCACAGCCGCTGCTGCTGGAGCCGCCGCTCTATCTCACCGCCTCCATCATTTCATCAAGCGATTACCCGCTCACCCATGGCGGCGAGGCGGTGCGGACGGCACTGGCCCGTTTTGTCGAAGGCTATCTGCAGAAAACGCCGGCGCCGGGCAGCGAATGGATTGGAGGATCAGCAGCCATATCGGCGGACAATACCCGCATATCGAAGTAATATTTGTTTCAGCGTACACACAATAGGTATCCCGCGGCATTCCAGCGGGGCAACGCCATTATCGGTCCGCCCCCGACCAACAGGGGTGTTCCCATGGCCAAGCTCATCTACCGTGTCGTTTCCGCATGCGGCGCTCTCGGCTACGGATTTCCGAAGGAATCCCTTGACGAGGCTCTGAAAGGCCGCGTCGACGCCATCATTTCCGACGCGGGCTCGATGGATGCGGGTCCTTACTATCTCGGAACGGGCACCGAGTATTTCGAGCGCGAGGCCGTGAAGGCCGACTACCGGCACATGGTCGAAGCCGGCAAGGCGCTCGGCTGCCCGGTGATCCTCGGCAGTTGCGGCATGGCGGGCGGCAACCGCAACCTCGCCTGGATGCTGGATGTCGCGAAGGAGATCTTCGCCGAGTTCGATGTACAGAACGCGAAGGTCGCGGTGATCGGCGCAGAGCTCGATCCCGAGATCGTCATCGAGGAATTCCGCAAGGGCGCGCTGCGCCCGACCGGCGCCGGGCCGGAGCTGAATGAGGATGCGCTGCGCGAAAGCGTCATTGTCGGACAGATGGGCATCCATCCGCTGATGACGGCGCTCGAGGACGGCGCGCAATATATCCTCGCGGGCCGCTCCTGCGACATCGCCCTCTTCGCGTCGGACATGATCCGGCGGGGCATCGATCCCGGTCTGGCCTACCATGTCGGACATGTCCTGGAATGCGGGGCGCTGGCCTGTGATCCGGGCTCGCCGTCCGACTGTCTCGTCGCCGAGATCTATGACGATGGCACCGCACTCTTTGTTGCCCCCAATCCGGTCCGCCGCTGCACCGCCTATTCCATCGCCGCGCACTCGCTCTACGAGGAAAGTCATCCGCAGTTGCAGTTCTATCCGGAGGGGATCCTCGCCATGGAGAAGACGGAATTCTTTTCCAGGGATGCCCGCGTCGCCGGCATTCGCAACAGCCGTTTCGTGCGGTCGGGCAAGCCGTGGCCCTGGAGCATCAAGCTGGAAGGCTCGCGCCGGCTCGGCGGACGGAAAGTGTCGCTGATCTACATCGACCCTGCCGACCTGCCGAAAATCCCGGCGGACGTTCTGGTCTATGGCCGCAACGGCGTGCAGATGACGCCGGTCGCGGACGGTCAGCGGGAGCTGGGCATCATCATCGAAACAACCGCCAGGACGGAAGACGCGGCGGTGCTGCTGGCCAGCCTCCTCACCCACTATCTGATCCACTATGGCTATCCGGGCCGCAAGGCGACGGCCGGCAACATCGCCTATCCGCTCTCGCCCAACCTGGTGAGCTTCAGGCGCGAGGACGGGCTCTACGGCGCCATCGTCCCAAGCGGCACGCGGGACCCGGTGTTCTTTGAGAACTATGCGAAGATCAAGGCCGCCGTGATCAAGCTGATCGAGGACGAGTTTTCCGATGCGCTGGCCGATGCCAGCTATACGATCACCGACGCGGATGCGTCCAATCCCGCAATCCTGCTGCGGACCATCGATCGCGATCTGTCGAGGCTTGCCGCGCTCCATGCGCAGGAGATCGCCCGCATCACCACGCTGACACAGCCGAAAGCCACGTCGAGGCTCAATCTCGATGCGCCGGATGCCTATGCCTGGTCGCTCTATCACCTTCTGCAGAACGAAAACGTCATCAAGAACGAGATGTTTCCCATCGCCTATTATCGGGCCAACGGCGCAACATGGGTGAAAGAAGGCGATGCGCGGCCGCGCTACCATGACATCGGCGAGACCGGCTATACCGGCAACCTCGATGACCGCACACTCTCGCTGATCGCCGACGCCCCTCCCGCGGGACAGGCTATCGGGACACACCGGCTGCTCGACATGGCCGTCGTGATCCGCAGCAAGGACGCCGGCATCAACCGGCTGACCTTCGACATCGTCTTCACGTCGGGTGAGAATTACGAAGCTGCGCTGCGCTCCAACGTCTTCAGCAAGGACAATGCCGCAAAAATCCTGCGCCTGCCGCCGGAGCGCGTCGTCGGAACGTTCTTTGTCGACACCTGCAACGCCATCAAGATCTCGATCGACCGGCCGAACATCTCGGCCTCAGCTGACGAACGGGACGTCTTCGGCGCGCAGCAGCAGTCCGCCATCGAGGGCCTGAGCATCCCGATCTACGCCGCAGCGCTGGCCGAGACATCAGCCCTCTAACGAAGTCGTTGTGATAAGGCCATCCGTCTGTCATGCAACAGATGCCTGCCGGCCTTTCATATGATCTGCAAATTCAACCAGAGTGCGCCATGACCAAGACCGTGATCCAATACGTCCTGTCCCGCCTGCACGATATCGGGATCACGGACGTCTTCGGCGTGCCCGGCGACTATGCCTTCGCCGTCAACGATGCGATCTGCAACGATTCCAACATGCGCTGGATCGGATGCTGCAATGAGCTCAACGCCGCCTATGCGGCCGACGGCTATGCTCGCATCAGAGGCGCTGCGGCGCTTTGTACCACTTACGGCGTCGGTGAATTGAGCGCGCTCAATGGCGTCGCCGGCGCGTATGCGGAGCACCTTCCAGTGTTTCATCTGGTCGGCACGCCGAATATTTCCACGCAGGCGGCCCGCGCATTGATGCACCATACGCTGGGGAACGGCGAATATGACCTGTTCCGCCGCATGAGCGAGCCGGTGGTCTGCGCCCATGCCGTGATGACGCCGCAGAATGTCGCCTATGAAACCGAACGCCTGATCGCGGAAGCGCTGTATCATCGCCGTCCGGTCTATATGGCATTCCCGGCCGATCTCGCGAACCTGCCGGTCCTGGGCGAATCCGAGCCCATTCACACACCGCGCAGCGACAAGGCCGCGCTTTCGGCCGCTGCCGACGTCATTGCCGCCACTCTCGAAGGCGCCGGCACGGCCTGTATCCTCGCGGATATTCTTCTTGGGCGAGCGGGTCTTCGCGCCTCGCTGGAAAGCATGATCGATGCCTCCGGTCTTCCGTTCGGCACCATGCTGATGGGCAAGTCCGTCCTCGACGAACAGCATCCGGCCTATATCGGCGTCTACAATGGCGCGTTGATGAACGAAGGCGTCCGCAGCTTCGTGGAAAACGTTGATTGCGTGCTGATGATCGGTGCGCCGATGACCGATTTCAACAGCGGCGCTTTCACAGCCCATCTCGATCCCGCGAAGTTGATCACCATCAATCATCATCGCACGCACCTCGCCGGCAAGACCTATGACAATGTCGAGATGGGCGATCTTCTCGCCGAGCTGGCGCAGCGACTGCCGAAGCGCAACTGGAAGAAGCTCAAGGCGACAGCACTGGGGCCTGTCACCGGCCATGGCCCAGATGCCATTGACTCCGGCGCGCTCTACTCCCGTTGGGAAAGCTTCCTCAAACCCGACGATATCGTCATCGTCGAGACAGGAACGGTCTCCATGGGGCTTGGTTTTGCCTTGCTGCCCAGGGGCGCTACGTTCCACAATCAGACCCTCTGGGGATCGATCGGCTGGGCGACCCCGGCGGCATTCGGCGCGGCGGTGGCAGCGCCTGACCGGCGTGTCGTGCTGGTGACCGGCGATGGCTCGCATCAACTGACGGTGCAGGAGATCGGCCAGTTCGGACGCCTCGGCCTCAAGCCCGTCATCTTTGTGCTCAACAACAACGGCTATCTGATCGAACGCCTGCTCTGCAAGGATCCTGCGATCGCCTACAACGACATCGCACCGTGGCACTATGCGGAATTGCCGCACGCCTTCGGCAACGACGATTGGCTGACGATGCGCGTGACGACCTGCGGCGAGTTCGACAGCGCGCTCGCAGCAGCCACCGCAGCCAGGAGCGGGGCCTATATCGAGGTGGTGACCGATGCCTATGTGGCATCGCCACTGGCCGCGAAACTGCACGACGCCGTGAAGACACTCTACAAATCGTGAGGAGCAGCGCCGGCACAGGCCATCCTGTCGCGGTGCGGCTTTTCCCCAGCCTGCGATGCTGAAAGGCGGCGAGATCGAATCTCGCGGGGATTGCGCCATCCTGGCAATTGGCACGGCGGGGCGATTGTCCCTATGGTCGCCGCCCGCCGATCGATTCTGGGACGAGCATGACAACCGACACCGCACACATCGCCGCCATCATTGCAGCCGAAATCAACGCCAAGCCGGAACAGGCCGCCGCCGCGATCGGATTGCTCGATGAAGGCGCGACGGTGCCGTTCGTCGCACGCTATCGCAAGGAGGTGACCGGTGGCCTTGACGACACCCAGCTGCGCCTGTTGTCCGAGCGGCTGACCTATCTGCGCGAGCTCGATTCGCGCCGCGACGCCATCCTCAAATCGATTCGCACCCAGGGCAAGCTCACCGATGAACTGGCCGAGAAGATCGGCGCGGCGACCACCAAGGCGGAGCTGGAAGACCTCTACCTGCCCTACAAGACCAAGCGCCGCACCGTGGCCGAGATCGCCCGCGAGCGCGGCCTTGGACCGCTGGCGGACGCGCTTCTCACCGACCGCTCGCTGGTGCCCGCGGACGCCGCTGCGGCCTATGTCAACGAGACCGTCGCCGACGTGAAAGCCGCGCTCGACGGCGCACGCGATATCCTGGCTGAAACCTTCGCCGAGAATGCCGACCTGGTCGGACAGCTCCGGAACTATCTCAAGGACCATGCCTTCCTGCGCGCGCGGGTCGTGGAAGGAAAGGAAGAGGCCGGCGCAAAGTTCTCCGATTATTTCGACCATGTCGAACGCTGGGCCGGTGTCCCGAGCCACCGTGCGCTGGCGATGCTGCGCGGACGCAATGAAGAAGTGCTGTCGCTCAACATCGAGGTCGATGCCGATGACACCTCTCCGATCAAGCCCGTGGAGCGGATGATCGCGGATGCGTATCGCATCACCCAGCAGGGCCCGGCGGATATCTGGCTGACCGAGGTCGCGCGCTGGACATGGCGCGTGAAGCTTACGCTGTCGCTCTCGCTCGACCTGATGCGCGAGTTGCGCGAGCGCGCCGAGGAGGAAGCGATCCGGGTGTTCGCCCGCAACCTCAAGGACCTGCTGCTCGCCGCTCCGGCAGGAACGCGCGCGACGATGGGGCTCGACCCCGGCATCCGCACCGGCGTCAAGGTCGCCGTGGTCGACAAGACCGGCAAGCTGCTCGACACCGCCACGGTCTATCCCTTCCAGCCGAAGAACGATGTCCGCGGCACACAGGCCGAGCTGGCACGCTTGATCGTCAAGCACAAGGTCGAGCTGATCGCGATCGGCAACGGCACCGCCAGCCGCGAGACGGAGCGCGTGGTCGCCGACTTGCTTGGGGATATGCCGTCACCAAAGCCGCTGAAAGTGATCGTCAGCGAGGCCGGCGCCTCGGTCTATTCGGCATCCGAAACAGCGGCTGCGGAATTCCCCAACCTTGACGTCTCGCTGCGCGGTGCAGTGTCGATCGCGCGACGCCTGCAGGACCCGCTGGCAGAACTGGTGAAGATCGAGCCGAAGTCGATCGGCGTCGGACAGTATCAGCACGATGTCGATCAGTATCGTCTCGGACGGTCGCTTGAAGCCGTGGTCGAAGACGCCGTGAATGCCGTGGGCGTCGATCTCAACACCGCATCCGCTCCGCTGCTGGCGCGCGTGTCAGGACTCGGCGCATCGCTGGCCGACGCCATCGTCGCCTATCGCGACGCGACCGGCTCGTTCTCCAGCCGCAAGGAACTGCTGAAGGTCCCCCGGCTCGGCCAGCGCACCTTCGAGCAATGTGCCGGCTTCCTGCGCATCCCTGACGGCGCAGAACCGCTCGACGCCTCATCCGTCCATCCGGAAGCCTATGGCGTCGCGCGCAAGATCGTCGCCGCCTGCGGCCGCGACCTCCGTTCGCTGATGGGGGATGCCGCCGCGCTCAAGGCGCTCGATCCGCGTGTCTTTGTCGATGAGCGATTCGGCCTGCCGACCGTGCGCGACATCATCACCGAACTGGAAAAGCCGGGACGTGATCCGCGGCCGGGATTCAAGACCGCGGCTTTCGCTGATGGCGTCGACAGCATCAAGGACCTGAAGCCGGGCATGACGCTCGAAGGGACCGTCACCAATGTCGCGGCCTTCGGCGCCTTCGTCGATATCGGCGTGCATCAGGATGGCCTTGTCCATGTCTCGCAACTGGCCGACCGTTTCGTGAAAGACCCGCATGAGGTGGTCAAGGCGGGCGACGTGGTGAAGGTGCGCGTGGTCGATGTCGACATCAGGCGCAACCGCATCGGCCTGACCATGCGCAAGCATGATGGCGATGCGTCCGCACCGAGACAGACAGCCGACAGGTCGTCGCCGCGCCCTGCGAATTCCCGGACATCGGACCGCGGAAGCCCGGCCACACGCGGCAAGGAGGCGCCACAAGGGGCCCTCGCCGCAGCTTTGGCGGAAGCACTCAGGCGCAAATAGGCCGCGAGCGCACGCAAACAGGCCGCGGGCGCGTCAGGCCTCCGGCGGCTTGTCGATCACGCTGACATGGGCGGCGACAACCCGCCAGCCTTCCGGAAAGCGAATCCACGTCTGCATCTGCCGGCCGATCTTGCCCGGCAGCGAGTTCCGCTCGAACATCGTCGAGGCCGTGGCCGTGTCCCGCCCATAGGTGGTGATGACGGGGCGCACCAGCGTGCGCTCCAATCCGCTGGCGGAGCGCCCGGCGCGGAACGCCATGATTTCGGAATAGCCGTAAAGGTTCTCGCCGCCACCGTATCGGATGGTGTGCGGACTGTCATGAAAGAGCGCGTCGAGGACCTCCACGTCATTGGTGACGAGCGCCTGCTCGTAGCGCGCGAAGGCTGCCTCCACTTCCGCAACGACGTCCGGCAGATTGATATCCATAACAGGTCCCTATGACTGCGGCCGCGGCGCAACCGCCACGCCCATCTGTTCCAGCGCCGCCGCCGTGCGCAGCAGGATGTCCTCGCGCCACGGCGCGGCGATCAGCTGCACCGCGATCGGCAGCGGCGACAGCGGCAACGGCGCCGCCACCACCGGGAGGCCGATGAACGAGATCGGCTGGGTATAGATGCCGACGTTGGCGCGCACGGGCAGTTCGACGCCGTCGATCACGAAGGTCTGCTGGCCGATCATCGGCGCGGTGCAGGGCGTCGCGGGGGCGATGATCACATCCACTGTCTCGAACAGCGCGAGCATCTGCTCGCGATACCAGCGGCGGAATTTCTGCGCCTTGATCACGAGCGCGCTCGGAACCATGGCGCCGGCGATCAGCCGGTCCCGCACCGCCGGATCGAAGTCCATGGCCTGATTGCGCAGCCGGTCGAGATGCAGCGCCGCGCCCTCGGTCGCGGTGATGACATAGGCAGCCGCCCGCGCCCGCCCGGCTTCCGGAATCTCGACTTCGCGGGTTGCGCCAAGGGCCTTGCTGACCCGCTCGACCGCCTCAACCGCTTCGGGGAAATTGCCCTTGCGGAAATATCCGCCGGCCGTCGCGATGCGCAGGCCGCCAATCCCCTGCTCCAGCAGCGGCAGAACGGGCTCGACCGGGCGGTCGGCACAGACCGGATCCGCCGCATCGAAACCCTGCATGGCGTCATAGGCCAGCGCGAGGTCGCGCGTTGAACGCGCAAACGGCCCGAGATGATCGAGGCTCGCGACAAACGGAAAGCTGCGGGCGCGGGAGAGCCGGCCGTAGGTCGGCTTCAGCCCGAAGATGCCGCAGAACGACGACGGCACCCGGATCGAGCCATTGGTATCGGAGCCCAGCGCCAGCGGCACGAG
>Ga0180223_1002150_pt1 | contig 12507 bp, 10 predicted proteins | sample eDN5th30CKraftOP_FD_151337 | JGI IMG/M metagenome (GOLD analysis project Ga0180223, IMG submission 151337) | Enriched Organic Plus compost microbial communities from Emeryville, California, USA - eDNA 5th pass 30_C Kraft OP (version 2) (version 2) ...
GAGCCGGGGCGCGCGGCGACGTTGCCGTGACGAGCCAGAAACGACGCGCGGTCCGTCCCGGCCAGGAAGCAGAGATCCTGACTGTCGGGCTTCTCGGCGGCGGCCAGGCCCGCCTGTGCGGCGATGTCGCGCACCTGCGGCTTGGTGAGATCCCCGAGCGGGAACCGCAGACGTCGCAGCGACTCGGGCCGCAGCCGAGCGAGCATGTAGGTCTGATCCTTACCGGGGTCTGAGGCGGCGGCCAGCAGCGGGCCCGCGCCGTCATCGCGCATCCGCGCGTAATGGCCGGTGGCGAGATGATCGGCGCCCAACCGTCCGGCCAGGTCGATCATCGCGTCCAGGCGCACATCCCCGTTGCAGGCCACGCAGGGGTTCGGGGTCAGCCCGTTCTGATGAGCGGACAGGTACGGGGAGACGACGCCGGCGGCGAACGCGTCGCGCAGATCCAACGTGAAATGCGCCATCCCGAGCCGGTGCGCCTGCGCGCGGGCGGCGCGGACCGCGGACGCCGAGCAGCATGACCGCTCGCTGTCGTTCTCGCTGTCACGCCACAACTCCAAGGTGACGCCGACCGGCTCGCCGCCGTCGCGGCCGGCGAGGTAGGCGACCACGCTGGAATCCACGCCGCCGCTCATCGCGATCAGCGACCGCCCAGCCACCGGGGCGACCTGCGCCTGCTCGTAGCAGGCGCGGCCCAGCGCGACATGCACGGCGTCCTCGATCAGATCGGCGACATGCCGCTTGGCGGTCAAGCCGAGCGCCTGCACGATCATCGGCGCGTTGATCCGGGCGGCGTCCAATACCGGCTCGCCGATCAGCTCCTCGACTGCCCAGCTGGCGGCGACCGCCAAGCCCTGGCAGCCGTCGCTCTCAAAGCCGGCGTCCGTGACGCGGTCACCGTCGACCTGCACATGGAAGATGATCGTGTTCCCGCAGCTGGCCCCGCCGGCGACACCGGTGCGGGCGTCTTGCGGGCGATGGTTGAGGCCCCGCGGGTCGCGTAGATGATCCGCGTAGGCCTCAGCGGCCAGCGGATCGATCGGTGAGGAGGGGCTGTCAGCGAAACGCAACATGATGGTCAGCTACGCCCGCAGTAGGGGGCATCACCACCTTATCCGCCAATTCCGGGCTCTGAAACAGGCGGATATGGTCGCTCGCCACGGTGCTGTCGCCCTGCGCCGGTTCTCGGACTGGCTGTCTCATTAAGGGTGATCTCCTCGGTGCCGGACTCGACGTGCGAGTGGTGCGCTTCGCGAAGGAGCCCCTCTCCTGGATGCGCGGCAGGAGCGCGGTGAAAGTTCGTCCTTGACAATGCACGGGGGCCCGTCGTAACCTCCGGCGCGGATTAGTCGTGTCAAGCGGAAGAATTCGCGCGATGCGACGAGGGAGAGAGGATTCAAGGGTTCCATGTCGTTGCCTGAGCGCCTGTCCTGGCGTCAATACAGCCCTGCCGACACGTTCGGTCAGGACGCGGTTGATTGGCAGTCGCGTGTCGACTTTCCGCGACTGCGCGAGCAGCGGCTACAGCGCACCCGCGAGGCGATGCGCAACGCAGGCGTGGAAGCGCTGCTGCTCTCTTTGGGGGACAACATCCGTTACGCCACCGGCGCGTTCCAGGGGCATTGGAAGTACGCGCCGGCGATTCGCTACTGCGTCGTCACGATGGACCGAGAGCCGGTGCTCTTCGAGTTGGCGAACATCGACTTTGACAACGCCGTAGCTGATCAGAGCTGGCTTGACGTCAGACCGGCGATCGCCTGGCGAATGACCGAAGCGGCCGCTGATGAGTACCTGCGCCGCATGATCGACACCGTCCGTGACGTGCTCGCCGAGCGCGGCATCAGCACCGATCGGATCGCCGCTGACACGCGCGAGCCGGAGCTGGTCGCTGCGTTCGCACAGCGGGGAACCGACGTGCTGGACGGCCAAGCGCTGATGATGCTGGCGCGCGTCAAGAAGCTTCCCGACGAGCTGGAGCTGCTCAAGCAGGGCTGCGCGATCGGCGACGCCTGCTTCTGGCAGATGAAGTACCGCTGGATCGAACCTGGCATGCGCGAGCGCGAATTGGTCGGCGAGATCTCCCGCTACCTGTTCAGTCAGGGCTTTGAGCACATCTCTCAGATCTTCTGCGCCTCAGGCGGGGGGACGAACCCGTACCGTCGCTGGTTCTCTGACCGGATGATGCGCTCAGGCGACTTCGTGATCGTCGACCTCAACGCTGCGGGTCCCGGCGGCTACTACGTCGATTTCGTCCGCACCCTCCGCGTCCCAGGCCCGACCACCAGCAACCAGCGAGACTGCTACCGACGCTGCCACGAGCTGCTGCAACGCACCCTCGCCGCGATGCGACCGGGAGCGACCACCGCCGACGTTGCAGCGCAACTGCCCGCCGATGACGACGATCGTCTCAAGACCGTCAGCCTGGTGTCCCAAGCGCACGCGATCGGGCTCAGCCTCGCGGACGGCAGGTGGATCTCCCGCGGTTTCTCGCTGGAACATCCGACCGTGTTGGAGCCGGGGATGTTCTTTGCGGTCGAGACCTATGCCGCTGATCCCGACGGGGAGCAGGGAGCACGCTTGGAGGACAACGTCGTGATCACCGAGAGCGGCTGCCAGCGGTTCTCGCTGTTCGAGTACGAAGACGATCTTCTGCTGTGAGATCGGTCAACAAGGAGTGTCAGGTGATGAGCAGTCTCAGTGGACGAACAGCCGTGGTGACAGGAGCCAGCAGAGGCATCGGCGGCGCCGTAGCCGACCTATTGGCCAACGAAGGCGTCACCGTGGCGATGGTCGCCCGCACGCAGCAAGATCTCCAGCAACGGCGCGGCCAGATCGCGCAGGACGGAGCCCAGCCGCCGTTGGCGATCGCCGCAGACATCCGCACGGATGATGGCATCCGGACGGTCCTCGACGAGGCGATCGGCGCTTTCGGGGCACCTGACATCCTCGTCGCCAATGCAGGCATCGGCCTGTACGCGTCCATCGTGGACACATCGATGGACGACTTCGACGACATCATCGCCACCAACGTGCGCGGCACTTATGCGCTGGTGAAGGCGTTCCTGCCGGCGATGCTGGAGCGCGGCTCCGGGCACATCGTCATCCTCGCGTCGGTCGCCGGCTTGCACGGCTTCGCCAACGAAACCGCCTACTGCACGTCGAAGTTCGCGCAGGTCGGCTTCGCCCAGGCGCTCGACAACGAAGTGCGCGAACGCGGCATCAAGGTGTCGTGCATCTGCCCAGGAGGCGTCAACACCGACTTCGCGATCGGTCGCGGACGCGTCAGCGGCGATCCGATGCTTGAAGAGTTCATGACCGCTGAGGACATCGCCCAAGCAGTGCGCCTCGCGGTGTCCACCGGACCCAACGCGCGCATCCTCAACGTGGCGATGCGCTCGATGCGGGAGCCGGTGGCATGAGCGAGCAGCCGCAACCCACCATGACGACGGACCGCAGGCTGCAGGGCCGAGTCGCCCTGGTCACCGGCGCCAGCCGCGGCATCGGCCGCGCCGCGGCAACCCGTCTGGCCGCGGAGGGCGCGTCGGTCGTCCTCACAGGACGCGACGAATCCGCTTTGGACGATGCAATGGCCGAGATCACCGATCAGGGCGGCGTCGCATCCGTCCACGGCGCTGATCTGGACGACGCTACGCAGCGGTCGCAGTTGGTCGCCGATGCTGTCAGCCAGTTCGGGCGCATCGACATCCTCGTCAACAACGCCGCCATCAACAAGGTGGAGCCCAGCCTTGACGTCACACCCGAAACGTGGGAAGCGATCCTGCAGACCAATCTGACCGCGACGTTCTTCCTAACCCAAGCAGTCGCGGAAGGCATGGTCTCCCGCGGCTCGGGCCGGATCATCAACGTGGCATCAGACGCCGGCTATCGCGGCTTTCCCGAGCACGCCGCCTACGGCGCCAGCAAGGCGGCGTTGATCCAGCTCACCAAGGTACTGGCCAGCGAATGGGGGCCCAGCGGCCTGCGGGTAAACGTCGTCGCTCCCGGTGCCACCTGGACGGGCATGACCGCTCCGGCAATGGAGATCCCCGACGTGCGCGACTCGATCCTGGCTCGTGGCGTGGTCGGACGGATCTGTGATCCGCATGAGGTCGCCGCGGCGATCGCCTACCTGGCCTCCGATGAGGCCGACATGATCACCGGCCACGTCCTGTCCATCGACGGCGGGTCGGTGGCGCGATGACCCTCACCCGTCCTGTGCTGGATTGCTCTCTCGCCCAACGGCTGGTCGCAGCCGCAGAAGCCGAGGCGGCACTCATGGGTCACCCGATCGCCACCGCGATCGTCGACAACGGAGGGGTCCTCAAAGCGTTCTCTCGAATGGACGAGGCGCCGATGCTCACCGTCCAGATCTGTCAGGACAAGGCGTACACCGCCGCTGGGTTCGGTCTGACGACCGGTCAGTGGCGGGACATGATCGCCGGCGACAGCGCGCTCGCTGCCGCGGCAACTGCGGGGATCGATCGGCTTGTCGCCATCGGCGGCGGCGAACCGATCCTCATCGACGGCGTGGTGGTAGGCGGGATCGGGGTCAGTGGAGGTACCCCCTCCCAGGACGCTGAGGTTGCCGCAGCTGCGGTGGCCAGAGCGCAGTCGGCCTCAGTCGCCGGCATGTCCGCCGGGGCAGGACCAGACGGATGAGTGCGTTGCCGGCCCCGGCGCGTTCCCCCGGCCGGCAGCAAGCTGAACGACAAACCAAGAGGAGAGTAAAGGATGCGACGTAGTCGCTATCTAATGACGGCTGCCGCGCTACTGGCGGCGGGTGGGGTTATGGCCGGATGCGGTTCCAGTGACGACAGCTCGGGCGGGGCGACGAGCGCAAGCGGCAGCGCCACCACCGGCGGATCGTCGGGAAAGATCGCCTTCGCGCAGATGGCGTCTTCCAACGATTCGTGGAAGGCGCAGACCAGCGGAGTCGAGAGCGAAGCCAAGAAGGAAGGGGTCCCGCTGCTGGTCGGTGATGCCCAGGGTGACGTGGTCAAACAGAACTCGCTGGTGCAGAACTACATCACACAGGGCGTCAAGGCGGTCATCATCAACCCCGCCGACCCGGTCGGCGTGTCGCCGTCGGTGAAAGCGCTCAAGGACGCCAACATCCCGATGGTCGTGGTCAACAACGCCCTGGACGACGCGCTCAAGCCCGATGCCTACTGCTACGTCGCCGAGGACCAGGAAGCCACCGGCGCGCTGGTCGGCAAGCGGATGGCCGAGGTGCTGGCCAAGAAGTACGGATCCGACCAGACGGTGAAGGCGCTCATCCTCGGCGGTATCGCTGGGGACACGATCACGCCGGTCCGCTCCGACGGCTTCAAGAAGGGTTACGCGTCGGTGCAGGGCGCGCCGAAGCTGGACTACCTCAAGACCGTCTACGGCGAGTGGTCGGCCGACAAGGCGCTGCCGCCGATGCGGGAGATCGCCACCGCCAACCCGGACCTGAAAGTGATCTTCGTCGCGAGCGACTCGATGCTCCCTGCCGTCAAGTCCGCGTTGCAACCGCTGAACATGTGGAACAAGGTCACGATCGGCTCCTATGACGGCGAGATGGCTTGGGTCAAGGAGATGATCGACGACCCCGACGGCCCGATCGTCGGCATCGGCGCCAACGTCCCCAACGTGCAAGGGGCCACCGCCCTGGACATGGCCAAGAAGGCGGCCGCCGGCACCCCGCAGAGCGAGGCGTGCCCCGGAGGCACGCATTTCATCAAGACCCCGCTGTACACGCCGGAGAACGCCAAGCAGTACTACAAGTCCGGTCAGGCGTTCTGAGGTGGCCGCGCGGGGCGGGCGCCTGTTGCTTGCCGCTCGCCCCGCCAGCGACCCCGACCGGGTCAGGAGCACATCGACCATGCCCACAGAATCCACCGTCTCCGCCAACGCCATCGCCGCCCAGCCCCCCGTCCAGCTGCGATCCATCGGACGCGTCTTCCCGGGTGTTCGCGCGCTGGACGGGGTTGATCTGCAACTGCGCGCCGGCGAGTGCCACGGCCTGCTGGGCCAAAACGGGGCGGGGAAGTCCACGCTCGTGAAGATCCTGTCCGGCGCCGACGAACCGGACTGCGGAGTCATCGAAGTGGACGGTGTCGCAGTGCGGCTCTCCAACCCGGCCGACGCGCATGCCGCTGGCATCTACACAATCTTCCAGGAACTCAGTCTCGTCGCCAGCCTGACGGTCGCCGAGAACATCTACTTGTCAGACCTGCCCCGCCAGCGCGGACTGGTGAGCTGGGGGCGGATGCGCCGCCAGGCCAGCGAGGCGTTGCGCTCGCTGGGCTTCCAGATCGACGCTGACCGCCGCGTCGGCACGCTGCCAGTCGCAGAGCAGCAGGCAGTGGAGATCGCGAAGGCCGTCCATCATCGCGTTCGCGTCCTGCTATTGGACGAGCCAACCGCCACGCTTCCTCGCCCCGACGTCAGCAAGCTGTTTGACACACTGCGCCGTCTCAAGGCCTCGGGCGTGGCGGTGCTGTACATCTCGCACCGCATGGACGAGGTCTTCGAGATCTGCGACCGCCTCACGGTGCTACGCGACGGACGGCGCGTCACCACTCGGCCGATCAGCGAGCTGTCCGAAGATGACGCGGTTCGCGCGATGGTCGGCGACCGCTTGATGACCGGTCTGGTCGGCCAGCACGGCTCCGGCCGGCGTCGGCGCATCAACACTGGCGCCGCCCGTCAGGACAGCGAGCCGATCCTCGAAGCCCGAAACCTCAGCGACGGTGAACTGCTCGAAGGCGTCTCTGTGCGGATCGCCCCGGGCGAAGCCGTCGCTGTGGCCGGACTGGTCGGCAGCGGCCAGTCCCAACTAGCCGCCTGTCTGTTCGGCAGCCGACCCCATACCAGCGGTGAGATTCTGGTTGACGGCCAGCCCCTGGACCTACGCTCGCCCCAGGACGCCATCCGGGCAGGCATCGGTCTCGTCCCCGAGGACCGAAAGACACAGGGCCTGGTGCTCGACATGACACTGACCCCGAACATCTCGATGGCCAGCATGGGCCGCGTCGCCCGCGCCGGGCTGCTCAGCGGACGAAGGGAACAGCGCCTGGCCGAGACAATGATCGATCGCCTCGGCGTCTATCCGCGACGAACCGACATGAAAGCCGCCAACTTCAGCGGCGGCAATCAGCAGAAGCTGGTGTTCGCGAAGTGGCTGGCCGCCCGCGCGCGACTCCTGCTGTTCAGCGAACCGACTCGCGGCGTCGATGTGGCCGCCAAGGAAGGCATCTACGACGCCATCGGCGAGTTCCTGCGCGAAGGCGGCTCCGCGTTGATCCTCAGCTCCGAGATCGACGAGGCCTTGATGTGCGACCGGATCTATGTGCTCGCGCGCGGCCGCAACGCCGGCGAGTTCAACCATGACGCGGTGGACCCAGATCAGCTGCTGGCACGGCTGCGCTGAGACATGAGGGAGAGAACGATGAGCGTGACAGAACAGCCGCAGACCCAGCCGGATATGACACCACCTACCCCTGGCTGGCATCACGCGAGGTCAGCAGCGATACGCCTGGTGTCCGGGTACGGGTACGTGATCCTCGGGATGGCCGCCACGGTCATCATCGGGACGTTGCTATCGCCGTACTTCCTCACCAGCAACAACCTTCGCAACATCCTGCTGACCGCTTCGATCGTCTCCGTGTTGGCGGTCGGCCAGTTCCTGGTCATCGTAACGCGAGGGATCGATCTCTCAGTCGGCGCTGTGGCAGCGATGTCAACGGTGATCGCGGCGGCATTGCTGCGCGAGGGCATGCCGTGGGGCCTGGTCGCGATCATCGCGCTCGCCAGTTGCACCGTCGTCGGCCTGGCCAACGGCCTGTCGTGGGTGTATGCGGGCATCACCCCGTTCATCGCCACACTGGGCATGCTCAGCATCGTCCAGGGCCTGGCCTACATCATCCAGGGCCCGGCGCTGATCATGATCACCAACCAGGACTTTCTGAACTTCTTCAACGGGAAGGTGTTGGGGGTTCAGAACCAAGTGATCTTCTTCATCGCGGTGACGCTGCTGTTTGCGTTCATCATGCGCTTCACCACCTTCGGACGACAGCTCTACGCGATCGGAGGCAACCCTGAAGCGGCACGGCTGTCCGGCCTGCCCGTGCGCCGCAACCTGCTGGCCGCCTACTCGTTGTCCGGTCTGCTGGCCGGACTGGCGGGGCTGATGCTCGCCGCTCAGCTCACCCAGGGCAGCAGCATCCTCGGTGCCGGCTATGAACTGGACGCGATCGCCGCCGCAGTCGTCGGTGGCGCGTCCCTGTATGGCGGCACAGGCAATCCGATCACCGCGGTGCTCGGCGGCCTGCTGATCGGGATCATCTCCAACATCATGAACCTGCGTAACATCGCCGCGCAGCCGCAGCTCATCATCCAGGGTGCGCTCATCCTGATCGCGGTCTACCTGACATCCGGCGGAGCGAGCCGCCTGGGTCGTTACGTCCGCACGCAGATCGCCCGCCGTCGACGAAGCACTCCTCCGACACCTCCAAGCGAGGATGACAGCTCCATAGCCGCCCGTCAGCCGACCGCCTGACCAACACAGAAGGACACCATCTCATGACACCATCACGTCCCAGTAAGCCCGCCCGGGCCGACGCTGTCATCGTCGGAGCCGGCGCCACCGGCGGCACTGCCGCCAAGCTGCTGTGCGAAGCCGGACTTCGGGTTGTCGCACTGGAACGCGGCCCGTGGCTGACCCCGCAAGACTTCTCCTTCGACGAGATCAAGTATCTGGGCCGCAACTACCTGCACCCAGACCCCGTTCTCAAACCCCGCACCCGCCGACACAACGAAAACTGCGAGTCGGAGATCTTCCCGTTCTCTCCGCTCCCCCAGCTGGTGGGCGGGGGCACGGTCCACTGGAACGCGTGGATGCCGCGCCCTCGCCCATCGGACTTCCGCCAGCGCACCCTCCACGGCGACATCGACGGAGCCAGCCTGGCCGACTGGCCGATCTCCTACGATGAGATCGAGCCGTACCTCTCAACAATCGAGTGGGAGTTCGGCTGCAGCGGACTGGCGACCGGCCCCAACGAGGTGCCGCGCAGCCGTGACTACCCGTGCCCGCCGCCGCCGGTGACCGCATTCGGCATGCGCTTCTACCAGGCGTGCGCGGACCTCGGCATCGACGCGCAACCCGTCCCCCAGGGTATGGTCACCCGCGCGCACAATGGCCGCCCGCCGGCGCGGTGCAGCGGGTTCTGGAACCTGTACGGGGATCCGACCTCGTCAAAGTCAACCACGCTGACCAGCTTCATCCCTGCCGCGATGGCGACCGGTCGGTTCGAGCTGCGCGCGGACTGCTATGTCACACGGGTGCTGACCGGGCCCGACGGCCGCGCCACCGGCGTGCTGTACTTGGACCCCGATGGGCGGGAGGTGCAGCAGGACGCCGACGTGGTGATCCTGGCGGCCACCGCGATCGAATCGGCGCGGCTGCTGCTGATGTCAGCATCCAATCAGCATCCGGACGGGCTGGCGAACTCCAGCGGCCTGGTCGGCCGCAACGCCACCTTCCACGAGTACTGCTACGCCACCGGGCTGTGGGACCGGGAGATCGACGATCCGCTTTACGGCTGGACGGGCTACTACCTCAACGGCGGCTCGTTTGACTTCTATGAGACCGACGAGGCGCGCGGGCACATCAACGGTGCGTTCATCACCGCCTCCGGCACGCTGCAGCCGATCAACTGGTCGATGCCCGACCGGCCGCTGTGGGGGCAGGCGATGAAGGACGCAGACCGTGACTACCTCAACTACAGCATGAAGATCGGCATGATCCTCCACGATCTGCCGCGCGAGACCAACCGCGTCGACCTCGACCCCGACGTGCGCGACGCGTGGGGACTGCCGGTCGCGCGGATCACCCACACCAGCCACCCCAACGATGTGGCGATGGCCGAATGGCAGGTGGCCAAGAACGCAGAGATCCTTCAGGCCGCCGGCGCGTCGCGCATTCACACCGTCGGACTGGCCGAGATGATTCCCGGCACCACCACTCACCAACACGGCACCGCCCGCATGGGGGACGATCCGGCGACGTCGGTGCTCAACCGCTACTGCCAGGCCCACGACGTCGAGAACCTGTTCGTGATCGACGGGAGCTGCTTTCCCACCGCCACTGGCGTCAACCCGACCCTGCTGATGATGGCCAACGCGTGGCGCTGCTCGGAATGGATCGCGCAGCGGTACATGCCCAAGCGCCAGGACACCGCGCAGCCGCGAGCGTTCATTCCCGAACGCGGCGGACGCAGTGACGATGTGCCGGTCGCGGCGACCAGCAAGGCCGCGTGGGCGCTCGGCGCGCCTGCGATCGACCCGGACGCCACCGACCGGCTCTTCTTCACCGAACACGAGTGGGACACGATCGAAGCCGCGACGGCGCGGATCATGCCCACCGACGACGATCCCGGAGCCAAGGAAGCACGCGTCGTGCTCTTCATTGACCGCTATTTGTCGGGTACCGGGTACATCTACGCCGCCCCCGACGGAAACGGGTTCCTCGCGCTCAGCGGCAAGGAACATGACGCATGGCGGGGCCGCATCGACCGTCTGCAGCGGATCTACCGCCAGGGCGTGCGAGATCTCGACCGTCTCGCCAGCCAACGCCAGCAGGGGGCGACTTTCCTGGCATTGGACGCCGCGGCGCAGGATGACGTGCTGACAGAGATCTCCGGAGACCCCAAGCCGCAGCCGGCCGACCTCGGTGACACGCTGATCGTCGTGCCCGCCGGCGCGGCCGCCTCTGACCGCGGCGCATCAGATCACGACGCAGATTTCTTCTCGGCGCTGGTCCTGCACACCCGCCAGGGCTACTTCGGCGATCCCGCGTACGGCGGCAACAAGGACCGCGTCGGATGGCGGACGGTCGGATTCGTCGGCCCGGAGTCGCTGACCGACACGATGGACGGCACCTACAGCGTCGAGCAGTTTATGCTCGGTGACCTGGAGTGGCCTTACGCGACGGTCGAGACGACGGAGGCCTAGACCGCCGTGATGTGCCCCGGCAGAGAACCGAACGCTGCTCGGGGCGCATCCTGGCCCGGACAGCACCTGGATCACCTCCTATTCTCAGGCACCAAGTTGTGACGTCGATTGCTGATAGCGGACCTCGCGACACGCCATCTTCGGCGTTCGTCGCCCAGAACGCCGTGCGCCGCGCCAACCTGGCTCGGATCGTCGAGAACATCGTCGTTCACCGGTCTCGGTCGCGGGCCGAGTTGGCCGTCGACACAGGGATGAACAAGACCACGGTTTCGAGCCTGGTCAACGAGCTGCTGGACATGCGGCTTGTGCGGGAGGCCGGTCGCGAGCAGCGCCGTCAGGCCGGCCGGCCGAGCACCCGGCTGGTGCTCGATGGCAACTGGATCGGCCTGATGGGCTTGGAGATCGACGTCTATCACATGGGCGTGTACGCGACGAACCTCCAAGGTGACCCGCTGCACCGCGAATTCCGGGTGGTCGACAACCGCAACCGACCTATCGCCGACTGCTTCGACGAGCTTGCCGACATGGCAACCGACGCGCGCGACGAACTCGCGCGCGCGGGCGTCACCCTCGCCGACATCACCGTGGCGCTGCCAGGGTTCGTCGATGAGGCTCGCGGCGAGCTGCTTCACGCCGCCTATCTGGGCTGGCGCAACGTCCCCGTCGTCAAACTGCTGCGCGAGCGCATCGACGATCCGGACGTCGGCATCCGCGTCGGCAACGACACCAACCTCGCCGCCTACGCAGAGATGCATGACGGCCACGGCCAGGATGGCGGGCCACGAGATTTCATCTATGTCGGATGCCCGAAAGGCCTGGGCTCGGGGATCGTCGTCGACGGCGACGTTCTTGGTGGTGTCGCGGGGTTCGTCGGCGAGATCGGGCATATCACCGTGGACCCTCACGGCCCCCAGTGCAAATGCGGCAATCAGGGCTGCCTGGAACGGCTCGCCGGCCCCGACGCTCTGCTGGACCGGGCAGGGATCACTCCGTACGGCATGCTGTCGGCGAGTCCGCGCGATTCTCTGGCCGAACTGGTTCGTCGGGCCGAAGACGCTGACTCCACGGTCCTTGAGGCGCTGGCTGACATGCGCGCCTGGCTGTCGATCGGCCTGGCGTCGGCGATCAACATCTTCCACCCACAGTCCGTGGTGCTCAGCGGCTATCTGGCTCCGCTGTCGCCATGGATCTCCGGCGATCTCGAAACGGACCTCGCCGATCGGGTCTACGGCAGCCGCTGGCGTTCCTGTGAGGTTCTGACCTCCAGCCTGGGCGAGCTGATCGCCTCCCGCGGCGCATCCGCACGATCACGCCAGGCGATTCTGCGCGACCCGTCTCGCGTCAAGGAACTCGCTTCGCGCTCACAAGCAACTCCGGCCTCCAGCGCTCCAACGCACTGACGCGCCGTTCGGCCGCCACCCTCACCTCGCTGACATGCGGGTTAGGTTGATGTCATGAACGTCAAACGGGTGCTGATCGGTGTGCTGGTCGCCGCTGTCTGCGCTGTGGTGA
>Ga0180223_1002152_pt1 | contig 12494 bp, 12 predicted proteins | sample eDN5th30CKraftOP_FD_151337 | JGI IMG/M metagenome (GOLD analysis project Ga0180223, IMG submission 151337) | Enriched Organic Plus compost microbial communities from Emeryville, California, USA - eDNA 5th pass 30_C Kraft OP (version 2) (version 2) ...
AGCCTGCGGAGGGCCGGAGGTGGCCCGCGCCACCTCTGAGCAGCTGCAGGCACGGATCGGCCTGGCGCGCAGATGGATCTCGCATGGCTGAGCGCCCGATCGACGCGGCTCCGCGGCGGCCGATGAGCCGGCGGCGGCGCAGGCGCCTGACCCTGACGCTGAGCGTCGCCGCGGTGCTGGCGGCAGCGGGGGCATACCTCGCCGTGACGCTCACCGCGCCGCTGCCCGCCGCGACCGTGGAGCTGTCCGCGCCCAGCGTCGCCGTACCCGCTCCGGCCGAGCCCGACTGGCCCGAGGGCATCCCCGCCGCCGCCGGCGTGGTGGGTCATGCCGGGGCGCTGGTGGGGCCCGGCGGCGACCAGCCGCTGCCGATCGCGAGCATCACCAAGCTCATCACCGCTCTCGTGGTGCTCGACGCGATGCCCCTGCAGCCGGGGGAGGACGGCCCGACCTTCACCATGGGCGAGCAGGACATGCAGAATCTCGCGGACGTCCTGTCCGTCGGCGGCTCCTATGCCGACATCGAGCCGGGGGAGCAGCTCACCCAGCTGCAGCTGCTGCAGGGCATGCTGGTGCCCTCGGCGGACAACTTCGCGCTCAGCCTCGCGCAGCGCGCCTTCGGCGACAACGAGTCCTATGTGAAGGCCGCGCGCGCGTGGCTGGACCAGCGGGGGCTCACCGACGTGTCCATCGTCGAGCCCACCGGGCTGGAGGAGACCGACGCGGCCTCCGCCTCGGATCTCGTGCAGCTGGGCGTGCTCGCGCTGGAGAACCCGGTCATCGCCGAGACCGTGCGGATGCGCGCCGTGACGCTGCCCGTGGCCGGGACGCTCGCGAGCACGAACCAGCTGCTGGACGAGCCCGGGGTGATCGGCATCAAGACCGGCCACACGGACGTCGCCGGATACTGCTTCGTCCTCGCCGAGCAGATCGAGGTGGCCGGCACGACCCAGACCGTGGTGGCGGCCGTGCTCGACGCGCCCACCATCACCGCGCGGTTCACGCTCACCCGGCCGATCGTGGCCTCCATGCCCGGCACCTTCGCCGCCGTGCCCTACGTCGCCGCCGGCGACCGGGTCGGCACGATCTCCACCGCCTGGGGGGCGCAGTCCGCGCTGCTCGCCGGCTCGGCGGCCTCCGGGCTCGTCTGGAACGGCGAGAGCGTGGCGGCCGAGTCGAGCGTCGACGCGCGGCCGGCGACGGCGCCGGCGGGCACGGCGGTGGGCACCCTGAGCTTCACCTACGGACAGGAGCGCACCCAGGTGCCCGTGGTGACCGGGAGCGACGTGGCCGGACCGGACGCCTGGTGGCGGCTCACCCACCCGCTGGACCTGCTCGGCGGCTGAGCGGCGGCTGAGCGGCGACAGGTTCAGCAGCGGCCGGCCGCCCGATGCGGCGGCTGGGGTGCACAAAGCGGGGGACTCGCTCCCCGGGGGGGCCGCGTCCGGTCCCCGATGTGTGTGGGCGGACGCCTGTCGGGCAGCTGGCCGCCCTCAGCGGGGCAGCGGGGGCGCAACACTCGCGGAGTCATGCCGCATCGGGAGACGAGGCAGCCGGGCGTCCTGCCGCCGGCAGCGCCGCAGCCGGTCCGTCCTCCGTCGTCGGGCGAGCAGGGCAGGGGGCGCCCCCTGCGGCGCGGGCGCGGGCTGCGGCAGCTGCGCCGGGACTGGCGCCGGCTGAGTCTGCGGCGCCGCCGGCGCCTCGCCCGCACGATCGCGGTCGCCTCGACCCTCGCCCTCGCCGCCGGCTACGCGACGGTCACGCTCGCGGCGCCGCTGCCGCCCGCGACCGTCGTGCTGGACGCCCCGGCCCTCGTGCTTCCGCCTCCGTTCACACCCGCGTGGCCGGCCGGTGTGGCCGCCGCGGCGGGGGTGGTGGGTCACGGCAGCCCCCTGGCGGGCCCGGACGGGCAGAGGCCTGTGCCGATCGCGAGCATCGCGAAGCTGGTCACGGCGCTCGTCGTGCTCGACGCGATGCCGTTGGAGCCCGGTCAGGACGGCCCGAGCTTCACCATCGGCGAACAGGACCTGCGCTACCTGGCCGAGGTGATCGCCGCGGACGGCTTCTTCGCCGAGGTGCGTGCGGGTCAGCGTCTGACGCAGCTGGAGCTGCTGCAGGGCATGCTCGTGCCCTCGGCGAACAATCTCGCGCTCACCCTCGCGCAGCGCGCCTTCGGCGACAACGACGGCTACGTGCGCGCCGCCCGCGCCTGGCTGGACCGGCACGGGCTGCCCGGGGTGGTGGTCACCGAGCCGAGCGGGATCGACGAGGCGAACACGGCCTCCGCTGCGGACCTCGTCCGCCTGGGCATGCTCGCCCTGCAGCACCCGGTGATCGCCGAGACGATCGCCAGGGACGCGATCACGCTCCCGGTCGCGGGGCGGCTGCGCAACACCAATCAGCTGCTCGGGCAGCCGGGAGTGCTCGGCATCAAGACCGGTCACACCGATGCCGCAGGCTACTGCTTCCTGCTCGCCCAGCGGATCGAGGCCGCCGGCGAGCCCCGGACCGTCGTCGTCGCGATCCTGGGAGCCCCGGGGCTGGAGGCACGGTTCGCCCTCGCGCGCCAGCTGGCGGCGTCGGCGGTCGCCGGCTTCGTGCCGGTGTCCTATGTCACGGCGGGCGAGGTGCTCGGGACGATCAGCACGCCCTGGGGCGGCAGCTCGGCGCTGCTCGCCCAGACCGGCGCCGCGGGCGTGGTCTGGAACGGCGAGGCGGTGTCCGCGCACAGCAGCGTCGACGTGCGCCCGCCGACGGCGGAGGCCGGCATGCCGGTCGGCACGGTGTCCTTCGACTACGCCGGCACACGGCAGCAGGTGCGCGTGGTGACCGCGGAACCGCTGCAGGCGCCGGACGCGTGGTGGCGCCTGACCCATCCCGCGGCGCTGTTCGCGGGCTGATCGGCAGCGCGCCGCCGCACCGGGGGAGCCGCACGGGACGAGCCGCCGTCAGCCGGCCGTCGCCCGCGCGCCCTTGGCGATGCTGAGCTGGTAGAAGGCCCAGCCGAAGACGATCGTTCCGAGCAGAAGGATCGCCCGGGCGAGCAGGACGGCCGCGATGACGCCTGCATCGGGCAGCCCGCCGGAGACGAGCAGGCCGATCAGGACGAGCTCGTAGGCGCCGATGCCGTTGGGCGTCACCACCACGATGCTCGCGACGGTCGCCGCGCCGTAGGCGACGAACACCAGCGCCGGGTCGGCGTAGAGCCCGAAGGCCGCCAGCGCGACCCAGAACAGGCCCGCGTCCAGAGCGTGGACGAGAAACGACCAGAGGAACGGCGCCCCCAGCGCCCGCGGCTGGGCGATGATCGCCCGCAGCTCGCGGTGCAGCCCGTCGAAGAAGCGCACCAGGGCCAGCGGCTCGACCAGGCGGGGCCTGCCGATCCGGGCGCCGATGGCGTTCGCCACGCGGGCGAGGCAGCCTGCGAGACGATGCAGCCGCCGCCGATCGCGCATCAGCAGCACGCCGGCGGCGGTCGTGCCGATCGCGAGCCCTGCCATCGCCGCCGCCGCCCAGAGCAGGACGGGCTCGCCGTGGCCGGCGGCGATGAGCCAGCCCGCCGCGACCGCGATGACGACGGTGAAGGAGGCGAAGGTGACCGCGAGGCGAGCCAGCTGGGCGACCGTCCCCTTGCTGGCCGGCACGCCGAGCGTGCTCAGCTTCCAGCTCGTGTAGGTGATGCCGGCGGCGCCGCCGGAGGGCAGCATGTGGTTCGCGAAGTTGAACTCCAGGGACATCCGCATCGCCGCGAGCGGACGCACGCCGCTCAGCTCGCCGCGCGCGCGCAGGTAGGAGAACAGCACCTCGCCGGTCACCGCGAAGCTCGCCAGCTGCAACGGCACGAGCAGCGCGAGGATCCACGGGTCGACGGCCGAGAGGCTGTGGAAGGCGCTGAGCATCCGCGGCCAGGCCGCGACGACGGCAGCGGCGACCAGGACGGCGGTGATCGCGCTCAGCCAGAAGCGCGCCGAGCGGTACCAGCGCGGCTTCACCGGCTGCCCTGCTCCTGTCGTCGGGCTGCCGGGGTGCGATCCGCTCCTCCTGCCCACCGCTTCGGATTGCCGAAGCGGTGCCGCGCGAGGGTCATGCTGTCCGTCGCGTAGTAGCGCGCCAGCTTCTCCCGGTCGATGGAGCGGAACAGGCGCGCCTTCACCACCATCCGTGGTGCGTAGCGCAGGCGGTGGCCCGATCTGAGCAGGGCGATCGTCACGTCCACGTCCTCGCTGACCTGCTCGTCGCCCATCGCCACGAGCTCGCGGGCGGCCAGCCACGCCTCGCGCCGCAGAGCGCTGTTGAAGCCGTAGAGCATAGGCCGCACCCCGATGCTGCGCTCATGCCAGAGCCGGAAAGCGCGGTACCACCAGGAGAACCAGAAGCGCCCGCCGGGGGACAGCTCCGCGATGGCCGCGCCGCCGCCCTGGCCGTCCAGCCCAGGGTCGCGGAAGTCGTGCCGGATGCGCGCGACCCAGTCCGCGCGCACGAGCGAGTCCGCATCGATCCGTGCGATGACGTCGCACCGGGCGGCGTCGAAGCCGGCCTGCCGGGCGAAGGTGACGCCCCGGCGCTGCTCGCTCACCACCCGCACGCCGGGGAAGGACAGCGCGATGCGGACAGTGTCGTCGGTGCTGCCGTTGTCGACCACGATGATCTCGTCCGGCCGCTCGGCCTGCCGCGCGAGCGCACCCAGGCATCGCGCGAGGATCCGCTCCTCATTGTACGCGGGGATGACGACGGAGACGGTGGGCAAGCCGGTGACGGCCGCAGGCCCCCGCGCAGCACCGCTCGTGGACCCGTTCCGCGACATGCACGCTCCTTCCGCCGTCCGGCAGATGGAGCGGATGCCGTGAAAGGCACGATACGGGCCATCCCGGCGGGGCGGAGGAGCGGGCGGACGCTGTGGATAACCTCGGCGCGGGCGCCGGGACCGGGCGGGCAGTCTTTAGCCCTTCGGCGCACGGCGTGCAAGCGCTTCTCCTCGCGCACGTCGTCCTTCACAATCTCGGCTGTCGCCCGTTGCAACGGAGCGGGAAGGGCGCGGGGCTGCACGCCGCAGCCCGCGCCGGTCTCGGCGAGCACAGGCAATACGGGGAGAAGACGGAGAGAGGGCGCAGAGATGGCACAGCTATTGACGGGCAAGACGATCGTCGTGACCGGAGGCAACAGCGGGATCGGGGAACAGATCTGCCTCGACGCGGCAGCCGAAGGGGCGAACATCGTCATCGACTACGTCACGGACCCCGCAGCGGCGAACGACCTCGTCGGGCGCATCGAGCACGACGGCGGCACAGCGGTCGCCGTCGAGGCGGACATCACCATCACCGGCGATCTCCAGCGGCTCATCGACACCGCCGTGCAGCGATTCGGCCGCCTCGACGTGCTCGTCAACAACGCCGGTATCGAGACGCGGAAAGCCCTGCTCGAGGAGACCGAGGAGTCCTACGACAAGGTCATGGCGGTCAACATGAAGAGCGCCTTCTTCGCGACCCAGCTGGCCGCCAGGCAGTTCCTCGCGCAGGGGACCGAAGGCCTCGTCCTCAACATCTCCTCGGTTCACGAGGACTGGCCGATGCCGGGCAACGCCGCATACTGCGTCGCCAAGGGCGGCCTGCGGATGCTCGCCCGCACCGCGGGCGTGGAGCTCGGAGAGAAGGGCATCCGGCTGGTCAACATCGCGCCCGGAGCGGTCCAGACCCCGATCAACGCCTCGACGCTGAACGACCCGGAGCAGCGCGAGCGCCTCACCGACGCCATCCCGCTCAGGCGCGTGGCGACACCCTCGGACGTCGCGGAGGTGGTGGTGTTCCTGGCCTCCGGCCGCGCGGCGTACATGACCGCCACGACGGTCGTGGTCGACGGCGGCATCATGCAGGGCAGCGTGGGCCTGTGAGCGCGGCGCCCCTGAAGCGCCGGGCAAGGGGTCGGCCCCCGATCCGGACGCTGACATCCGGATCGGGGGCCGACCCCTTCTGTGCGCGAGGGGGGACTTGAACCCTTGCCTCCGCGTGATCGAGCAGCGCGAGCGCGTCGACACCGCCAGGGAGGCGCAGCCGGAGTCACTGCGAGGCACATCGAGGAAAGGCGCGGGCTCGGCCGCGACGTGTTCGGAGACCTCGCCCAGCGCCCGACCCGCTCCGGCCTCACACCGCCCAGACGCGGTCTCGGCCTATAGTCCGAGGCGAGCGTTCGGAAGGACGCGGGGCGATTTGATGACTACGCCTTCTTGTCCGGCGTCTCGATCGTGCCGCGGTCGCCCTTGTAGCCGAGCACGTCCAGCGCGGCATGGACGGTGCGGGCCGTGAAGGCGTCATCGATCGGTGGAAGCCCGGGCAGCATCGCACGCATCAGGAGCGGGCCGGTGAGCAGGTCAGCGACCCAGCCGGGATCGCCACCCGGTGCAATCTCGCCGCGCTGAGCCGCGCGGTCGAGGATCACCTGCGTAAAGGCGCGTCGCGGTCCGAGGTAGCCTGAGAGGAACGGTGCGGCTTCGCTCGGGTTCGCGCCCACTTCCGCGATCCAGCCGGCGAAGCCCCGGACGATGACGGGATCGGTGAAAAGCCGGCGTTGCCGCCGTTGCACCTCGATCAGGTCGCCGACGAGCGTCCCGGTATCGATGTCCTCGTCCGTTCCGTGTCGGGACGCGAGCAGCCGGGGCACGAGGTCGGCAAGGTTGCGGAAACGCCGGTAGAACGCGGGCTTGTTCGTGCCAGCCCGTGCAGCGACCTCGTCCACCGTGACGCGCGGGTAGCCGCGTTCGATGACCAGCTCCGCGAAGGCGTCGAGGATGCGCTGATCGGTGGCGTCCTTGCGCGGTCGACCGGAACGAACCATAATGTTACTAATAGTAACGTAGGTCATGATCGGAACAGGAAACCCGCATGTACCAGAGCATCGTCCGTGCCAAGGTCCGATCCACGTTCGATCGGATCAATGCGGGTGACTACATGGCGATGGTCAACGGGCTGGCCCCGGAGTTCGAGTACCGGTTCCACGGGGACCACGCACTCGGCGGTCGTCGTACGAGCAGGGACGCGATGATCCGGTGGTGGCAGCGCACGCTCCGCCTCCTGCCCGGCGCACGGTTCGACATTCAAGATGTGCTCGTGGGCGGCGGCCCGTGGCGCACCCGCGTCGCGGTGCGCTGCCTCGTCTCAGGAGACCTACCGGGCGGTGCGCGGTATGAGAACACCGTGTTCCAGTTCCTCACTCTCTCTTGGGGCAAGGTGACCTCGGTCGAGACCATCGAGGACCTCCAGGTGCTCGAACGCGCTCTCCGCATCGTTGCCGAGGCAGGCGAACCGGAAGCCCTCGCACGCCATATTGCGGACTGAGCAGCGCACTCACACGCCTCTTGCTCGCTGAGCGACCCGTCGCGCTCGGGACTTTCGGCGGCCGGAACCGAGGAGAAGGAGCAGAGCGCGACGGCTGGCCGGCACCTGCGTCGGCGCTCGACCCGGCGCGGCGCACGGATGAATCGTTCCCCTCGGCGCGCACGCGCAGCTCTTCGTCGTGGGCGTGGCTGCAATGACACCGGCCTACGACCAGCGCCGACGCCTGCATCGTCGGCCACGACGACGGCCAGACCCGCTCGCCCGACGCGATGACGAGCCGCTGGGATCGCCGCCTCAAGTGGGCCGTCAAGCTCAAGAAGTTCGAGCACCTGCCCTGCGTCACCCTCAAGGGCCTGCGGCACACGCACGCGACGATCCTCATGGAACTCGGAGTACCGCCCCAGGTCGTGCAGGAGCGCCTCCGGCACTCCACCATCACCACGACGATGAACATCTATGGCCACGTCGCCCGACCATGCAGAAGAACGCCGTCGAACAGTTCGCGGGCTGCCTCGCCGGAACGTGAACCCGGCGATGGGGCGAACCAGGGCGCTCGCCCCAAATCTCGCCCCATAACAACGAAACAACCCCTCACCCGGATCATGAATCCCTGGTGAGGGGCTGTTGTCGCTCTGTGCGCGAGGGGGGACTTGAACCCCCACGCCCTATACGGGCACTAGCACCTCAAGCTAGCGCGTCTGCCTATTCCGCCACCCGCGCGCAGGCCCTCAGGCCGAGGTACGACATTAGCACGGAACGGGCGAGCGCGGCGACGCGCCCGCCCGCCCGGGAGGCTGTCCGGCTGTCGTCCGCAGCCGCTAGCGTGGAGGGGTGAGCGAGCCGAACGCGGAGCCGATGAGCGCCACGGCGCGCCATGCCGCCGAGCTCATCCGGATCGACACGACGAACTGGGGCGGGGGCCGCTCGCAGGGCGAGCGCGTGGCCGCCGAGTACCTCGCCCAAGCGCTGGACGAGCTGGGGCTCGACCCGCTGATCATCGAGTCCGCTCCGACCCGGGCGAACGTCATCGCCCGGGTGCCCGGCCGGGAGCCGCAGCTGCCTGCGCTCGTCGTGCACGGGCATCTCGACGTCGTGCCGGCCGAGGCGGGGGACTGGACGGTCGACCCCTTCGCGGGCGCCGTCCGCGACGGCATGCTCTGGGGCCGAGGCGCCGTGGACATGAAGGACATGGACGCGATGATCCTCACCGCGCTCCAGGAGCTCGTCGGATCGGGCCAGGGCCCCCGCCGCCCGCTCATCGTGGCGTTCTTCGCGGACGAGGAGAACGGCGGGGTGTACGGCTCGCAGTTCCTCGCGCGGGAGCGGCCCGAGCTGTTCGCGGGGGCGAGCGAGGCCATCAGCGAGGTCGGCGGCTACTCCATCGCTGTCGGCGATCGGCGGGCGTACCTGCTGCAGACGGGGGAGAAGGCCTACGCCTGGATCCGTCTCGTGGTGCGCGGCCCGGCGGCGCACGGCTCGCGGATGGTCCAGCGCAACGCGGTGCTGGAGCTCGCGCAAGCCGTGTCCCGCATCGGCGCGCACCGCTGGCCGGTGCGCCTCACGCCGACCACGAGCGAGCTGCTGGCGGGACTGGCACGCCTCAGCGGGGCGGCCGGAGTGGACGACGTGGACGCGCTCGTGGCCTCGACGGGCAAGGCGGCCAGCTTCCTGTCCGGCTCGCTGCGCAACACGGCGAACGCGACCGGCCTGACCGCCGGCTACAAGCACAACGTCATCCCGGCGCGAGCCGAGGCGACCATGGACGTGCGCATCATCCCCGGCGAGGAGGAGGCGGTGCTGGCCGAGCTCGCCGAGCTGGCCGGGCCCGGCGTCGAGATCGTGGTGGACAACAGCGACATCGGCCTGGAGCAGCCCACCGCGGGGCCCATCATCGACGCGATGGCGGCCGCGCTGCGCCGCGAGGACCCGGCCGCTGAGGTGCTCCCGTACCTGCTCACCGCCGGCACCGACAACAAGGCGCTCGCGAGCCTCGGCATCGCCGGCTACGGCTTCGTGCCCCTGCTGCTGCCGCCGGAGCTGGATTTCCCGGCCCTGTTCCACGGGGTGGACGAGCGCGTCCCGCTCGCCGCACTGGACTTCGGGCACCGCGTGCTCACGGGCTTCCTCCGCAGCTACTGACGCAGCTACTGACCCCGGGCAGCGGCCGGCTCAGCGAGCCGCCGACCGCTCAGGTGGCGGCGATGACGCCCGTGCCGAGCAGGATCGCCACGAGCACCGCGAGCGCCAGGCGATACCAGATGAACACCGTGATCGAGTGCCGCTGCACGAAGCGCAGCAGCCAGGCGATCGAGATGTAGGCCACCACCAGGCTGACGAGCGTGGCCACGCCCGTGGCCAGCCAGCCGACCGAGCCGCCGATGTCGTCGAAGGAGGTCGCCGCCTCGAAGCCGCCCGCAGCGACCAGCGCCGGGATCGACAGGAGGAAGGAGATCCGGGTCGCCGCGACCCGGTTCAGGCCGCGGAACAGCCCGGCGCTGATCGTCGCCCCGGAGCGCGAGACGCCCGGCACGAGCGCGAAGCACTGGACGATGCCGATGACGACCGCGTCGAGGACGGTGACCTTCCCCTCGCCGTGCTGGGGAGTCGTGCGCCGTGCAGCGAAGCGCTCCGCGAGCCACATCACCACGCTCCAGACCACCAGTGCCACCACGACCACCCACAGATTGCGCAGCGGGCCGGAGATGACATCGCGCAGGAGCAGGCCGACGATGCCGATCGGGATCGTGCCGATGATCACGAACCAGGCCTCGCGGTAGCTGTCGTCGCGCGCCTCGGCACGGAACAGGCCGCGGAACCAGGCGACCGCCAGGCGGACGATGTCGCGCCAGAAGTAGACGATCACCGCGATGATGGCGCCCACCTGGATGATGGCGGTGAACGCGGTCACCCCCTTGTCCCCGACATCCAGCCCGAAGAGCTTCTCGACGATCGTGAGATGGCCGGTGCTGGAGATGGGCAGGAACTCGGTGACACCCTCGACGACGCCGAGGATGATCGCGATGAGCAGATTCACCCGTCGATCATCCCGGCTGCCGGCTGCGAAATCGCACAGGAGCGGGCGCGTGGCGCGAGGACCCGGCCCGGTCCGGTCGCGGCTTCCTCGGGGTGCGGTGCTCTCAGGACCCGGCGTCGTCCGAGCCCGGCCCCCGCAGCACCTCCCACGGCAGCAGCAGCCACAGCGCGAGGAGGATCACCGCGCTCACGGCTCCGGCGATGACGCCGGCCCAGAGGCCGATCACGAAGTCGAAGACGAACAGCGCCACTCCGGCGATGAGCAGCGCGACGGCCAGCAGCACGGCGCGCACGATCCGGTTGCCCAGCCGCACCATCTCGGCCTTCTTGTGGCGCTGGAACAGCCAGCGGTGCAGGCTGACCGGCGCCAGCGCCAGGATCGTCGCCAGGCTCGCCAGGCCGACGAGCACCAGGTACACCGTCAGGCCGAAGGCGTCCAGCTCGCTGAACCTCTGCTGGAAGGCGAGCGCGAGGAGGAATCCGGTGAGGATCTGGGTTCCGGTCTGCGCGACCCTCAGCTCCTGCAGGATGTCGCCCCAGTTCCGGTCATAGCGCTGCGCCGGGGTCTCGCCCGGGCGGCTGTCGTCGGAGATCTCGCTCATGCAGCACAAGGTACCCAGGGGCACGGAGGCGGCAAACGAGGTTGGGTAGGCTCGGATGGTGCGCTCCTGGCCTCGTCCTTCCGTCCCCGCCCTGCCCGGGACCGGCACCCCGCCGCGGATCTACGACACCGTCGGCGACGCGATCGTCGACACGGGCGGCCGCAGCGAGGCGAGCCTGTACGTGTGCGGCATCACCCCCTACGATGCCACCCACCTGGGCCACGCCCTCACCTATCTCGCCTTCGACACCCTGCAGCGGGTGTGGCTGGACGCGGGCATCGCGGTGCACTACACGCAGAACGTGACCGACGTGGACGACCCTCTGCTGGAGCGCGCCGGGCGCGACGGCATCGGCTGGCAGGAGCTGGCCGAGTCGCAGGTGGAGCTCTTCCGCGCCGACATGACCGCCCTGCGGATCCTCCCGCCCGAGGCGTACCTCGGCGTCACCGAGACGGTGGGCCCCATCGCCGAGGCGGTCGCGGAGCTGCTGCGGCGCGGGCTGGCCTACCGCGTGCCCGTCGAGGACGAGCCCGGCGCGCCGACCGGCCAGGCCGTCTCCGGCCGCGCGGACGTGTACTTCGACAGCCGCGCCGCCGAGCGCGCCACGGACTGGTCCCTGCAGGGCCTGGGCTGGTCGCGCGAGGAGATGATCGCCACCTCCGCCCAGCGCGGCGGCGACCCGGACCGGGCCGGCAAGCGCGACCCGCTCGACCCGCTGCTCTGGCGCGCCGAGCGCGCCGGGGAGCCTGCCTGGGACGCGCCGGAGATCGGCCGCGGCCGGCCGGGCTGGCACATCGAGTGCTCGGTCATCGCGAAGGAGACGCTCGGCGTCCCGATCACCGTGCAGGGCGGCGGGGTGGACCTGCAGTTCCCGCACCACGCCTTCTCCGACGGGCAGGTGCGTGCGCTCACGGGGCAGCGCCTCGCCCGCAGCTACATGCACGTGGCCCTGCTGTCCTACCGCGGCGAGAAGATGAGCAAGTCGCTGGGCAATCTCGAGTTCGTCTCGCGTCTGCTCGCTGCCGGCGCGCGCCCCGGGGCGGTGCGGCTCGCCCTGCTGTCGCGCTCCTACCGGGTGCCGTGGGAATGGACGCCCGCGGCGCTGCAGGAGGCCGAGGCCCGGCTGGATCGCTGGACGGCGGCGTTCCAGGACGGCAGGGAGGCCCCGGAGGAGGACATCTTCCCCGCGACCGTCCTGCTGGAACGGGTGCGCGAACGGCTCGCCGCCGACCTGGACACGCAGGGCGCCATCGAGGCCGTCGACGAGGCGGCGGAGCACACCGTGGACGACCCGGCGCTCGTGCGCGCGCTCGTGGACGCCCTGCTGGGCGTCGAGCTGGCCGGATAGGGAGGCAGGCGGCCGGGCGCCTCAGTCCCGGCGACGGCCGTCGGCCGTGCCGCCGTCGCGCCCGTCGCGCCCGTCCCGCCGGCGCAGGTACTGCTCGAACTCCTCGGCGATGGCCTCGCCGCTCGCGCTGGGGGAGTCCACGGTGTCCCGGGCCTGCTCCAGCTGACGGATGTACGCGGCCAT
>Ga0180223_1002153_pt1 | contig 12493 bp, 10 predicted proteins | sample eDN5th30CKraftOP_FD_151337 | JGI IMG/M metagenome (GOLD analysis project Ga0180223, IMG submission 151337) | Enriched Organic Plus compost microbial communities from Emeryville, California, USA - eDNA 5th pass 30_C Kraft OP (version 2) (version 2) ...
GGTCGGACTTCCAGCTCTCTTCCATGGCCGGCCCTCCATAAGCCGACCACCCATGAATCACGCAAACCGCGACCCGGGAATCCCAAAAATGCCAGCCGCCCTAAAAATCTGCCAAAGTAGTGCTAGGCCTGCGCGCGCAGCAGCCGACGGACGACCTTGCCGGTGGTGGTCATCGGCAGCTCCGCGCAAAAGGCGATCTCGCGCGGATATTCATGCGCCGAGAGGCGCGCGCGAACATAGCTCTGCAGCTCCGAGGCCAGCGCCGGCGAGCCGGCATGGCCGGGCTTCAGCACGACGAAGGCCTTGACGATCTCGGTGCGCAGCCTGTCGGGCTTGCCGACCGCCGCCGCCAGCGCCACCGCCGGGTGCCCGAGCAGGCAGTCCTCGATCTCGCCCGGCCCGATGCGGTAGCCCGAGGAGGTGATGACGTCGTCGTCGCGACCGACGAAGCGGACATAGCCGTCCTCGTCCTGCACGCCCTCGTCGCCGGTGGTCATCCAGTCGCCGATGAACTTCGCCGCGGTGGCAGCGGGATTGTTCCAGTAGCCGAGGAACATCACCGGGTCGGGGCGGCGCACGGCGATCTGCCCCTGCTCCCCGCTCGCGCAGACCGAGCCGTCGGGCCGGATGATCGCGACCTCATGGCCCGGCACCGCCTTGCCGATCGTGCCCGGCCGGACGACGCCGAGCGCCGCGCTCGACGCCAGCACCAGGTTGCACTCGGTCTGGCCATAGGCCTCGTTGATGGTGAGGCCGAGCGCCTCGCGCCCCCATTCCAGCGTCTCGGCGCCGAGCGTCTCGCCGGCGGCCGCGACCGTCCGGAGGTTCAGCCTGAACCGCCCCTGCGGGCTGCCGGCGCCACGCAGCATCCTGAGCGCGGTCGGCGGCACGAAGGCGTTGCGGATCGAGAGGTCCTGCATCAGCCGATAGGCCTCGTCCGGCACGAAGCGGGTCACTGGCCGCGCCACCACCGCCACGCCAAAATGCAGCGCCGGCAGCAGCATGTTGAGCAGGCCGCCGGCCCAGGCCCAGTCGGCCGGCGTCCAGGCGCGGTCGCCCGGCTGCGGCATGAATTCGTGCGGCATCTGCACGCCCGGCAGATGGCCCGGCAGCACGCGGTGGCCGTGCAGCGCACCCTTCGGATTGCCGGTGGTGCCGGAGGTGTAGATCATCAGCGCCGGATCGTCGGGCACGGTATCGACCGGCGTGAAATCCGGGCCGCCCCCAGCGAGGAGATCGTCCCAGCCTTCCACCCCGCCCTCCGGCCCGTCGGTGGAGATCCGCAGAGCGAGATCCGGCAGATCCTGCGTGATCTGGCGCAGCTTGGCGAGGCCGGCCGCGTCGGTCACCACGGCCCTGGCGCCCGAATCCGCCAGCCGGTAGGCCAGCGCGTCGACACCGAACAGCGCCGCCAGCGGCACCGCGACGGCGCCGAGCTTGTAGGCGGTGAGATGAGAGGCGAGCACCGCCCGGCCCTGCGGCAGCAGGATCGCGAGCCGGTCGCCGCGCTGGACGCCGCGCGCCCGCAAGGCGTTGGCGAGCCGGTTGGAATGCTCCCTCAGCCAGCCGAAGCTGACCGGCGAGACCTGCCAGCCCGGCGACACCTCGATGATCGCCGGCCGCTCCGGATCGATCGCGGCCCAGCGGTCGCAGACGTCGACGGCGATGTTGTAGCGCTCGGGCAGCCGCCACCGGAAGGCATCGCGGAGGCGGGCATAGTCTGGCAGGTCAGGCAGATGCAACGAACCGGAATCCGGTGAAAAGGCGCCGCACGATAGGCAGCCGGCCCGCTCCTGTCACCACCGGAACGGAAAGACCAGCCTGCGCCGGGCGCACCCCTTCAGAACAGCCTGTCCGCCCGCGCCGGCAGATAGGCGTCGCTGAAGCTGTCCGCGGCGCGGCCCCGGTCCTTGAAGGGCTGCGCCAGGGCGATCTGGTCGAGCGCCTGCGCCCAGCGCGCCGGATCGACGCCGCCGAGGCCATGCTGCCGGACATAAGGCGTCAGCATGTTCTGCTCCAGCGTCAGCTCCAGCCGCTCGCGCTCGACCTCCGGCTGGACGTTCTCGGCGCGCCGCGCCACCAGCTGCGTACCGAAATCGGGATTGGCGGCGACGTCGCGGATGCCGCGCAGGATCGCCCGCAGCAGCCCGCGCACCGCGCCCGGCTCCTCCGCCGCGAGCTTGCCCGAGGCCATCACGGCGTTGCCGTAGAGCAGGAGGCCGTGCTCGGCCATGGTCATCACCACGATGTCGTCCGCCGGCACGCCGCGCGCCTTCAGGCTCGGAAGCGAGGACGGGCCGAAGCCGAAGAAGGCGTCGACCTCGCCCGAGGCCAGCATCGGCTCCCGCACCGGAAAGCCGATATTCTCCAGCTTCACCTTGCCGGTATCGATCTGGTTGATCCGGCTGAAGACCGGCCATTGCGCGAAGGCGGCGTCGGCGGCCGGCGCGCCGAGCTTGCGGCCCTCGAGGCCGGCCGGCTCGGGCGTGATCCCGCGGCTGCGCCGGCCGATGACCGCGAAGGCGGGCCGGTCGTAGAGCATCATCACCGCCTGCGCGTCCTGCCCCGGATTGGCGTCCCGGAACCGGATCAGCGCATTGACATCGGCAAGAGCCGCGTCGAAATCGCCCGAGGCCAACTGGGCGACGGCCTGACGCGGCCCGCCCACCACCTCGAAGGCGACATCCAGCCCCTCATCACGGAAATAGCCCCTCTCCTGGGCGGCGAGCAGCGGCGCCGTCGGCCCCTCGATGCGCCAGTCCAGCAGGAAGCGGATCGGCATCGCCGCCGCCGCCGGCCGCGTCGCGGCCGCGGAAACCGCCAGAGCCCCTCCCAGCATGAAGCTGCGGCGCGAAAACGACAGGGGGGCGCGACGCGAAAGGACCCTCATCTGAACCTCGGAAACTCCAGACCGGCGCCGGCCGCAGCCCCGCCTTTCCCGCCTCTAATGTCGACCGAAACAGATTGCACCACAACACGTTGAAATCACGTCAACATCATCGCATTTTTCCGCCGCGCCCTCAGAGCGGCAACGCCCCATCGGTCTTGACCTCCTCCATCACCGCATAGGTGCGGGTCTCGCGCACCGCCGGCAGGGCGAGCAGCACCTCGCCGAGGAAGCGGCGATAGGCGTTCATATCGGCGACGCGCGTCTTGACCAGATAGTCGAAGCCGCCTGCCACCATGTGACATTCGAGCACTTCCGGCGCCCGTTTCACCGCCGCGGCGAAGCGCTCGAAGGCGTCCGGCGTCGTCTTGTCGAGATAGACCTCGACGAAGACGAGCAGATGGAGCCCGAGCCTCACCGGGTCGAGCGTGGCGCGATAGCCGGTGATGTAGCCGTCCCGCGAAAGCCGCTTCAGCCGCTCGCCCGTCGCCGTCGGGGACAGCCCGACCTTCTCGGCGAGCTCGACCCCCGCGATCCGGCCGTCGGCCTGAAGCAGCGAGAGGATGCGGCGGTCTGTGCGGTCCAGCATGATCAATCTCTATCGATTTGGACTTCTATGGAGATTAATACGGTCAATTACCGTTAAATGCCAATTGATATGCGGTCAGATGGCCTTCATCCTTCAAATGTTCCCGCCCGTTCCGTCCGGAGTCGTTTCATGGCCCCCTCCGCCCTCCCGCCCTTCCGCGCGCCCTATGCCGAGGATGACGGCGCCATCGCCGGACGCCTGCTCGCCGGCGCCCGGCGCGACCCGGCCGCCAAGGCCCGGATCGACGCCCGCGCCACCGGGCTGATCGAGGCGATCCGCACCCGCAAGGTGGGGCTGGGCGGCATCGAGGAACTGCTGCGCGAATATTCGCTCTCGACCAAGGAGGGCCTCGCGCTGATGGTGCTGGCCGAGGCGCTGCTGCGCGTGCCCGACGCCGTCACCGCCGACCGGCTGATCGAGGACAAGCTCGGCCAGGGCGACTTCGCCAACCATGAATCGAAATCGGACGCCTTTCTGGTCTCGGCCTCAGCCTGGGCGCTCGGCATCACCGCCCGGGTGATCCAGCCGGGCGAGACGCCGACGGGCATCGTCGGCAGCCTCGCCAAGCGCCTCGGCGTGCCGACCGTGCGCACCGCGACGCGCCAGGCGATGCGGGTCATGGGCAATCATTTCGTCCTCGGCCAGACCATCGAGGAGGCGCTGAAGCGCGCCCGTACCGGCAGCGGCAAGCTCTACCGCTATTCCTTCGACATGCTCGGCGAAGGCGCGCGGACGCAAGGAGACGCCGAGCGCTATTTCGCCTCCTATACCGCCGCGATCGACGCCATCGGCCGCTCGGCCGGCAACGACCGGCTGCCCAACCGCCCGGGCATCTCGGTCAAGCTCTCGGCGCTGCATCCGCGCTACGAGGCGACGAGCCACGCGCGCGTCATGGCCGAGCTGGTGCCGAAGGTGATCGCGCTCGCCCGCCAGGCCAAGGGCTACGACCTCAACTTCACCATCGACGCCGAGGAGGCAGACCGGCTCGAGCTCTCGCTCGACGTGATCGACGCCGTCTTCGCCGACCCCTCGCTCGCCGGCTGGGACGGCTTCGGCCTCGCCATCCAGGCCTATCAGAAGCGGGCCTCGGCGGTGATCGAGCATATCGGCCGGCTGGCGGAGCTGCATGACCGCCGCATGATGGTGCGGCTGGTCAAGGGCGCCTATTGGGACACCGAGCTCAAGCGCGCCCAGGAGCGCGGCCTGCCCGACTATCCGGTCTTCACCCGCAAGGCTATGACCGACCTCAACTACGAGACCTGCGCCGCCCAGCTCCTGAAGCTGCGCCCCCGCATCATCCCGCAATTCGCGACCCATAACGCGCTCACCGTCGCGACCGTGGCCGAGATGGCCGGCAACGCCGAGGGGTTCGAGTTCCAGCGCCTGCACGGCATGGGCGAGGCGCTCTACGAGAAGCTGCTGCGCGAGAACGACGGCTATGCCTGCCGGACCTATGCCCCGGTCGGCGGCCACCAGGACCTGCTCGCCTATCTGGTGCGCCGGCTGCTCGAGAACGGCGCCAACTCCTCCTTCGTCAGCGCCTCGGGCGACCCCGAGGTGCCGGTCTCGCAGCTTCTGCTGCCTCCAGCCGACATCATCGGCTCGGCCAGCGCCGCGCGCCATCGCCGCATCCCGCTGCCGGCCGACCTCTACGGCCCCTCGCGCAAGAATTCGGCCGGCACCGAGCTCGGCCATGAGGAAAGCCTCGACGGGCTGATGCGCGAGATCGCGGCCTCCGGCGCCTTCCCCGACGCCGCGCCGCTGATCGACGGCAAGCCGCAGCCGGGCATCGCCCGCGAGGTCCGTTCCCCCATCGACGGCAAGCCGCTCAGCACGGTGATCGAGGCCGATGCGGCGACGGCCGGACGGGCCATGGCCGCCGCGGCGAAGGGCTTCCGCGCCTGGAGCGAGACGCCCGCCCGCATCCGGGCCGCCGCCCTGCGCAAGGCCGCCGACATCATGGAGGCGCGCCGCGGCCTGCTGATCGCGCTGCTGCAGGCCGAGGCCGGCAAGACCATCGACGACGCCATCTCCGAGGTGCGCGAGGCAGTCGATTTCTGCCGCTACTACGCGGCGCAGGCCGAGGCGCATTTCGCCGCACCGCTCGCCTTGCCCGGCCCGACCGGCGAGGAGAACCGGCTGGTGCTGCGCGGGCGCGGCGCCTTCGTCTGCATCGCGCCCTGGAACTTCCCGCTCGCGATCTTCGCCGGGCAGGTCGTGGCCGCGCTGGTCGCCGGCAACAGCGTCGTCGCCAAGCCGGCGCCGCAGACGCCGCTGATCGCCGCCCTGGCCATCCGGATCCTGCACGAGGCCGGCGTGCCGGTCACGGCGCTGCACCTCGTGCCCGGCGGCACCGAGGCGGGCGCGGCTCTGGTTGCGCACGAGAACGTGGCCGGCGTCGCCTTCACCGGCTCGACCGCGACCGCCCGCGGCATCAACCGCGCGCTCGCCGCCAAGGACGGCCCGATCGTGCCGCTGATCGCCGAGACCGGCGGCCTCAACGCCATGATCGTCGACGCGACCGCCCTGCCCGAGCAGGTCAGCGACGACGTCGTGATGTCGGCCTTCCGCTCGGCCGGGCAGCGCTGCTCGGCGCTGCGCCTGCTGGTGGTCCAGGACGACGTCGCCGACAAGATGATCGAGATGATCGAGGGCGCCACCAGGGAATTGAAGCTCGGCGATCCGCGCCTTCTCGACACCCATATCGGCCCGGTGATCGACGCCGCCGCCCGGCAGCGCCTTGACGCCCATGTCGCCGCGATGCAGGCGCAGGGCCGCGTCGCCTGGGCCGGGCAGGCGCCCGATCTCGGCGGCACCTATGTCGCGCCGCACATCGTCCGGCTCGACAAGGTGGGCGACCTCGCGGCGGAGCATTTCGGCCCGATCCTGCATGTCGTGCGCTGGAAGGCGGGCGAGCTCGACACGGTGATCGACGCCATCGACGCCACCGGCTACGGGCTGACGCTCGGTGTGCATTCCCGTATCGAGGCCACGGTCGAGCGCGTCGTCGAACGGCTCTCGACCGGCAATGTCTATGTCAACCGCAACATCATCGGCGCGGTGGTCGGCGTGCAGCCCTTCGGCGGGCATGGGCTCTCGGGCACCGGCCCGAAGGCCGGCGGCCCGCACTACCTGGCGCGCTTCGCCACCGAGCAGACGGTGACGGTCAACACTGCCGCCGCCGGCGGCAACGCCAGCCTGATCGCCATGGGCGAGTAAGGACAAAGGGCCTCGCGGCTCTCCGCTTCAGGCCGCGCGATAGCGCGCCAGCCAATGGGCGTAGGGCGCCGGCAGGGTCTTCCAGGCCGGGTTCTCGACGCCGAGCGCCTGCGCGGCGGCATAGGGCCAGTGCGGGTCGGCCAGCAGCGGCCGGCCGAGCGAGACGAGGTCGAGCTTGCCCTCGCGCAGCAGCGCGTCGGCCTGCTCGGGCCTGCTGATGTACCAGCTCGTGGTGGCCGGCAGCCCGCTTTCGCGACGCACCCGCTCCGCCACCGGCGCCAGGAAGGCCGGGCCCCACGGGATCTTCGCCTCATTGGTCGAGAAGCCGACGCTGACATCGATCAGGTCCAGCCCCTCGGCCTTGAAGCGCTTCACCAGCGCGATCGCCTCGGCCAGCGTCTCCTCGTCATGGCCGTCATACTCGATGACGCCGAGGCGAGCCGAAAGCGGGCGATCCTCCGGCCAGACCTTGCGCACGGCGGCCAGCGTCTCGATCAGGAAGCGGCTGCGGTTCTCGAAGCTGCCGCCATAGGCGTCCTCGCGCCGGTTGGCGTGGCGCGACAGGAAGCTCTGCGCCAGATAACCGTGGGCGAAATGCAGCTTCAGCCACTCGATGCCGATCTCGCGGGCGCGCACGGCGGCCGCGACGAAATCGGCGCGGACGCGGTCGATATCGGCCTGCGTCATCGCCCGCGGCAGGCGCGGCAGGTTGCCGCCATGGGCGATCGCCGACGGCGCGATCGGCTCCCAGCCGCGCGGATCGTCGGCCGGGATATGATCGTCGCCCTCCCAGGGCCGGTTGGCGCTGGCCTTGCGCCCGGCATGGCCGATCTGGATGCCGGCGACCGCCCCGGCCTTGCGCATCCCGGCGGCGATCGGCGCCAGCGCCTCGGCCTGCGCGTCGTTCCAGAGACCGAGGCAGCCGGGCGTGATCCGCCCTTCCGGCGAGACCGCGGTGGCCTCGATGACGACGAGGCCGGAGCCGCCGCGCGCCAGCCCGGCCAGATGCGCGCCGTGCCAGGCGTTGGCGAGCCCGTCCTCGGCGGAATACTGGCACATCGGCGAGACCACGACGCGGTTGCGCAAGGTGACGTTCTTCAGGCTGAAAGGGTCGAACAGGCCGGGCATACGGGGCTCCATTGCCGGAATTTGATCTTTCGATAGTTCGATATTTTTCGAACTTTGGCAATATCAAAACCCCGTGATAGACTCGATTCCATGCGACCAGCCCGCCTGCCCGCTCTGGACGACGTTGCGCTCGAGGACGTGTTTCACGCTCTGAGCGACCCGTTCCGCCTGGGTGTCGTCCGCCGGCTCGCGACCGAGGGGGAAGCGAGCTGCCAGGCGCTGGAGGGCGACCGCCCGAAATCCAGCGTTTCGCATCATTTCCGCGTGCTGCGACAGGCCGGGCTGATCCGCACCCGTAACGAGGGCGCGACGCATATGAACGCCCTGCGCCGCGAGGAGATCGAGGGCCGCTTTCCCGGCCTGCTCGCCTGCGTGCTGTCGAAGCCGGACGGCTGAAGCGCCGGCCCGGCCGGCCAACGGTCGCCGCGGATGCCGACGAAGCGGTTCCGCGGCGCGGCGGCGCGCCCTATGCTGCGCGGATGAACCTCCCCTACCGCCCCAATGTCGGCATCGCCCTGTTCAATCCCGCGGGGCTGGTCTTCGCAGGCCGCTCGCACAGCGCCGGGCCTGAGGTCGTCCTGCCCGGCTTCGAATGGCAGATGCCGCAGGGCGGCATCGATCCGGACGAGGACGTCGTCGCGGCCGCACGGCGCGAGCTGGAGGAGGAGACCGGCGTCACGCAGGCCGATCTCCTCGCCGTGACCGATGCGTGGTGGAGCTACGATTTCCCGCCCTATCACGGCCCCTGGCACAAGCTCGCCGCCTTCCGCGGCCAGCGCCAGCGCTGGGTCGCCTTCCGCTTCACCGGCGAGGAGAGCGAGATCGACATCGGCAAGCCAAACGGCGACGAGCCACCCGAGTTCGGCGAATGGCGCTGGCGGCCCCTCGCCGACATGCCGGGGCTGGTCGTGCCGTTCAAGCGGCCGGTCTACGAGAAGGTGGCGCAGACCTTCGCGGCTTTCGCGACGCCTCGCTGAACGCCCCTCCCGTACCGGCCCATAAGCCGGGCGCACCGTCATCGCGAGGAGCGAGGCCGACGAAGCAATCCGGCGGGACCGGGCTGAACGCGCCTGCCCAGCCCCTCTGGATTGCTTCGCTGCGCTCGCAAGGACGCTCGATCACCCCGGTCCCGACCACGAAAAAGGGCCGCTCGCGCGGCCCCTTCGCATTCCGAAACGATATGGCGGCTCAGGCCGCCTTGCGCTGCTCGAAGACGTGCTTGAACTCGCGCAACTGCACGAGGCTCTCCTGCAGGCGCTTCTTCTCCTCGTCGTTATGCGCGCCCGCGACGCGGGTCTCGACCGTGAGGATCTCGGCGTCGAGCACGGCGGTGTCGACGTCCTCGAGGAAGCGGCCTTGCTCGGCCAGGATCGTCGTCGTGGCCTGGTTGACCTCGACGAGGCCGCCATTGACGAAGAATTCCTTGCCGTTGCTCTCCGTCGTCTGGACGAAGACGATGCCGGTCTTGAGCGTCGCGACCAGCGGCGCATGGCCGGCGAGCACCGTCATCTCACCCTCGACCGAGGGGACGATGACGCTGATGACGTCGCCCGAGAACAGGATGCGCTCCGGCGAGACGAGTTCGAACTTGAAGGTGGCCATCGCCTTAACTTTCCTCCGACGTCATCCCGGCCGCTGCGAAGCGGAGAGCCGGGAACCATGCCAGAACCTCTAACGTCCATGCTCAGGCATGGATCCCGGGCCGGCTGCGGCCGCCCGGGATGACCCGCCGATGCGGTATATTACGCGGCCTCGGCAGCCAGGCGCTGCGCCTTTTCGACGGCTTCCTCGATCGAGCCGACCATGTAGAAGGCCGCCTCCGGCAGGTGATCGTACTTGCCCTCGACCAGGCCCTTGAAGCCCTTGATCGTGTCCTCGAGCGAGACGAGCTTGCCGGGCGAACCGGTGAAGACTTCGGCGACGTGGAAGGGCTGCGACAGGAAGCGCTCGATCTTGCGGGCGCGGGCGACCGTCATCTTGTCGTCTTCCGAGAGCTCGTCCATGCCCAGGATCGCGATGATGTCCTGCAGCGCCTTGTAGCGCTGGAGCACCTGCTGGACCTGACGGGCGACGCCGTAGTGCTCCTCGCCGACGATGTCGGCCGAGAGCATGCGCGAGGTCGAGTCGAGCGGATCGACCGCCGGATAGATGCCCTTTTCCGCGATCGAGCGCGAGAGCACGGTCGTGGCGTCCAGGTGGGCGAAGGAGGTCGCCGGCGCCGGGTCGGTCAGGTCGTCCGCCGGCACGTAGATCGCCTGCACCGAGGTGATCGAGCCCTTGGTCGTGGTGGTGATGCGCTCCTGCAGATTACCCATGTCGGTGGCGAGCGTCGGCTGATAGCCCACCGCCGACGGGATGCGGCCGAGCAGCGCCGACACTTCCGAGCCCGCCTGCGTGAAGCGGAAGATGTTGTCGACGAAGAACAGCACGTCCTGGCCCTGGTCGCGGAAATGCTCGGCGACGGTCAGGCCCGAGAGGGCGACGCGCATGCGGGCGCCTGGAGGCTCGTTCATCTGGCCGTAGACGAGGGCGCATTTGGAGCCCGCGGTCGAACCGTTGTTCTCCTTCGGGTCCTTGTTGACGTGCGACTCGATCATCTCGTGATAGAGGTCGTTGCCCTCGCGGGTGCGCTCGCCGACGCCGGCGAACACCGAGTAGCCGCCATGGGCCTTCGCGACGTTGTTGATCAGCTCCATGATCAGCACGGTCTTGCCGACGCCGGCGCCGCCGAACAGGCCGATCTTGCCGCCCTTGGCGTAGGGAGCCAGCAGGTCGACGACCTTGATGCCGGTGACCAGGATCTGCGCCTCGGTCGACTGCTCCGAATAGGCCGGGGCCGGCTGGTGGATGCCGCGTGTCGCGGTGGTCAGGATCGGGCCGGCCTCGTCGACCGGCTCGCCGATGACGTTCATGATGCGGCCGAGGCACTCGTCGCCGACCGGGACGGCGATCGGGGCGCCGGTGTCGGTCACGGACTGGCCGCGGACCAGACCTTCGGTGGAGTCCATTGCGATGGTGCGGACCGTGTTCTCGCCGAGGTGCTGGGCGACCTCCAGGACGAGGCGGTTGCCGAGGTTCTCGGTCTCCAGCGCGTTCAGGATCTCCGGCAGGGCGCCGTCGAACTGCACGTCGACGACCGCGCCGATGACCTGGGCAACGCGGCCGGTGCCGGTGTTCGCGGGCTTCTCGTCGGCGGTCTTCTTGGTGGTCTTGGTAGCGGCTTTGGCCATGGTGGAACCTCGGGACTAGCGCATTCGGATGTTTCGGCAGCCGGCGGAGCGGCCCGCCGGCCGTATAGAGGAGGCGGTTAGAGCGCTTCCGCCCCGGAGATGATCTCGATCAGTTCCTTCGTGATCATCGCCTGGCGCGAGCGGTTGTAGAGCGTGGTCTGCTTCTTGATCATCTCGCCGGCGTTGCGCGTGGCGGAGTCCATGGCGGACATGCGCGCGCCCTGCTCGGAAGCGGCGTTCTCCAGGAGCCCGCGCAGGATCTGGACGGTCAGGTTGCGCGGCAGCAGCGCCTCCAGGATCTCGCCTTCTTCCGGCTCGTAATCGTAGACGGCGTCGGTCTGCTTCGTGCCGTCCGGGATCTCGGCCGGAATGATGCGCTGCGCCGTCGGGATCTGGGCAATGACCGAGCGGAACTTCGAGAAGAACAGCGTCGCGACGTCGAACTCGCCGTTGGCGAAGCGGGTCAGGAGGTTCTGCGCTATCGCCTCGGCATTGGCGAAGCCGACCTGCTTGAACTCGCGCAGGTCGATGAACTCGATGATCTCGCTGGCGAACTGCCGGCGCAGGATGTCGTAGCCCTTCTTGCCGACGCAGATGATCTTGACCGTCTTGCCCTCGGCCTTCAGCGCATTCGCCTTGTCACGGGCGAGGCGGGCGATGGAGGAGTTGAAGGCGCCGCACAGGCCGCGCTCGGCGGTGCAGACCAGCAGCAGATGCACCTTGTCGGCGCCCGTGCCGGCGATCAGCCGCGGCGCGCTCGAACCCGAGACGCCGGAGGCAAGATTGGCCAGCACCGTCTCCATGCGCTCGGCATAGGGGCGCGCGGCTTCGGCGGCCGACTGCGCGCGGCGCAGCTTCGCGGCCGCGACCATCTGCATGGCCTTGGTGATCTTCTGCGTCGCCTTCACCGAGGCGATGCGGTTGCGTAGGTCCTTAAGGGACGGCATCCGGTCTTGATCCCCTCATCCGTCATTGCGAGGCGCAGTGACGAAGCAATCCAGAGGGCGAGCGCAACGATGCTGGATGGCTTCGCTGCGCTCGCAATGACGATATCAGGCGAAGGACTTCGCGAAGCCCTCGACGATGTCCTTCAGCTTCGCCGCATTGGCGTCCGACAGGTCCTTGCTCGTACCGATCTCATTCAGGAGGTCGGCATGCTTGGAGCGGACCAGGGCCAGCAGGCCGTCCTCGAAGGCGCGGACCTTGTTGACCGGCAGCGGGTCGAGATAGCCGTTGACGCCGGCATAGATCACGACGACCTGCTCTTCCATCTTCAGCGGCGAGAACTGCGGCTGCTTCAGGAGCTCGGTCAGGCGGGCGCCGCGGTTGAGCAGGCGCTGCGTGACCGCGTCGAGGTCAGAGCCGAACTGGGCGAAGGCGGCCATCTCGCGATACTGGGCGAGCTCGCCCTTGATCTTGCCGGCGACCTTCTTGGTAGCC
>Ga0180223_1002156_pt1 | contig 12473 bp, 8 predicted proteins | sample eDN5th30CKraftOP_FD_151337 | JGI IMG/M metagenome (GOLD analysis project Ga0180223, IMG submission 151337) | Enriched Organic Plus compost microbial communities from Emeryville, California, USA - eDNA 5th pass 30_C Kraft OP (version 2) (version 2) ...
TCTCGGCGGAAGGGGTACTCGGCCTCAACCCGGACCTGATTATCGCCACCGAAGGCGCCGGGCCGAAGGAAACGCTTTCGGTGCTCGCGGCAACGAAGGTACCGATCGTCACGGTGCCCGAAACCTTTTCCGAAGATGGAATCCTCGAGCGTATCCGGCTGGTCGCGAGTGAGCTCGGCGCCGAGACGCGCGGAGCCTGCCTCACCCAAGCGGTCGAAAGAGACCTCACCGCGATGCGCAAACTGCGCGAGACCGTCAAGGACAAGCGGCGGGTGATGTTCGTCATGTCGCTCGTCAACGGCCGCGCCATGGTCGCGGGACACAAGACGGCAGCCGACGAAATCATTGCGCTCGCTGGCGGGACCAATGCAATCGACGGCTATGACGGCTACAAGCCGCTCAGCGAGGAGGCGATCGTCGCAGCCAAGCCCGACGCGATCCTGGTGATGCAGCGCGGTACCGATGCCGTCACCTCCGAGATGATCTTCTCCAATGCCGCATTCGCGCTGACACCCGCTGCGAAGGACAAAACATTCATCGCCATGGACGGCCTTTACCTGCTCGGTTTCGGCCCGCGCACCGCCGCAGCGGCGCGCGATCTTGCAGCCGCCCTCTATCCGGCGGTTGCCGGACAAGACACCATGGGCAAGCCGACCATCCTGTCCGTGAACTGCCGGCAATGAGTGCCGCCGAGATTTCCGTGTCTGCTTCCAGCCCCCATACCGCTGCGGCCAAACGCCGCCCCAAGGCCTTTGCCGTGTTCGCAGCGCTGCTGGCGCTGCTCGTCTGCACGGCTCTGCTTGCGGCGACGCTCGGTGCAGCCGGCATCCCGCTCGAGCGCCTATGGCCGGCGCTGGGCTTCGGCGGCACCAAGGATCCCGCGACCTTCGCCCGAGACCAGCTCGTACTGTGGTCGATTCGCATTCCGCGGATCGCGATCGCGGCGATGATCGGCGCCCTGCTCGCAGTTGCCGGCACCGTCATGCAGGGTCTGTTTCGAAATCCGCTGGCCGACCCGGCCCTGGTCGGCGTATCCAGCGGCGGCGCCTTCGCGGCCGCCTTCACCATCGTCATCCTCGACAGCATGATCGCACCGAACGCCGCCGCCAATGCGTTCGAGCTGCTGCCGCTGGCCGCCTTCGCAGGTTCGTTGATCACGACGCTGCTGCTGTACAAAATCGCCAGCCGTGATGGGCGCACCTCGGTCGCGATGTTCCTGTTGTCGGGTCTCGCCATCGCCGCACTCGCCAATGCCGCCATCGGCCTCCTGATCTTCATGGCGGACGACCGTCAGCTTCGTGACATCTCCTTCTGGTTGCTCGGTTCGCTCGGCGGCGCCACCTGGTCCAAAGCCGCCCTGCTGGCGCCATTCGTCATCATTGCTGGCTTGGTCATGCCGTTCATCGCCCGCGGGTTGGACGTGCTGGTGCTCGGCGAGCAGGAGGCGTTCTACAGCGGCATTAATGTCGAGCGGCTGAAGATGATCAGCATTGTCCTCGTCTCAGCCATGACCGGCGCGGCGGTGGCAATCTGTGGGGTGATCGGCTTCGTCGGCATCGTCGTGCCGCATCTGCTGCGACTCGCCATCGGACCCGGCCATCGCCTGCTCCTGCCCGCCTCGGCGTTGTTTGGCGCGGCGTTGATGGTGTTCGCCGATACGTTTGCCCGCGTGCTGACGGCGCCTGCCGAAATCCCGGTCGGCATTCTGACCGCGACCATCGGCGCACCGTTCTTCCTCTACATGCTGCTGCGGCAGCGTGCTCTGGTCGGCTCATGAGCCCGGCAATCGAAGTCTCCTCCGCCGGAATGACGATCCGTGGGGCGACGCTGCTGGACGGCATCGACTTCAGCGCGGCTCCCGGTGAGACCGTCGCCATCGTCGGCCCGAACGGCGCCGGAAAGTCCACGCTGCTGCGCATCCTGTCCGGCGACCTATTGCCGACACGCGGAACAGTGCGGATCAAGGGGGCCGAACTGCGCTCGTACGCGCCGGACAAGCTGGCAGCCCATCGCGCGGTGCTGTCTCAGCATGTGACCATCTCCTTTCCGTTTACGGTGGAGGAAGTCGTGCGGATGGGCGCAGGCGAAATCCCTCGCGCCAAAGCGCAGCCGCTTGTGGAGGCGATGCTGAGCGAGATTGACCTCAATGCGTTGCGCCATCGCGAACTGCCAACGCTATCAGGTGGCGAACAGCAGCGTGCGCATTTTGCCCGCGTCCTGCTCCAGCTTGCTGTCGGTGAGGCAAAGCACGGTCCCGGCGTGCTCCTCTTGGACGAGCCGACGTCGAGCCTCGACCTCCGTTACCAGATCAACCTTGTCGAGCTCGGCAAGCGGCGGGCAAAGGCCGGAACGGCCGTCATCGCCATTTTGCACGATCTCAATTTGGCATCGCGCTTCGCCGATCGGATCGTCGTGCTCAGCAAAGGAAGGATCGCGGCGTCGGGTACACCGCGCGAAACGATCACCAGTGCAATGCTGCGCGACGTTTTTGAGGTCGAGACGACCATCGGCCTGATCGGTGACCTGCCTCATGTGCTGCCACAAATCATGCAGCCTGCAAGCGGGCGCCTCTGAGGGACATCACGCCACGCTATTTCTTCGCGGGCTCCTTCTGGTCCTTTTGCCCAACCGGCTCTTTCTTCTCGCCGGCGGCCTTCAACAGGTCCAGTTCCTTGCGCATCGCGGTAACAAGCCCTTTCAGAGACTCGATCTCACGGTTCGCAGCGTCCAGTTTCTGCTGGGCGGCCAGCGACTGTTTCGTCAACGACTGCTGCAGAAAGTTGACGTTGCTCTGAAGGCAGCTCGTCCGCCGCTCCATGGTCTTTTCCGCCGTGCAGATTTCAATGCCCGGCACGTCCTGCGCATACGTGCAGGACGACCACACCACGACTGACAATGCGGGGACCACTTTCAGATATCGCACAACGCCCCCTTCCTTCCGGCATACCTCAGGGCGAGAACATGCGAACCGCAAACATGTTCCGGTTCGCGATGTCATGCCCAGCCCGAGCGCCTCTCAGGCTCCCGGCTTGATGTCGGCAAATTTCTTGCCTTCCGCAACGATCTTCTCCAGAAGCGGCGACGGCTTGAACTGATCGCCCATCGTCGCCTGGAATTCCTTCATCTTTGCAAGCACCTTGTCGGCCCCGATCTGATCTCCGTAGTACATCAGCCCGCCGCGATAGTGCGGCCAGCCATAGCCGTAACGCCAGATCACATCAATGTCGGATGCGCGGATCGCCTTCTTGTCGGCGAGAATCTGCACACCTTCGTTGATCATCGGATAGAGGCAGCGTTCGAGGATCTCCTCGTCGGAGATCTTGCGGCCGTTGATGCCCTTTTTTGCCATAAAGTCCTTGATGATCTTCTCGGTCACGGGCGACGGCTTGGCATTGCGATTTTCGTCGTAATCGTAGTAACCGGCACCGGTCTTCTGCCCACGGCGATCCATCTCGCAGAGCACGTCACGCAATGTTTCGCCCTTCGAATTCTCCTTGACCCAGCCGATATCGAGCCCGGCAAGATCGCTCATGGCGAACGGTCCCATCGGGAAGCCGAACTCATACAGAACGCGGTCCACGTCCCACGGCATCGCACCCTCAAGCACGAGCTTCTGCGCCTCGACCTGACGCTGCCGCAAGATGCGATTGCCGACGAACCCAGGGCAGACCCCGACCAACGCCGCAACCTTATCGATCTTCTTGGCAAGCTTCATTGAGGTGGCGATCACCTCCTTCGAGGTGTGGTCCGCACGCACGATCTCAAGCAGCTTCATCACATTGGCAGGGGAGAAGAAGTGCAGCCCGATCACCGCCTCGGGACGTTTGGTCGCGGAGGCGATTTCGTCGATATTCAATCCCGACGTGTTGGTCGCGAGGATAGCGCCCGGCTTGCAGATCGCGTCCAGCTTGGCAAACACATCTTTCTTGATGTCCATCCGCTCAAACACCGCCTCGATCACGAGATCGACGTCCTTGAGACTGTTCATGTCCAGCGAGCCCGAGATCAGCTTCATCCGCTTCTCGACATCGTCCTGGGTCAGGCCGCCACGCTGGGCAGTGCGCTCATAATTCTTGCGGATCACCGACAGGCCGCGATCCAGCGCCTCCTGCTTAGTCTCGACGATCTTCACCGGGATGCCGACATTGGCGAAGTTCATGGCAATGCCGCCACCCATAGTGCCCGCGCCGATGATGCCGACCGTATTCACCGGAATCACCGGTGTCTCGTCGGGCACATCCGGAATCTTGGCAGCCTCGCGCTCGGCGAAGAAGGCATGGCGCATCGCGGGCGCCTGCGGTCCGGCATGTAACTCCTGTGACAGCTCGGTTTCACGCTTCAGGCCCTCTTCGAAAGACAGGCTTACGGCTGCCTCGACGCACTTGATGATGTTCTGTGGCGCATTCATGTTGCGAAGCCGCCGCGCGTTTGCCTTCTTGAAGTTGGCGATCAGGTCCGGGTTCTTGCGGGCGGCCTCGACCTTGTCGGTCAGATCGCGAACCCGCTTGATCCCGCGTTTCTCGGCAACCACCTTCCGGGCAAACGCGATCGCCGTCTCGCGGAGCTTCTCCTCGGGCGCGAGCGCGTCGAAGATGCCGAGCTCAAGCGCCTCCTTCGCCGGCACATGGCGACCGGTGGTCATCATCTCCAGCGCCCGCTCAACGCCGACGATTCGCGGCAATGCCTGTGTGCCGCCGCCACCGGGCAGAATGCCGATGTTGACCTCGGGCAAACCGCAACGGGCCGAGGGCACAGCGACGCGATAGTGGCACATCATCGCAAATTCGAGACCGCCGCCGAGTGCGGTGCCGTGCACCGCCGCGATGATCGGCTTGTTGGCGTTATCCATCATCGCTTGGAAGTCCTTCAAACCAGGCGGCTTGCGCGGACGGCCCATTTCGCGGATGTCCGCGCCGGCGATGAAGGTACGGCCATCGCAGCGCACGACAATCGCCTCGACCGTGGAATCGGCCAGCGCCTTGGTCACGGCTTCCTGCAATCCCTCGCGCACGTTCTGCGACAGCGCATTCACCGGCGGCGAATTGACCGAGATCACGGCAACGTTGCCGTCATTCGAAAGGTCGATCACGGAATTGATGGCCGCCATGGCGCGTCTCCTCGTTTTTGAAGCGGTTGTTGTTGCGGAGGACGGCCGCTACAGACAGCAGCGGCCGAGGTCGACAGCAATCTAGGCCATCGCCTCGCAAAGCGATAGCCGTTTCTGCCCTTGGCTGTTCCGCAGAACGAGACACGGTCAGAGGGACGGGCTTGCCTCTAGCTCGACGCAAGCACTGGTCTCGCATCATTCTCGCGGCGACGCCGTTGCAGCAACGCCAGTAACGCCAGCGCCAGCAGCGCGGGAATTGCGAACAGGAATGCGTTTGGCCGGTTTACGCTCGGAACGCTGAGTTGCTCGATCTTATCGCCGGGCTTGAGTTTCAACCGCGCAGCCTCCGATCCTGGCCGCACGGAGGAGATCACCGGTTGCAGCGATAGCCCGCTGACGCCAAGTCCGGCTGCCGCGAGCCGCGCCTGTGCGTCGGCCCCCGCGGCGAGTTGCAGCCGCACCGCCTTGCTCACGTCATCACCGGAAATATCGGTAGTCAGAATCTTGAGCCGCAGCGTGCCGCCATCCGGCGTCGCGTCGATCACCTTCGCGATGCTCGACGCCGGCAGGGTATCAAACGGCGCAACGATCATGTTCATCCAGAACTGCGGACGGAACAGCGTGAAGCAGATCAGGAACAGCAGCGCTGTTTCCCAGAGCCTGTTGCGCGCGAAGAACCAACCCTGCAAGGCCGCAACGAACGCCATCATCGCCAGCGCCCCGCTCCCGACAACGATCAGGAAATGCAGCGGCCCTTCGATGTCGATCATCAGCATCTCGGGATTGAAGATGAAGATGAACGGCAGCAGCAGCGTCCGCAGCTCATACCAGGTCCCCTGCCAGCCGACCTTCATCGGATCGGCACCGGCGATTGCAGCCGCCGCATAAGCCGCGAGTCCCACCGGCGGTGAAACGTCGGCCATCAGGCCGAAGTAGAAGACGAACATGTGCACGGCGATCAGCGGCACCGCCAGGTCATTTTCGGCGGCCAGCTCCACCACCACCGGTGCCATCAGCGTGGCAACCACCACGTAGCTCGCCGTGGTCGGCAGACCGGAGCCAAGAATGACGCAGATGGCCCCCACCAGGATCAGCATGATGACGATCGAGCCGCCGGACAGCGTCTCAACGATCTCCGTCATGACGAGACCGATGCCGGTCAGCGTCACCATGCCGACGAGGATGCCCGCCGTCGCGGTGGCAATGCCGACCGCAGTCATGTTGCGCGCGCCGACGGCAAGACCATCAACAAATTCGCGCCATCCGGTAACGAAGTGAGAACCAAGCTCACTCTCGCCGCGAAACAGCGCAGTCAGCGGGCGCTGCGTCAGAACCACGCCGCCCATGGCCGTCACGCCCCAGAAGGCGGCAAGCCCCGGCGACATCTCCTCAATCATCAAACACCAAACCAGCACCACCACTGGAATGACGTAGTGCAACCCCGTGCGGGCGACCTCATAGAAATCCGGCACGGTGACAAATGCCTTGGTCGGATCGTCCGCGGCAAGATCCGGCGTTTTGGCGCGGTTGCGGATCAGCGCAACGTAAACGGCGACCACGACAGCCGAGGCGATCCAGCTCGCCGATTCACCGAACGCCGTCTTTGTCCAGCCGAGGCCGTAGTAGACGATACCGCTGAGGATGATGATCGCGCAGATCGTCATCAGGGCCTTGATCAACCCTTGGCTCAGCGTCCGCTTGCTCTTGCGCTCGATACCACTCATGCCCGCTTTGACCGCCTCGAGATCGACCACATAAAACAGTGCGCCATAGGTCAGGATCGCCGGCAGAAAGGCGTGCTTGCAGACCTCTGCGTAGGTGATGCCGACATACTCCGCCATCAGGAAAGCGGCCGCGCCCATCACCGGCGGCATCAGCTGGCCGTTCACACCCGCCGCACACTCGATCGCGCCGGCCTTGACCGGCGGATAGCCCACGCGCTTCATCAGCGGGATGGTGAAAGTTCCGGTGGTGACGACGTTGGCGACCGAGGAGCCTGAGATCAGTCCGGTCAAGCCGGACGATACCACAGCCGCCTTCGCCGGGCCGCCGCGAAACTTGCCGAGCAGTGCGAACGACAGCTGAATGAAATAGTTGCCAGCCCCTGCCTTATCCAGCAATGCACCGAACAGCACGAACAGGAAGATGAAATTGGTGGAGACGCCGAGTGCAACGCCGAACACCCCCTCCGACGTCAGCCAGAAATGCGAAGCCGCGCGCGACAACGAAGCGCCGCGATGCGCCATCAGTCCAGGCAGATAAGGTCCCAGAAAGACGTACAGCAACGACAGGATGGCGATGATCGGCATCCATGGCCCTTCGGCACGGCGCGATGCCTCCAGCAGCAGCACCACGCCGACGACGGCAGCAAGGATGTCCCCCTGGGTCGGCAGACCGGGGCGGCCGGAAATCTCGCGGTAAAACACGACGAGGTACAGCACCGCCGCGATCCCCATCGCCGCCAACAGCCAGTCGAAGAGCGGAACGCGATCGCGCGGCGATGTTTTCAGCGCGGGATAGCAGGCAAATGCCAGCAGCAACGCGAAGCTCAGATGGAATGCGCGCGCCTCGGTGTCGCCGAAGATGCCGAAGCCCAGCATGTAAGGCAAAGGCGAGGCGTACCAGATCTGGAACAGCGACCATGCGATCGCCACAGCATAGATCAGCTTGCCGGCAAACCCCGATGGTGTGCGGGCCCCGGTATCGGCTTCCGCGACCAGCGCCTGTAGATCGACATTGGCTGGGGCAGCATTGGCAGCCATCGTCTCACCCCCGTTTGGAATCCATTCCCGTATGGAAGGCTGGCGCGAAGCGCGGCTGCGCCTCGCACCGGCTGCTTGGATTGTCGCCTACTTGATCCAGCCCTTCTCCTTGTAGAATTTCTCGGCGCCGGGATGCAGTGGCGCCGACAAACCGTCCTTGACCATCTTGGCGGGCTCGAGATTAGCAAAAGCCGGGTGCAGCTTCTTGAACTCCTCGAAGTTGTCGAAGGTCGCCTTGACGACGTTGTAGACCACCTCGTCCGGCACCTTCGCCGAGGTGACGAGGGTCGCCAGCACGCCATAGGTCTCGGTCGGATTCGGATTGTTGGAATACATGCCACCGGGGATCGTCGCCTTCGCGTAGTAGCTATTCTCCTTGAGCAGCTTGTCCACCGCCGGTCCAGTGAGCGGCACGAGCTTGGCGCCACAGGTGGTGGTCGGGTCCTGGATGTTGGCGCTCGGATGGCCGACGCCATAGAAGAAGCCATCGATCTTGTTGTCGCATAGCGCGGGGCCATGCTCGTCGGCCTTCAATTCGCTCGCCAGCGAAAAGTCCGCCAGCTTCCAGCCCATCTCCTTCAGCAGTTCCTCCATCGAGGTCCGGGTGCCGGAGCCGGGATTGCCGACATTGAAGCGTTTGCCCTTGAAGTCCTCGAACTTGGTGACATTCGCTTCCTTGCGGGAGAGCACCGTGAACGGCTCGGGATGCACCGAAAACACCGCGCGCAGGTCGCCGTAGGGGCCGCCATCCTTGAACGACTTTTCGCCTTTCAGGGCCTGATACTGGGTATCCGACTGGGTCATGCCGAAGTCGAGCTCGCCGCCGCGGATGGTGTTGATGTTGAAGGCCGAGCCGCCAGTGGACTCGACCGAACAGCGAATGCCATGCGTCTTGCGATCCTTGTTCACCAGGCGGCAGATCGCACCGCCGACGGCATAATAGACACCCGTCACCCCGCCGGTTCCGACAGTGACGAACCGTTGGGCCTGCGCGTGCGCCGGAGCGCTCGCAAACACGGCAGCCGTACCGGCCGCAGCCAACGCCATGGTCAACAGCTTCGATGTCATCTCCCACTCCTTACCTGTGACCCGCCGATCCCGGCGGCCTGATTGTGATTTCCGTTATCCCCAAGGAGCGCCCTGCCCCGTGTCACGGCTCACGCCGCCTTGATCTCTCATCTCTCCCGCAGCGCTGATCGCGCCAGGTCGTATCTCAACCGCAATGAATGGTTCCACCAGACGGATCGGCTAGCAAGTCGCATGCCGCAGGCGTTCCAGCCATGCCGGACCGGTGTTGCAATTTGCTCGGTTAGGATATCAAACACCCCCGACAACGCACTCTGCGAACTTGCATTCTGCATTCCTACTGTGGATTAAAGAACCTCGCCAATGGTCGAACCTCGCCGCCGCCTCGCCGTCGCCCGCTTCTGGTATGAGGGCAATTCCTTCAGCCCGGCACTCGCCGATCGCGCCGCTTTCGAGCGCCGCGAATGGAACAAGGGTCAGGAGGCGCTGGACCGCGCTGCTGAGGAAAGCGAGCTGCGAGCCGTGATCGAGTTCAAGGCGAAGCACCCGGACTGGGACGTCACCGTGTTCCGTTGCGCCTCAGCCTCCCCGGCCGGTCAGATCGACGACGAGATCTTCACGGCATTTCTGGAGGAGACCGTCGCCGATCTCACGGGCAAGACGTTCGACGCCATCTACCTGTCCCTGCACGGAGCCGGCGTAACCACCACGCGCGAAGATCCGGAGATCGATCTCCTGCGGGCCATCCGCAACGTTCAGCCGGACGTGCCGATCGGCGCAAGCTTCGACATCCACGGCAACCTTGCAAACGCGCTGGCGCAATACCTGACCACGGCTAGTGTGTACCGCACCTACCCGCACATCGACATGCGCGAGACGGCCTGGCGTGTGCTGGACGTGCTGGAGCGCACGGTCGCAGGCCAGGTGAGGCCGGTCTGCCGTATCCTCAACGAGGGGCTGCTGCTGCCGAGCTTCAACATGCGCACCAAGGAAGGACCGATGCGGGACCTGGAGGAGTTTACCGCGAACCTGCGCAAGGATCCGGCCGTGCTGGAAGCCACCCTGTTCGGCGGCTTCCCGTTTGCCAACACGCCCGGCACTGGCGGCTGCGCCCTGGTGGTGACCGACGGCGACGCAGCCAAGGCCGACGCCCTTGCCCGCACCATCCATGACGAGATGAAACGGCGACAGCCGGACTTCATGATCTCACTGCCAAGCGCTGCGGACGGCATCGCGCGGGCGCTCACCTCGAACAAGCCGGGCCTGCTTGCCATCACCGATCCTGGCGACAATCCCTACTCCGGCGGCATCAACGATACCCCGGAGATGTTGCGCGCCCTGGTTGCGGCCAAACCCACGCGACATGTGGTGTTTGCGGCGATCACCGATCCCGATGTGGTGGCAATGGCACGCAAGGCCGGTGTCGGCGGCACGCTGACAGGCATCGAGCTTGGCGGCAAAATGATGAAAGATTATGGCCCGCCCGTGCAGCTCGACGCCGAGGTCGTCAAGCTAACCGACGGCGTCTACCGCAACATTGGCCCGATGGAGACGGGTATCGAACTGCGCTGCGGCAACAGCGCGGTCCTCAAGAGCGGCAACATCAGCATCATCGTCACTGAATTCGTGACGCCCGCCAATGATCCGGCGTTCTTTCACCTGCACGGCATCGACATCGAAAAGGAGCGCTTGCTGTGCGTGAAGGCCAAGAACCACTTCCGCGCCGCATTCGACTCCCTCTGCACGGAGATCATCGACATCGACGCGCCGGGACCGGCATGCCTCGACATGAATATGCTGCCGTTCATTCCGGACCTGAAGGCCAGAATTCCGAACTAGGCCAATGGCCGTCCTCGCTATCGCCAAGGACGGCCACAGGCACGTCTACTCCGGCTTCAGGCCCGCGAACTCGATCGCCTTCTTCCACTTGACGTTTTCGTCGGCGATCAGTTTCGCCATATCCTCCGGCGAACCGCCAACCGGATCGGCGCCGAGCTTGCGCATGCGAGCGATCATGTCCGGGTCAGCCATGTATTTGTTCACGCTCTTGTTGACGCGGGTGATGATGTCGGCGGGCGTCTTCGCGGGAGCCGCGATCGTGAACCAGGACGACGCCTCGTAGCCCGGCACGCCGGCTTCGGCCACCGTCGGGACGTCCGGCAACTCCGGCCAGCGCTTGGCTGTGGTGACGGCCAGGGCGCGCAGCTTGCCACCTTCGACGAACGGCTGCACCGCCGGCAGATTGTCCAGCGACATGTCCACGCGACCACCCATGACGTCGGTCAGGGCCGGCGACGAGCCGCGATATGGAACGTGCACGAGATCGATGCCGGCCATCGATTTCAGAAGTTCAGTCGCCACATGGCCCGTCGAGCCGTTGCCCGGCGTCGCAAATGACAGCTTACCCGGATTGGCCTTGGCCAGCGCGATGAATTCCTGCAGCGTCTTCGCCTTCACGTCCGGATTGACCGAGATCAGGTTCGGCACGCGGGCGATGACGATCACCGGAGCGAGGTCCTTCGCGCCGTCGAACGGCTGGCTCTTATAGATGTACTGGTTGATGACATGCGGGCCCGGCGTGCCGATGACGAAGGTGTAGCCATCCGGATCCGCCTTGGCGACGCTGTCGGCGCCAATATTGCCCCCCGCCCCGGTCTTGTTCTCGACGATGAACTGCTGGCCGTATTCTTCCGAAAGCTTTTGCGCGATCAGCCGGCCGAGAATGTCGGTCGTACCGCCGGCGGAGAACGGAACCACCACCTTCACCACCCGGGTCGGCCATTGGGTCTGCGCACGCGCAGTGCCGATGAGCGGCAGCGATAGCGCAGCCGCCCCCGCCGCGAGCACGGAACGGCGGGTCGGCGCGACCTCGGATTTGACATCAGAACGCATGATACTCTCCTAGACTACTCCGCGCGGGAGGCGCGCAGACTCAAGGCGTCTGTAGCAAACAACGCCGCCCGCCGCTTGAGAAATCGGTCGAACGCGCCGACAAAGCTATCGCAGGCCTCGTCGCCGATTTCGAGCGATAGTGCGGCCATCCCGCGCCTTGCCAAATAAATGCCTTGTTCCAGCAGGTCGAAGAACATCAGTTCCTTGATGCGCTGATCCTGACCGGCAAGGTCCGCGTTGGAGCGAACCGGCCCCTCGGTGCCGTGCAGCGTAAACAGCGAGCCGATGCCGGTGACGCACAGCGGCGCCCGGTGCTCGCGGCACATCGCCTGCAGCCGCCGCCGCAACGCCTCACCTCGTGCGTTGACCGCATCCAGCGCCTCCTGCGTGACCACTTGGGTCATCGCAGCAATACCTGCCGACATGGTGATGACGTTGTTGTTGAAGGTGCCTGCATGGCCGAGCGCACCGGGCAGACGCGGATCGAAGCGCTGCATCAGATCGGCGCGACCGCCAAATGCGCCGAACGACATGCCGCCGGCGACATATTTGCCGAGCGTCATCAGATCCGGCGTGATGTTAAAGCGCGTTTGCAAGCCGCCCGGCGCAAGTCGCGAGGTCATCACCTCATCGAACACCAACAGCGCGCCAATCCGCTGTGTCTCTCGGCGGAGCGTATCCAGGAA
>Ga0180223_1002158_pt1 | contig 12459 bp, 9 predicted proteins | sample eDN5th30CKraftOP_FD_151337 | JGI IMG/M metagenome (GOLD analysis project Ga0180223, IMG submission 151337) | Enriched Organic Plus compost microbial communities from Emeryville, California, USA - eDNA 5th pass 30_C Kraft OP (version 2) (version 2) ...
ATCCTGGCGACGGTTTTCGCCGCCCTCTGCTCCGTCGCGCTGATTGCGGGGCATGGCTGGTGGACCTATGCGGCCATGATCCTGCTGGCCAGCGCTGCTGCGATCATCGGCGGCCACAGCCGGGATCTGACCGTTGCCACCGGCCGCTTCATTGTTTTCCTCGTCATCATCCTCAGCATTGCCGAGAGCGGACACGACGGTGAAAGCCTGTTTGCCCTGATGGGTTCCGGCGCGCTTGGAACGGCGGCGCTGGCGTTTCTGTTCGGCAGCCTTGCGCGGGCGGTTTCGCCGGGCTTGGTGCCCAAAGCGGTCAAGGCGACCCCGCCGCCGATATCCGCCGCACGGAGGTTCAATCATTGGAGGCGATCGCTTCAGCATCTTGGCGGCTGGCAGTTCGCGCTGCGGCTTGCATTCTGTCTGACCGTCGCCAGCATCATCCATATGATGTGGCTGGACCATCGCTTCATCTGGATCATGCTCACGGTCGCAATTCTCTCCCAGCGCCAGATCGAGGTCGTGCCGGTCAAGATCACGCAGAGCGCCATCGGTGTGGCCATCGGCGTCGCCGCAACGGAACTGATCGCCGCCCGCACGGTTCCGATCTGGCTGCTGGTGTCTGTGATTGCGCTGCTGGCAGGGGCCAGACCGTGGTTGCTGACCCGGAGCTATCTCGCCTATTCGGCCTGCGCGACCCCGCTCGTCGTCCTGATTCTGGATGCCGGCAAGCCGGTTGCCGAATCCCTGCTCATCGATCGCCTGATCGCGACCATGATCGGCGCCGGTCTCGTGATCGCTGCGAATCTGGTGGCCCGGAATCTCACCGCGAAAGCGGCATAGAGTATGATCTCTCGCTTCTTTTGTGGGGCCGCGTTTTCTGCGGCGAACCGGTTTCCGCTTCGCCGGAAAGCGCTGTCGCTATCGCCTCGACAGGCTGCCGGGAGATGATCACTTTGCAGCATCGCTGATGGCGCGCAGCAGGGTGAGCAGGGTGCGGTTGAGCGGCGTCGCGATCCCGTGGCGTTCGCCGGCGGCGACGATGGCCCCGGTCAGCGCGTCGATCTCCAGCGGACGCCCGGCGAGGCAATCGAAATACATCGAGGTTCCGACTTCGGGCGGATAGGTCAGCAGGGTTGCGAGGGTCTGAGCCGTTTCGTCGGCCGTGAGGTCCGCGCCGTCAGCCCGTCCGACCGCCACCGCTTCGTCGAGCACCGCCACGCAGAGGGCGTAGATGTCGTCGCGCCGGAGCACGGACTGCCGCTGGCGTGTGAGCGCCGTCATCGGATTGGCGACGGCATTGATCAGCAGCTTGCGCCACATCCGCGTGGTGAAGTCGCCGCTCAGCAGCACCCGGAATGGCGTGCCCTCGAGAAGCCGTGCAAAGGCGCGCCCGGATGCATCATCCGGCACGGCGAGATCGTGGTCGGTGACATGGCGGAAGCGGACGTGGTCTGCGGCCAGCCGTTCGCCGTTGTAGTAGACGATCGCCGGCACCACGGTGGCGCCGTTGATGAACGGCGCAACGCGTGCGGCATGGTCGATCCCGTTCTGCAGCACCGCCACCCTGGTTGTCGGCTGGCAGAGGCGCTGGAGCCAGCGACCCGCCGACTGGGTTTCATGGGCCTTGGTGCACAGAAGCACCCAGTCGACCGGCTTGGCGTCATCGGGATTTGTCAGCGCGTGCAATGGCACGTTGGCGGTTCCTCCCGGCCGCTCAAGGGTGAGATGGTCGAGGGGACGCCGCGCGCAGGCGACAATATTGTGCCGGTCGGCATCCCGCAGGCATCCGGCGGCGACGCCACCGATGCTGCCAAGGCCCACAACGGCCACAGTCAGGTGGTCCGGATTGGCGGCGGCGCCATCGTCCGGGGGTGCAACGTCTGTGCGTTCCATGAATCTCCGCTCGCTCACAAGATCGGGACCGGCTCTCCCGCACTGGATATGGGCTTCGCGGGGGCAAAGTCACGCATTGTATGAGCCGGATGACTGGCGCTCACGCCGGCGGCGGCGTCTCGGCGGGCGTGAGACTGCCGTTTGCCCCGACCTTCCAGACTTCCAGATAAGTCTCCGGCCCGTAGTGCAGGGTGTTGCGCGAGAAATACGGCGGTACGGGGAGGTCGAAATGGACATAGCCGTGGCTGACGTCGCTCCGGAGTATGTCGCTGCGGCTTGCCACATCGAAGCGCAGCATCTCGCCCGGTGCGAGCTGCGTTGGCGCGGGCGTGAGGCTGAAGGAGAGATTGACGGGTTCGCCCGGCGTCAGCGGCTGGGGTGCCTGGGTATCGATGACGATCTCGCAGGCTGTGTTGCGCGCGGGATCGAGCCGCCGCCGCGCCGGGCTGATGGTGCCCATCGACAGCAGGTGATAGGTGCCGCCCTTGTCCACGCGGCCCAGCCGCGCGACGACGTGCGAGTCGATTTCGTTGCAGCTGAATTTGAGGTGCGCGGAGACCGGCCCCGAAAATTCGGTCGTCTCGGCAACAGTCATCTCATAGGTCAGCAACTGATTTGCGACCTCGTCGAAACCGCCCGGCACCGGCACGCCGATCGGCACCGCGACCCAGGTGTTTGTTCCGTCCGCCGGTCCATCGCCGGCTACGAGCTTGTGGATGGCGTGGTCATTGCCGCCGGACGCGAGATGAAGGCGCACCGGCGCGCTGCCGGGGATCGGGAATGACGTTGCGCTGGCAAATCTCCCGGTGCCTTCCAGCCAGTAGCGCACCGCCGGCTGTGCCGCATAGCCGTTGTTCGCACCGCGCACGACATGATCGAAGAATGCCAGTGCTTCGAGCTGCCACGCATAGACCGGAAGCTCATACTCCGCCGGTCCGAGGATCATCCAGCGGCGGTCATGTGGCGTGCTGGCGTTCTCGAACAGATCGTAGCAGCCGAACTGGTGCAGGTTGAAATAGCCGAGATTCTGCACCACCACATAGGGGATCTCGATATCACCGAGCTGCTGTGACGATCCCGCCGGGATGTTGTTGAGCGCGCGCGTCTTCCCGTCCACGGTCCAGTTGACATACCACTCGCGCTCGCGCCGTGCCGGCGTGTTCTTGATGAATCCCAGCAGGAGCTTGTTCATCTGCTTCTTCACCAGCCGCTCCCAATGCGGCTTCAGCGGTGAGTTGAGGATCTGGCTTGCTAGCGCACGCAGCAATGGCGGCACATGCAGGCGAAACCGCGCGTCGGTGAAATTCGAGCCGAGCCACAGGCCGGCGAAATACGAGGCGGGTACGCCGCCGAACTGCACGAGATGGCGAAAGAAATCCGTGCACATCTCGTTGCTGAAAAAGGCCCGCAGCGCCGGCGGCCGCCGCGCTGCGATCAGCGGCTGGATCATGCCGTAATAGGAGGTGCCGAAGGTGACGACGTTGCCGTCACACCACGGCTGCTCCGCCGCCCAGGCGATCACCCGCACGACGTCGTCGATTTCCCGATCGTTGAGAAAGACGTCGGAGGTGCCCTGTGAGTGTCCCATGCCGCGCCGGGCGGCGACGATATGCACATAGCCGCGATCCGCGAAGACCGGCGGGTTGCCGATCTCGTTGGTGCCGACCGGCACGCCGGCCGTATCGAGATCCTTGTTGTAGCCGGCGATGCTGATCACCGCCGGATAGCGGCCCGGCGTTTTTGGCCGGTAGATATCGGCAGCAAGTGAGACACCGGTGTCCACCGGGATCATCTGATCGGTGTAGAGCTCGCATCCGAGCCCGCTCATCGCCGCAGGTCCGGGCTGCCAGCCGGCGAGTTGCGGCCCGGACAGCGAGGGGCGCAATGGGATCAGATTGTCCCAGAAACCCGGCCTGATTGGGGAAGCGGCGCCTGCCATCATGTTGTCCAGAATGCAAACAAGCGTTTACATTATGACGGCGCCAGAGCGGAGCGCAACTCTCCGGTTTGGTTATGGATTGGTGACGATGACACATGCAAAGGCCTCCTCTCGCGTGCTCCGCTCGCAGCCGACCCGCGACCGCATCCTCGCGTCGGCGCGCCATATCTTCGCGCGGCAGGGCTATGACCGCACCACCATCCGCGCGATCGCGGCGCGGGCGAAGATCAATCCGGCGATGGTGATCCGCTATTACGGCAGCAAGGAGCAGCTGTTCGCCACCGTCGCGACGCTGGACTTCGAGGCCGCGCCGCTGGTGACGCTGCCACCGGACCAGATCGGCGAGGCGATGGTGCGCCATGTGCTGGATCGCTGGGAGCATCCGCAGACCGGCGCCGCGCTGGCGGCCATGCTGCGCGCCGCTGTCGCCAGTGAACCGGCGCGCAAGCGCCTCACCGGCCTGTTCGCCGCTCAGCTCGCGCAATTGTTTGCAGCGCTCGGCCCATCGCAACGCGCGGCCGCACCGCTGATCGCCAGCCAGATGCTCGGCCTCACGCTGACCCGCTATGTGCTGAAGCTTCCCGATGTGGTGGCGATGCCGAAGGAGGTGATGATCAGCAAGGTCGGCCGGGTTGTTCAGGATTATCTCGACGGGGCAGGGCACTGAGCGCTGCGGTTCAACGCTATCTGACGTCCCGTCCGCTCACCCGGCATCCCGTTGTCGGTCACGAGGTTTTCGGTGGTATGGGGCCGGTATAGGGGCGGCACTCGGCATATGAGCAATCGTCCTGGAGAAAGCAGATGATCCACTTTCCCTGGACCCGTCTGAGCGTGGACGGTGCCATGCCGCAGCTGTTGGCTCTCGCCGTCAATATATCGAACGTGGTTTTGAACGCCGCCTTTTGAAGAGGATGGTTTGCCGGCAGGCCTTTGGCGCTCTTCGATTTGCTGACGGTCCTCTGTTTCCTGGATGCGGACTTCTTTGCTGACTTGACCGCTTTCTTGCGAGATGTCTTGGCCATGCAATATCTCCCCCATTGTCAAAGAAGGTCGATGCCCTGTGCATCACCGCGGGCGGGCTGTGTTGAAGCCGCTGGTGATCTGCGATGCGAAGTGGGTTTGCTCGGCGATGGCAATCAGGGATTTCCCGCCGGGGGCTTTGCTCATCGGTCCAAAAGTGATGAGGAGATCGTGCGTCCGGTCCCGGCTGGTGTTGAACAGCGTTCCTGACTGATTGACCGTCGCAGTCACCAGATTCCACGCGGGCGTTACGTTTCCGCTCGAGACCACCTGGAATATGACCTGATGCGAGAGCACATTCTCCTGCCCGGCCGCTGGTGCGTTGGCCTGACCCAGGGCCGCGGCGTTGATCCGTGAGCCCAGCACGCTGGCGATCTTGAGGTCGCTCCGGACCAGCATGGAGCCGCGCGGGTCTTCGGTACTGGCGTCGCATGTCCGTCCGTGTGGGAGGTACAGTTCCTTGACGGAATAGAAGAAGTTCATCTTCTCGGTGCGTGTTGCCTGTGCCGACCATGACAGTCCGCCGGAGACCGTCACCACCGAAGAGGGTGGGGATGGCGGCAGCAGAGTCGTGGTGGGATTGATGGTCGATTTCTCGACGATCGTGAGCGTGAGGAGGACTTGCGCGCCCCAGTTCTCAAGGAAATTGGAATAGGTCTTCTGCCCGTGCTTGGAGGCTGCGATGTCGTCGTCCACGGCCGTCGTGACGGCGTTCCGCAGTTCGCAGCGGATGCTCCGCACGATGGCCTGGACCATCAGGTCGCTTCCCTGATCCGTGTTGTTCGGCCAATCGCTCAACTCCGGCACAAACGTGCCGCATCCCCCCAGTCCCAACACAAGCGAGAGCACCGCCCCCAGTCTTGCCCCTGTCATGTCGCAGCCCCCCGGCGCCAAAATGATCGGGCGCCGCCTCAGGCGGCTTTTCGGGTCTCCGGGTTTCGGTGGTGGCGGCCTGCGTGTTCTTGAAGTTGCGCCAGCCGATGCGAACAGCCACTGCGTCCCTTGTGACCTGCCTCGATATCAATCATAAATAGCAAATCATAATAATGCAACTATAAGTTACTTTGAGGCCAAGAACACCGCACCGTTGACGTGAGCCGATTGCTGGAAGCGCCCGCCCGCGGCACAAATTCAATGCAAATGGTTCAGCGCATCTCGGGGGCGAGGTGGCGGGCCTCGGTGATCAGCGCGCTGATCAGAGGAGTCATAGGTTCCCGATGGGGCACGACCAGACCGATGGCGTGGGTCGCTGTCGGCTCGACGATCGGGATCGCGCGCACGCTGTCGGTGAGGCCGAGGGTTTCGGCCAGCTTGGCCGGCATGATGCTCGCCCATTTGCCGGTCCGGACATGGGCGAACAGGGCGATCATCGAATTCGATTCGAGGGTGGGAGACGGCTGGTGGCCCGCCGTGCGCAGCAGGCCGTCGATGATCCTGCGGTTCTGCATGTCCGGGGTCAGCAGGCACAGCGGGATCGTGCCGACCTCCGCCCAGGTCACCTGGTCGCGGTCGCCCAAGCTTCCTGCTGCCGACGTCACCAGACAATACTCCTCATAGTAGAGCGGGATGGCGTTCACCCGGCCGAGCGGCTCGTTGTCCAGATAGGTCAGCCCGGCATCGACCTGCAGGTTCTCCAGCAGGCTGAGAACCTCGATCGATGTCTTCGACACGATGCTGAAGCGGACTTCGGGATGCTTGGCCCGATAGGGCGTCGTCAGCATCGCCGTCATCGCCAGAGCGGTGGGAATTGCGGCGATGCGGATATGCCCGGCCAGCCCGCGTTTCAGCGCGTCGATATCCTGATGCATGGCGCGGGCGTCGCCCACGATCCGGCGCGCCCATTCGAGCACCCGCTCGCCTTCCGGCGTGAAGCCCTGGAAGCGCGAACCCCGCTGCACCAGCAGGACGCCGAACATGTCCTCGAGATGCTTGATGTTGGCCGAAAGCGTCGGCTGGCTGACGTTGCAGGCCTCCGCTGCGCGGCCGAAATGCTGTTCGCGCGCAAGCGCGATCACGCATTCAAGTTTGTCGATCATTGCGGCGTCCCCTCGCGGGAAATCATATTGAGAGCTGCCGGCCGTGCAATGCGTTGCCCGGTTTCACGCCCATCGTGTCGATTGCAGATAATCCAATATCCAAATCAATCAATCCGGAAAGCTGATTAAAGGGGCCTTTCATCCGCCCATGCCCGCTTGTCCTTTTCAATCAGGATTATGGATCGGATCATCGACGCTACCATATTGATCCGCAGGGTGGTTTGCTGCATTTCTTACCGTCTCTAAACTAGGTGGTGTCTGTGCCAGCTTACGAACCTTGGGATAGCGCGCGCGCAGCCGCGGTGATTGCCGATCATGCCGGTATGGAGGGCGGAACCCTGCCGATCTTCCATGCGTTGCAGGAGATGTTCGGCTACGTGCCCGAGGCGGCGATTCCGATGGTGGCCGAGGCGCTGAACCTGTCGCGCGCCGAAGTGCATGGCGTCGTCACCTTCTATCATGATTTCCGCCGCGAACCGGCCGGCCGCCATGTGCTGAAGCTCTGCCGGGCCGAGGCCTGCCAGGCCGCCGGCGGCGATGCCTTGGCTGCGCGCGCCGAATCCCGGCTTGGCGTTGCGATGGGAGAGACGACGGCGGATGGCCGCGTGACGCTGGAGGCGACGTATTGCCTTGGGCTGTGCGCGACGGCTCCCTCAGCGATGCTGGACGGGCGGGTCGCCGGGCGGCTGGATGAAGGCCGGCTCGATGCCCTGGTGTCGGAGGCGCAGCGATGACGCTCCGGTTCTATATTTCCCGCGATGCCGGATCCGAAGCCGTTGGCATCGACGACATTCTTGCTGCACTGACGGCTGCGGCCAAAAGCAAGACTGTCGAGATCGAGATCATCCGCACCGGCTCGCGCGGCCTTTACTGGGCGGAGCCGCTGATCGAGGTGGCGACGCCCGCCGGGCGCGTGGCTTACGGTCCGCTGGACGTCGCCGATGTGCCGTCGGTGCTGGATGCGGCGATGAGCGGCGGCGAGCACCCGAAGCGGCTCGGCCTCACCGAGGAGATTCCCTGGCTGAAGCGCCAGACCCGGCTCACCTTCGCCCGCTGCGGCATTGTCGATCCGCGGTCACTCGAGGACTACCGCGCCCACGGCGGCTACAAGGGCCTTGAGCGCGCGATCTCGCTTGGCCCTGAAGCGATTGTCGAAGAGGTGGTGCAGTCCGGCCTGCGCGGCCGCGGCGGCGCGGGTTTCCCGACCGGCATCAAGTGGCGCACGGTCGCGCAGACGATCGCGGCGCAGAAATACATCGTCTGCAATGCGGATGAGGGCGACAGCGGCACCTTCGCCGACCGCATGATCATGGAAGGTGACCCCTTCGTTCTGATCGAGGGGATGACCATCGCCGGCATCGCCGTCGGCGCGACCAAGGGCTACGTCTATATCCGCTCCGAATATCCCCATGCCGTCGCGGCGATGGAGGCGGCCGTGCGCGCAGCCCGGCGCGGCGGCATGCTGGGCGCCAATGTCGGCGGCTCCGACTATCCGTTCGACATCGAGGTGCGGATGGGCGCCGGCGCCTATGTCTGCGGCGAGGAGACCTCGCTGCTGGAAAGCCTGGAAGGCCGCCGCGGCATCGTGCGCGCCAAGCCGCCGCTGCCGGCGCACAAGGGCCTGTTCGGCAAGCCGACCGTCATCAACAACGTCATCTCGCTGGCCTCGGTCCCGGTGGTGCTGGCCGAGGGCGCAGCGCAGTATCGCGATCTCGGCATGGGCCGGTCGCGCGGCACGATGCCGATCCAGCTTGCGGGCGTGGCGCAGTTTGGCGGCCTGTTCGAGACCGCCTTTGGCGTGACTCTGGGCGAACTCGTCGATGACATCGGCGGCGGCACCTGGACTGGCCGGCCGGTCCGCGCCGTGCAGGTGGGTGGACCGCTGGGCGCTTATTTCCCGCGCGCGCTGTTCGACACGCCGTTCGACTATGAAGCATTCGCCGCCCGCGACGGCCTGATCGGCCATGCCGGCGTCGTGGTGTTCGACGACACCGTCAACATGGCCAGGCAGGCACGGTTCGCCATGGAGTTCTGCGCCATCGAATCCTGCGGCAAGTGCACGCCCTGCCGCATCGGCTCCACGCGCGGCGTCGAGACGATGGACCGCATCATCCGCAACGAGAACCGTAGCGCCAACCTCGTGGTTCTCGAAGATCTCTGCAACACGATGAAGTTCGGCTCGCTCTGTGCGCTGGGCGGTTTCACGCCGTATCCGGTGATGAGCGCGCTGACCCATTTCCCCGAGGATTTCGGCGCGTCACCGACGCGCCTCCAGGCTGCTGAATAAGGAGACCGTCATGTCTCTCGTCCACGAAACCGACTACGGCACCCGCCGCTCCAAATCCGAGAAGATGGTCGAGTTGACCATCGATGGCGAAATCATCAGCGTGCCGGAAGGCACGTCGATCATGCGCGCGGCGATGGAGATGGGGACGCAGATCCCCAAGCTCTGCGCCACCGACATGCTTGATGCCTTCGGCTCCTGCCGCATGTGCCTTGTCGAGATCGAGGGGCGCCCCGGCACCCCGGCCTCCTGCACCACGCCGGTGACGCCCGGCATGGTGGTGCGCACCCAGACCGACCGGCTGAAGAAGCTGCGCAAGGGGGTGATGGAGCTCTACATCTCCGACCATCCGCTCGACTGCCTGACCTGCGCCGCCAACGGCGACTGCGAATTGCAGGACATGGCCGGTGCGGTCGGCCTGCGCGACGTGCGCTACGGCTATCAGGGCGAGAACCACGTGTTCGCCAAGGCCGATGGCGTGGCCAACCAGAACTGGCTGCCGAAGGACGAGTCGAATCCGTATTTCACCTACGACCCGTCGAAGTGCATCGTCTGCTCGCGCTGCGTGCGCGCCTGCGAGGAAGTGCAGGGCACCTTCGCGCTGACCATTGCCGGCCGTGGCTTCGACAGCCGCGTGTCGCCGGGCATGCAGGAAGACTTTTTGGCATCGGAATGCGTCTCCTGCGGCGCCTGCGTGCAGGCCTGTCCGACCGCGACGCTGACCGAAAAGTCCGTCATCGAGATCGGCCAGCCCGAGCATTCGGTGGTGACCACCTGCGCCTATTGCGGCGTCGGCTGCTCGTTCAAGGCGGAGATGCGCGGCAACGAAGTCGTGCGCATGGTCCCCTACAAGGACGGCAAGGCCAACCGCGGCCATTCCTGCGTCAAGGGGCGCTTCGCCTGGGGCTACACGACCCACAAGGAGCGCATCCTCAAGCCGATGATCCGCGAGAAGGTCACCGATCCGTGGCGCGAAGTGTCATGGGAAGAGGCGATCGGCCGCGTCGCATCGGAATTCCGCCGCATCCAGAACCAGTACGGCCGGCGTTCGATCGGCGGCATCACCTCCTCGCGCTGCACCAACGAAGAGACCTTCCTGGTGCAGAAGCTGATCCGCGGCGGCTTCGGCAACAACAACGTCGACACCTGCGCCCGCGTCTGCCATTCGCCGACCGGCTACGGCCTGAGCCAGACCTACGGCACCTCGGCCGGCACCCAGGACTTCGACTCGGTCGAACAGACGGATGTCGTCATCATCATCGGCGCCAACCCGACCGACGGTCACCCGGTGTTTGCATCGCGCCTCAAGAAGCGGCTGCGCGAAGGCGCCAAGCTGATCGTCATCGATCCGCGCAAGACCGACATGGTGCGCAGCGCCCATATCGAGGCGTCCTATCACCTGCCGCTGCTGCCGGGCACCAACGTCGCGATCCTCACTGCGCTGGCGCATGTGATCGTGACGGAAGGGCTGGTGAACGAGCAGTTCGTGCGCGAGCGCTGCGACTGGGATGAATTCCAGGACTGGGCGGCCTTCGTTGCCGAACAGCGCAACAGCCCCGAAGAGGTCGCGAAGGTCTCCGGCGTTCCGGCCGAGACGATCCGCGCGGCCGCGCGGCTCTATGCGACCGGCGGCAATGGCGCGATCTATTACGGCCTCGGCGTCACCGAGCACAGCCAGGGCTCGACCACGGTGATGGCGATCGCCAACCTTGCGATGGCCACCGGCAATATCGGCCGTCCGGGCGTCGGCGTGAATCCGCTGCGCGGCCAGAACAACGTGCAGGGCGCCTGCGACATGGGCTCGTTCCCGCACGAACTGTCCGGCTATCGCCACATCTCCGGCGATGCGACCCGTGAATTGTTCGAGTCGCTGTGGGGCGTGCATCTCGACAACGAGCCGGGCCTGCGCATCCCGAACATGCTCGACGCCGCGGTCGATGGCTCGTTCAAGGGTCTCTATGTGCAGGGCGAGGACATCCTGCAGTCCGATCCCGACACCAAGCATGTCGCGGCCGGCCTTGCGGCGATGGAATGCGTCGTCGTGCAGGACCTGTTCCTGAACGAGACCGCCAACTACGCCCATGTCTTCCTGCCGGGCTCCACCTTCCTCGAGAAGGACGGCACCTTCACCAATGCCGAGCGGCGCATCCAGCTTGTCCGCAAGGTGATGCCGTCGCGCTCCGGCAAGGCCGACTGGGAGATCACCCTCGACATCGCCCATGCGATGGGCTTCGACATGAACTACAGCCATCCGTCCGAGATCATGGACGAGATCGCGCGGCTGACCCCGACCTTCACCGGCGTCTCCTACAAGCTGCTGGAGGAAGAGGGTTCGGTGCAGTGGCCCTGCAACGAGAAGGCGCCGCTGGGCACGCCGGTGATGCATATCGGCGGCTTCGTGCGCGGCAAGGGCAAGTTCATCGTCACCGAATACGTGGCGACCGACGAACGCACCGGCCCGCGCTTCCCGCTGCTGCTCACCACCGGCCGTATCCTCAGCCAGTACAATGTCGGCGCGCAGACGCGGCGCACCGAGAACGTGGTCTGGCATGCGGAGGATCGTCTGGAGATCCATCCCCACGACGCCGAGCAGCGCGGCATCCGCGATGGCGACTGGGTGAAGCTTGCCAGCCGCTCCGGCGAGACGACGCTGCGGGCGGAGATCACCGAGCGTGTCGCGCCGGGCGTGATCTACACGACGTTCCACCACCCGACGACGCAGGCGAATGTCATCACCACCGACTATTCGGACTGGGCGACCAACTGCCCCGAATACAAGGTCACGGCGGTGCAGGTGACGCCCTCGAACGGTCCGACGCAGTGGCAGGAAGACTACGAGGCGCAGGCCCGCAACAGCCGCCGCATCGCGCCGCTCGTTGAAGCCGCGGAGTGACGCCTTGCTGCCGCCGGTCTCCCGCGTGTGGCGGTCCGTCTGGCGATCAGGCGGCGTCACTGCGGGCGAGCGGGCGATCCCGGAAGAGGTGGCGGTCTCGTTCACCTATAACGCCGGCTCCTATGCGGTGATGATGGCGACGCCGCGTGACCTTGAGGACTTCGCGCTGGGCTTCAGCCTGAACGAAGGCGTGATCAGTTCGCCCGATGAGATCGAGCAGCTTGATGTTGTCGAGGAAGAGATCGGGGTCGAGCTGCGGATGTGGCTGGCCGCGCCGCGCAGCGAGGCGCTGGCCGAGCGGCGGCGCTATCTCGCGGGACCGACCGGCTGCGGCCTGTGCGGCATCGACAGCCTGAGCGAGGCGGTGCGCGTGCCGTCGGTCGTGCAAAGCGACGCG
>Ga0180223_1002159_pt1 | contig 12457 bp, 10 predicted proteins | sample eDN5th30CKraftOP_FD_151337 | JGI IMG/M metagenome (GOLD analysis project Ga0180223, IMG submission 151337) | Enriched Organic Plus compost microbial communities from Emeryville, California, USA - eDNA 5th pass 30_C Kraft OP (version 2) (version 2) ...
GCGAGTCCCTCCACGGTCTCGACCTGCCGGCCGTCGGCCTGCGCCGCCAGCATCAGGCAGCTTCTGACCGAATCGCCGTCGAGCAGCACGGTGCAGGCGCCGCAAACCCCGTGCTCGCAGCCGATATGCGTTCCGGTCAGCCGCAGCTCATGACGCAAGAAATCGGCAAGCGTGGTGCGGCCGCTGATCTCGCGGCGATAGGTCCTGCCGTTGACGGTGACGGAGATGCCGTGCCTGTCGTCCATCGCTCATCCACCCGCCGGCCGCGCGCGTTGCAACGCACGTCGCAGCGCCCGCTCGGTCAGCGCGCCGGCCAGATGCTGCCGGTACGCCGCGGACGCATAAGGGTCGGCCTTCGCCTCGAAGTCGCGGCACAACGAGGCCGCCCGCGAGACCACCTCCGGCGTCGGCGCTTGCCCGAGCAGCACCTGCTCCGCCGCCGCGGCCCTGATCGGCGCGGTCCCGATGCCGGCGAGCACGATCGCGATGCGGCGCACCGTGTTGTCCGCCGCGAGCTCGACCAGCACCGACGCCGACACCACGGCGAAATCGCCATGCCGGCGCGCGAACTCCTCGAAGGCGTAGCCGTGCCCCGGAGCCCAATGCGGCAGCCGGATCGCGACGACGATCTCGTCGGGCTCGATCGCCGGCGTCATGTAGAACGCCGGAAACTCCGCCATCGGTATCGTGCGGCGTCCTCTTGCGCTCGCGACCTCGATCTCGCCGCCGATCGCGGTGACGACGGCGGGCAGCTCCGCGGCCGGATCGAGATGGCAGAGGCTGCCGCCGATCGTGCCGCGATTGCGCGTCTGGATGTGCCCGACATGGGCGAGCGCTTCCTGCAGGATCGGGTGCCGCTGCGCGACGGTGTCGGACACTTCGATCGCGTGCTGGCGCGTCAGCGCGCCGATCCGCATCGCCTCGGGCTCGTCACGAATGAAGGCGAGATCGGCAATCGGGTTGATGTCGAGGAGGTGGTCCGGAAACACGAACCGCATGTTCAGCATCGGCATCAACGACTGGCCGCCGGCCAAAAGCTTCGCGTTGTCGAGGCTCGATAGCAGGTCCAACGCCTGCGACAGGCTCGAACAGGCGTGATACCGGAATGGAGGAGGCTTCAAGGAGCCGATCCTTGTTCGCGCTGCGCACAACCCGCCGGCGGAAATGACCGCGGATTGCACACGCATCTGAACACCGATCGGGCGGGAAGCTCAAGGGCCGGCTGTTGCCAGGACTGCATTTTTCACATATCGTGATCACACTCGGTGATCAAAATCTGATCGGTCTGAGCCAACGGACGCGCCGCGGGGGATGGGACGACCAGGATGCTGAGCGTAATCCAGCTCACCAAGGTCTACGGCAACGTCAACGCGCCCGACAGCGTCCATGTCCTCGACAATGTCAGCTTCGAGGTCGAGCAGAACCAGTTCGTCTGCCTGCTCGGCGCGAGCGGCTGCGGCAAGACCACGCTGCTGCGGATCGTCGCCGGGCTCACCGAACAGGATTCCGGCACCGTGAAGGTGGCCGGGAAGGAGGTCCACGGCCCCGGGCAGGACCGCAGCATGGTGTTCCAGAACTACGGCCTGCTGCCGTGGCGCACGGTGCTGGGCAATGTCGAGTTCGGCCTGGAGATCCGCGGCGCGCCGCGCGCCGAACGGCGCGAGATCTGCCGCACCTACATCGAACGGGTCGGGCTCAAGGGCTTCGAGAACCACTATCCGCACCAGATTTCCGGCGGCATGCAGCAGCGCGTGGCGCTGGCGCGCGCATTCTCGAAATCGCCGAAGATCCTGCTGATGGACGAGCCGTTCGCCGCGGTCGACATGCAGACGCGCGAGAAGCTGCAGGACGAGCTGCTGCAGATCTGGAACGCGATGCGCACCACCGTGCTGTTCGTCACCCACTCGGTCGACGAGGCGGTCTATCTTGGCGACCGCGTCATCGTCATGGGCGCCAAGCCCGGCCGCATCAAGGCCGACGTGCTGACGGAGCTGCCGCGGCCGCGCTCCGACAACGACGTCAAATCGTCGCACCGCTTCGAGGAGCTGCGACAGATCATCCGCGACGCCATCCGTGACGACCACGCCGGCACGAAATCGTAGGGCCCCGCGATGACCTCGGCACAATCACCCGCGATCTCCCTGTCGCCGAAGGCGCGAACCACCTTCTGGCAACGCCTGCTCCGCGGCCAGTACGGCCTCGCCGTCAGGATCTCCTCCGTGCTCGCGACGCTGGCGGTGTGGGAATGGTTCGGCCGCAGCGTCAATCCGATCTTCGCGTCCTATCCCTCCGCCATCGTCGCCGCCGTGCCGGAGATGATCACGTCGGGGCGGCTGCCGACCGCGATGCTCGAGAGCTTGCAGGCATTGAGCATCGGGCTTTCGCTGGCGGTCGTGCTCGGCACCGCCATCGGCCTGCTGATGGGCCGCTACCGGCTGATCGACCAGATTCTCGACACCCAGATCAGCGCGCTCTATTCGACCCCGAACGTCGCGCTGATCCCGCTGCTGATTCTGTGGTTCGGCCTCGGCCTGTCCGCCAAGGTCGCCATCATCTTCATGGCGGCGTTCTTTCCGATCATCGTCAACACCTACAGCGGCGTGCGCAATGTCAGCCGCGGCCTGGTCGAGGTCGCGCTGGCCGAGAACGCCAGCGAGGCGCAGATCTTCAGCAAGATCGTGGTGCCGGCGGCGCTGCCCTTCATCGCCACCGGCATCCGGCTCGCGATTGGCCGCGCCGTGGTCAGCATGGTGGTCGCCGAGATGTTCACGGCGCTGAGCGGCCTCGGCGGAGCCATCGTGGTCTACGGCAACGCCTTCGCCACCGACCGGCTGTTCGTAATCATCATCGTGCTCGCGGTGCTCGGCGTGCTGCTCACCGAAGCCGTTCGGATCGTCGAAAGCAGGCTGGCCGTCTGGAAGGAGACGGAACGGGCGAGCTGAGGCAGCTCCGGGAGCACGCACAGCGCTTTCCGCCCGGAACTGCATGGCAACAAGAGACGGATCGCTTCACCGTTTCCATGACACGGCGAAGCGACCGGGACAACACACACTGCCGGGATGAGCAGGAATGGAGGATAGGATGCACCGCCGCAAGTTTCTCAAGACGCTGTCCGCCGCGACCTCGGGCGCATTGCTGTCGCCGCTCGCCGGCTTTTCCGCCGCCGCGCAGAGCAGCGGTTCGCTCGCCATGCTGACCGCCACCGCGCCGCCGGACCTGGTGTGCCACCTCTACTACTACGCCGAGATGCTGGGGTTTTATAAGGAGCTCGGCCTGAACTTCCGCGTCACGCCGGTCGCCAACGATCCGACTGCGCTGCGCGGCGTGCTGGCCGGCGAAGGCGACATCGGCTGGTGCGGCGCGCTGACCACGCTGCAGGCGCTGCGCACCGGCGCCGCGATCAAGGTGCTGAGCAGCTTCGTGCCGCTGCTCGACTACAAGATGGTCGGACGCAAGACCATCGCCTCGATGAAGGACCTGGCCGGCCAGCCGGTCGCGGTGTCGCAGGTCGGCGCGGTGTCGCAGATCGTGCCGAAGATCATGATCGAGGCGGACGGCGGCGACGTCGGCAAGGTGCAATGGGTTTCGGCCGGCGGCGGTCCCAACCGCTTCCAGGCGCTGGTCGCCGGCCGCGTCGCGGCGGCGCCGCTCAACGCGCTGCACGGCAACCTCGCGGCGCAGATGACCGACAAGTTCCACGTCATCGCCACTGCGGACAAGGCGCTTCCCGACTTCCTCTACACGCTCGACATCGTCCCGACCAAGGTCGTCGAGACCAAGAAAGGCGAGTTGCAGGCGTTCCTGCGCGGCACCCGCAAGGCGAGCCAGTGGGCCTCGGAGAACGTCAAGGAAGCCGCTGCCTTGAGCAAGAAGATCCTGCCCGACGTCGATCTCAAGGAGCTCGAGGGCGCGCTGGGGGACTTCGCCAAGAACAATTACTGGAGCCGCACCGGCGAGGTTGCGACCAAGGCGTGGACCTATACGACGGAGGCGCTGGTCAAGAGCGGCGAGCTCGCGAATGCGCCGGCGCTCGACCAGGTCGTCGCCAAGCTGTAGCGCTTGCCTGCTTCACGTCACGCTATGACGGCGGGGTTCATTCCCCGCCGTCGGGCCGTTCGGGCCACGGCCGGCGCACGCACAGAAACGCCGGTTCACGTCTCAGGCATAGCGCGCCATGGTCAACGATTCCGCGTCGATCTCGGGCTTGCGTCCGACGATCAGGTCGGTGACCACGCGCGCGGCGCCGCACGCCATCGTCCATCCCAGCGTGCCGTGCCCGGTGTTGAGATAGAGGTTGCGGCAGGGCGTGGCGCCGATCACCGGCGGCCCGTCCGGCGTCATCGGCCGAAGCCCGCACCAGAACGTGGCGGCCGCCGCGTCGCCGGCGCCGGGAAACAGGTCGTTCAGCGAGCGCTGCAGCGGCGCTTGCCGCCGCGGATCGAGGCGGGGCACATAGTCTCCCACCTCCGCCGTGCCGCCGATGCGGATGCGCGCACCGAGGCGCGTGATGGCGACCTTGTAGCTCTCGTCCATCACCGTGGACTGCGGCGCGCACTCTTCCCGTGCGATCGGCACGGTCAGCGAATAGCCCTTGACCGGATAGACCGGTAGATCGAGGCCGATCGGCCGCAGCAGCAGCGGCGAGAAGCTGCCGAGCGCGACGAGATAGACATCCGCCTCGAGCCGGCCCGCCCCGGTTGCGACGCCATCGATGCGCGCGGCGCTGCCGATCAGGCTGGTGACCTGCGTCCCGTACTGGAAGCGCACGCCGAGGCCCTGCGCGATCGCGGCCAGCGCCTGCGTGAACATGAAGCAGTCGCCGGTCTCGTCATCCGGCAGGCGCAGCCCGCCGACGAATCTGTCGCGGACATTGTGCAGCGCCGGCTCGGCGGCGATGCAGCCGTCGCGGTCCAGCACCTCGAACGCGACGCCGTATTGCGACAGCACGGCGACATCCTTCCCCACGCCGTCGAGTTGCGACTGCTTGCGAAACAGTTGCAGGGTGCCGAGGCTGCGATGGTCATAGGCGATGGCCAGCTCCGCGCGCAGCGCCCGCAGGCGGTCGCGGCTGTATTCCGCGATGCCGACCATGCGCGACTTATTGAGCGCATAGCGCGCCGCGGTGCAGTTGCGCAGCATGCCGAGCAGCCACGACCACATCCGCCAATCCACCCGCGGCCGCAGCACCAGCGGGCCGTGTGGATCGAGCAGCCAGCGAATCGCCTTGAGCGGCACATCGGGGGCCGCCCACGGCGATGCATAGCCGGGCGAGATCTCGCCGGCATTCGCGAAGCTGGTCTCGAGTCCCGGGCCCGGCTGCCGGTCGACGACGGTGACCTCGCATCCGGCCCGCGCCAGGTAATAAGCAGACGTGACCCCGATGACGCCCGCGCCGAGAACCAGGACTTTCATTCCGGATACCTTACGCCTTCCGTCCTCGCCTCAGCAGCGCTCCACGGCCCCGCGCCACGCGCGCCGGGACCAGAAGGGAAATCCGCCGGACGGCGCGGGGGCCTCGCCATGCGCGCTCCCGAGCCGGCGGGCGTACGAAAGGCGAGCGGCGCAGGCCGCCGTGCGGCAACCCGGCTACCGCTTTGCCAGCTCGCGCAAGACGTTCAGCGCCAGCTTGCGTTCCTGCGCAGAGCCCGAAATCTCGATGACCGGCTCGCTCAGGCCTGTCTTGAGATAAGCCTCCAGCCGCGCGCCGCACTCGTCCGGCGTGCCGGCGACGCCGAACACGTCGGCGGCCTCGAGTGGCAGCAGCCGGGTCGCGGCGTCGAGATCGCGGCGCGCCAGGGCGGCGATGATGCCGTCGTGGTCGATGGCGAGTCCCGATGATTTGATGTTATCGGCGTGCTTCTTGCTGCGGAACAGGAATGCGAGCTTGCGCAGCAGGGCTTTCTTGGCGGCGACGCCGTCCTGCGAGACGTTGAAATTGATGAAACCCGCCTTGCGCAGCGTCCCCGGATCGCGCCCGGCCGCCCGCGCGCCCTCCTCTGCCGCGTCCAGACAGTGGCGGCAGCTGATCAGCGTCATGCCGGCGGAGAGCAGCACGCCGTCCGCGACCTCGCCGGCGAGACGCAGGATCTTCGGTCCGGTCGAGGCGATATAGATCGGAATCTGCGCGTCCTTGCCGAATTCCATGTGCGCGCCGCGAAGCTTCTGAATCTCGCCGTCCATGTGCACGGTCTCGCCGCGCCACAGCTTGCGCAGCGCCTCGACATAGTCACGGATGGCGCGCACCGGCTTGACCGCGTCGACGCCGGATTCGCCGAGGTTCAGGAGGTTGCCTACCGAGACCGCGATCTTGGTCCGGCCGGGGGCCAGCTCGTCCAGCGTCGCGGTGGCCATCGCGATCGGCAGGGCCGGCCAGAGATAGGGCGTGATCGCCGTCGGCACCACCGCGGCCTTCGTGGTGACGAGCGCCGCAGCCGCGGCCACGGTCAAGGCGTCGCGGTAGCCCATGTGCTGGGCGAACCAGAAGCTGTCGGCGCCGGCCGCTTCCGCCTCCTTGCAGACATCCAGCATCTCCCGGGTGGCGGAGAAGCCATCAAAATAGATGCCGAGCCGCATCGTCGTTCCTTTCGCGACAGATCGAGAGAGACCGCGCAAGCGCCGGCGGCCACCTGCCGCCGCACGGGGCAGACAGGCTATGATCATAAAGTGTGATCACATAAATGCAACCAAGGGCGGGTGCGGCCCATCGCGGACGCCACCGCGCCGGTACGGCCTCGCAGGGCGCGGCCCGGCCCATCGCCGCTCGCGCGCAGGCAGGTCATCGCCAAGATCGAAACCGTCGGACGCGATCTTGCGCCGCTACGGGGTCGTGGGCGCACGGTCACGGGAAGCGCGGCGACGCGGCCTGCGGCTCGCCCCGGCCAAGGCCGGATCGGGACCGGCCGCGGCACATCCGCGGCCGCGCCGCGCCTCAGGCCGGCACAGCCGGGCTTACTTGAACGCCGACATCACCTTGCTGGACCAGTTCTTCATGAACTTGATCTTGTCGTCGAGATGCACGCTCATCCAGAACTGGCGTGCGCCGGCGTCGATGGCGCGCTCCAGCTTCTCGATGCATTGCTTGGGCGAGCCGGCGACCGAGAAGCGCTCGGCCAGGTAATCCAGCAGGCCGAGCTCCTTCGCCAGCTCGCGGTTCGCACTGTCGGGCTTGTCGTGCTGGTCCGAATTGTAGCGGCGGCCCAGCTCGGTGATGCGGTCCATCAGCTCGGCGGGAATGTGCTTGCCCTTGGTGGTGAAGCGCGACAAATGACTGCCCGCCGAGGCCAACGTGGGCGCGATCTCGTTGATCGCCCGGTCGCGGTTGTCGTCGACATTGGTGAGCGGCAGCCACCACATGTCGACCTCGCTGATGTCGCGGCCGGCGCGCTCGCAGCCGATCTTCACCTGGTTGATCGAATCGCGGACGATGTCGGGCAAGAGCCCCGTATTGATGACGACACCGTCGGCGATCTCGCCGGCCAGTTGCAGGGCGAGCGGCCCGGAGGCGGCGAGATAGATCGGGATCGGCTTGTTGCTCCACCATGTCAGCTTCACCGGCTTGCCGGTGAAAATGCCGGTCGGCGGCTGCATGGCCTTGGCATAGGCGGGGACGTAGCGACTCTCGCCGGTCGTCAGCAATTCGCGGATCGCCTTGACATATTCGGTGAGCTCGGTGCGGGTCGAGGGCCGCACGCCGATATTGTCCACCGCGCTGTCGCCGGTGCCGATGCCGATCATGGTCCGCCCCGGCGCCAGCTCCTCGACCGTCGCCGCGGCGCTGGCTGCGACCGCCGGATGGCGCGTCAGCGGATTGATGACCCGCGTCCCGAGCCTGATGCTGCGCGTGTTAACCGCGGCCAGCGCCTCGCACATATAGACGTCGCGATAGAGCGACTGCGAGTCGGCAATGCCGGCGATGTCGAAGCCGGTGTCTTCCGCGGTCTTGACCCACTCCACCAGTTCGAGCGCCCGGTTGGGAAGAAAATTGATGCCGAACCGCACCGGAGTTTGTTGCTTCATGTTTCCGTCCCGATTGTGTTTCGCCGCGGCTGGCGCCGGCCGCCGGCATGGCCTTGCCGTGCAGGCCCGGCATTCTGTCCGGATCGGACATGCAGGTGCGAATAAAAACGAAACGCATGATATAGGATGGTTCTATAGCCTCGCGGGCTGTGGACGCGGCGCACGGGCTCTCGGATGGCAGATGCATGGACCGCTGGCGCCGCAAGCCGGATCGGACGCCATTCGCGGCGGCGGCAGAGTGCCCCCTCCCATGGGGCGGCGCGGCCTTGCCGCCATCGGCGCTTCCCCTCGGATGACAACCGGGCTTTTATTGTGCCGGAGCGTTTGCGGTAGGGCCTGCCCGACATGAATCTGCGTCAACTCGAGGTATTCCGCGCGGTCGTCGAAACCGGGACGACGAAGGGGGCGGCGCATCTGCTGAACATCAGCCAGCCCGCCGTCAGCACCCTGATCCAGCACACCGAGGACCAGCTCGGCTTCGAGCTGTTCGAGCGCGTCCGCGGCCGGCTGGTCCCGACCGAGGAAGCGCTGTCGCTGTTCACCGAAAGCGCGCCGATATTTCTGCTGTTCGAATCCATTCAACGGAGGGTTGAGGATCTCCGGCAGGGCCGGCACGGTTCGCTGCGGATCGCCGCCACCCCCAGCCTCGGCAATTCGGTGCTGCCGCAGGCGATACACGCTTTCACCGCCAAGCGACCGGACGTACGCATCTCCGTCGATATCCGGGACCGTGAGACGATCTTCCATCACGTCGCGCGCAGCGCCGCCGCGCTCGGCATGGTCCTGGAGTTTCGCGATCATCCGAACCTCACCGGCGTGCCGCTCCATCTCGGCCAGATGGCGTGCGTCGTGCGGCGAGACCATCCGCTCGCGAACAACGATGTCATCCGGATCTCGGACCTGCGCGGCGTGAAGATCGTCCGGCTCGAGCGCAGCACGGTGCTCGGCGACCTGATCGATCGCGCCGCCGCCGGCCTCGGCGAGCCGCTCGACTGGTCGATCGAGACGCGCTACTGCACCACGGCCTGCGCGCTGGTGGAAAAAGGTGAAGGCATCGCCATCGTCGACGAATATTCCACCCGTAGCCTGTTCTCGCCGAACATCGTCGTGAAATCGATCCTCCCGGCGATCCCCATCACCGCGTTCATCGTCTATGCCAGCGACCGGCCGCTATCGAAGCTCGCCAAGCTGATGATCTCCGACATCAAGGCGGTGCTGACCGACACCTTGTGACGCCGGGCGCCGTTCCTCAGCGGGGCGGCGCGACCGGCCGGTTGCCCAGGAGCGGCCTGACGAACCGTCCGCTGCCGGGCGCGGACAGGATCGTCGTCCCGTCGAAGATCATCTCGCCGCGCCGCCAGGTGGCGGCCACGCGCGCTCGCAGCCGGCGCCCGTCATAGGGGCTCCAGTCCACGCAGGTGTGCCCGCGCGCCGGGTCGTAGCGATAGTCAGCGGGCTCGACCACGGCGATGTCGGCATCGCAGCCGGGCTCGAGCGCGCCCTTTGCCGGGGCGAGACGGAAATGCCGCGCGGGGTTGAACGCCAGGCAGCGGGTGATCAGCGGCAGCGCCGCCCCGCGTTCCAGGCAGCCGGTGACCAGCAGCGGCAGCAGCAGCTCGAGCCCCGGAACGCCGGAACTGTTCTTCAGCATATCGGGATTGGACTTGCGGTCGCGCGACCAGGCGACGTGATCGGTCGACACCAGGTCGACATGACCGGCGGTCAGATGTTGCCACAGCCCCTTGCGTTCAGCCGTCCCCCTCACCGGCGGATTAATCTTGGCGAAGGCGCCGAACCGCATGACGTCCTCGTCGGTCAGGAACAGGAACGGCAGCAGCACCTCGACGCTGACCCGATGCCCCTGGCGCTTATATGCCTCGCATATTTCGATGCCGCGCGGGATCGAGCAATGCACGACATGCGCGTGAGCGCCGGCGGCAACCCCGGCTTCGTAGATTTCAAGCATCGCCAGCGCTTCGTTGACCGGCGGACGCGCCCAGGCATGGACTTCCGGACCGGTCATGCCGCGCTCCCCGGCGCGGCGCGTCATCTCCGTGATGATCTCCTGGTTCTCGTTGTGGGCACAGGCGACGAGCCCGGTTCCAGCCACGACACGGAAGGCGTCCAGGAGCATCGGCGTCGGCGTGCGGGGAAACCGCGTCGGATGCGCCTCGAACGTGCTGAACTTGAAGGAGCACGCACCTGCGGCAGCAAGGTCCAGGATCGCTCCGGTGCCGACCGCCGGATCGATCGTCGCAAACAGCGCGACGTCGACATGCGCCTCGCGCTCGGCATCGCGGCGCTTCGATTCGAAGCGCTCGACATTGCAGATCAGGAAATCGTCGTCGAACGGCATGTCGCAGATAGTCGTCACGCCGCCGGCCGCAGCCGCGCGCGTCGACAGCTCGAAACCTTCCTGATTCTTCTGGCTACGGCTGTGAACCTGGGAATCGATCACACCAGGGAAGATCCAGCTGCCCTTGAGCGTGTGCCTGTCGCGCGCTGAAGGCGGCGATCCTTCTCCAGTGAGGACGACGCGGCTGTTGGCAACCGCGATCCAGCCGTTCTCCTTGATTCCGTCAAAGCAGACCACGTTGCCCTGCAGCACGAGATCGAAGTCGCTCACCGCTTCATCTCCTGTCCACCATGGCGCGCCCTGACATCATCGACGATCCATCCGCTAAGCCAACTCCCGCTGCATCCAGCGCGCCAGCACCGCGGTGGCATCGAGGAAATCCGGGATTTCCATGGATTCCGCGGGCGTATGGCTGCCATTCTCGTTGCGAATGAACAGCATGGCCATGGGAATGCCAGCCGCGGCGAAGGCCGCGGCATCATGCGAGGCGGGGCTGCCCATCAGGATGAAGGGAACCTCGATCTCGCGCGCGGCAGCTTCCAGGGCTTCGAGCAGATCGGCGTCAGATGCGGCAGCCTCGGCCCGGCTCTTCGTTCCCAGATTGAATGTGACTCGGCGCCTGCGTTCTATGTCGGCAATGATCTCCTCAACCATTTCCGACAGCTCCAGGATATCGCTCTCGCTGTAAGCGCGGACATCGAGGCTGAACTCACATTCGCCCGCCACTTTGGTCAAAGCGTCTTCCCTGGCATTGGTGTGAAACCGTCCGATTGTGAACGCCATCGGCCGGCCCTTGCCGTCCCATTTCTCCCATATGCCATCGAGCCGCTGCGCGAATTCCGCCGCTGCGAGCGCCGCATCACGCCGGAATTTCCGGTGCAGCCCGACATGGCCATATTCGCCGACCACCTTGGCGTTCGGGAACCGGAAATTGCCTGGAATGCCGGTGACGATGCCGACCGGGCAGCTCGCGTCCACGAGCATCGGCGCCTGCTCGATATGAACTTCGAGGAAGGCGCGCACCCTCTCCTTGCTCAGGAAACCTTCGCCGCGTCGCAGGGCATCGGGATCGCCGCCGGCCAGCCGGATATGGTCTTCCAGAGGCTTGCGGGTATCCTTGCGCGGCGCCTGCAGGACCTGCGGAGAGAGCGTGCCGAGAGCGGCGCGGCTGCCGATATAGGAGTGTTCGAACCAGACGCTCTCCTCCGAGCGTACGCCCATCACCGTGACGTCGCAGGCCGGTTGGAATCCGGCGCTCTTCAACGCGCGCACCGCCACCAGCCCGGCCAGCACGCCCGCCGCGCCGTCAAAATTGCCGCCGTTGGCGACGGAATCGAGGTGCGAGCCGACGATGACCGCCGGCGCATTCCGGTCGCGGCCCGGCAGCGTCATATAGGTATTGCAGGCGGCGTCCTGCGTGATCTCAAGCTTCAGTTCACCGGCAAGGCGCCTGACGAGGTCATGGGCGAACTGCTCGCCCTTGCCATAGGCGTCGCGGGTCACGCCAGCGCCGCTGGCGCTGCCGGCCCGCAACTCGGCAAAGATCTTGCCCGCATAGTCGCCGCTGGCGCGGACCGCCGCCACGACCGCATCGGTCGCGGGCGCGCGCGCATCGCGAAGTTTGGATTTACCAGGCACGCCGCTCTGCTTCCTCGCGCGTGGAGCCACGATCACCATGAAGCAAGCGGGAAACGCCGGCGAATACAAAATCCGACCGCGCGATAACGCACGGTTATCTTCAAGCTCACGAATTCAACGCGCAATAATCTCGTACCGGTGCCGGCTATTGCGCGATCCGATGCTCGAGCCGGCTGATCAGCCGGACGGCGGGCCAGAGCAGGAACAGATAGATCGCGGCCGCCAGGATCATGGGCGATGAATTGTAGGTCGCGGCACGCGCCATATCGGCCGAATACAGCAGCTCGGGCAACGCAACGACGCTCGCCAGCGACGTCAGCTTGACGACTTCCACCGTGTTCGAGATCAGGTCGGGAAGCACGTTCCGGACAGCCTGCGGCAGCACGACATAGGCGATCGCCTGCAGCCCGGTCAGGCCGGTCGATCGAGCCGCCTCCCATTGCCCGG
>Ga0180223_1002161_pt1 | contig 12431 bp, 17 predicted proteins | sample eDN5th30CKraftOP_FD_151337 | JGI IMG/M metagenome (GOLD analysis project Ga0180223, IMG submission 151337) | Enriched Organic Plus compost microbial communities from Emeryville, California, USA - eDNA 5th pass 30_C Kraft OP (version 2) (version 2) ...
GCTACTACAACACGGAGCGGCCGCATTCATCGCTCGGATACAAATCACCGGCACCGCAGGCAATCGTCATGCCGGCAACACCACGCGGACCGGCTCCATCATCTGCCCAAGCGATAGCCGGCAAGCCGATCATGCACTAAGACTGAAATCGGACCACCCGATAGGGGCAGGCCAGCGTGCTCACGCTCGGCGGCGCAGCGCTGCTACTTGCCCAGCCGGCCATCGCTAGGACAGCCACCGAGGTCTCTAGGCTGTCGGGTCAGGCCCTCGGCACAGGCTGGCGGATCACGATGCCTGCGGGCATCGAAACTCCCGGGCTGGCGCAGCGGCTCGGGCAACTGTTCGATGGCATCGATCGCGCCTTTTCGCCATGGCGGGCAGACAGCGCGCTATCGCATTTCAACGAAAGCAATGCCGGAGATTTCGCGGCGTCACCGGAGGTCGTCGAGGTCGCCGCCTCGGCGCTCGCCATTGCCGAGGCGAGCGGCGGACTCTTCGACCCGACGGTTGGACCGCTCGTCGCGCGCTGGGGTTTTGGGCCGATCCGTGTCGGGGAGTCGCAGCCCGGCGGGTGGCGCAGATTAAGTGCGGCCGGGGCGCGCCTGAGCAAACAGGAGAACGGGATGACGCTCGATCTATGTGGCATCGCCAAGGGCCATGCGCTCGACCGGATGGTTTCCCTGATGATGAGCAGCGGGCACGACAGCTTCCTGATCGATATCGGTGGAGAACTGGCGGCGCGCGGTCGGCATCCGTCCGGCCGCGTGTGGCAGGTTGGGATCGAGGACCCGCGAATGGAGGTCGACGATCTCGCCGGCGTGCTCCTACTCGACGGCATGGCCGTGGCGACTTCCGGCGACAGGGCGAACGGCTATGATCTGGGCGGCCGGCGCTACAGCCACATCATCGATCCCGCCACGAGCGAGCCGGTTGCCGGCGCGCTCGCCTCCGTCTCGGTGCTCATGCCCGTCGCACGCGAAGCGGACGGGTGGGCGACGGCGTTGATGGCCGCCGGGGAGGACGGACCGGTGCTGGCGGAAAGCCTCGGCATCTCCGCGCTTTTCCTCTTCCGGGACGGTGAAGGCCTGCGCCGCGTCGCCACCGGCGCGTTCCACCGGCATCTGGTTTGAGGCCGGGCGATGGAGATCCTTTTTGCGGTTGTGATCGTTGCACTGTCCGCCGCTGGACTCGCGGTCGGCCTGATGCTAGGCCGCGGCGCGCCGCGCATGAGCTGCGATGGCCTAGCGTGCATCGGCGGGACACGCTGCCTCGACTGCCCCAGTCGTAACCAGGAAAAGTCGACATGAAGCCGGAGACGATCATCGAGCGCATCATGCGTACGGACTTTGCAAGTCTCGCGCCGGAAACACCGATCCGGGAGGCGGTGGCGATGCTCGCCCGCCGGCGTGCGCCGGCCGCGCTGGTCATCGACGCATCGGGCACGCTCGTCGGTATCTTGACGGAGAAGGATTGCTTCCGGCCGATGCTCAACGCCAGCTACTACCAGCAATGGGATGGCAGCGTCGCTGAGCATATGAGCCGCGAGATACTTACCCTGCCGGTGGATCTCGACTTCGTGTCGGCAGCCGAGGAGTTCCTCGCCCGCTCGCACCGCGTCTATCCGGTAATGCGGGACGGCGAGGTAGCGGGGCTGCTGCATCGCTCCGACCTGCTCTCCGCAGCCTTCCTGACGGTGGCAGCGCGGCCTTGGCGTCAGCCGCTTCCCAGCATTGTCAGGGCATTCTCGATGGCTGCCCCGGAGGCGGTGTTGTCGAAGACGCACCAGCTGTGCGGGCCGACGAGCACTGGGTCTGCGAACACCCGGTCGATCGAATACCGCTCCAGCAAGTCCAGTGCGTGGTCAGATGCCCAGCTCTCATGCCGCACGCCGATCATGATTGGCCTTCATCCACGGCCTGTCTGTCAGGAAAAGGGGACCCAGCGGGATCACTGAACGAACGAGTAGGCGACCGTTAGCACCGTAAGAGCCAACACTATCATACTTGGCACTATCACCGCCGCGCCCGAAGCGAGGGCCAGGGCCGCGACCCAGTCGAAAGGCCGGTCGACGAAACGTGTCATGGCTGGTGTCCTTTAACAGTCGAGAACTCAGGGGCATCATTGTCGATATGCGATGGCAGGGGTCGATCGGCCTTTTCTCCGATCAGCACCCGCTCGGCCGCTCCATCGAGGTCTTCGAGTTGGCCGCTTTTCATCGACCAGAGAAAGGCGATAAGACCTACGAGCCCCATGACGAGACCGACAGGAACGAGCCAGATAGCGTAACTCATGTCGACTCCGCGAACGGCCATGCAGCCATCTGTTTTTGCAGTGCCGGCTTTGCGATGTCTTCGCGCGACAGGCGCAGCGCATTGGCGACCACCAGTATCGACGATGCCGACATAGCGATGGCCGCTATCAGCGGGGTCACGTAGCCTGCCATCGCGATGGGAACAACCAACACATTATAGGCGACCGAGAGGGCGAGATTCTGGCGAACCAGACGGTCCGCAGCTCGCGCGACCTTGATCGTTCGCGGGACGACTTCGAGACTGTCGCTGAGGAACACCAGGTCGGAAGCGTTGCGACCGACATCGGCCGCGCTCGATGGCGCCATGGAGACATGAGCCGTGGCAAGCGCAGGTGCGTCGTTCAGGCCATCGCCTATCATCAGCACCCTGCGTCCCTGAGCTGCGAGACTTTCAAGCCGGCCGACTTTCTCATCCGGCATCGCGCCGGAGATTGCTTCATCGATACCCAACTGAGCGGCGATGCGCTGCACCTCAGCTTCCCGGTCCCCAGACAGGATCTCCGCGCTAATGCCCAGGGTCGACAAGTGGCGGACAGCATCCTCAGCACGGGGCCGCAGGCGATCGACCATCGAAAACGAGCCAACGGGATTGCCATCCTTCGAAAGCCACGCGGCAGCTTCGTCATCCGGCGCCGACGCCCCTCCGAAAATCCAGTCCCCGCTGCCCAGCCGGTAGACATGGCCGCCAAGAGTCCCCTCTACGCCTTTTCCCGGCACTTCGCGTATCTCGGAGACCGTGCTGTCGCCGATTGGAAGGAGGGCTGCCACCGCGCGTGAAACGGGGTGTCGCGAGGCTTGCGCCAGTGTTGCCGCCGCGGCGAGATCGGCGGCGGGCACGTTGTGTTTCGTCACCGTGGGAGTGCCCAGCGTGAGTGTGCCTGTCTTGTCGAAGACGACGCGGTCGACCTCGCAGAGGCGCTCCAGCGCGCTTCCGTCCTTGATCGCGACGCCGAGGCCGAACAGGCGTCGCGCCGCCACGACCTGCACCATCGGCACGGCAAGCCCGAGCGCGCAGGGGCAGGTAATGATCAGCACCGCGATGGCGATGGTGAGCGAGCGATGGACGTCACCCGTTGCCGCCAGCCATCCAAGTCCAGTCGCCAGCGCCAGCGTGTGGATGACGGGCGAGTAGAGGGCAGCAGCCCGGTCGGCAAGCCGACGGTAGCGCGCGCGTCCGTCTTCCGCAGCCTCCATCATCCGGACCATGTCGGCCAGAAACGAATCCTGAGGCCGTTTGTCGACGCGGATCGTCAATGCGCCATCGAGGCTCAGCGCGCCAGACAGTACCGCATCTCCGGGACTGCAACGTTCCGGACGCGCCTCTCCATTGACGACCGACATATCGAGCGCACCTGTTCCCGACATGACTGTGCCGTTGGTCGGTATCCGTTCGCCCGGCGCGACATGCAGGAGATCGCCGGGAGAGATCGTGGCGAGATCGCGGTAGTCGCGGCTTCCGTCTGCTGCGATCACCGTGGCGCCGCGCGGCATCATCCGGGCAAGACCGGTGACAGCCGTCCGCGCACGGGCGCGCATCGCATGATCGAGCGTGCGTCCGGCGAGCAGGAAGAATATGAGCGACGTCACCGCATCGAAGTAAGCGTGCGGTGCGCCGGTCGCCGTATCATAAAGGCTCAGGGCGAGCGTGAGCAGGATGCCGACAGAGATCGGCACGTCCATGTTCGATCTGCCGGCCCTGAGGGCGGACCACGCCGATCTAAAGAAGACCTGCCCGGAATAGGCAATGGCAGGCACGGCGAGGATCGCAGAGATGACGTGGAACGCGTTGCGGGTTTCGGCATCTGAGCCTGACCAGATCGAAATGGACAGCATCATGATGTTCATGGCCGAAAAGCCGGCGACGGCTGTCGCTCGCAAAAGCCACGCCATTTCCGGATCGCGCTCCTGCTGCTGGATACCGCTCAACATGGCCTGATAGCCAGCGGAACGCAGCGCCCCGATCATATCCGGCACGGGCTGATCGGCTCGCCATTTCACGGAGACCCGCTTTGCAGAGAGGTTCAACCGGGCAGCGACCACCCCCGGCAGCCGCGCGAGCGCATCCTCGACACCAGCAATGCATGCGCCGCAATGTGCCTGGGGCACGGTCAGGTCAGTCTGCATAAGCCCGTCGCCCAGCTCCCTGCTCGACAGACGGATTTCCTCCGGTGGGATAGCGCGGCCGGGACCGATTGCTAGAGCAGCTTCGCTACCCGGCGCGCAGCAACTCATACCCGGGTCTCCGGGATTTGCATGGCGCGATAAGCGTACCACGTCGCATGACCGAGAAGCGGGAAGACGATGATCAGACCGACAAGCCCGGTGACAACCGAAAGCCCGAACAGGGCGAGCACGATTGCGCCCCACACGATCATCGGACCGAGATTGTTCCAGACCATCTGCATGCTCGTGGCCATTGCCGTCATCGCATCGACCCGGCGATCAAGCTGCATCGGCACGGCGAATACGCTGACGGCGAAGGAGAAGGCCGCAAACAGTCCCCCGATAGCGCTCCCGACTGCCACCATCAGCAGCCCATAGGCCGTGCCGAACAGCATGTTTGCGATATGCTCAATGCCTGGGAAGGGCGTAACGCCGAAGAAGATCGCGTAAACGAAGACGGCGGCACGCATCCACAGAAGCATCAGCGCACAGAGCATCAATCCGGTGAAGAAGACCTGCCGTCCCGCGCGTGGGTGGATCGCAAGCATCTGGGCAAGGCCCACCTCGGGGTTCTCCTCGATGGCACGGCTTTTCTCGTAAAGCCCGATTGCGAAGAAAGGACCGACGATCATGAACCCGGCAAGGGCGGGGAAGAGAATGTAGTCGCTGCCGAAGGCGGCCAGCACCCACACGAGAACCCACGACAGCACGAAGATGCCGAAGCCATAGGCCAGGCTGGCACTTGGGCGATGCCACAGGTCGCGCCAGCCAGCTCCAAGCCAATTGAGGCCGACGAAAAGCGGCAGGTTCCGTTGCAGCCTCGGATCGCGCGTCTCGCCGATGCCGGAGGTCTCGCTGAACAATCCGTACGACTTTGCAGTCTCGGTCATCTCGTGCTCCTCCTAGCAGGCAGACTTTGCGGCGCGATAATCATGGGCCTCTCCCGAGCCCTTCGAGTGGGAGACGCAGTCGGGCTGGGAGGCGAATGCGACATAGGCCAAATGCGCATTTGCGCCGAGGAAAAGCGCCAGCCCCATCGCCACCAGCGACCAGATGATGCGGGACTTCCGCGGGCGATGGGGCGCCTGAGCGTTCATCGTCCGACGATCCCGAGATCATAGACGTAGAGCGACAGCGTCCGGATATCGAGATTGCTGAGCCGCTCGTCCCAAGTCGGCATATGGCCTTCGCGGCCGCCGTGAACCGAGTTGATGATGGTCTGCAGATCTCCGCCGTAGACCCAACTATCATCGGCCAGATTGGGAGCGCCTACCTCGCGGTTGCCAGTGGCGTCGTCGCCATGACAGGCTGCGCAATTGTCAGCGAAGACGGTTCTGCCGGCCTCAATACGCTCTCGGTTTTCCGGCGTCGAGTATTCGGGATTGCTCAGCGAATAGACATAGGATGCGACATTGCTGACATGCTCGCGTTCCAGTATGCCGTCGCGTCCGAAGGCGGGCATCTGTCCGATACGGCTGTCGGGATGGCGCGTGTTGATACCGACACGCATGGTCTGCTCGATCGCTTCCGGTTCTCCGCCCCAGATCCAGTCGTCGTCGGTCAGATCGGGGTACCCGGCGCGTCCGCTCCCGTCCACGCCGTGGCATGCGGCGCAGTTGTCCCCAAACAGCTGGTGGCCGGTACTCCGCACGATCCCCATCAGTTGCTGGTCGGCGAGGATGGTCTCGTAAGGCTCCGTCTCCAGACGGGTCGTCCAGACGGACCGCGCCTGCTGCGCCCTGACAAGGTTTTCTTCCACCGTGGTGCGCTGATCGATGCCGAGCAACCCCTTCGTGTAGGTGCTTCCCAGCGGCCATGTGGGCGCGAAGAACCACCAGCCCACCGCCCAGATATGGGTGACGACGAGGAATATCAGCACGCCGCGTGGAACCGGTGTGTCGAGTTCCTTGATGCCGTTCCATTCGTGACCGGTCGTCTCGCGACCGGTCACCGGATCGCGTTCTTCTACCGCCACGGCTTATCCTCCCCCGACAATATGCTGGTTTTCGCACGTGTGAAGCGCTTCCGGTTTGAGGGCCAGAAGGCATAAATGATCACGCAGATGAAGAACCCCATGAGGTAGAAAAGGCCCCAGCTCTTGGAAAAGGCCACCAGCGTATCGTGATCGAAATCCATCGGCGCGTCTCCTCAGTTATCCGGGTTCGGCGCTTCCTGCGGCGCGGCGGTGTTCTCGTAAGCCGCACTCGTCAGTCGGCCAAGCACCTGCAGGTAAGCGACCAGCGCGTCCATTTCCGTCAGGCGGGATGCAACGCCATCGAATGCACTGACTTCCGTAGCCTCACCGTACCTCTCGCTGACGCCTGCTGCAAAGTCGCTGTCGGGCGCTGCCTGTCCGTAGGCATCGGCCGCCGCGTTCCCAATCATCTCGTCCGTATAAGGTACGCCCAGCCTTCGCTGGGCACGCAGATGATCGGACAAATCGTCGGTGCGCAGGGCTGTGCGCGCGAGGAATGCGTAGGCCGGCATATTCGATTCTGGCACAACGTCACGCGGGTTGATCAGATGCGCAACATGCCACGCATCCGAGTATTTGCCGCCGACACGGGCAAGGTCGGGGCCGGTGCGCTTGGATCCCCATAACATGGGCCGGTCGTATTTGGATTCAACCGCGAGCGAGTATGGCCCATAACGCTCGACTTCGTCGCGAAGCGTGCGGATCATCTGGCTGTGGCAGGCATAGCAGCCTTCACGGACGTAGATATTGCGCCCGGCCAGTTCCAGTGGGGTGTAGACGCGCATGTCGGGCGCCTCTTCCACCGTCTCGTCGATGGTAAAGAGCGGCGCGATTTCGACGATGCCGCCGACACTGGCGGCTGCGATGATGGCAAGCACGAAGCCGATGGCGGACCGCTCGATTTTGCGATGAAAGAACTCCGGCATCCGCTTACTCCCCCGCCACGACTGCGTCTTTGACCGGCAAGTCGGCTTCCTCTGGAACGGTCGCGGGAACCAGCCGGATGGTCATCCAGATGTTGTAGCAACCGATCGCGGTGCCCAGCAGAAACATCGCCCCGCCGATGGTCCGGGCAATGTAATAGGGATACATCGCAACAAGACTATCGAGGAAGGAGTAGGCGAGCGTGCCTTCTTCCGTGTACGTGCGCCACATCAGGCCCTGCAGGATGCCCGAATTCCACATGGCAAAGATGTAGATGAGCGTTCCGGCTATCGCGAGCCAGAAATGCCACTCGATCAGCGCAGGAGAGTACATTCGCTCGCGCTTCCACAACGCCGGCACCAGTGTGTATATCGAGCCAAAACTGATGAGAGCCACCCAGCCGAGGGCGCCTGCATGGACGTGTCCTACGGTCCAGTCGGTATAATGCGACAAGGCGTTGACCGGCCGGATAGCGAGGAACGAACCCTCAAAGGTGGAAATGCCGTAGAACACGGCTGCAGCCATCATGAACCGCAGCGTCGCATCGTCGCGAACCTTGTGCCAGGCACCATTGAGGGTCAGCAGTGCATTGCCAGCGGATGCCCAGGACGGCACCAGCAGCATGACAGAAAACGTCATTCCGAGCGTCTGCACCCAGTGCGGCAGCGCCGTATAGTGCAGATGGTGCGAGCCCGCCCACATGTAGAAGAAGGTGATGCCCCAGAAGCTGAGGATCGACAGACGGTACGAGAAGATCGGGCGCCCTGCGCGGATGGGGAGATAGTAATACAGCATGCCGAGGAAGCCGGCGGTCAGGAAGAATGCCACGGCATTGTGGCCATACCACCACTGGACCATCGCATCCTGCACGCCGGGCCAGATCGTGTAGCTCTTGGCGCTACCCCACGAGATCGGCAAAGCGAGATTGTTCACGATATGCAGGATCGCCACGACCAGAATGAAGGCCATGAAGTACCAGTTGGCGACGTAGATATGCGGTTCCTTCCGTCGCGCGATGGTTGCGATATAGAGGAGGAAGTATGTCACCCACACCACGACCAGCCACAGGTCGGCATACCACTCTGGCTCGGCATATTCCTTCGACTGCGTGACGCCGAGGATGTAGCCTGTAACCGCAAGCACACAGAAGAGATTATAGCCGAAGAGCACGAACCACGGACTGACCTGGCCGGCCAACCGCGCGCGCGACGTGCGCTGGACAACGTGGAAAGAGGTGGCGATCAGGGCGTTGCCGCCGAAGCCGAAGATCACGCCGGTGGTATGTGTCGGGCGCAGGCGCCCAAAGGTCGACCATGCGCCATCGAAATGGAGATTCGGCCAGGCGAGCTGTGCGGCGACCCAAACGCCCATAAACATGCCGAAGATCGCCCAGCCCATTGCCAGAGCGATACCCACCTTGATCGGGTCATCGTAGTAAGATGCCTGACGGTCTTCCGTGGGCTCCGGCGCATAGAAGGCGGACAGCACGGGATATAGCAGCGCGCCCGCAAACAGAATGACGATAAGACCATGCACGCCCATCGCCTCGTTGCGACCGGCGGCGGCCATCGCGATGCCGGCCAGGGCCACAAGCAGCAGAATGACGGCCGCAGATTGCCTTTCCGACGTGGTGAGTTTGGCGACCATGCTATCTCCTCCAACTGCAGCTTGCGGGCACTAAACTCTCCCGGAATACGCTCATGTTCAACCCGTCAAATTTCAAACGCTAACAATACGTTTGCCGTCCACAGCTCGGTATCGATCAGCGACGTCCGGCGCGCGCTTTCAAGGGCCCGCGCCGGATCACACTCGCACTTCAGCTAAGTGTTAGTGTTCGTGGGCGTTGAATATCTCAGGATTCTCATCGCCTTCGACGATAAGGAAACCTGCAAGGCCGCGCTCCACGCGCGACAGCGCGTGATCGACAAGAACGTAGCGGCCGGGAACCTCGACCTTGAACTCGACGATTGTTGCGCCGCCTGCGGGGACACTCACCGTCTGGACATCGGTCAACGGCGGAGAGGTCACCGAACCAAGTTGGTAGACCTTATCGAAAATCTCGCCGATGACGTGGAACGACGACGTGAAGTTGGGACCGCCCACGCCGAAATAGATGCGGACAGTTTCGCCGACATTCGCTTTCAACGGGTAATGGTCGGTCAGCGCGCCAACATGGCCGTTGAGAACGAAATATTCCGGGCGTTCGTTGAGAAGCTTTTCATAGCTCTCGGTGAGCAGGCCGGACGAGCCGAACTCCTCTTCCGTATAGATTTCGCCCTGCATCACGTAAAACTCGCGATCGACCGGCGGCAGTCCCTCCTCGGGCTCGACCAGTATCAGGCCATACATGCCGTTCGCGATGTGCATCGCCACGGGAGGTACGGCACAGTGGTAGACGTAGAGGCCAGGATTCAGGGCCTTGAAGGTGAAACCTTTCGTCTCTCCCGGTGCAGCAGACGTTGCCTCCGCGCCACCACCCGGTCCCGTCACCGCATGGAAGTCGACATTGTGCATCATGCTGCTGTCTTCAGCATTCTTCAGCGACACCTCGACCGTATCGCCAACGCGGACGCGGACGAATGGTCCCGGTACAGTGCCGTTGAAGGTCCAGTACCGGAAGGTCGTGCGACCATCGAGCCGTGCTTCGAGTTCGATGGTCTCGAGTTCCACAGACACCGTTTCCGGCTCCCGTCGCGTAATCGGCGGGGGGATATCAGTCGGCATGCGCGCGATGTCCGCCATCCCGTCTACCACCGCATAAATGCGGTTGCTCAGGCTTCCAGACGGAGAAACGCCGCCAGAATGCGCTACAGGGTGATCGTGATTGGCGATCGCCGGGGTCGCGGAAAGCGCTGCCGACGCAATGGCGACACCCGCGGACCCCATCAGAAGACTGCGTCGGGAGACCTTCCCGGCTTCATCGGCGGTCGGAGAAACGGCATCCATCTTCTTTGTCATGTTCGTCCTTCCTTATGTCACTCGGCTTCAGCCTGCGCGAAGAGTTCGTCGAACACCTTCTTCGCCTTGCCCGGATGCTTCACGGCTTTCGCTTCCTCGACGTTGACCGGCTCGCCGGCCACGATCAGCGCGACCATGCCCATGCCGTAGTGCGGCGTGCACTTGACGCCATAGACGCCTTCCTTCTCGATCGTGACTGTGATCTCCTGATTGATCTTGCCTTTGAAAGGCTCAGCCCCATCTGGGATCATACCTTTGATGCTCTCAGCGTCATGGCTCTTGTCAGTCGGGATGAAGGTCACCGTGTCTCCAACTTCGACCTGAATAAAATCAGGCTCGAACACCATGGCGCCTTTCGCTCCCTTGTTGAGCATCTGCACCTGATGATCTGCGGCGAACGTAATTGACGTCGACACGAGGAAAAGAGCCACGGTCGCACTCAACAGACTTCTCATCACAATTCCTTCCACTTTGAACGCTTCGTACATCTATCGCCCGTTCGGCGTGTTTCCACCCCAAGCATAGCATCAGGCCTATTTTTGGTATCGATAATGCCACTTTCTCAGCGAAACGGAGGATATCTCCCTGCGACGTTTTCGCGCTTTTCCGCGATCGGGGAAGGTATTAATGGTATTTTAGATGCCACTTTACGAAGGCGCGTCGCGTCGTAAGCGTGCACCCGGCCGGAGAAACAATCATGCGGATGACACTCCACACCGACTACGCTTTACGCATGCTGATTTACGTCGCCATGCGTCCTGACGGTTGTTGCACTGTACATCATGTTGCCGAGACTTACGGATTGTCGCGCAACCATCTGCTCAAGGTGGCGCAAACGTTGAACAGGCACGGCTATATCATGACGGTCCGCGGTCGTGCGGGCGGAATACGTCTTGCAAGACCGCCTGCACAGATCAACGTCGGCGCTCTTGTCCGCGCCATCGAGGAAGATTTCTCGCTGGTCGAATGTCTGCAACAGTCGGGCGGAGCATGCGTGATTTCACCGGCCTGCATGCTGAAAAGCATGTTTTCCGAGGCTCTGACGGCATATCTGTCTGTGCTGGACAAATACACGCTGGCGGACGCCGTGCGAAACCGGACGGCGTTAGCGACCCTTCTGGGCGTCACGCCGATGGCTGCGTGACGCATGCAATCCAACCTTTGAACGATGGAACCAGTCATATGAAGGGTCGCCCCGCCCCAGTTCGAACGCCCGTCATCGACGGAAAGCTCCTGCCGGAAGTGCTCGACGAAACGATGATCCACGCGGTGGTCCATGGTTTCTACGACCAGATCCGCAGCGACGATCTGCTCGGCCCGATCTTCAACAACGCCATCGCGGACGCGGACTGGCCGCATCACCTCGCCAAGATGTGCGATTTCTGGTCGTCGACCCTGCTGCGCACCGGCCGCTACGATGGCCGTCCCCTTCCGCCGCATCTCGCCATCCCCGAACTGGGCGAGCAGCATTTCAGGCGCTGGCTCAAGCTGTTTCGCTCGACGGTCCAGCGCGTCTGTCCGCCGGAGGTGGCAACGCTGTTCATGGATCGCGCCTTGCGGGTGTCGCACTCCTTCCGGCTGGCGATCGCCTTCAACCGCAAGGAAGACACGATGCGGATAGAGCCGATCCTGGAGGAAAGCCTGTGACGGGGGGCGAACTCGTTCTGTCGGACGCTTCAGGCGACTTCACGCTCGTTGCCGCCCTTGTCGCGCAGGGTTTCGGCTGGTCGCAAGACGAATTGCAGAACCATATGCGGCGCGGTCACGTCATCAGTCGTGTCGAACGCGGTGAGGGGGAAGACGAAGGCCGCTGGCGGCTGTCACTGAGGTGCGGCAACAGGCTCTGGCGCGCAGTGGTCACGCAGGACTGTGTCATGATCGAGCATGAGGTTGCCTTCACTCACCACCCCGCCTGACTGAAAACTGATCGTTGGTTGCCCCGGCGCAAAGAAGCGGGCCATCGCCGTCGTGCATTCTCCCGTTCCGACGATGGAGGAGCCGTGGCATGACCGGACGATATCACGACGACATGAGCATGGACGAGATCATGCGGCGCTGGCCGGAAACCATCCGCACGATCCTCGACCATGGGCTGCTGTG
>Ga0180223_1002162_pt1 | contig 12429 bp, 11 predicted proteins | sample eDN5th30CKraftOP_FD_151337 | JGI IMG/M metagenome (GOLD analysis project Ga0180223, IMG submission 151337) | Enriched Organic Plus compost microbial communities from Emeryville, California, USA - eDNA 5th pass 30_C Kraft OP (version 2) (version 2) ...
CGAGACCTGGAACAGCGGTCCCAGCAGTTTCTCGATATGCGTCTTGATCCAGAGATCGAGGCGCGCCTGCACCGCCTCGCGCGACGCGCCGGTCAGGTGCTCATCGGCGAGGATGCGGACGCGCGGCCGCAGCGTATCGTCGCTCGCGGTGAGTTTGCCGACCGGCTGACCAAGCCAGCGAATGACGCTGTCGCTCGCCAGCACGAATTGCTCGTCGCCAGCCTGCGACAGCTTTCCGGCGCGGGCATCGATCTCGCTGGACAGCACCTTCTGCGCAGCGGCCTGCACCGCGCGCGCATCCGACCCCGCGGCGGAGGAATCCGGGGCGAACAAAAAGCCGTCGATCCGGCCAATCGTATGACCTTCGACAACGATATCGCCGGTCTTGGTGATTTCAGGTTCAAGCATCGCGTTCTCTCGTAACCGTCGCATCAATACGCTGGTGCGGCGATCCACGAAGCGCTCGGTAAGGCGTTCATGCAAAGCGTCCGACAGCTTGTCTTCAACCGCGCGCGCGACACCCTGCCAGTGCTCCGGATCGTCCAGCCAGTCCGGACGGTTGGCAACAAAAGTCCAGGTCCTGACATGGGCAATCCGGTTGGAGAGAGTGTCGATATCGCCGTCGGTACGGTTCGCCTGCTCCACCTGGCGGGCAAACCAGTCGGCGGCGATCCTACCCTCTCGCACCAGAAATCCATAGAGGGTGGTGATCATTTCCGCATGGGTCGCGGGCGCAATTTTCCGGTAATCCGGAACCTGGCAGACGTCCCACAACCGGCTGACCCGCTCGCGGTTTGTCGCCAGCGCACGGACATCCTCGTCCCGTGCCGCGTGCTCAAGCACGAGAATGTCTTCGCCGACCGGCGCGCGCGTCAGCCCGTGCTCTTTCGGTATCTCGGACAGCGACGCCTGCAACGCACCGATCGATGCGAAGTCGAGATCGGCATTGCGCCATTGCAGCAATTTGACCGGCTCGAAGGTGTGAGATTCGAGCTGCTGCACGAGTTCGCTTTCAAACGGCGGACAGCGGCCCGTCGTCCCGAATGTTCCATCGCGCGTGGCGCGGCCGGCGCGGCCGGCGATCTGCGCCAGTTCTGAAGGGTTGAGCTTGCGATACTGGTAACCGTCGAACTTGCGATCCGACGCGAAGGCGACGTGATCGACATCGAGATTCAGGCCCATGCCGATCGCGTCGGTCGCGACCAGATAGTCGACATCGCCGGACTGATAGAGCGCCACCTGCGCATTGCGCGTGCGCGGCGACAGTGCGCCGAGCACCACTGCCGCTCCGCCGCGCTGGCGCCGGATCAGTTCCGCGATCGCGTAGACCTCGTCGGCGGAAAAGGCGACGATCGCGGAGCGGCGCGGCAGCCGCGTGATCTTCTTCTCGCCGGCGAATGTGAGGCTCGAGAGCCGCGGCCGGCTGACGATATGGGCGCCGGGCAGCAGCCGCTGCACCATCGGCTTCATCGTCTCGGCGCCGAGCACCAGCGTTTCTTCACGCGCCCGCCGGTTGAGAATGCGATCGGTGAAGACGTGGCCACGCTCAAAATCCGCACCAAGCTGGATCTCGTCGATCGCGACGAAGGCGACATCGAGATCACGCGGCATCGCCTCCACGGTGGAGACCCAGTAACGCGGATTGGGCGGCTTGATCTTCTCTTCGCCGGTGATGAGGGCGACCTCGCTCTCGCCGGTCCGCTGGACGATCTTGTTGTAGACCTCACGCGCCAGCAGCCGCAGCGGCAGCCCGATGATGCCGGAGGAATGCGCCAGCATCCGCTCGATCGCGAGATGGGTCTTGCCGGTGTTGGTCGGCCCCAGCACCGCGGTCACGCCGGCGCCCCGCGCATGCGCATCGCGCGAAGGCGATGGAGAGAATGAGATAGGCATCAACCTGGAAGCTTTCCGATCCTGTCGCGGTGCGACCTGTATTCGTTGCAGCGGGGCGGCCGGGGACACTCCGAAGACCGGGCCATTAATCCTGTCTCGGCGTCCGCCTCAAGCGGCTTTTCCAATGCCTGTCTCACAATGTGACGCCGCGCGAGCCACAGATTAACGTGTGGAACGAGTCTGGAACAAATCGCGGCCGAATCGCTGACTCGTCGTGCATCTGATTTCGTTCCCCCCGACATCTGGTGATCACGACGGCCATAGCCCCAACATCAGGTGAATCCTGCCTGATATATGTGTCGCTCACACGTCGCAGACGTTAACAGTGCAACGGACTCCGAATCGCTGCTGAGTCAAGCGCCAAGAAAATGCTGAGGAATCAAGTGGCTATTGCGTCTTCGCGCTGGCGGTGGCGGAGGCAGGCCCGGTGACGAACTGGGTCGCCTGCAGCAGGCCCATGCCGATCGGCGTGGGAATCTGCATCTTGAACGGGACCAGCACGCGGGTGCCGGCGATCGGCACCAGCCAGACTTCAATGTCCGTCTGCTCGCGCAGCCACTTGATCGCAGAGCGATCCGGAACGTGGCCGGCGATCGGCTGGAAGCTGACGCCGCAGACCGCTGCCTGGCCCTCATAACCTTTCTCGGCCTTGACCTTCTCGGTCCGCTTGAAGCGGAACGTCAGGTCATAGCGGACGCGGCCATCGAAAATCTTCAGGGTCCGCTGGCAGGCCTCCGCGCCGGCCATATCGCCATTGCCCGGCACCCGCATCACCGCCGCCGTCATGGGATCGATCACGCCACGTCGGTGCGCATCGGTGAGCGGAACCCGGTCGGGATCCTTCGGCACCGGCGGAATGACGGTGGTTTCCTTCAGCGTCCCGCCGGCCACCGACATCTTCACCTCGTCGGTGCGCTTGTCCGTGATGATCGCGGTGGCGTAGTCCGACGACACGAAATGCCCGCCGGACAGCCAGCCGCGGGCCACGGTGGTGCCGCGGCCGGAGGAAAACATCCGCATCAGGCCGGCCGTCGCCCCGCTGGCGGAAGCCGTGAACTGGTCGTCGGTCACGGTGACCACCCAGGAGCCGCGGCCGATCGGCAGCCCGGCCAAGGATGCCGAATACCGGGCGTCAAGCTTCGTCTGGGCTGCGGCCTCTTCCCCGCCCATGGTGGAGAAAAGGCCGCCCAGCAGGCCGGACACCAGCAGAACGTGCGCGCAGGACCGCCTCACACAGCCATTCCTTCCGGTTGCCAGGCACAGCTCGAATCGATTCTCAATGAGCGGCACTCTAGCCTGTTGTCAGTCGCCTGTTATCAGTCAGATTGTACGCAAGCACAGCGCAACACCGCACGCTAGCAATGCTGCCGCATCTTGGCCCGATGATGGCAGCCGCCCCGGCCGCGAAGCCCGATTTCGCGGGATCGCTTGACGCTGCGGCCTTTCCCACTCTATATGACCGCCAAATCCCATGATCGGGTTCTAAGGTATTCTGTCCGGCGCTACGATGTGCTGGGCCAACGCGAAAGGTTTCGCCATGGCACGGCGATGCGAACTCACCGGGACCGGCGCCCAGGTGGGCAACAAGGTGAGCCACTCGAACCGCAAGTCCAAGCGGCGGTTCATGGTGAACCTCGTCAACGTCACGCTGATCTCGGATTCACTCGAACGCTCCGTGCGGCTGCGGATTTCCGCGCACGCGCTGAAGAGCGTGGATCACCGTGGCGGCCTCGACGCCTTCCTGGCCAAGGCGAACGACGACGAGTTGTCGCCGCGGGCGCTCGAGATCAAGCGTCAGGTCGCCAAGAAGCGCAGCGAAGCCGTCGCCGGCTAAGTCCCGCGTTTCATTCTCCGATCCGCATGGTGGCCGGACCCGTTCCGGCCATTTTGCGTTGCGCGTCGCAGCACACAGGCCGCTACTCGTCCAGCAAGGTGAACTGCAGCAGCAGGGTCCGCTGGAAAAAGTAGAAATTGTCATCCGACAGCATGGTCAGCACGACCGCTCCATCGCTCGCCGTGTGCACGCCGAGCGCCTCCATATTGTCGACCTCGTAGCCGAAATCGACATCGAACAGCACCGGCCCGTCGACCAGGGCATTCGGCTTGATGGCGGTGATCGGCAGCCGTCGCAGGCGGATGCCGAGACCTTCCAGCAGGGAAAACTTGCGCTCCAGGATCAGCACGTCGCCGGACGGCAGCATCGCCGCATCGCTGATGTCGAAATTGTCGGTCCGCCGGACGGTGAAGTTGCCGGGCATCGGACCGCCGATCAGAAAGGCCCGGAGGTTGCCGCTGTCATCAAGGGTGCGTTCCGTGAAGGCGAGCAGCGTGCCGCCCAGCGGCGCCTGGCCCTTGGGCACCAGCGCCAGTCCTTCAAGACCCTGATTGCGCCGCAGCCCCTTGATATTGGGAAGATCCAGCGGCTTGCCGCGCGCCAGGACGCCGTTCTTGCCGTAGTCGAAGCGGACGATCCGGTCGACATGCTCGAGCCCGACATAGAGCGTCGTGCCGTCGCCGGTGAGGGACTCGGTGTCCCACCAGCGCCGTGCTGCGAGGGGCAGACCATCCGGGCCCAGGATGGGCGACACGCGACTGCCGGTGATGGCAACAGGACGCGTTCCGTCATAAACGATCTTGCCGGAAAACCAGTTGGCCCGGTCGCTCAGGGCAAGAAAACTCGCCCCGTCGGGCGCCATAACCATCCCCGACAGGCCGCCGAACTCCCTTGCCCTGGAGGAGAGAACGAGGCCGCCGCGAAACTCAAGCGCGCCGAACCGGCGCTGGTCCGGCTGGCTCGGATGGAAGGATGCGATGGGCGTCGCATCGATCACAATAGAGCGGCTGAGACTGGCGGGACGGGAAACCGTCTGCACCTGAGCCGGTGCAGTGACCGCGATCGCCAGAACCGCGGCCACCAGTACGATCGCGACCGCGCGCACGCTCACGAATGATATCGGCGCCGGCTGCCGCCTCGCTGCGGCTCGGCAAACGCATGCTCGTCGAACAGTTCCGCGAGCTTTTCGGTCATCGCACCACCAAGTTCCTCGGCATCGACAATCGTAACAGCACGCCGGTAATAGCGTGTGACATCATGGCCGATGCCGATGGCGATCAGTTCGACCGGCGAGCGGGTCTCGATATCTTCGATGATCCAGCGCAGATGCCGCTCGAGATAGTTTCCCGCATTGACCGAGAGCGTGGAGTCATCGACCGGCGCGCCGTCCGAGATCATCATCAGGATCTTGCGCTGCTCGGGCCGCACCAGCAGGCGCTTGTGCGCCCAGTCCAGCGCCTCGCCGTCGATATTCTCCTTGAGCAATCCCTCGCGCATCATCAGGCCGAGATTCTTGCGCGCGCGCCGCCACGGCGCATCCGCCGACTTGTAGATGATGTGGCGCAGATCATTCAGCCGCCCGGGATTGGCAGGCTTGCCGGCCGCGAGCCACGCCTCGCGCGACTGGCCGCCCTTCCAGGCCCGGGTGGTGAAGCCGAGGATCTCGACCTTCACGCCGCAACGCTCCAGCGTCCGCGCCAGGATGTCCGCGCAGGTCGCGGCAACCGTGATCGGACGGCCGCGCATCGAACCCGAATTGTCCAGCAGCAGCGTCACCACCGTGTCGCGGAAGGTCGTGTCCTTCTCATGCTTGAACGACAGCGGATGCATCGGGTCGATGATGATGCGCGAGAGCCGCGCCGGATCGAGCTGGCCTTCTTCGAGATCGAAATCCCACGCCCGGTTCTGCTGCGCCATCAGCCGGCGCTGCAGGCGATTGGCCAGCCGCGCCACCACGCCCTGCAGGCTGGAAAGCTGCTTGTCGAGATAGCCGCGCAACCGCTCGAGTTCTTCCGGCTCGCAGAGATCCTCCGCCTCGACGATCTCGTCAAAACGTCCGGTATAGGGCTTGTAATCCGGCCCGCGCGGCTCGTTGACGCCCTGGCGGCCCGGCCGGCGCTGCTCGCCCGGCACCTCCGCCTCGCCCATGTCGATGTCTTCCATCATGTCGGCCGACATGGATTCCATCGACTCGGCCGCCGCCTCCGCCGCATCCTGCTCGGACGCCTCGGTCTCTTCGCTGCGACTCTGGGCATCCTCGGACTGGGCGTTTTCCGACTGGTCGCCGGAATCCGGATCGCTGGAATCCTGATCGCCCTCGGCGTCCTCCGTATCCTCGGATTCGCTGCTGCGCTCGTCTCCCATGTCCAGGGAGTCCAGCAGGTCGCGCACCGCATCCGCGAACCGGGCCTGATTTTCGATCACCCGCTCCAGGCGGTCGAGATTGCGCCCCGCGCGGTCCTCGATCATCGGCCGCCAGAGGTCCACCAGCTTTTTCGCCGCCGGCGGCGGCGCAAGGCCGGTGAGGCGCTCGCGCACCATCATGGCGATGGCATCCTCGATCGGCGCATCGGCGCGGTCGGTGATGTCGTCGTATTTGCCGCGGTGGAACTTGTCGTCGAGCATCGCGGACAGGTTCTTCGCCACGCCATCCATGCGGCGCGACCCGATCGCCTCCACCCGCGCCTGCTCGACCGCTTCGAACACCGCGCGTGCCTGCTGGCCGCCCGGCGAGTGCCGGCGATGAACCGCCGGGTCGTGACAGGCCAGCCGCAATGCCATCGAATCCGCATGGCCGCGCACGATCGCCGCATCCTCGGCCGACAACTTGCGCGGCGGTTCGGGCAGGCGCGCCTTGTTGCCGGAGATGCCCGGCCGTTCCGCCGCGTAAGCGACCTCAAGGTCAGGCTTGCGGGCAATGGCGCGCATGCAGCTCGTCACCGCGCGCTTGAACGGCTCGGTCGGGCTTTCCTTGTTCGGCGGCTTGGGCTTGATGTTCGAGGCCATGGGATGCGGTCTTTATTCTACCAAGGGTAGAGCATATCTTGTCGATCTTAAGTCAAGGAACGGGACATGGCCGAACCTGAGAACCACACGATCCGTCTTCTGAAAGAGATCCGGCATCAAGGTGAAGCAACCCAGAAGGAATTGGGAGAGCTTCGAACCGAAACCCGGCGCGGTTTTGAAGACATCGGCGACAGGCTCAAAAACCTTCAGCAGGCGATGATCGGCGAAAGCGTTCTCGGCCGGTACACCGTGGCCGAGGTCGAAGAACGGCTGGACGCGATCGAGAAGCGCCTGGCCGCCCTTGAGAAGCGGCGCTGAACCTCAGCTCAGCGCCACGTTGACCGCGCTTTCCGGAAGCTCCGTCCCGAACGAGCGCTGGTAGAATTCCGCGATGATCGGCCGCTCCAGCTCGTCACACTTGTTGAGGAAGGTGACGCGGAAGGCAAAGCCGATATCCTTGAAGATATCCGCATTCTCCGCCCAGGTGATGACGGTGCGCGGGCTCATCACCGTCGAGATGTCGCCATTCATGAAGGCGTTGCGGGTGAGGTCCGCGACCCGCACCATCTTGTTGACGATGTCGCGGCCAGCATCGGTGCGGTAGTGGCGCGCCTTGGCGAGGATGATCTCCACCTCGCTGTCATGCGGCAGGTAGTTCAGCGTGGTGACGATCGACCAGCGGTCCATCTGGCCCTGGTTGATCTGCTGGGTGCCGTGATAGAGGCCGGAGGTGTCGCCGAGGCCCACCGTGTTCGCCGTCGCGAACAACCGGAAATAGGGATGCGGCTTGATCACCTTGTTCTGATCGAGCAGCGTCAGCTTGCCCGACACTTCGAGCACGCGCTGGATCACGAACATCACGTCCGGCCGGCCGGCGTCATATTCGTCGAAGCACAGCGCGACGTTATGCTGCAGCGCCCAAGGCAGGATGCCGTCCCGGAATTCCGTGACCTGCAGCCCATCCTTGATGACGATGGCGTCCTTGCCGATCAGGTCGATACGGCTGATGTGGCTGTCGAGGTTGACGCGCACGCAAGGCCAGTTCAGCCGTGCCGCGACCTGCTCGATATGGGTCGACTTGCCGGTGCCGTGGTAGCCGGAGACCATGACGCGGCGGTTCTTGGCGAAGCCAGCGAGAATGGCGAGCGTGGTGGCGCGATCGAACAGGTAATCGGGATCGACTTCCGGCACATACTCGTCAGGCTCGGAAAAGCCCGGCACTTCCATGTCGCTGTCGATGCCAAAGACCTGCCTGATCGACACTTTCATGTCCGGCAGGCCCGAGGCGGCTTCAGTTGCGGCAGTCATTGCTCCTCCGTGGGGCACGAAACGCGGACCCCGAGTTCAAACAAGCGGTCGGTTCGGATATCCAGCCAGCCTAGCAGAAAGCCGGCGAACAGCGAAAGCGCCTGCCGCCGTCAGCGAAATCCGAGGGATTTCAGGTAATTATAGGCCTGGATGATCTCGCGGAGGCGGTCTTCGGTCGAGCGATCGCCCCCGTTGGTGTCCGGATGGTGGCGTTTCACCAGCTCCTTGAAGCGGATTTTGATCTCCTGCGCGGTCGCACCCGCTTCAAATCCCATCACCTCGAGCGCCTTGCGCTGGGCATTGCCGATCACCCGCGCTTCCTTTGCAGGGCCGGTATCCCGTTTCGCCTTGGCGGTACCCTCGAACAGGTTGAAGGGATCATTGACGCCAGCGCCGTCCCTGGCGAACCGCGCCGTGCCGGAACGGGACGAACTGGCGGCGGCGCCCTGCCCCATCTTCCAGGTCGGACGATGGCCGGTCAGCGCATCACGCTGATACTTCAGGACTTCCTCGGCGCTCATGCCGGAGAAATAATTGTAGGACTGGTTGTAGTCGCGCGCATGCGCGAAGCAGTAGCGCCAGTATTGCCGGTCGTTGTCGCGGCCCTTGGGGGCGCGATGGGTCGCGGCTTCCTGGCAGCCCGGCCATTCGCAGGTCGGCGCGGACGCGCGCACCTGACGATCCTGGTCAGGCTTGACGCGAATACGATCAAACAGAGGCGAGTCGAATTTCATGATCCTACATTATGCGTGCGCTGCGACATCGGCTTCAAGACTTGACAGAATAACAAATGATCCCCGCGCTGCGGCAACCGGGTTGCAAGCGCATTGACCTCCACCCGTGGCAATGAGTATGCCGGCGCATGGCTGTTCACGACATCATCAGCAATAAGTTGACGGCGGCTTTCAGGCCGGAAAGCCTGAACATCGTCGATGAATCACATCTGCATGCCGGGCATGCGGGCCATCGGCCCGGAGGGGAAACTCACTTTCGGGTTTATATTGTGTCGGAAGCCTTTCAGGGAAAGACCCGCATCGCCCGCCATCGCATGATCAATGCGACCCTGGCCGACGAACTCGCCGGCGGCGTGCACGCCCTCGCCATCCATGCCGCAGCGCCGGGGGAGAGCATCTGACTGAACTTGAATGATACGGTGAAGCACCGTACATTTGGTATCGGAGAACTCCGATGCCTGCATCGTCCCAGCGCAAGAAACCCGGTCCGGACAACAAGCGTGAGCGGCTTGAGCTGCGGGTTCGCCCTGCGGTGAAGAAGTTCATTCAAGAAGCCATGGCGGTGTCCGGGCTGACGGCCGGTGATCTCGCCTATGAGGGTGCACGGCGGATTCTGGATGAACACGAGCGGATGACGTTGACCGGCGCGGACCGCGACGCCTTTCTGAAGGCTCTCACTCATCCTCCCGCCCCGACACCGCGTCTGGTCTCAGCGCTGAAACGCCATCGCCGGATCAGCGGTTGAACTTGCCATTCTCGGTCAGAGCGTTGAGCGGCAGCGATGACCGCTCGCAATTCCGATGTGGCCAGCCCGATCTTGATGATTGGTTTCACCGGCGCGCTGGTCAGGATGAGCGGCGGAACGTCGCACGCGTGTTCGTTGCGGTGGACCCGGCAATCGGGATCGTTGGCTTCTACACACTGAGTTCCTTCACAATCTCCTTGCCGGACCTGCCGACGGAAATCGGACGCAAGCTGCCGCGCTACGGGTCGATTCCAACTGCATTGATCGGCCGGCTCGCACGCGATGAGCGCGTTCGTGGAACAGGCGTCGGCGAAATTCTGCTGGCGGATGCCGTGAGGCGCGTTCTTCAGGTGGCCGCCACGATTGCCATCTTCGCGATCGTTGTCGAAGCTAAGGACGAGAACGCCGCTGACTTCTACAAATCATTTGGCTTCGTTCCCTTTCCAGATCAGCCAGCGCGATTGTTCATGATGACATCGACGGTGGAGCAAGCGCGCGAAGCCGCGGACAAGGACTAAGACGCCTTCGTCCCCCGCGTCAGCGGCGTGACGCGCAGCCGCGTGATCCGGTTCCGCTCGCGGCCGATGACGCGGAAGCGGAAGCCGTGGAAGGTGAAGCTCTGTCCGGGCTCCGGGATCAACTGGGCTTCGTGGATCACCAGACCGGCAACCGTCGTGGCTTCGTCGTCGGGCAGCCGCCAGTCCATCGCCCGGTTGAGATCGCGGATCGACACGCCGCCATCGACACTGGCCGAACCATCAGGCTGCGGGCGCACGCCAGGAATTTCGATGTCATGCTCGTCGGCAATGTCGCCGACAATCTCTTCGAGAATATCCTCGAGCGTCACAAGGCCCATCACCTCGCCATACTCGTCGACCACCAGCGCCAGCGGTGTGCGCCGCTGCCGGAACGCCTTGAGCTGCTCATCCAGCGGCCGGAGGTTCGGGACAAACCACGGCAGACGGGCAATCGCGCCGATGTCGAGCTTGTCGAGTTCGCCTTCGACGGTCTGGATCGCGCGCAGCAGATCCTTCGCATGCAGGATGCCGGTGATATTGTCCGGCGTGTCGCGCCAGAGCGGCACCCGGGTCACCGGCGCGGCCAGCACCTGACGCACGATCTCCGATGGCGGCTCGGCCGCATTGACGGTGATCATCTCGAGCCGGTGCACCATCACATCGGAGACGGTGAGGTCGCGCAGCGCGAGCAGCCCCGTCAGCATGTCGGGGTCCGGCTCGTCATCATCCGCAGCGTCGCGATGGCGCGGACCGGTCTCGTCAAAGTCATCGTGCGGCGAGAAGATCGTCGCGCTTTCGACCACCCGGATGCCGACAAGACTGAGCAAGCGGCGGGCGAGCAGCTCCACGCTGGCCAGCACCGGCCCAAGGAAACGCACGAACCAGGCGACCGGATGGGCGACCAGCAGCGCGATCCGGTCCGGCGCATTCATCGCCGCTGCTTTGGGCAGCATTTCGCAAAGGATCGCAATTACTGCCGTCATGACGACGGCCGCATAAACGATCCCCCAGGCTCCGAACGCCTGATAGAGCAGCCCGGAGGCGACCACCGCCGCGATGACGTTGAGGGCATTGCCGGCAAACAGGATCGCCGCCGCCATCCGCACGCGCACGGCCAGCAGGTGGTTGACCAGCTCCGCACTGCGATGGCCCTTCTGCGCGAGCCGGAGCATCCGCGCGCGCGATGACATGGTGAGCGCCGTCTCGCTCGCCGAAAAGAAGGCGGACAGCACGAGACAGATCAGCAGGACGGCCAGCCCAAACCAATCCAGAAGGCTCATTGCCCGGCGAGTTTCTCCGTCAGGAAGGTCCGCACCGCAGCCGGATCGACGCCCGGAGCGACAAAGGATTCGCCGATCGCCCGCACCAGAATGAAGGTCAGCGCGCCGCGCTGCACCTTCTTGTCCTGGGCGATCAGGCCCATCAACCGGTCGATGGTCGGCACCTCGCCAGTGAGATCGGCGACCCGCGTCGGCAGGCCGACGTCGGCGAGATGGCGGATGGCGCGGCGGGCCTCGTCGTCGGCAATCAGCCCCTGCCGCACGGAGAATTCAAACGCCAGCGCCATGCCGAGCGCCACCGCCTCGCCATGCAGCAACGCCCCCGAGAAGCCGGCTGCCGCCTCGAAAGCATGGCCGAAGGTATGGCCGAGATTGAGCAGTGCACGGTCGCCGGTTTCCTTTTCGTCACGGGCGACGATCACCGCCTTGGCCCGGCAGCTGGTGGCGATGGCGTGTTCACGCGCCGGGCCACCGGCAAAGACGTCGCGCCAGTTGGCCTCCAGCCAGGCGAAAAAGCCACGGTCGCCCAGCAACCCGTATTTGGCGACTTCGGCATAGCCAGCGCGGAATTCGCGCAACGACAGGGTGTCGAGGGTCGCGGTATCCGCGACCACAAGGACCGGCTGGTGGAACGCGCCGACCAGGTTCTTGCCCTGGGGCGAGTCGATCGCGGTCTTGCCGCCCACCGAGGAATCGACCTGGGACAGCAGCGTCGTCGGCACCTGCACATAGTCGAGCCCGCGCCGCACGATCGATGCGGCGAAGCCGGCGAGATCCCCGATCACACCGCCGCCGAGCGCCACGACGAGATCGCGCCGTTCGATGCGCGCGGCAATCAGCCCCTCGCAGACCTCCTGCAGGGTCGCATAGCTCTTGGAGGCCTCGCCTTCCGGCACGACGATGCGCGAGGCGGCGATATCCGCCGCCTTGAGCGAGGCTTCCGCCGCATCAAGGTGATGCCTGGCGACAGTCTCGTCGGTGACGATCGCCACCCGCGCGCCGGGCCTCAGCTTGCTGATGCCCGCGCCAAGGGACGCCAGCACGCCGCGGCCGATGACGATGTCATAGCTGCGCTGGCCCAGCGCGACATCGACAATGGTCGGCTCCGTTG
>Ga0180223_1002163_pt1 | contig 12422 bp, 9 predicted proteins | sample eDN5th30CKraftOP_FD_151337 | JGI IMG/M metagenome (GOLD analysis project Ga0180223, IMG submission 151337) | Enriched Organic Plus compost microbial communities from Emeryville, California, USA - eDNA 5th pass 30_C Kraft OP (version 2) (version 2) ...
CATCACGCCGCCTGCCCGGTCGAAGTACGACCACGACACCTACCAGGTGCCGGAGCTGCCCGAGCGCGAGCCCATCAAGGTCGACACGCGCGATCCGCGGGTGCGCTCCTTCGGGAACGTCCAGCCGGGCCACATGGACAAGAACCTGCAGTCGCAGGAGCTGCTGGCCGTCTCCGCCTCCATGCGCACCGCGCTGCTGGTGTACAGCGGCATCACGCTGAAGATGATGGTCGACTCCGACCTGGGTGCGACGCTCGGCACCATGTTCATGGTGCAGTACGAGCCCGATGGCAAGGCCGGCCCGCACGACCACCCGCTGGAGGAGGCCTACCTCGTCATCGACGGCGAGGTGGACATCGTCCTGGACGGCAACCAGTACCGGATGAAGCCGGGCGATATCGCCTGGGCCGGGGTCGGCACCGTGCACTCCTTCGCCGCCGTCGGCCAGGAGGTGCGCTGGCTCGAGACCCAGGCGCCCCAGATGCCCCCGCGCCACGCCTACCGCTTCGTGCGCGACTGGGAGTACCTCGAAGAGCGGCTCAAGGAGGAACTGTGACGGACCGCACCTACCTGATCGTCGGAGGCACCTCCGGCATCGGCCTGGAGCTGGCGAAGGACACGATCGCGCGTGGCGACAAGGTCGTCATCACCGGGCGCGACCAGGCCCGCACGGAGGAGATCGCGGCGGGCCTCGGGCCCCAGGCCAGCGGCATCGCGCTGGACATCTCCGAGCCGGAGTCGATCGCCGGTCAGCTCGCCCCGCTGGGCCAGCTGCACGGTCTCGTCCTCGCGGCCATCGAGCGCGACGCGAACAACGTGCGCGACTACAACATCGAGCGCGCCAAGCGGCTGGTGACCCTCAAGCTGGTGGGCTACACCGAGACCGTCCACACCCTTCTGGATCGCCTGGAGCCCAGCGTCGAGACCGGCATCGTCCTCTTCGGCGGGCGCGCGAAGGACCTGCCCTACCCGGGCTCCACCACGGTCTCCTCGATCAACGGCGGCGTCGTCGGCCTGACGAACACGCTGGCGCTGGAGCTCGCGCCGATCCGGGTGAACGCGCTGCACCCGGGCATCATCGGCGACAGCCCGTTCTGGGCGAACAAGCCCGAGGGCGTGCTGGACGGCTACGAGAGCCGCACGCCGGGGGGCAAGCTCGCCACCATGCAGGACGTCGTCGACGCGACCCAGTTCCTGCTGCGCAATCGCGGCGTCTCCGCGCAGCAGCTCTACGTGGACCGCGGCTGGAACATCACCTGAGCTCATCCGGCGATGAGGACGCCGGAAGCGTCCTCATCGCCTCGAGGACATCGACCGCCGAGCGCACGCGCCGGGGGTCGATGTCCGTTAACGGGGAATCTGCGCGGTCCTCGGGGACCCTGCCGATGACGAACCAGAGGCCCTTGGCCGGCGCGTCGCTGTCATTGCGGTACAGGTGGGGGCGCTGCGACTCGAAGCACACGGAGTCGCCCGCGCGGAGCGTGAAGCGGTCGAAGTCCAGGAGCAGGGTGAGCTCGCCCTCGATGAGATAGGCGTACTCCAGCCCGGAGTGGCGCATGTGCTTCTGGTCGACCGAGCTGGCCCCGCCCGGCTGGTAGGTCACGAGGATGGGGTCGGCGGCGTGCATCCCGCCGGTCGCGAGCCGCTCCCAGGTCACGCCGTTCTGCATCTGGATGACCGGGTTGTCCTCGCGCCGCTGGACCGAGCGGCTCCGGGTGGCCTGCGGCACGGCGCCGGCGGGGGCGGGCAGAGCACGGCTGAGGATGTCGTCCAGCGAGACGCCCAGCTGCGAGACGAGGGCGTAGAGGGTGGAGACGGAAGGGTGGATCTTCCCCGTCTCCACCTGCGAGAGCAGGCTCGGCGATATCCCGGCGGCACTCGACAGCGCGCGCAGGCTCATGCCCTGCCGCTCCCGCGCGGCACGCAGTTCCCGGCCCAGTTCGCTCTTCACCGCTGCCCTCCCTCACCGTGCGCGGAGCCTTGGACATCGGGTGAATGCCCTGCTGCGATGTTCATCATCACTGTACAATCGACGCGAACATCCATCGACGATGAGGAGCGTGCACATGAGCATCGCAACCCGGGGAAACATGGGGGTCGACTGGGAGGCACGGGTCAACTTCGACCGTCTCCGTGAGGAGCGCCTGGCTCGCCTGAGGGCTCAGCTGGACAAGTCCGAGCTCGGCGCCGTGCTGGCCTTCGACTTCAGCAACATCCGCTACGCGACCGCGACGCACATCGGCACCTGGGCGATGGACAAGCTCATCCGGTTCGCCCTGGTGACCCGCAACTCCGACCCGATCGTCTGGGACTTCGGCTCCGCCGCCAAGCACCACGACCTGTTCAACCCCTGGCTGCACGAGACGCACATGGAGGCCGACGCGGACCCGCACGCGCCGCACCACGGCGCTGTCCGCCCCCGCCTGGAGTCCGGCGCCCGCGCGGGGATCTCGACGCTGCGCGGCGCCTTCAACCCGGCCAACGGCGTGGCCGACGAGGTGGCGCGCAAGATCAAGCGCGAGCTGGAGAAGTTCGGCGTGGCGAACGAGCCGCTGGGCGTGGATGTCATCGAGCTGCCCATCCTCTTCGCGCTGCAGAACGCGGGCATCACCGTCGTCGACGGCCAGCAGGTCTTCATGGAGGCCCGCCGCGTCAAGACGGTCGACGAGATCTCCCTGCTGACCTCCGCGGCCTCCATGGTGGACTCGGCCTACGACCAGCTCTACGAGTTCCTGCGCCCCGGCGTGCGCGAGAACGAGTGCGTGGGCCTTGTCGCGAAGGCGCTGTACGACCAGGGCTCGGAGTACGTGGAGGGCGTGAACGCCATCTCGGGCGAGCGCTGCGCGCCGCACCCGCACGTGTACTCCGACCGTGCCGTGCGCCCCGGCGACCCGGCGTTCTTCGACATCCTGCACTCCTTCAACGGCTACCGCACCTGCTACTACCGCACCTTCCAGGTCGGCAGCGCCTCGAAGGCGCAGGTGGACGCCTACAAGCGGGCGCGCTACTACATGGACGTCGCGATCGCCGCGGTCAAGCCGGGCGCCACCACCGCGGACATCGTCAAGCTGTGGCCGGCCGCCGAGGAGTTCGGCTTCCCGGACGAGGAGGCGTGCTTCGCCCTGCAGTACGGGCACGGCGTGGGCCTGTCCATCTGGGAGAAGCCGATCTTCTCGCGCCTGGTGTCCTTCGACCACCCCGAGACCCTCGAGGTCGGCAACGTCTTCGCCCTGGAGACCTACTGGCCGGCCGCGGACGGCTGGGGTGCCGCGCGCATCGAGGAGGAGGTCGTCGTCACGGAGGACGGCTGCGAGGTCATCACGAAGTTCCCGGCCGAGGAGCTGCTCGTCGCCGGCGGTCAGAAGTACTACTCCGTCAACGGGCCGCTCTCGCCGATCCGCGACTCGCAGTCGCATCTGAACACCGCGTGGGGCCGCGGCGAGAAGACCACCCTGGACTGATCGCCCGCTGAGCCGGGAACGCCCCTGTGCCGCTGGACGGCGCAGGGGCGTTCCGCGTCTGCGGCGCGCCGAGCGGCCGCGGCCCAGGCTAGGCGCGCCACACGGTCTTGAGGTTGCAGAACTCCCGGATGCCCTCCAGGGAGAGCTCCCGCCCGTAGCCGGAGCGCTTGATCCCGCCGAAGGGCAGCTCGGGGTAGGAGATCGTCATGCCGTTGACGAACACCGCGCCGGCCTCCAGGGCCGCCACCGCCTGCTCGATCTCCGCCTCGTCGGCGCTCCAGAACGCGGAGCCGAGTCCGAAGTCCAGACCGTTGGCCAGCTCGAGCGCATGCTCGAAGGAGCGCGCCCGGTAGAGCGAGGCGACGGGGCCGAACGCCTCCTCGGACCAGAGCCGCATCTGCGGGGTGATCTCCGCCACGATCGTGGGCTCGTAGTACCAGCCGGGCCGGTCCAGCTCGCGACCGCCGGTGAGGATCTCGGCGCCGGCGGCGCGCGCGTCCTCGACGAGCTCCGCGATGTCCTCGCGGCCCGAGCTGGTCGACAGCGGGCCGAGGTCGACGGTCTCGTCCAGCGGGTCGCCCACCTTCAGCGCGCGCATGCCGGCGACGAAGGCCTGGGCGAACTCGTCGTAGACGTCCTCGTGCACGATGAAGCGCTTGGCGTTGATGCAGGCCTGGCCGTTGTTGGTGATGCGCGCCTTCACCGCCATCCTCGCCGCGGCGGGGACGTCGGCGGAAGGCATCACGATGAACGGGTCGGAGCCGCCCAGCTCCAGCACGGTCTTCTTGAGCACCTCGCCGGCCTGCCGGGCCACGGCGCGGCCGGCGCCCTCTGAGCCGGTGAGCGTCACCGCCCGCACCCGGTCGTCGCGGATGATGTCCGCCACCTGACCCGAGCCGATGAGCAGTGCGGAGAAGGCGCCCTCGGGGAAGCCGGCCCTCGTGAACAGCTCACCGAGGTACAGCGCGGACTGCGGCACGTTGGAGGCGTGCTTGAGCACGCCCGCGTTGCCCGCCATGAGCGCCGGCGCGGCGAAGCGCACCACCTGCCAGATGGGGTAGTTCCAGGGCATCACGGCGAGCACCACGCCCAGCGGGTCATAGCGGGTCGAGGCGGCGGAGGCGCCGACGTCCGAGGGCTCGGCGAGCGCGGAGCCGCGCAGGAAGTCCTCCGCGTTGCGGGCATAGAAGCGCATGGCGTAGGCCGACTTCGCGATCTCGGCCCGAGCCTGGGCGATCGGCTTGCCCATCTCGCGGGTGATGACGACCGACAGCTCGTCCACGTCGCCCTCGAGGAGCTCCGCGGCCCGCTCCATCAGCTGCCGCCGCCCGGCCCAGCCGAGGGCCGCGAGCCGCGGGACCGCATCGGCTGCTGTCTGGAGCACGCGTTCGACGTGCTCGGCGCCGTGCGCGTCGAAGGATGCGATGAGCTCACCCGTGGAGGGATCGATGCTCGAGAGCGTGGCCATGGTGCCTCCCGGTCCGGCGCGTCGCCCGCCGTCAGCGGGAGCCGGCGCGGGGGACGATACGCGATGCGATCGGTTGCATTATAGCCCGTCGCGCAGGTGGGCGGCCCTGCCCGCTCAGGCCCGGCCGGCAGGTGGCGGACCGCTGGACGCGCGCACGACGAGCGAGGCGGGAAGCCGCACCGTCTCCCCGTCCAAGCGCTCGGCCACGATGCCCTCCAGCAGCAGCCGCGCGGCCTGCACGCCCATCTCGTGGAAGGGCACGTGCACGGTCGTCAGCGGGGTCCGGAAGTCCTCGGCGAAGGCGATGTCGTTGAATCCCACGACGGACACGTCCTGCGGGCAGCGCAGGCCCTGAGAGCTCAGCGCACGCAGGGCGCCGAGCGCGAGCAGGTCGTTCGCCGCGACGATGGCGGTCGCCCCCTGATCCTGCGCGATCGCCTCGCGCGCGATCGCCTCCCGCACGAGCGCCTCGCCCGCCGCGACGCTCAGGGCGGGCGACTGGACGACCCGGCTGGCAATGCCCCGCGCCACGCACGCGGCCGTGAAGGCGTCGCTCCGGGCTCTGCTGGTGGTGAACTCGCCCGGGCCGGCCAGGTGCAGGATCGAGCGGTGGCCCAGCGCTGCCAGGTGCGCCACGGACTCCGCCACCCCGCCCACGTCGTCCCCCAGCACCGCCGGGTAGGCCAGCCCGGGCGAGGCGCGCTGCACCATCACGGCGTGCACCTCGCGCTCGTACGCCTCCCGGAGCAGGGGATGGTCCACCCGGGCCGTCGCGATCACCAGGCCGTCCACACGGCGCTGCACCAGCGAGGTGTACGCGGCGCGCTCGAGACTGTCGCGTCCGTCGGTGTTCGCGACGAGAGCCGTGTACCCGCGCGGCGAGAGATAGCTCTCGATCCCGCGGACGATCGGGGGGAAGACGGGGTTGGTCAGATCGGGCAGCAGCACGCCGATGGTCATCGATGCCGAGCGCCGCAGGCCGCGGGCGACGACGTTGGGGACGTAGCCGAGCTCACGGGCGGCCTCCTGGATGCGCCGCAGCGTGACGGGGTTGACCAGCTGCTCGGTGTCGGCGTTCAGCGCGCGGGAGACCGTGCCCTTGTGCACGCCCGCGCGGGCTGCGACATCGGCGATGGTCACCCTGACGGCCATGTGATGAGAGTATCCGCGACGGCGACCGCGCTTGACAGGACGCGTCGCTGCCGGAAGTATTGCAATCGGTTGTAGAAACGTAGAGCGAAGGAGAGCAACCGTGGCGAGCACCGAGACCCCCCTGAGCATCGGCTGGATCGGCGTCGGGCGAATGGGCTTCGAGCTCGCCAGCCGGCTGATCAAGGCCGGGCACGACGTCACCGTCTACAACCGCACACGGGCGAAGGCCGAGCCGCTGGCGGAGCTGGGCGCCCGGATCGTCGACCGGCCGGTCGACCTGGCCGACCGGGACGTGGTCTTCAGCATCGTCTCCGCCTCCAAGGACCTCGAGCAGGTCATGCTCGGCGAAGGCGGCCTGCTCACCGACCCGGAGCGGGCGCCGCGCTACATCGCGGACGCGTCCACCGTCTCCCTCGGCATGAGCGCCCAGATCCGCGCCGCTGCGAACGAGCGCGGCGCCGGCTTCCTGGCCAGCCCCGTCTCGGGCAACCCCAAGGTCATCCGCGCCGGCAAGCTCACCGTCGCCGCCTCCGGCCCGCGCGAGGTCTTCGACGCCGTGCAGCCGCTGCTGGCCGTGTGGGGACGCGGCGTCACCTACGTCGGCGAGGGCGAGGTCGCCCGGATCGTCAAGATCGCCCACAACGTGTACCTCGGCATCGTCGCGCAGTCCCTCGCGGAGATCACGATCCTCGCCGAGGCGCACGGCGTGAAGCGCGCCGACTTCCTCGGCTTCCTCAACGACTCGGTGATGGGCTCGGACTTCAGCCGCTACAAGAGCCCGGCCTACGTCAACCTCGACTTCGCGGCCACCTTCACCCCGGTGCTGCTGCAGAAGGACCTCGACCTGGGCCTGGCCGCAGCCGCCGAGGCGGGCGTCGTCCTTCCGGTGACGAGCGTGACGCGGAACATCGTGGCGCAGGAGGTCGGCAACGGCAACACCGAGCAGGACTTCGCCTCGCTCATCCTCACCGTCGCGCACGGCTCCGGCATGGACATCCAGCCGGAGAACGTGCCCGTGGACGACGGCCTGAGCGCCTGAGCCCGGGGCGCCGGCGGACGCTCTCCGGAGCAGCCGCCGGCGCAGCGCGGCCGGAGGCCGGACGGGGGCGTGCCGCGGCTCGCGCCGGTTCGCCCCGAGCGGCCGCGCTCAGGCGATCTCGAGAATCAGGTCCCCCGCCTCCAACGGCCCTGGCGAGGTGACGGCCAGCCGCCGGACCGTCCCAGCGATCGGAGCGGTGATCGCCGCCTCCATCTTCATCGCCTCGATCACCGCGATCTGATGCCCCGCCTCGACCTGCTCGCCGGCGGCCACCTTCACGGTGACCACACCGGAGAACGGTGCCGGGACGTGCCCGGGCACGCCCCGGTCGGCCTTCTCAGCCGCGGCCGTCTCCACCGCGATCGACCGATCCCGCACGGCGATCGGGCGCAGCTGCCCGTTCAGCGTCGTCATCACGGTGCGCATGCCCTTGCCGTCCGCCTCGCCGATCGCCTCGAGGCCCACGAAGATCTGCACGCCCTTGGAGAGGCGGACGACGTGCTCCTCGTCCGGCCTGAGGCCGTAGAGGTAGTCGAGGGTGTCCAGCACGGAGAGGTCGCCATAGCTCTCCCGCCAGCTCGTGAAGGTGCGGGTCGGGCCCGGGAACAGCAGCCGGTTGAGGGCGGCGCGGCGCGCGGGCGAGTCGGCGTCGAGGGCGGCCTCGTCCTCCGCGGTCAGGGCGGCCACACCGATGCTGACCGTGCGCCCCTCGAGGGCCTTGGAGCGGAACGGCTCCGGCCAGCCCCCGGGCGGCTCGCCCAGCTCGCCGGCCAGGAAGCCGATCACCGAGTCGGGGATGTCGTACTTCTGCGGGTTCTGCTCGAAATCCACCGGATCCGCCTGCGCGGCGACGAGCGCGAGCGCCAGATCGCCGACGACCTTCGAGCTGGGCGTGACCTTCGGGGGACGCCCGAGGATGCGGTTGGCCGCGGCGTAGGCGTCCTCCACCTCGCCGAAGCGCTCTCCCTGGCCGAGCGCGATCGCCTGCTGGCGGAGGTTGGACAGCTGTCCTCCGGGGATCTCATGCTCGTAGACGCGCCCGGTGGGCCCGGGCAGCCCGGACTCGAAGGGCCGGTACGCCGCGCGCACGGCCGCCCAGTAGGGCTCCAGCTCGCTGACCGCCTGCAGGGAGAGCCCGGTGTCGTGCTCAGTGTGCATGAGCGCGGCGACGAGGGCGGACAGCGACGGCTGGCTCGTCGTTCCGGCCATCGGCGCGCTGGCCGCGTCCACGGCGTCCGCTCCGGCCCGCGCCGCAGCGAGGAGGGTCGCCAGCTGCCCCCCGGCGGTGTCGTGCGTGTGCACGTGCACCGGCAGATCGAAGCGCTCCCGCAGAGCGGCCACGAGCGTGCCGGCCGCGCCGGCGCGCAGCAGGCCCGCCATGTCCTTCACCGCGAGCACATGCGCCCCCGCCTGCACGATCTGCTCGGCCAGGCGCAGGTAGTAGTCCAGCGTGTAGAGCCGCTCGCCCGGGTCGAGCATGTCGCCCGTGTAGCACAGCGCCGCCTCCGCCACGGCCGTGCCCGTGGACAGGACGGCGTCGATCGCCGGACGCATCTGCGAGACGTCGTTCAGCGCGTCGAAGATGCGGAAGACGTCGACGCCCGTCTTCGTCGCCTCCTGGACGAAGGCATCCGTCACGCGGGTGGGGTAAGGGGTGTAGCCCACCGTGTTCCTCCCGCGCAGGAGCATCTGGATGGCGATGTTCGGCAGTGCCTCCCGCATCGCGGCGAGGCGTTCCCACGGGTCCTCGCCCAGGAAGCGCAGGGCGACGTCGTAGCTCGCCCCGCCCCAGGCCTCGACGGAGAGCAGCTGCGGGGTGAGCCGGGCGTATGCCGGCAGGATCTCGACGAGGTCCTTGGTCCGCACGCGGGTCGCCAGGAGGGACTGGTGGGCGTCGCGGAACGTCGTGTCGGTGACGGCGAGGGGCGTCTGCCGTCGCAGCTCGGCGGCGAAGGCCTGCGGGCCGAGCCCGGCCAGCCGCTGCCGGGAGCCGGGCGGGGGCGCATCGAGCATGTCCACGGCGGGCAGCCGCTCCTGCGGCGACACCAGCCCGGCGCCGGAGCCGTAGGGCTGGTTGACCGTCACCTCGGCCAGCCAGCTGAGCAGGCGGCTGGCCCTGTCCTGCGATCTGCGGGCGCTGAGCAGCTCGGGGCGCTCGTCGATGAACGCCGTGGAGAGCTCCCCCGCGAGGAAGGCCTCGTCGTCCAGCACCGCCTGCAGGAAGGGGATGTTCGTGGCCACGCCGCGCAGGCGGAACTCGGCGAGCGCTCGGCGAGCCCGCGCGACCGCGGTCCCGTAGTCGCGGCCGCGGGCGATGAGCTTCACGAGCATCGAGTCGAAATGCGGGGAGACCTGGGCTCCCGCGGCCACCGTGCCGCCGTCCAGGCGGATGCCCGCGCCGCCGGGAGAGCGGTAGGTGGTGATGCGACCGGTGTCGGGACGGAAGTCGTTCGCGGGATCCTCGGTGGTGATGCGGCACTGGATCGCCGCGCCCCGCAGGCCGATGCGGTCCTGGGTGAGACCGAGCTGCGCGAGCGTCTCGCCGGCGGCGATCCGCAGCTGGGCGTGCACGAGATCGACGTCGGTGACCTCCTCCGTGACGGTGTGCTCGACCTGGATGCGCGGGTTCATCTCGATGAACACGTGCTGCCCCGCGCGCTCGCCCGCGGTGTCCAGCAGGAACTCCACGGTTCCGGCGTTGACGTAGCCGATCGAGCGGGCGAAGGCGATCGCATCCCGGTACAGCGCCTCGCGTGTGGCCTCATCCAGCCCGGGGGCGGGGGCGAGCTCGACGACCTTCTGATGGCGCCGCTGCACCGAGCAGTCCCGCTCGAAGAGGTGGACGGTCTCCCCTTCGGCGTCCGCGAGGATCTGCACCTCGATGTGACGCGGTCGCAGCACGGCCTGCTCGATGAACATCCGCGGATCGCCGAAGGCCGCGCCCGCCTCCCGGGAGGCGGCCTCCAGCGCCTCGCGCAGCTCCTCCGGCCGCTCGACGCGGCGCATCCCGCGCCCGCCGCCGCCGGCGGCCGCCTTCGCGAACACGGGGAAGCCGATCTCCTGGGCCGCGGATACCAGCGCGTCGAGGTCATCGGTCGCCTCGGTGGAGGCGAGGACGGGCACACCCGCGGCGATGGCGTGCGCCTTGGCCGTCACCTTGTCTCCGGCCATCTCGAGCACACGGGCGTCCGGCCCGACGAACGCGATCCCGTGCTCAGCGGCCGCGCGCGCGAGCTGCGGGTTCTCGGAGAGGAAGCCGTAGCCCGGGTAGATGGCGTCCGCCCCGGCTTCGAGCGCGACGCGGATGATCTCGTCCACATCGAGGTAGGCCTGCACCGGCCGCCCCCTCTGCCCGATGACGTAGGCCTCGTCCGCCTTCTGGCGATGGATCGAGCCACGGTCCTCCCACGCGTACACCGCGACGGTCTTGAGCCCGAGCTCGTATGCGGCCCGGAACGCACGGACCGCGATCTCCCCGCGGTTCGCTACGAGGATCTTCTGGAACACTGCTCCCCTTGACGGTTCACGGCGGGGCACTCCGCGGCTTCGTCGTCGCGGCGCGCTGGCTCCCACGCCAGGCGGGCGCGCGATCGCGCAGCCCGCGGCTATCGTTGTCCAGCCAATCCGACCATATGAGGCGGACGATGCGCCATCCGGGCAGGCCGCGCAGGGGCTTTTCGTGATCGATTCGCGTTGAATTGCGTAGCAGGCAGCGTCTCCAGGCCGCGATCGGGGTGCTGCGCACGAGTGTCAGCCGGGCGATCCCGCAGCATCCGCTCCCCCACCCGGGTCGGAGTCCGCGGCGGCCGCCCGCGCGCTCCGCTGCCGGAGGACGAGCCGCGCCAGGCCGAACAGGGACACGAGGGACCAGCTGCCCTCCAGGATGAGGAACCCCCACTGCTGCTCGAGGAAGGCGAGCACGGCCAGCACGCCCGAGCCGACGGCGTTCGCCACGAGGTACGAGAGGGAGTTCGTGCCGACGCGCCCGAACTGCGCGGCGGCGAAGGCCGCGAGGACGAGCAGCGAACCGGCGATCTGCACCAGCTGCGCGATCACGATGAGACACCTCCGCAAGGAAGCGTCGTCTTGTCAGTCCGGGTACGGCGCACCTCGTCCGGGCCGCCCGCGGCGCGGGGGCGCCCCCATCATCGCACGCGACGGCGCGGCGCGTGCCGCAGCGGTCCTGAACCCGCTGCAGCGCACGGGCTGGTGAGCCGGCTCACCGGGAGCCCCTGCCCGACATCTCCGCCGAGAACGCCCTGGCGATCTCCAGATAGCGCAGCACAGCGGGGTTCGTCTCGGTGCTGCGGTACATGAGGGTGCTGTAGACGAACTGCGGCGGGTCGCTCAGGGCGATCCAGCGGGACCCGGAGAACTGGACGCGCTCGAACATGTCCGGGATCACGGCGACACCACTGTTGGCCGAGGCGTAGGCCAGCTGCGTGATGACATCGGGAACGCGGTGGCGCACGCGCGGAGCGAATCCGGCCAGCAGGCAGGCGCGGGTGGCGAGTTCGAAGAGCGGATGCGGCGGCTCGGGGAGCACGAGGTCCTCCTCGCGCAGCTGGGCCCAGCGCACCGAGGAGGCGTCCGCGAGGGCATGGTCGTTCGCGACGACGACGGCGAGGGGCCACTGCGCCACCTGCTCGATCACGACGGCGCCATCCGGCGCGGGTGCCAGCTGACCGCCGTGGCTGACGTCGATGGTGCCGTCGCGCACCAGCTGAAGCTGCGGCTCGAGCTGCGTGGAGATGTTCCGCACATCGAGGTTGAGATCCGGCGCCCGCGCCCTCACGGCTCGCAGGGCCACCGGGACGGCGGAGAGGAACTGGAGCGCACCGAAGCCCACCACGACCGATCCGGAGCCGCCCGTCGCGATCTGCCGCGTCTCCGCGACCGCGCGATCGAGGTCGGTCAGCAGGCCCCGTGCGCGCGTCTGGAACGCGGCGCCCGCCGCTGTGAGCGTGACGCTCCGCGTCGAGCGCTCGAACAGGGTGACGCCCAGTTCCGCCTCGAGCAGGCGGATCTGCTGCGAGAGCGGCGACTGCGCCATGTTCAGCGCGGCCGCGGCGCGGGTGAAGCTCAGCCGATCCGCCACTTCGAGGAAATAGCGGACGCGGCGCAGGCTCGGCGGATCGCTTTCAGACACTCTTCGTCCTAATCAACGTGCAATGAGTATTGGACATCTATATGGCGTGGCTCGTAGCGTACGGGCAATCCCTCCCACACGTGCAAAGGAGCACACCATGTCGGGAACCTCCGCCCCCCTGCGACCCGGCGCGCAGAGCCGCCGGGCCACCGT
>Ga0180223_1002167_pt1 | contig 12406 bp, 9 predicted proteins | sample eDN5th30CKraftOP_FD_151337 | JGI IMG/M metagenome (GOLD analysis project Ga0180223, IMG submission 151337) | Enriched Organic Plus compost microbial communities from Emeryville, California, USA - eDNA 5th pass 30_C Kraft OP (version 2) (version 2) ...
ATCGACGACCACGATCATCCCGATCCCGCAATTGAACGTGCGCAGCATTTCGGCTTCGGCGATGGATCCCTCGCGCGCCAGCCAGCGGAACACCGGCGGCACCGGCACCGCGGTGAGATCGATGGCGGCGCCGAGACCGTCCGGCAGCACGCGCGGAATGTTGTCGGGAAAGCCGCCGCCGGTGATGTGGGCGAAGGCCTTCACATTCAGCGTGCTGCGGATGGCCGCGAGGCAGGCGTTGACGTAGATGCGGGTCGGCGTCAGCAGCGCTTCGCCGAGCGTGCGCGACCCGTCGAACGGGGCAGGGGCATCCCATGTCAGGCCGGTCCGTTCGACCACGCTGCGGACCAGCGAATAGCCGTTGGAATGAACGCCCGAGGATGCGAGTCCAAGGATGGCGTCGCCCGCGCGGATGTCCTTGCGCGGCAGCACGGCGCCGCGCTCCACTGCGCCGACCGCGAAGCCCGCGAGGTCATAGTCGCCGGCCTGGTAGAGCCCCGGCATTTCCGCCGTCTCGCCGCCGACGAGCGCGCACCGGGCCTGCCGGCAGCCTTCCGCCACGCCGGAGACGACGGCCGCGCCGACATCGGGCGCGAGCTTTCCACAGGCGAAATAATCGAGGAAGAACAGTGGCTCGGCACCTTGCACGACGAGGTCGTTCACCGACATTGCCACGAGGTCGATGCCGATGGTGCTGTGCCGGCCGGTCTCGATGGCGATCTTGACCTTGGTGCCGACGCCATCGGTGGCGGCGACCAGTATCGGGTCCGAATAGCCCGCGCGCTTGAGGTCGAACAGCCCGCCGAAGCCGCCGATTTCCGCGTCCGCGCCCGGCCGTGCAGTGGCCCGCACCAGCGGCTTGATCAGGTCCACCATGCGGTTGCCGGCATCGATATCGACGCCAGCGCGTGCATAAGTGAGGCCGGCCTTGTCATTCATGGTGGGAGTCCGCATCGGAGACCAGTCTTGGACCCCGGTACTAGGGCGATTTCCGCCCGGCGGCAATGCTGCCCTCCGCGACTATGGTCATGGCCGGAGGGGCGCTATATTGAGAGACCAAGGAGGAGCGCGCTGCGTCCGCAGAAGATCGCGCGCGTGCCTGCAAGCCGGGGACTGACGTTGAGCCTGCCCAATCTGATTACGATTGCCCGCATTCTGATGGTGCCTGTTGTCGTGTGGGCCATCGCAGCGGGCGAGATGCGATTTGCCTTTTTCCTGTTCATTGCCGCCGGCATCAGCGACGCGGTGGATGGTTTCCTGGCCAAGCGCTTCGGCATGGCGAGCGAGCTTGGCGCCTATCTCGATCCGCTGGCCGACAAGGTGCTGATCGTCTCGATCTATCTGGCTTTGGGCATTTCTGAGGTCATCCCGCGCTGGCTGGTCATCCTGGTGGTGTCGCGCGATATCCTGATCGTCGGCGCCATCATCCTGTCCTGGCTGGTCAACCGGCCGGTGCAGGTGAAGCCCCACGCGGTCTCGCGCCTCAACACCGTGGCGCAGATCTTCTTTGCCGGTCTGGTCCTCGCAGCGCTGGGATTTGGGTGGAATGCGGGGACGGCCATCGATCTGACCATGGCGCTCGTCGCGGTCTTGACGCTTCTATCAATCGGTTTCTATGTCGCGGAATGGGTTCGCCACATGAACGGGGTCAAGCCGCGCTAGGCGCCGGGAAGCCGGCCGAACCCGGCCGCGACGGAGCGCAGGCGATGGAGTTGCGGCGGCAGTTCACGTTCTGGGGCATCACGCTCCTGGTCATCGGCGTGACCCTGTGGCTGCTTGGCAGTGTCCTGTTACCATTCATCGCCGGCGCCGCGCTGGCATATCTGCTCAATCCGCTGGCGGACCGTCTGGAACAGATCGGCCTTAGCCGTCTCATCGCCTCGCTGATCGTCATCACTCTGTTCGTTCTGGCCTTTGTGCTGCTGCTGCTGATGATCGTACCGATCCTGGGCGGCCAGCTCGGCGCGCTGATCCGGAATATTCCTGGTTACGTGACCCGTGTGCAGGAGGTGCTGACCGATTCCAACATCCCCTGGCTGCGGCGGATCATGGGAGATGGCTTTTCCGCCAGCGACAAGTCGGTGAGCGACCTGATGAACCAGGGCGTGGGGTGGATCTCCACGTTCCTGAGTTCACTGTGGTCCGGCGGGCAGACGCTGCTCTCGCTGTTCTCGCTGATCGTCGTCATGCCGGTGGTCGCCTTCTATCTGATCTACGACTGGCACCGCATGATCGCGACGGCGGACTCACTCGTTCCCCTGCAGCATCGCGAAACGGTGCACGCGCTGGCGAAGGAGATGGATGCCGCCGTTGCCGGCTTCATCCGCGGACAAACGGCGGTCTGCCTGATCCTCGGGTCTTTCTATGCGGTGCTGCTGACGCTGACCGGGCTGAACTTCGGATTTCTGATCGGGCTGATTTCGGGCCTGATCACGTTCATCCCTTATGTCGGCTCGATGACCGGGCTGGTGTTGTCCCTTGGCGTGGGTGTCGCGCAATTCGCGCCCGACTGGACGATGATCGCGATCCTGCTCGCGGTCTTTGTCATCGGCCAGTTCATCGAAGGCTATCTGCTGGTGCCCAAGCTGGTCGGCGACAGCACCGGCCTGCATCCGGTGTGGCTGATGTTCGCGCTGGTCGCGTTCGGCTATCTGTTCGGTTTCGTCGGGCTTCTGCTGGCAGTGCCGCTGGCGGCTGCGATGGGGGTGCTGATCCGCTTCGCGCTGCGCCGCTACAAGGAGAGCCCCGTCTATACCGGTGAAAAGGCGGCCTGATCCGGTGGCGACGATCGCGGTTCCCCGTCAGCTTGCTTTGGTCCTGCCGCATGGCGAGAGCTTTGCGCGCGAAGATTTCCTTGACGATTCCTCAAACCACCAGGCCGCGGCGCTGATCGACCAGTGGCCGGACTGGCCGGCGCGCGCCGCCCTGCTTGTCGGGCCGGAGGGGTCGGGCAAAAGTCATCTCGCCGCGATCTGGGCGGAACGGAGCGGCGCACGCTTGCTGGCCGGGCGGGCGCTCAACACGGCGGCGCTGCCGGTCGCCATGGCGACCGGGGCGCTGGTCGTCGAAGACGTGGCTGCGGATGCGATCGACGAACCGGCGCTGTTTCACCTTCTGAACATGGTCAAGGAGCAGGATGGCTTCGTGCTGATCACGGCCCGTTCGGCGCCGGCGGGCTGGTCGCTGCGGCTGCCGGACCTCGCCTCCAGGCTCCGGGCGCTGCCGATCGTCACGCTCGCCGCGCCGGACGATCCGCTGTTGCGGGCCGTAATGGCGAAGCTGTTTGCGGACCGGCAGATGGCGGCCGATCCGGCGCTGCTGGACTATCTCCTGAACCGGATCGAGAGGTCGTTCTCGGCCGCCCGCAGGGCGGTCGACCAGCTCGACCGGGAATCGCTGCGGCAGAAGCGCCCGGTCACCCGGGCGCTGGCGGCGGAATTGCTGCGGCTGGAGGAGACTTGACGGAACGGAACCCTGCGGCGTGTTCTTGTCATCAGAGCGTCTTGAAGGGCCGCCATCATCCGGCCAAAACGAGAGTGGGTCATGGCCGATCACGCACAAGCTACTGTTATTGTTTTAGAAAATCCGGTTGAGCCGCCGTCGGTTCCGGCTTCGGCGATCCTGCCGGACAATCCGGACCGGTTCGTCAACCGTGAACTCTCCTGGCTGCAGTTCAACCGGCGTGTGCTTGAGGAAGCTGAGAACGAAAATCATCCGCTGCTCGAGCGGGTCCGCTTCCTGTCCATCTCGGCCAACAACCTCGATGAATTCTTCATGGTTCGCGTCGCCGGCCTCAAGGCGCAGGTGCGTGAAGCCATCACCACCCGCAGTCCGGAAGGACTGACGCCGAGCGAGCAGCTCACCCTTATCATGGAGGGGGTGTCGTCGCTCGCCAGCGACCAGCAGGCGCGGTGGCTCGAACTGCGCGGCGATCTGGCTGCGGCCGGGATCGTGCTGGTTGATGAGGCCGATCTTTCGGCGCGGGACCGGGACTGGCTGGAAGACTACTTCCTGAATCACATCTTCCCGCTGCTGACGCCGCTGGCGATCGATCCGGCGCATCCGTTCCCGTTCATCACCAATCTCGGCTTCACCATCGCGCTGCAGCTGTCGCGGAACACCGACGGCAAGGCGATGAATGCGCTGATCCGCATGCCGAACAAGATCGACCGTTTCATCCGGCTGCCGAGCGAGAACGGCGCCGCGAGCGCGCGCCTCATCACCATTCAGCAGGCGACGGTTCTGTTCATCTCGAAGCTGTTCCCCGGCTATTCGCTGAAGGGGCAGGGCGGCTTCCGCGTGATCCGCGACTCCGATCTGGAAATCGAGGAGGAGGCCGAGGATCTGGTCCGCCTGTTCGAGACCGCGCTCAAGCGCCGGCGCCGCGGATCGGTGATCCGGATCGAATTCGACGCCACGATGCCGGCCGAACTGCGTTTGTTTGTTCAGCGTGCGCTCGCCTGCAATGATGATGAAATCTTCCTCGTGCACGGCGTGATGGCGCTCAACGAACTGTCGCAGCTCACCAGCCTTGATCGTCCCGATCTCGAATTCGTTCCTTATAACCCGCGCTATCCTGAGCGTATCCGCGAACAGGGCGGCGATTGCTTTGCCGCGATCCGCCAGAAGGACCTGATTGTCCATCATCCCTACGAATCGTTCGATGTCGTCGTGCAGTTCCTGCAGCAGGCGGCGCGCGACCCGGATGTGGTGGCCATCAAACAGACGCTGTATCGCACCTCACGGGAATCCCCGATCGTGCGCGCGCTTGCCGAAGCCGCCGAAGCCGGCAAGTCGGTGACGGCGCTGGTCGAACTCAAGGCGCGCTTCGACGAGGAAGCCAACATCCGCTGGGCGCGCGATCTCGAGCGCGCCGGCGCCCAGGTTGTCTATGGCTTCATCGAGCTCAAGACCCACGCCAAGCTGTCGATGGTGGTGCGGCGTGAAGCCGGTGCGCTGAGGTCCTATGTCCATGTCGGCACCGGCAACTACCATCCGGTCACCGCGCGCATCTATACCGACCTGTCGATGTTCACCGACGATCCGGTGATCGCCCGCGACGTCGGCCTGATCTTCAACTACATCACCGGTTATGCGGAACCGGTCGAGCTGGAGCGCATGGCCGTATCGCCGCTCACGCTGCGCGGCCGCATCCTCGATCACATCGCCCAGGAGGCCGCGAATGCCCGGGCCGGCAAGCCGGCGGGCATCTGGATGAAGATGAATTCGCTGGTCGATCCGGACATCATCGACGCGCTGTATGCGGCGTCGATGGCGGGTGTGCAGATCGACCTCATCGTGCGTGGCATCTGCTGCCTGCGGCCGGGCCTGCCGGGCCTGTCGGAGAATATCCGCGCCAAGTCGATTGTCGGCCGGTTCCTGGAACACAGCCGGATCTACTGCTTCGGCAACGGCCACAATCTGCCGCATCCTGACGCCGCGCTTTATATCTCATCGGCGGACATGATGCCCCGCAACCTCGATCGCCGCGTCGAATCCCTGTGCCCGATCACCAATCCGACGGTCCATGAGCAGGTCCTCGACCAGATCATGCTCGCAAACCTCAAGGATAACGAGCAAAGCTGGAGGCTCTTGCCTGACGGGACCTCGGCGCGCATAAAGCTGGCTCCGGGCGAGGAGCCGTTCAACGCCCACAAATACTTCATGACGAATCCGAGTTTGTCGGGCCGTGGCAAGTCGCTCAAAGAATCCTCGCCAAAGAGTCTCTCGCGTCGATCCGACAAAGCGTAAGAGCGAATCCTCGTCGTTGCCGGCGCAGGGCCGTTTGAATAACGGCCCTTCGACGGCAGTCATCGATATCGGCTCGAACTCGGTCCGGCTGGTGGTCTATGAGGGCCTGACGCGCAGCCCGACGCCGATCTTCAACGAGAAAGCGCTGTGCGGTCTGGGCCGCGATGTGCAGTCGACCGGATTGCTGCCGGCGGATGCGGTCGCACAGGCCTTGACGTCATTGAAGCGGTTCCGGGCGTTGTGCGACATCATGCAGGTGGAGCGCCGCCTGGCGGTCGCCACGGCGGCCTGCCGCGACGCAAAGAACGGACCCGACTTCGTCGCCGAAGCGGAGCGCGTCTGTGGCGTGAAGATCGATATCCTGTCCGGCAAGCGGGAAGCCAAGATGACAGCGCTTGGCATTCTCTCCGGTGTCTATCGGCCGGACGGCATTGCCGGCGACCTCGGCGGCGGTTCCCTTGAGCTGATCGATGTCCACAACACGACGCTGCGTGGCGCGACGACGCTGCCGCTCGGCGGCCTTGCGCTTCAGGATACGTCGGCAGGCTCTCTCAAGAAGGCCGACAACATCGTCCGCAAGGCGCTGTCCGACGTTCCCTATCTGAAGGAGGGGGCTGGTGGCCGCGCCTTCTACGCGATCGGCGGAACATGGCGTGCGCTGGCGCGCCTGCACATGTGGCAGACCGGCTATCCGCTGCACGTGATGCACGGCTACACCATACCGGCCAAGGAAGCGCTTGAGTTTTCGCGGCTGGTCCACCGGATCAGCCCGGAGATGCTGTCGCAGATCGAGGTGGTGCCCAGCGAACGGCGCCCGCTGCTCGCCTATGCGGCGATCGTGCTGGAAAACATCGTCCGCATCGCGCGTCCGAAATCGGTGGTGATCTCGGCGCTCGGGGTGCGCGAGGGCCTGCTGTATTCGCTGCTCGACGCGGAGGAGCGTCGCACCGATCCGCTGATTTCCGCGGCTCAGGAACTCAACATCCTGCGGTCGCGCTCGCCGCAGCATGGCGAGGAACTGATCGCGTGGACCGACCGGTTCATGGCGACGTCGGGACTGGACGAGACCCATGAGGAGCGGCGTTTGCGTCATGCCGCCTGCCTGCTTGCGGATATCGGCTGGCGGGCGCATCCGGACTATCGCGGCGAACAGTCGCTGAACATCATCGCCAACGCGGCGTTTGTCGCGATCGATCATCCGGGCCGCACATTCCTCGCGCTGGCCGTGTTTTTCCGTCACGTCGGGCTGGTCGATGAAGAACTGTCGCCGCGCCTGCGCGAGCTTGCAACGACGCGCATGCTTGATCGCGCGCGTGTGCTGGGGGCCGCGATGCGGGTGGCTTATCTCGTCTCCGCAGCGATGCCGGGCGTGCTGCCGGAGACGCCGCTGATCGCCGAGCGCAATCTGCTGGTGCTTAAGCTCAACAACAAAGACAAGGCGCTGGCCGGCGACCGTTTGCTCAACCGCATGCGCCAGCTCGCACGCCTGATCGGACGCGAGCCGGTCGTGGCGGTCGACTGAGTTCAATTCCAATCGCCTCGGCGGACGGCGGATGGTCAATTTCAGTCATTTCTCTTCTTCCCTGGCGGCGAGCCTTGCCCTCAACTCTGTATTCTCAGATTCCAGCGCGGCCAGCCGATCCCGCAACGGCTGCAGCCCTTCGGTGATCTCGGCCTCGGTGAAGCGCGGCGTGATGTGCTGCGGGCAGTTCCAGTCAAATGCAACAAGGTGCAGCAACAGGATCCGCTCAGGCTTTGCCTTGTAGGCCGGCACGGTCACGAGCGCCGCAAGCTCCTCATTCGCATCGAGCGGCACCGCCTCGACGTGAGCATAGATCTTGAGCCGGGTGCGGCCGGCATAGTCCATCAGGATCAGTGCGGCGCGGTCATCGGCAGCGAGGTTTCCGACGCTGATATATTGAAGGTTGCCGCGATAGTCTGCAAACGCCAGCGTCTTCTCGTCCACGACCTTGAGGAATCCGGGTGGTCCGCCCCGGTGCTGGACATAGGGCCAGCCCGTTTCCGAAACCGTCGCCATGTAGAAGCTGTCGCGCCGGGCGATGAAGTCGATTTCGTTTGCTGTGAATTTATCGAACTCGCGGTGGCCCTTGAAATCCTGCCATACGCGGTCGCTGCCCATCGCAGCCTGTGCCGCGCGAACGCTGGGCGTGACGGCGACATCGAGAAATCCGTAAGGCATGGAGGCTCCTTCGCTGGCGGGAGGGGACAAACCTCAAGCCCGCGAGTGACATAGGCTGTTCCGCAAGAAAGGATAATCCGCCAATATAGGGAACCAAGTTCCCATTTTATGGAATAATCATGGACCGGCTCGAGGCGATGACGATCCTGCTTCGGGTTGTCGAGAAAGGGAGTTTTTCCGCAGCCAGCCGGGCGCTGGGCATCCCGCTGGCCACCGTCAGTCGGAAGGTCGGCGAACTTGAGGCCCATCTGGGAACCAGACTGCTGGTCCGCACCACACGCAAGGTGGCTTTGACCGATGCCGGAGCCGTGTATGTGAATTCGGCCAGGCGCATTCTCGAGGAACTCGCCGAGACGGAACGGGCGGCTGCCGGCGAATTCAACGCGCCCCGCGGCGAATTGATCCTGACGGCGCCAGTCCTCTTCGGCCGTCTGCACATCCTGCCGATCGTTACCGGCTTCCTTGAGGTTTATCCGGAGATCAGCATACGACTGGTTCTATCAGACCGGAATCTCCACCTGCTCGATGATCACGTCGACATGGCGGCGCGGATCGGTTCTTTGCCCGACAGCAGCCTGGTAGCGACACGTGTCGGCTTGATGCGGACAGTTGTCTGCGCCAGCCCGAAGCTTATCGCCGCGCATGGCATGCCGCAGACCCCCGAGGACCTGAGCGCACTCCCGTGCGTGAATTTCGATTTCTTTTATCCGGCCTCGACCTGGTCCTTTCGGCGGAAGGATGCGAGGGGATCCTTCGATATTCCGATCCGGCCGCGTCTCTCTGTTTCAACAGCCGAGGCATCGGTCTGGGCCGCGGAGCAGGGCGTCGGTGTGACCCGCGTGCTCCATTATCAGTGCGCAGACGCTGTCCGTGATGGTTCGCTGCAAATCATCCTGGCGGAGTTCGAACTGGAACCGCTTCCAGTCCACCTGATCCACGCCGGAGGTGGGGCAGTTCCCGTGAAGATGCGGGTTTTTCTGGACTATGCAGTGGGCCGGTTGAGGGAGAGGCTGGCGACGCTCTGAGTTTCGTCGAAAGTCGATCCGTCATGCGGGAGCACGACGCTACGGCCTGGCCGCGGGTATGAATCCACGACCTGGAAGACGGATGCGCTGAATGATGTCATTCGGCCGGTGGTGTGACTTGCCGTTCAACGGCGACGACGCGGTTGCGCTGCATCGCCAGCGCAAGCTTGCCATGCTTGAGGGCGAGCGCTTTCTCACCAAACAATTCGCGCCGCCAGCCATTCATGGCCGGGACGTCGGCATTGTCGTCGGCGGCAATGCGATCGAGATCATCGACCGTCGCGATCACCTTGGCCGCCACCGCATGCCGCTCGGAGGTCATGCGCAGCAGCACCTTGAGAAGCTCGACGGTCGCCTGTCCATTGACCGCGGACTTCGGCCGCTCAAGCCGCGGCAATGACTTCTGATCGCGCGCGAGGCCGCGTGCGACGGCTTCAATGACGGCCTCGCCCCATTTCGACTTTTCGAATCCCTTCGGCAGCGAGCGCAGGCCGCCCAGCCGTTCGAGCGTGGTCGGGGCCTGGGTCGCGATATCGGCGACCGCGTCGTCCTTGAGGATGCGTCCGCGCGGCACATCGCGCGCCTGCGCCTCGCTTTCGCGCCAGGCCGCGACTTCCATCAGGATCGCAAGCTCCTTCGGCTTGCGCACGCGGGACCGCAGCCGCTCCCATGCATGTTCGGGCTCCGCGCGATAGGTCTCCGGCGAGGTCAGCACCTGCATCTCTTCGGCGACCCAGTCGATGCGTCCGCGCTTCTCAAGTTCCTTCGACAGCGTGAGATAGACGTCGCGCAGATGGGTGACGTCGGACACGGCATATGTCAGCTGTGCATCGGAGAGCGGACGCCGCGTCCAGTCGGTGAAGCGCAGCGACTTGTCGAGATTGTCGCCGGTGATGCGCTGGACAAGCTGGTCGTAGGAGATCGAGTCGCCGTAGCCCAGCACCATGGCTGCGACCTGGGTATCGAACAGCGGGCAGGGCACCAACTCCGCCTCGTGCCAGACGATCTCGATGTCCTGGCGGGCGGCATGGAAGACCTTCAGCACGTCCCGGTTGGCCATCAGGTCATAGAACGGCGTCAGGTCCATGCCTTCGGCGAGGGCGTCGATCACCACGGCCTCATCGACCGAGGCGACCTGCGCCACGCAGAGCTGCGGGTAGTAGGTGGTCTCGCGCAGGAATTCGGTGTCGACCGTTACGAAGGGGTAGCGGGAGAAACGGGCACAGATGTCGGCGAGGTCGCGCGTGGTCGTGATGGGCGTCATGGTTTTTCTTTTTGTGCAGACTTTTCCTTGGGTTACCAGCACAAAATCCTATCGGTTGCCCCGCACGGGCGGCATGTGGATGAAATCCCAGGGGCTTGGGAGCGGGCCAACAGGCACTTCGATGAGGGTTGGACCGTCCCGGCGGGCGAATCCGCGCCGCAATGCGAGCCGCAACTGGTCCGGCGTGGCGGCGCGTTCGGCCGCGGCGCCGAAGCTCTCGGCGAACTTCACGAAATCCGGATTGTGCAGGTCGCTGGCGATGACCCGGTTGCCGAACATGGTCTCCTGGATGCGCCGGACGTTGCCGAAAGCGCCGTCCGCAAACACCACCGTGACCAGCGGAATGCGGTGCCGCATGGCCGTCGCCATCTCATTGGCGGTGAACAGGAATCCGCCGTCGCCGGAGATCGCCACCACCGGCACGTCCGGACGGGCATGCTGGGCGCCGAGCGCGGTGGCGAAGCCCCAGCCGAGATTGTCCTGATAGCCGGGGGAGAGGAAGGTCCGCGGCTTGTAGACCGGAAAGGCGATCCGCGCGGCAAAGCCGAGCTGGGTTACCTCATCGACGAAGATGCCATCCTCCGGCAGTTCGGCGCGGATGGCGTCGAGGAAGCCGATCTGCGGGGCGATGGTGGCCTGATACTGCTGCCGCAGGGCGGCACGGCGCTCCGTCATCTCGTCATGCCGGGATGCGCGCTTCGCATTGTGGGCCGGCAGCAGGTCGATCAGCCGGCGCAGGATCGGGGCCGCATCGCCGACCAGCGAGACCGCCGGCGGCTGGAAGCGGTCTGCTTCCTCGGGGTTGGCATCGACCCGGATGATTGCGAGGTCCGCATCGGTGCCCCACTGGAACGGGTAGAACAGGTGGGTGCCGACCGCGAGAACGGCATCCGCTTCGCCCCACAGGTCGCGGCCGATCGGCATCGGCACGCTGAAGGGATTGCGGTCGTCCAGCACGCCGCGGCCGCGACGGTAGCTCAGCACCGGCGCCTGCAGCATCTCGGACAGCAGCGTCACCTCGGGTGAAGCGCCCTGGGCTCCGCCGCCGGCCACGATCAGCGGACGCCTGGCAGCGCCCAGCCGCTTGGCTGCGGCCAGCACGGCATCCTCATCGACAGGAGGCGCATCGATCGGGGAGGGTAGGTCAATGGCCGACACCATTCCATCCTGCGCCCAAACGTCCATCGCGCATTCCAGCACCGCCGGGCCGGGGCGGCCGGTGTACATCGCCCGCAGCGCCGCCGCGACCTGCGCCGGCGCCTCGGCGGGGGACCGGATGCGCGCGGAATGGTCCACCAGCCGCTGGATGATGCCGCTCTGGTCGCCGATTTCGTGCAGGTAGGCGAGGCCCCGCCCGATCGCGGCCTGGGGAATCTGTCCGATGATCCCGAGCACCGGCGCGTTCATTCCATAGGCGGTCAGCAGCGCTGCACCCGAATTGAGCAGTCCGGGGCCGGGCACCACCGCATAGGCCTGCGGCTGGCCGGTCGCGAGCGCCGCGCCCAGCGCCATGTAACCCGCGCCCTGTTCGTGCCGGGTGTGGACCACGCGGACCCGGTCGCCGGCCTTGGCCAGGGCATCGAAGAAGTGGTCGTTGTGCAGGCCGGGCAGGGCGTAGAATGTGGTGATGCCGTGCGCCTCGAGCGTGGCCACCGCCGCCTGGGCGGTGGTCATTCTGGAGGCGTTTCCCGGGGACGCTTTTGTCGGAGGGGCCATCGGCCTTTTCTCTCAGGTCTTCGCCGATGAATGTGCAGATTGTGGGCCGCCTGTCGAGCCATGCCGCCATTCTTGACAACGCTGTTTCCGCATGTGCCTCTCGCGCCGAATTCAGGGATTCCAGACCAATGCATCGTTATCGTTCCCATACCTGCGGCGCGCTGCGGGACAGCGACATCGGCCAGACGGTCCGCCTTTCCGGCTGGTGCCATCGCATCCGTGACCATGGCGGGGTGCTGTTCGTCGATCTCCGCGACCACTATGGCCTGACCCAGGTGGTGGCGGATCCCGACTCGCCGGCCTTCAAGGAGGTTGAGAAACTGCGCTCGGAATGGGTGGTGCGGATCGACGGTCTGGTGCGCCGCCGTCCGGACGGCACCGAGAATCCGGAACTGCCGACCGGCGCGGTCGAGGTCTATATCCGTGAGATCGAGGTGTTGGGACCCGCTG
>Ga0180223_1002168_pt1 | contig 12391 bp, 10 predicted proteins | sample eDN5th30CKraftOP_FD_151337 | JGI IMG/M metagenome (GOLD analysis project Ga0180223, IMG submission 151337) | Enriched Organic Plus compost microbial communities from Emeryville, California, USA - eDNA 5th pass 30_C Kraft OP (version 2) (version 2) ...
CATGGCCTGCGCCGCCTGGCGGCCCTGATACCACTGCCATCCCCGCCAGCCGGCCACGATGGCCACCGCGACGAACACCACGACGGCGCACAAAGTGCCATAGCGGTCCCACCAGGCTCGCAGCGCGTCCAGCTTTTCCTGTTCTTCTAAATCGTATGCCATGCCTTAGACCTTTAGTTTCAAAGCTTCTACCAGACGGCTCATGGGAACCGTCTCCTGCTGGGCCTGCCCCCCGGCCTGCTCGCGCAGCCACTTGACGCTTGCCGTGCCGTCGCGCAATTCGTCCTCGCCCAGGATGACCGCCGCCGTGGCGCCGCTGGCGTCAGCCCGCTTGAACTGCGACTTGAACCCCGAGGACCCCGCATGCACGACGACCTTGAGCCCGGCGTCGCGCAGCCGTTCGGCGGCGGATGCCGCCGCACGCTGCGCGGCATCGGACTGGTGGATCAGGTAAACCTGGCACTCGGGCCGGCCGGCCGAACCAGCCGTCTGCTCGCACAGGTCGAGCAGGCGCTCCATGCCGATGGCGAAGCCCACCGCCGGTGCCGGCTTGCCGCCCAGCAGTTCGATGAGGCCGTCGTAGCGCCCGCCCCCGCAGACAGTGCCTTGCGCGCCGAGGCGGTCGGTCACCCATTCGAATACCGTCAGATTGTAATAGTCCAGGCCCCGCACCAGCCGCGGGTTCAGCCTGTACTCGATGCCCGCGTCCTGCAGCCGCCGGCACACGCCGTCGAAATGCGCCCGGGACGCCTCGCCCAGGAAGTCGAACAGCCTGGGCGCGTTGTCGGCCATTTCCTGCATGGCGGGGTTCTTGGTGTCCAGCACGCGCAGCGGATTGGTGTGCATGCGGCGCCTGGCCTCTTCGTCAAGCACGTCCAGGTTCTGCTGCAGGTAGGCGATGAGCGCTTCGCGATGCGCCGCGCGCTCGTCGGCCTGGCCCAGCGAATTGAGTTCCAGGCGGATGTCGGCCAGGCCCAGCGTCTTCCATAGACGGGCCAGCATGACGATGAGTTCCGCGTCGACGTCGGGTCCCGCGAATCCCAGCGCCTCGACGTCGATCTGGTGGAACTGGCGGTAGCGGCCGCGCTGGGGCTTTTCGTGGCGGAACACGGGCCCCATGGCGTACACGCGCTGCGGGCGCTCGTACAGGATGTTGTGCTCGATGGTGGCGCGCACCATGCCGGCCGTGAACTCGGGCCGCATGGTCAGTTGCTCGCCGTTCAGGGCGTCGGTGAATGAATACATTTCCTTTTCGACGATGTCGGTGACCTCGCCGATGCCGCGCGTGAACAGGCGGGTCTGCTCCAGCACGGGCGTGCGCATATTGCGATAGCCGTAGGAGGCCAGCCATTGCCTTACGGTGTCCTCGAGGCGTTCCCACTGGGCGCTGCTGTCGGGTAAGACATCCTTCATGCCGGTGATGGCATGGACTTTTTTGAACGACTGCGTCATAGATACTCTGTTCTGCTGGAAACCGTCATGAATGGTGCGCCGCTTCGCCGTAGCGGCGCCGGACGTAGTCCTCGACGATGGCCTGGAATTCCGCGGCGATGTGGTCGCCCTTGAGCGTGACCGTGCGCTCGCCGTCGACGAAGACGGGGGCCGAGGGGATCTCGCCCGTGCCCGGCAGGCTGATGCCGATGTCCGCATGGCGGCTTTCGCCGGGGCCGTTGACGACACAGCCCATGACCGCCACGTTCATGGTCTCGACGCCCGGATACCGGGCCTTCCAGACCGGCATCTGCTCGCGCAGATAGGCCTGGATGCTGTCGGCAAGCTCCTGGAAGACCGTGCTGCTGGTGCGCCCGCAGCCCGGGCAGGCCACGACCATGGGGGTAAAGGCGCGCAAGCCCATGGTCTGGAGGATTTCCTGCGCCACGATGACCTCGCGCGCGCGGTCGCCGCCGGGCTCGGGCGTGAGCGAGATGCGTATGGTGTCGCCTATGCCCTGCTGCAGCAGCACCGCCAGCGCGGCCGTCGACGCCACCACGCCTTTGCTGCCCATGCCCGCCTCGGTCAGGCCCAGGTGCAGGGGATAGTCGCAGCGCGAAGCCAGGTCCTGGTAGACGGCGATGAGGTCCTGCACGTGGCTGACCTTGCACGAAAGCACGATGGCATTGGGCGACAGCCCCAATTCTTCGGCGCGCCGCGCATTGCTGATGGCCGACACCACCAGGGCGTCGCGCATCACCGCCTGGGCCTCCCAGGGCTGGTCGCGCCGGCTGTTCTCGTCCATCATGCGCGCCATGAGTTCGTGGTCCAGGCTGCCCCAGTTGACCCCGATGCGCACGGGCTTTTCATAGCGGCATGCGATCTCGATCATCTGCGCGAAGTTGTCGTCGCGCTTCTTGCCGCCGCCCATGTTGCCCGGGTTGATGCGGTACTTGGAAAGCGCCTGCGCGCATTCCGGAAACTGGCTGAGCAGCCTGTGCCCGTTGTAGTGGAAATCCCCCACCAGCGGCACTGCAAGGCCCATGCGGTCGAGCTGTTCGCGGATGGCGGGGACTTCGCGGGCCGCCTCGGGGGTGTTGACCGTGATGCGCACCATCTCGGAACCGGCCAGCGCCAGTTCCTTGACCTGTATGGCGGTGGCCATCGCATCGGCGGTGTCGGTGTTGGTCATGGACTGCACCACCACGGGCGCGCCGCCCCCCACCTGCACGGAATGCCCTCCCCAGCGCACGGCTACGGGACGGGTTGCGCGGCGCGGCAGGGGCCCCACATGCAACGGACCGGCGGCGGCGGGATCGGCAGTCATCTCTTGAGGGTCTTGAGCCAGTCGAACACCAGCCAGGAATCAGGCACCCAGCCGCGCTCGATGGCGTAAAAGCCGGCCACGGCCAGCAGGATGAGAATGACCAGCAGCCAGCCCCAGGAGCGCTGTCCGGATTCCACGTGCAGGGGAAGCTCGGTGTGGCTGATGGTGGGGCCGTCGTCGGACAGCGTCAGGGGCCTGGCCTGGGGCGTCTCGACCTGGCTGTCCAGCATGACCAGCAATGCCTCGACATTGGCGTCCAGGAAGCGGCCGTAATTCTTGACCATGCCTCGCAGCGACACGCCCTTGGGCAGGATGTCCCATTGCTCGTTCTCGAGCGCTTCGATCTGGCGCGTGGAGAACTTCAGGCGCGCCGAGACTTCGGCCAGGCTGGCGCCTCGGGTTTCGCGCAACGCGCGCAGCGTTGCGCCCAGGCCTTGCTGGGCCTCGGGCCGGGGCTCCGAGCTGACCGCTCTGAGTAGTGGTTGTGTCATCCACGCTCCTCTTTGATGGCGATGGTCGCACGATTGGGCAGGCGTTCGTTGATGCGGGTGCGGTCCTTGACGTCGCCGGCCAGCTGCCCGCAGGCGGCGGCGATGTCATCGCCGCGCGTCTTGCGCACCGTGGTGACCACGCCGCCATCCATCAGGCGCTGCGCAAACAGGCGCACGCGCGCCGCAGGCGAGCGTTTCAGGCCCGACTGCGGAAAAGGATTGAACGGAATCAAATTAAACTTGCATCGCACCTGTTTTGCAATACCAATCAGTTCCCTGGCGTGCTGGTCGGTGTCGTTGACCCCGTCCAGCATGATGTATTCGAAAGTGATGAAATCGCGCGGCGCATGGCGCAGATAGCGATTACAGGCCTCCAGGAGTTCCGAAATCGGGTATTTTCGATTCAGGGGCACCAGCTTGTCCCGCAAGGCGTCGTTGGGCGCGTGCAGCGACACGGCCAGCGCCACGGGGCAGTCCTCGCCCAGGCGGTCCATCATGGGCACCACGCCCGAGGTGGATACGGTAACACGGCGCCGCGACAGGCCATAGGCGTTGTCGTCCAGCATCAGGCGCAGCGCCCCCACCACCTGGTCGTAGTTCAGCAGGGGCTCGCCCATGCCCATCATGACCACGTTGCTGACGACGCGCGAAGGCTCGGCGGGCGGCCGGTCGCCGGAAGCGATGCGCGCCCCCTGTCCGTCCGCCTCGAGCGTGCGCTTGGCATGCCACAGCTGGCCGATGATTTCAGCCGTGGTGAGATTGCGGTTGAAGCCCTGGTAGCCGGTGGAGCAAAAAGGACACGCCACCGTGCACCCGGCCTGGCTGGAGATGCACAGCGTGCCGCGGTCGTCTTCGGGAATAAAGACGGCCTCCACCGCATTGCCCGCCCCCACGTCGAACAGCCACTTGCGCGTGCCGTCGGCGGAGCGCTGTTCGGCGGCCACGCTGGGGGCGCTGACCAGGCAGCGCTCGGCAAGCTGGTGGCGGAAGTCGCGCGCCAGGTCTGTCATCTGGTCGAACGAAGCCACGCCGCGCTGGTGCACCCAGCGCTGCAGCTGCCTGGCGCGGAAGGGTTTCCCGCCCCATTGCCCGACCAGGGAGGAAAGCTCCGGAGCGCCCAGGCCGAGAAGGTTGATCGGTTCGACTGATGACATGGAGTAAAGGGCCCGCGTCGCCGCGGGCGAAAAATCAACGGCTGTAGATATTGCTTTCGGGGAAGAAGAAGGCAATTTCGACAGCGGCCGTCTCGGCGGCGTCCGAACCATGCACGGCGTTGGCATCGATGCTGTCGGCGAAGTCGGCCCGGATGGTGCCCGGCTCGGCCTTCTTGGGATCGGTCGCGCCCATCAGGTCGCGGTTCTTCTGGATGGCATTGTCGCCTTCCAGCACCTGCACGAACACCGGGCCCGAGACCATGAAGTCGACCAGGTCCTTGAAGAAGGGGCGCTCTTTGTGGACGGCATAGAAGCGCTCGGCGTCGCGGCGCGACAGCTGGGCCAGGCGCGCGGCCACGACCTTCAGGCCCGCCTGCTCGAACCGGGCGACGATCTGGCCGATGGCGTTCTTGGCCACGGCGTCAGGCTTGATGATGGAAAGAGTGCGTTCGATAGCCATAAAGTATCCAGTTAGATAATATTGAAGTTAGATAATATTGAATAATGGGTTTTGGGTTGTAGCGTCCGGTGCTGCCCGGCCTGCATCGCCGGGTTTGCATCGCCGGGTTTGCATGGCCGGGGTTGCCGCCGGTTTTATACTGCCATCCTGAGAATCCGGTTTCCAGAACCCGCGGCTCAAAGCCCGGGGCTTCGCAGCCTGGGGGTCCACAGCCTGGGGGTCCACAGCCTGGGGGTCCACAGCCTGGGGTTCCGCAGCCCGATTTCAGAATAAAAACAATAACTTCGGTAAAGTTTTTGTTAACCGCGCATTTTAACACGCCCCAGATGCATCACTCCATCATAAAATGGCGGATTGCCGCGGCGGCGCCCGCCTTCTGTTTTCAGGGCGCCGCCATGCCCAGCGCGATTTCCGGGCCCCGCGCCGGCCTGTTTCTTTTTTGCTGCCATGACCTCTGATTCCGCACTGAACGACCCCTCCCCTCTTCCGAAAAGCTTTGAACCCCAGGAAATCGAATCCCGCTGGTATGCCGAATGGGAGCGCCAGGGTTACTTCAAGGGCGGCCGGCACGTGGCGCCCGCCCCAGGGCGCGACAGCCAGCCCTACGTCGTCCAGTTCCCGCCGCCCAACGTCACCGGCACCCTGCACATGGGCCATGCCTTCAACCAGACGGTCATGGACGGCCTGGTCCGCTACCACCGCATGCGCGGCGACGACACGGTGTTCATTCCCGGCACCGACCACGCCGGCATCGCCACGCAAATCGTCGTCGAGCGCCAGCTGGACGCCCGCGGCGTGTCGCGCCACGACCTGGGCCGCGAAAAATTCGTCGAGACCGTCTGGGAATGGAAGCACAAGTCCGGCAGCGCCATCACGGGGCAGTTCCGCCGCCTGGGTTCGTCGGCCGACTGGGCGCGCGAATACTTCACCATGGACGAGAACCTGTCGCGCGGCGTGGTGGAAACCTTCGTGCGCCTGTACGAGCAGGGCCTCATCTATCGCGGCAAGCGCCTGGTCAACTGGGATCCGGTGCTGGGGACGGCCGTCTCCGACCTGGAGGTCGTCAGCGACGAAGAAGAAGGCTCCATGTGGGAAATCCGCTACCCGCTGGTCGAGCCCGACGGCGACCTGACCGAACTGGTGGTGGCCACCACCCGGCCCGAAACCATGCTGGGCGACGTGGCCGTCATGGTGCACCCCGAAGACGAGCGCTACGCCCGCCTGATCGGCCGCAAAGTCCAGCTGCCGCTGTGCGGCCGCGACATTCCCATCATCGCCGACGACTACGTGGACCGCGAATTCGGCACCGGCGTGGTCAAGGTCACGCCGGCGCACGACTTCAACGACTATGCCGTGGGCCAGCGCCACGGCCTGCCCCAGATCAGCGTGCTGACCCTGGACGCGCGCATCAACGGCGAGGCGCCCGAAACCTACCGCGGCCTGGACCGCTACGAGGCCCGCCGCAAAATCGTGCAGGACCTCGAGGCCCTGGGCCTGCTGGCCGCCGTCAAGCCGCACAAACTGATGGTGCCGCGCGGCGACCGCAGCAACGCCGTCATCGAGCCCATGCTGACCGACCAGTGGTTCGTGGCCATGAGCAAGCCGGCGCCCCAAGGCACGCTCAATCCCGGCAAGAGCATCACCGACGTGGCCCTGCAGGCGGTCGCGGACGGACGCGTGCGTTTCTATCCCGAGAACTGGACCACCACCTACAACCAGTGGCTGGAAAACATCCAGGACTGGTGCATCTCGCGCCAGCTGTGGTGGGGCCACCAGATTCCCGCCTGGTACGCCCCCGACGGGCGGGTCTTCGTCGCCCGCAGCGAAGCAGACGCCCTGCGCCAGGCCCGCGAAGCCGGCTCGGACGGCCCCCTGACCCGGGACCCCGACGTGCTGGACACCTGGTTTTCATCCGCCCTGGTGCCCTTCACCGACCTGGGCTGGCCCGAGCAGACCCCCGACCTGGCGCGCTACCTGCCCTCCAGCGTACTGGTCACGGGCTTCGACATCATCTTCTTCTGGGTGGCCCGCATGGTCATGATGAGCATGCACATGACCGGCCAGGTACCCTTCCGCGACGTCTATGTGCACGGGCTCATCTGCGACATGGAAGGCAAGAAGATGAGCAAGTCTAAGGGCAACACCATCGACCCCGTCGACCTGATCGACGGCGTGGGCCTGGAAGAACTCGTGGCCAAGCGCACCACCGGACTGATGAATCCGCGCCAGGCGGCCAGCATCGAGAAGAAAACCCGCAAGGACTACCCCCAGGGCTTCCCCGCCTACGGCACCGACGCCCTGCGTTTCACCATGGCCGCCTACGCCACGCTGGGCCGCAACATCAACTTCGACCTCAAGCGCTGCGAGGGCTACCGCAACTTCTGCAACAAGCTCTGGAACGCCACCCGTTTCGTGCTCATGAACACCGGCAGCCAGGCCCTGGACGCCCAGGCGCCGGCCACGCTGTCTTTTGCCGACCGCTGGATAGCCAGCCAGCTGCAGCGCCTGGAAAGCGAAGTCGAGCGCGGGTTTGCCGAGTACCGCTTCGACAACATCGCCAACGCCCTGTACCGTTTCGTGTGGGACGAATACTGCGACTGGTACCTGGAACTGGCCAAGGTGCAGCTACAGCACGGCGACGCCGCCCTGCAGCTGGGCACGCGCCGCACCCTCATCCGGGTACTCGAGGCCGTCCTGCGCCTGGCCCATCCCATCATGCCTTTCATTACCGAGGCGCTGTGGCAGAAGGTTTCGGTGGTGGCCGGCAAGCGCCGCGAGGACGAACAGGCCAGCGTCTGCGTCCAGCCCTACCCCGCGCCCGACACCGCCCTGCTGGACGAACACGCCGAGGCGCAGGTGGCCGAGCTGAAGGCCCAGGTCGAGGCCGTGCGCGCGCTGCGCGGCGAAATGAACCTGTCCCCCGCCCAGCGCGTCCCGCTGGTGGCCCAGGGAGACCCGCAGGTGCTGGCCGCCAATGCGCCTTACCTGGCCGCGCTGGCCAAGCTCGAAAATGTCGACATCGTCGCACGGCTGCCCGACGCCGGCGCGCCGGTGCAGGTGGTGGGTGCGACGCAACTGATGCTGCACGTCCAGATCGACGTGCAGGCCGAGCGCGCCAGGCTGGGCAAAGAAGCCGAAAGGCTCGAAAAGGAAATCGCCAAGGCCCAAGGCAAACTGTCCAACGCCAGCTTCATCGAGCGCGCGCCCGCAAGCGTGGTCGAACAGGAAAAACAGCGCGCGGCGCAGTTCGGCCAGACACTGCAGAAAGTGCGCGAACAGCTGGCCAGGCTGGGCTGAAGGCGGGCTTGGCGGCAACCGGGGATTCTCCTTGCGCGATTTGCCGGCATCCGCATTGACCGGCGCCTGTGCCGCATGAATGCGGCGCAGGCGGCTGGGCCCGCGCCGGATCCGGCTGCTGGGCTCAGCTTTCGCGGCCGAGCGCCAACGACGCCAGAAAGGCCTCGTCCGACGCGCTCAGCAGGCCGGCGCCGCGCGCCGCCTCGATCAGGTCGGGCCGGCGGGCGGCGGTCAGCGCCAACGACTGCCGGCGGCGCCACCGGGCGATATTGGCGTGGTGTCCGGACAGCAGCTCGGCCGGCACCCCCTGGCCCCGGTACTGCTCCGGACGCGTGTAGTGGGGGCTGTCCAGCAGGCCTGTCAATGTCTCGTGAAACGAATCCTGCCGGGCCGATTCCTGGTCGTTCAGCACGCCGGGCAGCAGCCGCACGGCACTGTCCACCACGGCCAGCGCCGCGATCTCGCCGCCCGACAGCACAAAGTCACCCAGCGATACCTCTTGCGTGACGCAGCGCTCGATGAAGCGCTGGTCCACGCCTTCGTAGCGTCCGCAAACCAGGACGGCGCCGCCTTCGTCTGCCAGCGACTGCGCCATGGACTGGTCGAAGCGCCGGCCCGTCGGGCTCATCAGGATGACAGGCGCCGCGGCGCCCCTTTGCGCCTGCGCAGCCCGCACGGCGTGCTCCAGGGGTTCGGCCATCATCACCATGCCCGGCCCGCCGCCATAGGGACGGTCGTCCACAGTGCGATGGACATCGGTGGTGAAGTCGCGCGGGTTCCACAGGTTCAGCCCCCACAGCCCAAGCTTGTGCGCACGGCCGGTGACACCCTGGTCGCGCACCACGGCGAACATCTCGGGAAAAAGGGAAATGACGTCGAAGCGCATGGCCTTAGAACTAGAACTCTACGGGCCAGTCGCTTTCGAGCCGCTTGCCGGCTATGTCCACGACCGGGACGTGCGCCTGGACGAAGGGCACCAGCACGTCGATGGTCCGGCCTTTCTGGTTGCGCAGCAGCACCAGGCCGCCCTGGGCGTCCTCGCGCGCACGCGCAACGTGCAGCACGGCATGGGCGCCGTTGTCGGAGACCTCGACAACCTCGCCTATCAAGGCCTTGTCGCCATTGTCGGCCAGGCCGTACAGCCTGCAGCCGATCAGGTCGACCCAGTAATATTCATCGTCCTGCGCAGGGGGGAAAGCAAACCGCGGCGCCCAGACCGTGTGCCCCTTGAGCGCCTCGGCGGCATCGCGGTCGGGCGCCAGGTCGAGCTGGGCGACCACGCTGGCCCCCTGCGGCCGCGCGGCCAGCACCGCCGCAGCAAGCGGACGCGAAAAAGCGCCCGCTTCGCCCAAAGGGGAAACGGGCGCCTTGAGCCACCATTGCGCAGCCTGCAGCAGCACCTCGGCCTGGGAGGAGTGCGGCTGGACTTTGACCCAGCCGCGCACGCCGTACGCCGAAACAATACGTCCCAGTTCGACGAGATCGCCAGGCGCGCTGGCCGGAGTATCTGGCATGGAATGGCAAACCGGCCGCCCCGGGCCCCTGAAGGCGGGGGCTCTGGCGGCCGGTCCGACAGCTAGGCTGGATTAGGCGGCAGCCTTGGCCGAGTATTCCTTGACCAGGCGCGTAACGGCGGGCGACAGCTGCGCGCCGTTGTCGGCCCAATACTGGACGCGGTCCAGCGCCAAGCGCAGGCCTTCCTGGCCTTCGCCGGCCACGGGGTTGTAAAAGCCCACGCGCTCAATAAAGCGGCCATCGCGCCGATTGCGCGAATCGGCTGCAACAACGTTGTAAAACGGACGTTTCTTCGAGCCACCGCGGGCTAGACGAATCACCACCATAGGTAATCCTTTGAATATGTTGTGAAAAACAAAAGATTCTAGCACTTGCAAGGCCTGCAGCGCAAACCCGCAAGGCAAAAATCCCCAAATAAACCGCAAAAACCACAGCCCGCCGCCCTTTGGCGCTTGCGGATGGCCCCCCCTGCGAGGAGCCCCGGCCGGGGAGCGCCGGGTGGAGATATCCGGGCCGCTAGCGGCGCGCCAGGAAATGCACGGCGCTGTCCTCGCCCTGCACCTGGGCCAGCAAAGTGTTGCCGGTCTGTCTGGCGAAGGCCTGAAAGTCGCGCACGGCATGCATGTCGGTCGTCGTCACCTTGAGGACCTGACCGCTTTCCAGCTGGGCCAGCGCTTTCTTGGCGCGCAGGATGGGCAGGGGGCACTTGAGCCCCGTGGCGTCCACTTCCATGTCGAAATCGGGCTGGCTGTCCGTATTCATTGCGTCCTCCTACAGGCGCGCCTGCACCCACTCCTGCACCTGGGCGATGGCTGCGGGCAGCGCGGCCACGTCGGCGCCGCCGCCCATGGCCATGTCCGGCCTGCCGCCGCCCTTGCCGCCCACCTGGCCGGCCACCATGCCGACCAGATCGCCGGCCTTGACCTTGCCCGCCAGGTCGGGCGTGACGCCCGCCACCAGGCTGATCTTGCCTTCGGCCACCGTTGCCAGCAGCACCACGGCGGACTTCAGCTTCTGCTTGAGCTGGTCGGCCATACCGCGCAGCGCCTTGGGGTCGGCGCCGTCGATATGGGCCACCAGCAGGCGGGCATCGCCCTTGAGCGCCACCGCTTGGCCGGCCAGGTCGTTGCCCGCCGAGGATGCCAGCCGGCTCTTGGCCTGGTCCAGTTCGCGTTCGAGCGACTTGAGCTGGGCCTGCAGTTGGCCGATGCGGTCGGTGATGTCGGCGGGCTGAGCCTTGAGCAGCCCGGCGGCGCGCTGGAGTGTGCCGTTGACCTGCTGCACCCATTGCAGGGCGTTGTCGCCGGTGACCGCCTCGACCCGCCTTACGCCGGCGGCCACGCCGCCCTCGGAAACAATCTTGAACAGGCCGATGTCGCCCGTGCGGGCCACGTGGGTGCCGCCGCAAAGTTCGCGCGAGAAACCGATGTCCAGCACCCGCACCACGTCGCCGTATTTCTCGCCGAACAAGGCCATGGCGCCCCCCTTGACGGCCTCGTCGTAGGGCATGTGGCTGGCCTGCACCGGATGGTTCTGCAGGACTTCGTCGTTGACGATCTGTTCGACGCGCCGGATCTGTTCGGCCGTCATGGGCGCGTCATGGGCGAAGTCGAAGCGCGTCTTGTCCGCGTCCACCAGCGAGCCGCGCTGCTGCACGTGTTCGCCCAGCACCTGGCGCAGCGCCTTGTGCATGAGATGGGTGGCCGAATGGTTGCGCACCGTGCGCGCGCGGCGCTGGCCGTCCACCTGGGCCCGCACTGTGTCGCCCACCGCCAGCGAACCCGATGCCAGCCGCCCATGATGGCCGAAGACATTGCTCTGGATTTTCTGGGTGTCGGACACCTCGAAGCGCGACTGTCCCGCCAGCAGTTGCCCGGTGTCGCCCACCTGGCCGCCCGATTCGGCATAGAAAGGCGTGGCGTCCAGCACGACCACGGCGTCCTGGCCGTCGGTTATGCGGTCCACCGAGGAGCCGTCCACGTACAGCGCCGTGACGCGGCCCTCGCCCTGCAGATATTCGTAGCCCTCGAAGCGGGTTTCCACCCCCTGGTAGCTCAGGCCCTCGGCCGCCTTGAACTTGCCGGCGGCGCGGGCCTGGTCGCGCTGGCGCGCCATGGCGGCCTCGAAGCCTTCGAGGTCGACCTCGACCTGGCGCTCGCGGCAGATGTCCGCCGTCAGGTCGACCGGGAAGCCATAAGTGTCGTACAGCGTGAACAGCGTCTGGCCATCCAGCCTGCCGCCCGCCGGCACGTCCGCCAGGGCGGCATCCAGTATCCTCATGCCGTTTTCCAGGGTTTCGCTGAAGCGTTCTTCTTCCTGACGCAGCACCTGCTCGACGCGCGCCTGATTGGCCGCCAGCTCGGGATAGGCATCGCCCATCTGCGCCACCAGATCGCCCACCAGGCGATGGAAGAATACGCCCGACTGGCCCAGCTTGTGCCCATGGCGCAGCGCCCGGCGCACAATGCGGCGCAGCACATAGCCCCGGCCCTCGTTGCTGGGGATGACGCCGTCCACGATCAGGAAGCTGCAGGCGCGGATGTGGTCGGCGATGACCTTGAGCGAATTGTTGGACAGGTCGGTCGCGCCGGTTTCGCGGGCCGCCGCCTTGATCAGGGCCTGGAAAAGGTCGATCTCGTAGTTGGAATGCACATGCTGCAGCACGGCGGCAATGCGCTCCAGCCCCATGCCCGTGTCGACGCAGGGCTTGGGCAGC
>Ga0180223_1002169_pt1 | contig 12390 bp, 8 predicted proteins | sample eDN5th30CKraftOP_FD_151337 | JGI IMG/M metagenome (GOLD analysis project Ga0180223, IMG submission 151337) | Enriched Organic Plus compost microbial communities from Emeryville, California, USA - eDNA 5th pass 30_C Kraft OP (version 2) (version 2) ...
GTGGGAGGAACCAACAATAAGCGCTCCTCAAGAGCTGGCGCTGGAATTGCAGGATGTCGGCGAGGCATACAGTAAGTTGTCGACCGCCCATCAAAAGGTTCTCGATTTGATTATATTTAGCGGGCTAAGCTACGAGCACGCTGCGGCGGAAACCGGCTGCACGATCGGAACGATCAAAAGCAGGCTGAACAGAGCAAGAGCACGGCTTGAAGCAATTTATACACTGGTGAAAGAAGCGGTTCTAAACAATGATGATGCAGGGGTGGCGACTTTACTGACAGTTCAGACGCGAAACGGCGGCAACGCGCTTCTGGAACCAATCATTCTTCCGCAGGTTCCCCCTGATGACGAACGACCGAGGTACACCAAATGTCTTTCCCGCCGCAACATGCCGGGGCCAATAAGCTCCTGGCGCTGCTTTCTCCGTCTGACTATGATGCCGTCATCCACGAAACGACATATGTGGAACTGCCCCGCGGCAGGATACTGGCGAAAAGGGGAAAGCCAATCGAGAACGTCTATTTCCTCACGGCTGGCATCGGTTCGATTGTGGTTACCACGACAGAAGGACGCCGGGCAGAAGCGGGAATCTTCGGGTTTGACGGATATATTCCGACCTCCGCTATCGCGGGGGTCGAAACCAGTTCTTACGATGTGTTCGTGCAGGTCGCGGCGGAAGGCTACGAGATGCCTTATGACAAGTTTCGCCGGTGGATGGAAGGAAACCGCAGATTCTCCAAAATCATGATCCGATCTATTGAAGCCTTTTCCATTCAGCTTGCCTATACTGCGGTCTCGAACGCTATTCATGACGTCACGCAACGATTAGCGCGATGGTTGCTGATGTGCGATGATCGAATATCAGGTCATGAGATAGCTCTCACCCACGAATTCCTGTCGGTCATGCTTGCCGTTCGGCGTCCCAGTGTCACCACTTCGCTTCACATCCTTGAAGGATTGGGATTGATCAAGTCGGAACGTGGAGTCGTCTTTATCCGTAATCGCCAAGAACTGGAGCGCTATGCTCGGGATGCCTATGGCTGGCCCGAAAGGGAATCCGCACGGCTGATGCAGGGAATTGGATCAGTCTACGACACTTTGGAGTAAGACCTATAAATCTGGTGATACGGGCCACTGAGACTTACCGGTAAATATCGTAATCGTCGTGCATGTACTGGGAACCGTGGCTTCTCGCGTAACCATGCCCTGCATATGTTGCGGCAGCGATAATACCGGGCGAAAGGCAGTCTCCAATGCGTTCCACCGTTTCCAAACCGTGGTCCATCCATTGATGTTTCAACGCTATCAGTTCACGCCAAAGCTGATCGTTTGGCAGGCGTGACGTGACCGGAACCAGCGTGGCACAATTGATCGTGCGGATTTTTCCAGAATAGCAACAGGCGATATCGAGCGTATCATCTTTTCGTCCGGCCAGCTGATGCAATGGGATAATCTCGACGCCTTTTTCGATCAGGCGGCGCTGCACGCGACTTTGTTCGAGCGTGTGTTCCGTCCATGGCGCAACAATCGGGGCAGGAGTGACGAAGGTCACGGCTCGCCCTGATGAAGCGACAAGTTCTGCAAGAACGCTCGCCATATAATAACGATCGTCGTCGAAGACGACGACCGGGCCATCGTTCATAAGCGCCTCAGCCCCATTTTCGAGCAGCGCGTTGACGCCGACAGTCGCCCCTTCGGCTAGATAATCGAGCGGATCGCGATGGACCCGCCCCACCCCATCGTTTCGCCAGCGCGCGCCTGTGGCGATTGCCACATGCGGGATGCCATAGGAAAGTATATCTTCCGCGCTAAGACGGCTATCGAGATAGAGTTGCGCGTTCGGCAACTGCTGCAATTGACCAAGGCGCCAGTCACGCACGCGGCCCCAGGCAGCAAGCCCGGGAAGTCGGCATTCCTGCGCGACGCGGCCACCCCATTCCTGTGCCGCATCGGCCAGCATCACATCCGCGCCGCGCTGCGCCATGGCGCGCGCCGCTTCCAACCCGGCGGGCCCGCCCCCAATGACGAGCACAGATTGCTGCTCCTTCAGAGGCGGGATGCTTTCCGGGTGCCAACCTTTGCGCCATTCTTCGCCTATAGTCGGGTTTTGCGTACACCGCATCGGCGCAACCGTGTTGTCGCTGGCCGTGCAGATATTGCAGCCGATGCATTCGCGGATATCATCAATGCGGCCGTCGCGAATTTTCGCAGGCAGAAAGGGATCGGCAATCGATGGTCGAGCCGCGCCTATCAGATCAAAAATGCCTTTTTTTACCGCACGCACCATCGCGTCGGGAGAAGTATAACGCCCCACCCCGACAACGGGTTTTGAGGTGAGAGGCTTTACAAAAGAAACGAACTCCTCTTGAAAACCTTCCTGCGAAAACCGGGAGGTTTGGCTGTCGTTGGACCAATTGGAGAGGTTGACGTCCCAAAGATCGGGTTCGTCGGCAAGCGCCGCCACAACATCGCGCCCTTCACCATCATGGGTCAGACCCTCAGGGCCTAAAAACTCCTCAACGCCAAACCGCACCGCAATCGCGCATTTATCGCCCACCGCGTCGCGCGTATCAGCAATCACCTCACGAAAAAGGCGGAGGCGGTTTTCAAAGCTCCCACCGTATTCATCGATGCGCTTGTTATAACGGTTAAGCAGAAAATGCTGCAGAAGCGTCATGTCATGACCGGCATAGACATAAATGATGTCGAAACCTGCGCGCTTGGCGCGCAAAGCTGCATCACGATGCCATTTGCGGAATTGGGCTATATCGCTTTTATCCATAGCGCGCGCCTGAACAGGATCTTCCACATCGACCATAATGTCGGACGGTCCAATCGGCGAAAGTCGCGTCAGCCGGTTAGCGATGTGGATGCCGTTGTGCACAAGCTGAATGGCTGCGAGGCTTCCCTGCTCATGCACTGCCTCTGTCAGTTGAATAAGACGAGGAATGTCCTTGTCGTCCCACAGCCGTCCCTGATTGGACGGGGTGATGTCGGAAGTGGGATGTATTTCGGTTTCCTGTGTGGCAATGACGCCCCAACCGCCTTCCGCTTTCATGCGCCGCATGTGGCGATCGGCATCGGGATAGCGATGGCCCATGCCGCTGCAATGCGGCACCTGATAAAAACGGTTAGGCGCGATGACCGGACCGATCTTGATGGGTTCGAAGAGTATGTCGTAACGTGGATCGCCCATGGCATAGTTCCATTGTTCCGGAAAGCGCGGCTCCGCTTCGCCGGTCAAGCATTGTTGGTTTTGTTTACACAAAGGTTCCGGCTTCTTCTGAATCACGCTTCGGAGCCTGGAGAGGCTCTACAAAGCGCGCCCAAAGTAGTGCCGCAGGATGGTTTATCGTTGAAGTCACAATGCGGATGTTGAAGCGGAAAGCGTCACAGCGACTTCGCCTGCATGAACATCCCCTTGGCTCCGCTTAGCTTTCGCGATTGCACCTCCCGGATTGGATTCCCCGCTGCCCTTTTGAATATCTCCCCGAGCAGTCGTTATGCCGAAAGCTACACACAGCCAAGTTATTATGCAAGTGCATAATAACTTACCGCAACGCTTTGCCTTTGGCGTCTTATATGCGAGAGATTAATCCAAAGGAGAGTTGCGCTTCATGCCGAATCTGTTCAAACGCGCCCCAGAAAGCGAACGCCGACGCGAACTGATTGAAGCGACATTGGAATGTATATCCGAGGTCGGAATTCAGGCGACGACCGTGCGCGCAGTTGCAGCTCGCGCCGGTGTAACGAACGGGCTGATACGCCATCACTTTGAAAATAAAGCCAATCTCATCGTCGAAGCTTATCGTCGTACAATGGAGTTGATCACCGCTTCCAGCATGGCAATATTGGAAGGGCGAGAGGGGAAACCGCAGCAGCGGCTACTGCAATTCATCAGGGCAACGCTGGAAGGTGAGGCTTCCGATGATCGGATGCTGTCGCTTTGGGCCACGTTCATCAGCCAGAATCGCGTGGACCCGATGATTATGGCGGTGCGAGATGAAAGCTATGCAAATCTTCGCCGGGCAACCGAGCCGCTGCTCGCCGAAGTATTCACTGCACAAGGGCGAGAGTTCACACCTGCGGAAATCGAACGCGCCGCCATTTGTGTGCACGCCATTCTGGATGGCCTATGGCTGGAAGCTTGCCTTGATCGAACGCGCGAGAAAACGGATATGTTTGTGGAACTTGCAGAAGAAATGATTGAAAAGGTTCTGGATACCTCTCTTTCCGACAACTGAAAATTTTCCCGTCGCCTTCAGGATATTCGGATTGAGGATGACGCCAGGGATGCCGATGGATATTTTTTGAATGCCGATCAGTTCCGAAATACAGATGATTGCCAGTACGAATGCGTGCAATCAGATATGACGCATCGCAAATTTAGTATTCCCCTTCACGCGGGCCTCCTTGTTTTTCTCCATACGCGCTGTGCTTCAGTTTGGATTGAAGTACCAGCCTCGGGAGAAGGAACTCTGCGTTGCTTCCGCAACAACGGCGGTTGACTGCCAGCGCTCGCGGATCAAAGAGCCGCCATTCCGCTTGCAGCCTCCCCACCATTTACAGCATGAACAGGATTACCGCGTCCGGGGGAACCTTTGCGTTTTTCAGCTCTTTCCGACAGCGCTCGCTGCCTCATATCGGTCCCAGCAATCGCCAAGCTCCCTTGACAGTTTGTGCTTCATAATGCGCTGGCTGGGCGTGCGCTCAAACTCATCGATCACCGCGATGTAACGTGGATTCTGATAGGCCGCGAGACGGCTCGTCAGCCATGCCGAAAGTGCCGCCGGATCGACTTCGCAACCGGATTTCGGCTTGACGAACAGCTTTATGTCCTGCTCGCCGATTTCGGCGGCAACGCCGATAATCGCGCAGTCTTCTACCGTTGGATAGGCTCCGGCTATATGCTCCACTTCCCATGCGGAAACATTCTCGCCCTTGCAGCGTACACTATCGGTCAGGCGACCATGGAACCAGAGATTGCCATCCGCATCGAAGGAACCGGAATCGCCCGTATGAAGCGCACCGTTACGCAGCGTCTTCCCGGTCGCTTCGGGATTGCGCAAATATCCGCGGAACAAGGCGCCCTCAATGGAAGACCGCACAACGATCTCACCTTTTTCACCCTTTGCAACGGGTTTTCCGGTTTCGTCCAAAAGCTCGACCGTGAACCACGGCATTGGCTTGCCGACGGCACCGACGGTTCCGTTATCGTTGCAGGTGGTGATGCTCGAAGCTTCGGTCATGCCATAGCATTCGCGCATTTCCACCCCGAAGCGGTCGCGGAAAAGCGGCCATACTTCCTTCGGACAGCCACCGCCCCAGGCTATGCGCACCGGGTGGTCCCGATCGGAAGCGCTTTCCGGCTGCTTCAGCAGTATTTGCAGGATTCCGCCGAGATAATGGATATGCGTTGCTCCATATTCGCGGACCTGTGCCCAAAAACGGCTGGCACTGAACCGGTCGACCATCGCGAGCGTGACGTCTTCCAGCGTGGGCAGAACAATGAGCTGCGCACCGCCGATATGATAAAGCGGTTCCCAGACAAAAAATACGTCGCCCGGGCGCACCAAGGTCAGTTGCCGTACGGCTTCTCCAGCAAGACGCATCATGCCGTGGGTAACAAGTACACCCTTTGGCCGCCCGGTCGTACCGGATGTATACATGATTGCGAAGAGATCACCTGCAGCCGGCAATTCTTCGCCGTGGCTTGAGGCGCCTTGCGCGACGATCTCCTGCAACGATCCTTCTCCGGAGGTCAGGATGAAGGCATGCGCTGGCACTTCCGCGCCGCATTCGCGAATTGTTTCCTGGGCATCCGGATCGCAGATGATCACGCCGGGTTCACAATGTTCCAGAATGTAGCGCAGCCCCTCGCCTCGCTGCTGCGCATTGACAGGCACCCAGACAATACCGGCCCGGGCAAGGCCGAACAACACTGCCAAGGAAAGTTCGGAGTTGCGCATCATCACGGCAGCGCGGTCCCCGTGCTTTAGCCCGCGCGCGTTGAGATGTGCCGCAAGTGCTGCAGATTGGCGGTCAATGGCGGCAAAGGTGATCGGCTGGCCATTGAAAAGTGCAAAATTCTGGTCCGGCTTTTGCGCAGCCTTGCTTAGGAAGCTTCCGAGGAAGCCTTCAAATTTCACAGTCATGGGAGGCACTCTGTTTTGATCAGGAGGAGCGGCGGAGTTTTTCCGCCGCCAGAAGAAGCGTTGTGACGATGAGGAAGACGACCACCGATACAGCGGCGAGCGTCGGATTGAGTTGGAGGATCATGTCGTCCCACATCTGCTTGGGCAGGGTGGTCTTGATGCCGCCACTCACAAAGATTGCGACCGTCAATTCATCGAAGGAGGTAATGAAGGCGAAGAGGAACGCCGCCGTCAGCCCGCTGCGGATGAGCGGTACGGTCACAAAACGCAGCGCCTGTGCCTTGTTCGCACCGAGCGTGGCCGCGGCCTGATCGAGACGCCAGTCATAGCTTTTCAGGATCGCGGCAATCGCAACGAAGGCAAAGGGCAAAGCCAGCACCGTATGGCCGATCACGAGACCGGTATTGGTGGCCACAAGACCAATCTGGGCGAACAGATAAAACAGGCCCACCGCTATGACGATACGCGGGACGATCATGGGGGCGAGGAAAAAGGCGAAGATCAGCCCGGCCCAACGCGACCGCGAGCGCGCGAGCGCCAGTGCCGCAAAGCCGCCGATGACCGTCGCGAAGATTGCCGTTGCAAAGGCCACACCGAAAGATCGCACGGTTGCCGATAACCAGAGATCGGAGGTGAAATAGGCACGGAACCAATCGAGACTGAAACCGGGAGGCGGAAATTCCAGAAACTGCGAGCTGGTGAATGCAATCGGGATCACGATCAGCGTCGGCAGCATCAGAAATGCGCACGACAGAAAGCAGTAAATTCCCAATAGGCGCTTCGTGATGGCTTGTCCGAGCAAAGCACGGACAGCCGTTGCAATGCGGCTGGATGCAAGCGCGCAAACTTCGAGAACGCGCAAGCCGGTATTTCGCAGAATACCATTCTTGCCCTTCTGTGCAGCTCCCGTATCACCTGAAAGGCTCGAAAGGCCGAAGACGCGATCATAGACCCAGCATGTGACAAGGGCCGCTATCAGCATCATGGCGGCCAGTGCCCCCGCAAAGGCCCAGTTCAGGATTTCCTGCACCTGGACGATAATCAACTGTGCAAGCATGGTCTGCTGGCGCCCGCCCAGAAGGGCTGGAACGATAAAGAAGCCGAGGGAAGAAATGAAGGTGAGGAGCCCGGCCGCAGCCGCACCCGGCAAGGATAACGGGAAATAAACCAGCCAAAAACTCTTGGCCGAATCCGCCCCCAGCGTGCCCGAAGCCTGCGTCAGCCTGCGGTCGATCCCGCTCATGACTGGCAGCATGGTCAATACGGCAAGCGGCAGCATGGCATGAACCATGCCTATCATGACGCCGAACTCATTATGCAGCATTTCGAGCGGTGAACCTATCGCGCCCGAACCGAGGCCAAGCTGATTGATGACCCCTGTACGTCCAAGAAGAATAACCCACGCAAAACTCTTCACGAGATAGCTTGTCCAGAACGGCACCATGACCAGCAAAATCATCATGCCACGCTTGCGTTCCGGCAGACGCGAAAGCCAATAGGCGAGCGGGTAGCCGAACAGGAGCGAGAACATCGTCGTCAGAGCTGCAATGCGAAACGTGATAAGCAAAACACGAAAATAGACATCTGTGTCGAAAATTCGCGTGTAATGCGCACCGGTAATCGCTCCGGTATCCGCATCTTCCAGGCTAAGACCCATCAACCGCGCAACGGGGACGAGGAAGAAGACAATCAGGAAGGCGAGTCCCGGCACAGCCAGCCACAGCGGACCGAATCGGAAACGGAAACGCGTCTTCGCGCCCGCTTGGGAAACCGCAGCGATACTCATGGCGTCACCAGAACAGCCGCTTCCGGCTGCCAGCTCAGAGTAACGTTTTCGCCCATCGCCGGGATCGGCTGTCCCGGTAATACGCGCACCGTCAACAGACGCGCTTCTGCGGCATCCACCAATACACGCGTCTCGGAACCCGCATAGACCACTTCCGCTACCCGACCGCCGACACGGTTTGCACCGGTATCGCCGAGTTCCATATGCTCGGGCCGCACCACGAGCGCCATCTCGCCATCATGGACGTCGCATGCCTTATCAAGGAGAAGCTTTGCATTCTTTGTCGAGAGGTGCTTTCGACCGTCACTGCTCACTTCGATATGGCCGCGGAATATATTGGAAATTCCGATAAAGTCGGCAGCAAAGGCAGTCGTGGGACGGGAATAGATTTCCTGCGGCGGCGCGATCTGCTCAACCATTGCATGGTTCATCAGGCAAATACGATCCGAAAGAGCAAGCGCTTCCTCCTGATCGTGTGTCACATAGACAATGGTCGCGCCGGTCTGGCGATGCAACCGCTTGATTTCGAATTGCATATGCTCACGCAACTTCTTGTCGAGTGCTCCCAGCGGTTCATCCATGAGGATGATGGAAGGCTGATAGACAAAGCAGCGGGCGAGAGCCACGCGCTGTTGCTGACCGCCCGAAAGTTCGCGCGGAAAGCGTGATGCCAGGTGAGCGAGCTGCACCATTTCCAGCGTACGTTGCACCTGTGCCTTTACATCGGCAGACTTCTGGCCACGCATTTTCAGCGGAAAGGCTATGTTTTCCTCGACGGTGAGATGCGGAAACAAAGCGTAATGCTGGAAAACAAGGCCAATATCGCGCCTGTGCACCGGCGTATCCGTTTCATCCTTGCCGTCGATGAAGAGACGGCCTTCGCTTGGCATAACGAGACCGCTGATCATCTGAAGTAGCGTCGTCTTGCCGGAACCCGAAGGTCCAAGAAGCGTCAGAAACTCGCCCGGCTGCACCGCAATATTTGTCGGTTTGAGCGCGATGGTTTCGCCGTAGCGCTTGGATAGTCCATCAACGAGAAGTTTCGGCTGAAGAGCCTGTTCGGGTTTGGCAAGCATGTCGTTCCCTTTTAACCCGGAGCCAGCGGCCTGCCGGTCGCTGCTCCACCTTTTGTTATTTGATATTGTGCAGTCAGGGAGACCTTGTTGGCCGCCCCGATTCGGCTTTGCCCGAATACAGCCTAGCCGAGTATCCAGGCATTGAAGCGCTCGGTCATTTCCGACCGATTGGCGCTCCACCAGTCTTCGCTGGCGATGCTCATCTGTTTCAGATTGGCCTCGAAGGTCGGCAGCGACGATGCACGTTCTGCGGGAATATGCTCATAGGCCTTCAGGTTGGTCGGGCCGTAAGCAAGGAATTCCGTGAACAGCGCCTGCTGCTTCGGTTCGGTGCAGAACTTGACGAACTGGCGCGCAATTTCGGCGCGCGGCGATCCTTTCGGGATACCCCAGCCTTCGATGGAATAGAGGCCCTGGTTCCAGCCGATTTTCACCGGAGCGCCGCCGTCGATGACGGCTTGCGCACGTGCGTTCCACAAAGCGATCATGTCCACTTCGCCGCTCTGGATAAGCTGGCTCGACTGGGCGCCGCCCGTCCACCAGACATCCACATGCGGTTTGATCTTTTCGAGGCTGGCATAGGCACGTTCGACATCGAGCGGATAAAGCTTGTCGAGCGGAACGCCGTCGGCGAGCAATGCCTGTTCCAGCGTATCGATCGGATTCTTGCGCAACGACCTTCGGCCCGGAAACTTCTCGACGTTCCAGAAATCCGCCCAGGATTTCGGCGCCGCCGCATCATCAAATTTGTCGGTGCGATAGGCCATGATCGTTGAATAGACATCGACACCAAGCCAGACCTCGGTCAGAGAATCCGGCATCAGGCCCGGAGCATCGGCGGCAACGATACCGATCGGCTCAAGCAGATCGCGTTTCTGGAGGATATCGCGCGCCGACAGTGTCAGTGTGCACACATCCCAGCTATAGGAACCGGTCTCCACCATGGCGCGAAACTGCGCTGTCGGTTCTGCATCGCGCGCCACGTTGACGACCTGGATACCCGTCGCCTTTTCAAAAGGATCGTAAAAAGCCTTGCGATAGCCGGGGCTGTAAGGACCACCCGGATCGGCGACTGTCAGTTGCTCGGCAGCTGCGGCGCGACGCGTGAGAATGGCCGGAGCAGCAAGTGCTATACTGAGCCCGCCTCCGAGCTTCAGCAAATCCCGGCGATGAATTGTAATCGTCTTCCCATTTTTCATTGTTTTTCCCTCCGGCATGTCATTCCGTTATGCGATGTCAAGTCGCCCGCCCCGAAACGGGGCGGGCGGCAATTGGCTGGTCAGGACGCCTTGCGGGCCGCACGCTCGGCGAGAAACTGCTCCATCATGCGGGCTGGTTCACCCGATGCATAGGCTTCCTTCTGGATGCGCGATCCGGCAGCCAGACAGTCGCGGAAGCCTTCTTCCGTCATTTCGCGGAAGCGCTGCTTGTTAAGGCGCATGGCCACCGGCGGCTTGGCGCCGAGTTCCCGTCCGAACGCGACAGCTTCATCCAGAACCTTGGACTGATCAACGATGCGATTTATGATGCCAATGGCGCGGCATTCGTCGGAATCCATCAGGCGGCCGCTCAGCGTCAGGTCGATGGTGCGGGCAAGACCAATGATCTCCCGCATGATCCACGGACCGGTGGTGCTGGCGATGCCGGAATTGATCTCCGGTTGGCCCATGCGGACGCCGGGGTGGCCAATACGGAAATCGCAGAGAAGCGCGACCTGAAAGGCCGACCCGGCGGCAACGCCATTCAGCGCTGCGATCAGCGGCTTGGAAAGCGAACGCATGCGATCATAAAGGCGTTCCCATTCGCCAACCCATTCCTTGCCGTGCTCGGCATCGAACGTCCGGGTTTCATTGAGATCCTGACCAGCGCTGAACGCACGGTCACCCGCTCCCGTCAGCACGATCGCCCGGATATCGTTATCTCCTTCAAACACATCGAATGCCTCAATGAGCTGGCGGCGCATCGCGCTGTGCCAGGCATTGAGAATGTGCGGACGATTGAGCGTGATGATGCCGACCTCGCCGCGACGCTCGGTCAGGATAAAGCGATCCATTGTGTTCTCCCTTGGGGTTATGCGCTTGCCAGTTTATTATTGCATTGCAATAAGTATTATGTTATGGTGAGTTTATTGTATTACAATGTCAAGCATCTTTTCAGATTCTTGATCATTCTGCTATTAATCGACGATTATCTCAGGCGGGTTTTGATGGTACGCAAAGCAGAAAAGTCAGTGAAATCAGACGGCGAGAGCGTGGGCAACGATCGCGATCCGCTGCTCGTGCAGTCGGTCGAAAAAGCATTCCGGGTCTTGGGGGCCTTTGATGGCAGCAGACCCACCCTCAGCCTGTCGCAGATCGCTGAGGAGACCGGGCTGGACATTTCTGCAACCCAACGGTTCACGTACACGCTCACCAAACTTGGCTATCTGACGAAAAGCAGCGAAACGAAGCGTTTCGAACTCGGTGTAAAAGCGCTGGACTTCGCCTACCATTATAGCCGTGCCAGCGTGCTCGTCGAACGCGGTACGCCATATCTCCTTCATTTGAGCAAAACCACGGAAGAGACGGTAAATCTGACGGTTCTTGACGAGACGGACATCGTTTTCGTGCAGCGTTTCATGAGCCGTCACGTATTGAACAACGATGTCGTCACCGGCATGCGTTTGCCAGCCTATTGCACGGCACCCGGCATTGCTATCCTCTCGGCGTTGTCAGAGGCGGACGCGAACGCTGTGTTGGACCGATCGCATCTGTACCCCTACACGCCGCACACCACGTGGAATCGTGACGAGTTGAACGCCAAGCTCAAACAGGCGGCGGCCAAAGGCTATGCGACTGCGTTTGAAGAATATTTCCACGGCGATCTGTCCTTCGCAGCGCCCATCCTCGACGCGCGGGGGCATCCCTACGGTGCGATCAACATTGCTGTATCTCGCAGCCGCTACACGCCGGAGGAAGCAGAAGAGAAATATGCGCCTCTCGTGACGGCCGCGGCTCGTTCCATCTCCCTTATTACAAACGCGAGGCGCTAGGAACGACCAACATTCAGGGTTTGCCTCTGCAGCGTATAGCCGAAATCGCCTCAGGAGAAGATAAAGTCATCAGCGGAGAGATCAGAGAGCGTGACGCCCTCGATGAGAATGCCGTAATTGTCACGACCAGCGATGGCGAAGTAAACGCCGTCCGCCGTGTCGCGGAGGCGGCAAAAAGCCCCCGGCGTGGAGCCGGGAGCTTCAGGTTTTTCGGTGGTCTTTTCTATGTCAGGAGGCTACCACTTGACCTTGAAACCGACGGTCCCCTTGAGGGTGTAACTGTCGGCGAAGTGGTTGAGCGCGGTGTTAATTGTGCCCTCGCCATAGACGGCATATTTGTTG
>Ga0180223_1002173_pt1 | contig 12363 bp, 9 predicted proteins | sample eDN5th30CKraftOP_FD_151337 | JGI IMG/M metagenome (GOLD analysis project Ga0180223, IMG submission 151337) | Enriched Organic Plus compost microbial communities from Emeryville, California, USA - eDNA 5th pass 30_C Kraft OP (version 2) (version 2) ...
GAGCGGTATCCCGATATCTCGGTGGAGTTGCGCACGGGCGCGCCGAGGCCTTTGATGGAGCGGGTGTTGGCTGGCGAATTGGACGCGGCGCTGGTGGCCGAGCCGGTGTCCGATCCGCGGCTGGCTAGTGTGCCGGCGTATGTCGAGGAACTGGTGCTGATTGGGCCGGCGGGTCATCCGCCGATTCGGTCCGCGCGTGATTTGCGCGATGGGACGTTATTGGTGTTCGAGCCGGATTGCCCGCATCGGCAGCGGCTGGAGGCTTGGTGTTTGCGCGATGAGATGGCGCCGCGGAGGGTTGTGGAGGTGGGGTCCTACCATGCGATTCTGGGGTGTTGCGTGGCTGGGATGGGGGTGGCGCTTATTCCTGCGGCTGTGTTGGAGACGTATTCGGAGCGGGGGAGGGTGTCTGTGCACAGGTTGAAGGGGGATTTTCGGAGTGTGAGGATTTTGCTGGTTTGGTATAAGGATACGCCGGAGCCAAAGGTGGGGGTGTTGGTGGGGTTGCTTGGGTAGGCAACTGGGCGCTGGTTGGCTGGGGCCGTTGCCGAATGGTCTTGCAGGAAAATGCGCCGTACTCATTGTGCCTTTCGCTTTCGACCCACAGTGAATATTGGTAGGATCAACCTAGTAGTCAGGTGTGTAGCGGGAGCAGATTTACCCTCGATCGCTTCTTGTGAAATGTAACTTGGTCAGTTGGTGGGTATCTCCATACTGAGGGAGGCTGAATGGCGTCTTCAAAAACGAAAGGCTCATCCAGGACTAAACGGAAGACTGAGGTTCCAGGGCAGGCGTTAGGCTACAGCCTTCAATTTACGCGTCTTACTCATCTGTTGCTTCAAGCACCAGAGGGGAGTTTTTGCAGCCTAGAGTTTCTCGATGATGTCGCCCAGGAGGATAGCTCCGGTTCAGTTAAGCGGATTCAGAGTAAAAGCGCACTTACCGCCAATCCTGCAGCAGATCGGGCAAAGTCATTGTGGAAGACTCTTTCCAATTGGATCGAGCTGGCAGAAGCCCCTGGGTTCGAAGTAGATAAAGCGATATTTGAGCTCTACGTTTCTCGTCCGGTCGAAGGGCGGATTGTTGAAAGTTTCTCCAGTGCGACGACCCAGGAAAGCGCCCGAGCAGCCATCGCTCAGGCACGAAACATGTTGTGGGGGAGTCCTCCAGAATTTGATCTGAAGGCAGAAGTCGCGGCAGAGATTTCTTCGTACGTCGAGAAAGTATTTACCGCTGATCAAAATCTTTTGGAGCGACTCATCTGCAGTTTTCAGTTGACGCTCGGCAGTGGTAGTCCGCAGGCTGATCTTGAAGCTCTCGTTCGCAGTCATCCCGTGTCACGATCTAAAGTCAATGATATCACCAACCACCTCTGTGGAGTGGTGAAGCGCCACGTCGATATGTTATTGGAGGCCGGTAAACCGGCTGTCATCGCGCGCAATGACTTCTACGGTTGGTACACGTCTTACGTTCAAAAAATTGATCGGCAAGCGGTGCTTTCGAGTCGAGCTCCGGTTCCGTCGGAGAAGATGTCGCGGGGATATCTTCCCGACAATTTCATTCGGCAGCTGGACATAATTGGCTTGTCATTCGAGGAGATGCTCGGGGCTGCGAGCGATTACTTCATGGCTACCTTTGATCGGACAGATTGGGCTGCCCGAGGTGAAGTTGACGAGACATCCTTTGATGACCTAGATGATGTCTTGAAGCGAGCGTGGAAAAACAAGCAGCGAATCTGTGGGCTGAACCACGGTAGCAAGTCCGAGCAACATCGAGGGCAGGCGCTGTACTTTGATTGCATGCAGTTCACTGCTCCTATTCAAGCGATGTCACCCCCAAGCCACTTCATCCCTGGTTGCTTCCACATGTTGGCCGACAATTTAGTTGTGGGTTGGCATCCGGACTATGAAGCACAACTGAAACCCAAGAAGGTGGTGTGACGATGCTTTCAAAAGAAGTCCAAAACGTCCAAAATCCCGCGTTGGGTGCTGCGCTTCTCTGGCGATTTTGTTGTGGGTACGTTGAGACTAATCGTGTCAATGATCCTCCGCCGCTGCCTCTTCTTTTTCTGGTGTTACCTATTATTCTGCATCAGGCGACTTCGGAGTTTGTGAGGCGCACCTACAAGAGTTCAGGCTTACGGGCGTTCGCTGCAAAGTTCGGAGATTCGTCAGTGTCTAAACAAGACCTATTGGTCCAGATACACGATCGCTCAATTCGTTGGCGCAAACTCAGCTTGCAATCTATTGAGTTGGCTGTCGCGGGTAGCCTGCTCAAAATTGACGAAAACGGTGGCATTATTGCTCTGTCGCGAACCAAAGTGAGAGGGCTTTCAGATGAAGTAAAGCGCCTCATGGACCTGGCAGAAAAGCTCGGAGTTTGGTTTGGTGAGCTCACAGTGCACGAGATCGTGACTGCATTAAAAGTGAGGATTTAATGTATTTTCAGATTCGAGGGATTGTTCTCTGGCCGCGCAATAGGAACTTTGAGCCTCGCAAGTTGAAATTTGAGCTTGGCAAGGTCAATGTCATCAGCGGCGCGTCACGAACTGGCAAGTCCGCAGTTATTCCTATCATCGACTACTGCCTCGGCTCCAGCACTTGCTCAATTCCTGTGAATACTATCCGCAAATACTGCGAATGGTTTGGCATTGTTGTCGCGACGACCCAGGGTGAAAAGCTCCTGGCCCGAAAGGAACCAGGCGCCCAGCGTAGCACCGACGATATGTTTCTTCTAGAAGCAGAGGAAATATCAAAGATCCCTAGTCGACTCGCCAAAAATACCAACGCTACAGCAGTTAAAAGATTACTTGACGATCTTGCTAATCTCTCCAGTTTGGATTTCTCTGGTGGAGAGGAGGGTTCAGGGTTTGATGGGCGTCCAGCGTTCCGGGATTTGGCCGCTTTCACGTTCCAGCCTCAAAACGTAGTTGCGAACCCCGACGTCTTGTTCTTTAAGGCCAATACCTATGAGCACCGGGAAAAGCTGAGGAAGATATTTCCCTATGTACTTGGAGCAGTCACCCCCGCATTGATGGCTAAGCAGTTCGAGTTGAATCGGACCCGTCAACTCTTACGTCGCAAAGAACGAGAGTTCAAGGATGCGCAGGACGTCTCGGCACGGTGGCTTGCCGACTTGAGGTCCAAGTTCAGCGAGGCTCAAGAACTTGGTCTAATCCAGAGGCTGGCGGAGGAGGTTCCTCGGGATCAAATGATTGAGCTGCTTGATGAGGTCATCAGTAGAACCGACCTAACTTTGGCGGTCAGCACCACAACAATTTCGGATGCATTGCGTGAGCTGAATAGCCTGGAGGGCGAAGAGCGGGAGGTCTCACGCGAACTCACTACCCTGCGCCACCGACTAGAAGAAATGAATCGGATGCGCATTGGTGTCCAACAGTACGAAGCAGCACTGTCAGTACAACGAGGTCGTCTTCACTTGTCGAGTTGGCTGGCGTCGCATGCAAACGATGAGTTTGACTGCCCAATGTGCGGCAGCCATACTGATTCGGCCAAACGGAAACTAGAAGCTCTCAGCCGACGTTTAGAAGAGGTAGAGACCGCAGCGGGTGCAGATAAAGACAAAGAAGTGCCTGCAGCGTTCGATCGAGAGTTGCAGCGCGTCACAGCAGATGTTGGGAATGCGACTGAGCGTCTGCGCGCAGTTCAGATTCGCAAGCGAGCATTGACGGATAGATCAAAGGAAGCTAATGAACAACAATTTTCCGTGAAACGTACAGAGCGCTTCATAGGAAATCTCGAGTCGTCATTGGACCTCCATCGGAAATTGGGCAGCGACAGCGAGCTTGCCGAAGAAGTTCGAACGCTTAAGGAAACGGTGCTGGCGCTTGAAGGGGAATTGCGCGAACAGGATGTCGAGGCTAGGAAGCGTCGAGCTTTGCGGGCCATCAACACTAATGCTGGAAGGCTCTTGCCGCACCTTGATATTGAGAGTCCAAACGCCCCCATCTCGTTGGAGACCAATGACCTAACTATCAAGGTGCTTGGTTCTGATCGGGATGATTATCTGTCTGAGATCGGAAGTGGCTCGAACTGGCTCTCTTATCACTTGGCTGTGTTGCTTTCTCTTCATAAATTCTATCTGAGCCAAAGGGACAGTCCTGTGCCAGCATTTCTCGTACTTGATCAACCGAGCCAGGTCTACTTTCCTAAACACGTGGTCTCCAGAGACGTTAGAGTAGAGGACGATCCCAAGATCCGTGATGAGGACGTGGATGCTGTGCGCAAAGCGTTCGAAGTGATGGGTAGCGTTGTGCAAAGTGAGAAGGGGAAGCTCCAACTCATCGTACTGGACCACGCATCAAGCGAAGTGTGGGGTGGCATCAATGGAGTTGTCGGCTTGCCAGAATGGCGTGGCGGAACTAAATTGGTTCCCATGGAATGGCTCTCTGAGGATTAAACCGTGCCCTTTGCCTTTGGCCCTAGCCATGGGGTAAGTCTGCCTAACTGTGTGGGTTAGCCATTGCGCGGGCATAATACAACCAGTGCCCACGAGCAGCGGGAGGTATTCACCGATGGCACAGCATGTGTGCATACCTCTTCTCTTTGTTAAATCTATAAAGGATTTCTGTCCGGATGGTTGACCAAGCTGTCTAATAAACTAAGGGAAAGAGTGCTGTGGGTTTCCACCGCATCCAGCGAGAGATAGATCTGACCTGTGCTAAGCGCTTCGGCCTAAACACGGTTCAAGCCAGCAGGCGGGGCTTTCCCGATACGCTCCCTTATCTCCTTCCACTTTTTTACTCCCGGACGCGCTGCCTCAAGTTCGGGGCCGAAATCTTCTAGGCGCACATCGAAGACTGATATGGCTAGCTGATTGCTGCCGTGGGAATGCGAAATGAGCCGCTGGTGGTCTTTGTCGTAGGGGGCCTGAGCGGTGGAGCCGCCAAACTCGCCGATGTTCGCAATCAAGATGTGTTGGTACATGTGGTATCGCAACGCAGAAACCATGCCATCGAAGGTCTTTACGTCTTTGTTCATGGCCGAGACAACGTACATATGGCTCTCATTACGCAAGTCCGCGGCTAGCGAAAGGTCCGTGGCGTCGAAGCAGATTGATCCTGTCAACCGATAAGGCTTGTTTGTCAGCTTGGTAGAGTCAAGCAGTTCGATGACCACTTGGTATGGCCGCCACGGTTTTATCCCTAAGTCAAGTTCCTCGGAAGTAAGGTTGAACTTCCCTTGGTCCACCTCGATCCAGGCTCGGCGGCCGGCTCGTCGCTGCGGGACCAGCCAGCGAGCCGCATTAATAGGCTCACCGGTTGTAGGCTCTCTTGCAGCCAAGAGGCCATAGAACAACATCGCACCGGTCGCGTCAGAAAACGCCCGCATGAGGTCTTGATCCTCGACGTGGATGCTAAGCTCGGGAAACACGACAAGGTCGAAATGCGGCTTATCTGACGCTCCCAGGACATAGTCGCGCGCAGCGAGATGTCTGTGTGTGAGGTGCAATAACGCCGCCGTGTGGTTTCGATGCTTCTCCCGATAGCCAGGAACGTCAAGACTGGCCAGCCCATCGTTGAAATGGCGGTGAAGCGGCATTAGGCCCTGGACCATTGCAACGCGTAACCCGCGAACTGGATCTAAAGGCCACTCAACTGGATAGCGGTAAATGGGCAGTTGGCTGCTGACGCCGTAGAGCTTCTTTTGGGCGTCCAGGCGCTTTTTGATAGCATCGTTGAAATCACGGCGCGTAGCAATAGTGGGTACTTCTTGGCCCTGCCGCTCGGCCACACCGGGCCATCGCAAGAGGTGCAGCAGCAAATCTGAGAACCACGGCGTTATGGCAGCGGTGGTGCCTCTCAAACCTTCTGCCGAATGAAGCATGCCCATACGACGCTTATGCCATGTGCTCTTCAGGCCGCGGTACCAGCCCGTGTCTTCGCGTGTTAGCCAGTGACGCGCGGTGAAATCCGGTTCTCCCGTGGCGGCAGCTCGCAGCAAGCGGCCAAGGGCATACATCCAGGCATCTTCAGGCCGACACCAGGATGGGGTGTCGTACATCCCGTCCGTTGTTTTGAGTGATTCGACAGCCTGTACATCGAGCGTGGCGTCCCCCGGATTGCTCAATTGTTTCCAGTTATCAGACCGGACCTGTACATTCAAAGGTGTCAGCAGTTCGGGGGCGAAGGCTCGTACAGTTTTCGATTTTCCTAGTGCTTCCGCAAGCTTTAGCAGCGCATTCTCTTGGCTGAAGAGTTGAGAAGGGTGTGTGATGACAGTCAGAAGGGGCAGCCACTTTTTTGTGGGCAGAGGACCATTACCGATAGACCAGCGCTTTTCCTCAAATCGCGTCAAGTATCTAGGCGCCCACTCAATCAAAGGCGTCATAGCATTGCGCTTCGAACTCAGCAGGTGTCTCAGTAGTTGAGGAGATGTTTCGGCCACGATTTGCCAGGCTCTTGAAACTTGCTTCCTGTTCTTTGCGTCGCCGAAGTTGATGAACCACCGCATATAGTGTGCTTCGTTCCTGAGAAGCTGATGCCCGACTAGTGACACAACGACTTCTTCTTGAGCGGTAATATCTTTTGCTGAGGATTTGGCTCGAGTGAACAAGTGGAGGGCTCTGTAGAATCGAAGCTCGAGCGCCTCCTGAGGCAATGTGGTTGTCTGCCCAACTGAGGCTAGAAAGAGGCTTGCCTGTTGTTGGACGTACCAAGGCGATTCTTCCCCTTCTAGGATTCGCGATGCAAGCTTCGCGAGCGCAACGCGATAGCCGTCCACATCAGCGACCTCGAAGTTCAGGTCTTGCTTAGCTTCTCTTCCAGTTTCAGTCGCCCCAGCTTTGAAAAGGTCTGCGAGAACGTAGTAGGCAACTCTACGACCGAACTCTGAGTTTTGGCGAGTGTCGTCCAGCTTGCTCATCAGCGCTTGCTCCACTGGCTCTAAGAGTTCGGCGCTGGGACACAGGTCCAACGCATATCGAAGCACCTGCACAAGAGAAGGGTTCATCGCCCATGCAGAGACTAATCGTCGCGATGCAGCCTCGAAATCATGTCGCAATGCATCGATTGCACTTTCGCCATCGCTGGATTCCGCAAGATCGGTCATTCTCCGTCGCTGGCGTAAAGAACGTACTAGGCGGTAGGCCGAGAAGCGCGTCAGCGTGTCATCTCTCACCTCGTGCTTCAGCGATGCCACCGTCGCAAGACGAAGAACCCCGTGTGCTGGCTTTATTTCATCGATGAGACCAAGCTCTGCCAATGACAGAAGGCCGTTAAGACCTGCTTCAGCCTGTCGCAAAGAGTCGAGGTCGAAGGGGCCGCTTAGCTGCTGCTGGAGCGTTTTCATACGAGCCCCAGTGCCAGATTCCGTGCCAATCTCGACAAGGGGTTCTAGCTGGGTCTTCTTTGCGTTAAGTCGTAGATGAGTACCAGTGGGTTCGGATGGCGTAGTGTGTCTTTTAAGCAAGCCTTGAACCCAAGCACTGATTTCGTCACCCAACTCGTCGAGGTTATAAGGTGAATCCTCGTCACTATCGACTGAAATGACCAGCTTTAGGTCATCGACGTAGCGGCAATAGTCGTGAATGCGGAAGCTCCTCCCCCGAGGCTTTCTGTCTATGAAAGAGCCTATTTCACGGTCAAAGTCAAGCAGGTACGCATTTGCGAAGAACCCGCTCGCGACCAACCCCTGGGGAAGTCCAAAGGGCAGTACACCGTTTCGAAATAATGAGCCTAGGGCTAAGTCCTCGTCGCGCCACTTAAAGCTCAAAGACCGCCGTACCATATCCCAGAAAGATTCGTCCGCAGGTTGTAGTTCTTCCTCGGATTCTTCGTAGAAATTTTGGTATGCAGCCTTCAGTTTCTCTACGAGTAGCGGGATGTCTATGTTGTCAAAGAAGGCGCTGAGATCAAGGTTGGCAATGAATACTTTGGCGTCTTCACTGATAACGACGTTCTTTGCAACTGCCAGTGGCCGCTCTACGTACTTCTGGTAGTCCTGAAAATACCTGCTATACGTGTTCGAGTTCCCCCATGAAAACGATGCGACGGTGTGGTTCTTCGACCAGTTGCAATAGAGCCTGTTGCCGTAGCTGAAGACTCCCTTTTCCACCGCCTTCTCCACTGGAAGAGACGTGTCGCCTTGAATAGACTCAATACAGTCTGCCAGACAAAGCATGACGGCAGTCGCAACCGTTTGTTCTCGGACGCCGATGTGAGCAAGGGGGCGCAACACTGGCGTTTGCTCCTCTTGAGTGAGTCGCGGCTGCCAACCGCCTTCGGATTCAGATCGGAAGCACCACAAGCCATTCTTCGGTGCTGGAACTAGCCATGCTGCAGATGTCTCGTAGTCGCCGCTTGCGATGTCGTGGGACCATTTAGCTAGGTTCTCCGGTAGGCAGACACCAGATGCATCGAGTTCCAAGACGTCCGCGTACCAGTTGTGACGCCGGATAAATGTGTGAGTCTTCTTCCACGCCTGAGCAAGAATGACCTCATCTTGAAGCACTTTTGCTTGAGGGTGCAGCTTGTTGTATCGTGGATGGACAACGCTCATGTGAAACCTTCAAATGAAAATCTATGGATGTTTATACAGCTTTTCACTAGGTTGATGGCCCGTTCGGTCTACATCGACTGTGGCTGCAAAGAGTTTCTACGCCGCTCTGGTCTGAACCGAATATTCTTAGGTGCGTATTGAAGACCGGTGTTGGCCGATAGCCGCCCCCCAGACCTGTCCAGTCCTATTCCTAACCCCGAAAAAAATCCCGGCCAAAGCCGGGATTCCCAATTCACCCGGATCCCTCCGCCAAGCAGAAAGACCCAAGCCAGCCCAGCAGCCCAAGCCGCCAGACCCATCTTTTATTCTTGTTGTTCCTTTTTCTTATTGTCCCTACTGCGGCTGCACGCCCGCTTTCTTGAACAGCTCCGCCCACTGCGGCACCTGCTGCTTCACGTGGGCGGTGAGGGCGTCCGGGTTGGCCTGTTCGGCCAGCACCTCGGCCCCCAGCCCCTTCATCCGTTCCTGGAACTTGGGATCGGCCAACCCCGCCTGCAAAGCCTTCACCAGCTTGTCCACCACCGGCTTCGGCGTGCCCGCCGGCGCCCACATCCCATGCCAGATGCCGATCTGGAAGCCCTTGTAGCCGGACTCGTCCATGGTGGGCAGGTCGGGCAGGGAGGGCACGCGCTGCAGGCTGCCGACGGCGTAGGCCTTGACGCGCTTGGCCTGGATCTGCTGGGTGGTGTTGGTGCTCTGGTCGCACATGATGTCCACCTGCTTGCCCAGCAGGTCGTTCATGGCCGGGCCGGTGCCGCCGTAGGGCACGGTCAGCAGCTCGACGCCGACGGCGTCCATGAACATGGTGCTGCACAGGTGGCTGGCCGCGCCGATGCCGGCGTTGGCCATGGACACCTTGTCCTTGTTCTGCTTGATGTAGTCGACCAGTTCCTTGACGTTGTTGGGCGGGAAGTCTTCGCGGGCGATGAAGGTCATGGGGACGTCCACGACCATGCCGATGGGCTCGAAGCTCTTGAAGGGGTCGTAGCCGGGGTTCTTGTACAGCGAGGGCGACGTGGAGAAGCCGATGTGCATCAGCAGCACGCGGTAGCCGTCGGGCTTGGAGCGGCCGACGTCGGCGATGCCGATGGTGCCGCCGGCGCCGGCCTTGTTCTCGACCACGACGGTCTGGCCCAGCGCGGGGCGCATGGCTTCGGCCAGCGAGCGGGCGACGTTGTCGGTGGGGCCGCCTGCGGCGAAGGGCACGACCAGGCTGACCGGGTGGGTGGGGAAGTCGTCGGCGGCGCGGGCGGGGCTGAGTGCGGCCAGGGATAGGGCCGCGGCGCCGGCGGACAGGGTGGCCGCCAGCCTGCGGGGGATGGGACGCATGGAGTCTCCTTGATGAGGACGAATTTTTCTGCGGGTAGCAAGCCGGTCATGCAGGCTTATGTGGATGTGCTGCTGTCATCGGCGCGAAAGGAGTCTAGGAAAGAATCTCACGGCCGTCACCCCATGTTTTCCCCAGGGCGGCTCGCGGGCTGGCGGGATTTGTAATGTTGCGTTGCAACCAAAGTGCTTGACAAGCCATCCGGCTAGCCTAGAATGTGAATTGTGCAGCGCAGCAAAATGCGCCAGCGCAGGAAGTTGCCGTGCCGCCGGCACGCCGCCGGGCAAGCGCAAAGCGCTTTGCGACGGCGGCGGGACGGCGCAGCGGGACAGGACCAGAGCCAGGTGCCGCCGGCGCCATCTTCATGTTTCATGGCCAATCGATTCTGCCGGGCCGATATGCCCGGCGCCCCCGAAGGAGAACGAGTATGAGCGCAATTCCCGAACAGGTGCTGGGTCGCCAGAAAGCGGCCGTCACCTCCCTGGTCGCCACGCAGACGGCGCTGTTTTCCGGCTTCGAGAAGCTGGTCGACCTGAACCTGAAGGTGCTGAAGGCCACGCTGGAAGAGACCGCGCTGCGCGCCCAGCAGGCCGTGGACCTGAAGGACCCGCAGGAAGCCGCCGCGTTCGCCAGCGGCATCGTGCAGCCGGGCGCGGAAAAGGCCGTGGCCTACGGCAAGCATGTGTACGACATCCTGGCCGGCGTGCAGGCCGAGCTGGTGACGCTGGCCGAGGCGCAGGTCGCCGAAGGTCAGCAGCAGGTCACCGAGGCCATCGAGCAGTTCTCCAAGAACGCGCCGACCGGCTCCGAAGGCGCCGTGGCGCTGATCAAGTCTTCGCTGGCCACCGCGACCAGCGCCTACGATTCGCTCGCCAAGGCCGCCAAGCAGGCCGCCGAGGTGGCCGAGTCCAACCTGAATGCCGCCGCCAATGCGACCTTCAAGGCAGCGTCGGATGCCGCCGACGTCGCCGGCAAGGCCGCGCCGCGCAGCCGCCGCGCCGCCTGAGCGCGCGAGCCAGCCGTAAGCGAGGGGCCGCCGCCTGAGGCACAAGGCGGTGGTTTCGTCCGCAGCCTGCCCCGCAGGGCAGGCCGGCGCTGACGCGGTGGGGCAGGCCGCCAGGCCCGCCCCGGTGTTGAGGAGCCCCCGGTTCTACGCCGGGGGTTTTTTTATGCGCGCTCGCCGCGGCCCCGTGCACCATCCCATGCACCAAATGCGGCCCCGCTGCACCATGCCATGCCCGCCTGCGGTGCCTGCTGGCATGCCGACCCGGGCATTCCAGGCTCGCCGCACTGCCTCGCAACCTATCGTGAGAGCAAAATTGTCTACGATTTCTCGACGCCTCCGGTTGCCCCTCTGCCCAGTCCTGTAGCGCCTGGCATGGATGTTGCTTTGGATCTTTCAGCCCCGCGTCAGGGCCGCAAGGACCAAGCTGGACAGGCATGAACAGGCATTCGCTGGATATCGACTCCGTGACCCACCGCTACGGCAGCTTCCTGGCCGTGGACGACGTGGACCTTTCGATCGCGCCGGGCGAGATCGTGGCGCTGCTGGGGCCGTCGGGCTGCGGCAAGACCACGCTGCTGAGGATCGTCGCCGGCTTCGTCAGGCAGACGCAGGGCTCGGTGCGGGTGGACGGCCGCTCCATCGACGACCTGCAGCCCAACCGCCGCGACATCGGCATCGTCTTCCAGAACTATGCGCTGTTCCCGCACATGACGGTGGCGCAGAACGTGGCCTACGGGCTGGATGCGCGCGGGAAGCCGCGCGCGGAGGTGGCGCGCAAGGTGCGGGAGTGCCTGGAGATCGTGCAACTGCCGCAGGCCGCGCAGCGCTATCCGCGCCAGCTGTCGGGCGGGCAGCAGCAGCGCGTGGCGCTGGCCCGGGCGATCGCCACCGAGCCGCACATCCTGCTGCTGGACGAGCCCTTCAGCGCGCTGGACAAGAACCTGCGCCTGGACATGCAGATAGAGATCAAGCGGCTGCAGCGCCAGCTGGGGCTGACCGCGATCCTGGTCACGCACGACCAGGAGGAGGCGATGAGCGTGGCCGACCGCATCGCGGTCATGAACGGCGGCCGGGTCGAGCAGTTGGGCTCGCCCGTGGAGATCTACGACCGGCCGCGGACGCTCTTCGTCAACAGTTTCATCGGCACCACCAACCTGCTGCCCGGCCGCGTGGCCGAGGCCGGCGCCCAGGCCCTGCGGGTGGAGCTGGACGCCGGCGCGGCCATCGCGCTGCCGCCCGATCCGGCCTTCGCCGCCGGCCAGCGGGTGACGGTGTCGCTGCGGCCCGAGCAGCTGGCGCTGTCGTCCGAGCCCGCGGCGGGCGCCTGGCCGGTGGAAGTCGGCCTGAGCCTGCCGCTGGGGCCGACGGTGGTGCACGAGGCGCTCACGCGCGACCGCGTCGCCCTGAAGGTGACGGCTTCGCGCAGCGGTCCTGTCCTGTCCCCGCAGGGATCGGTCTGGTGCGGTTTGCGGCCGGGCGCGCATCCCTCGGTTTTTGCGGTCTCTTCCAAC
>Ga0180223_1002177_pt1 | contig 12346 bp, 14 predicted proteins | sample eDN5th30CKraftOP_FD_151337 | JGI IMG/M metagenome (GOLD analysis project Ga0180223, IMG submission 151337) | Enriched Organic Plus compost microbial communities from Emeryville, California, USA - eDNA 5th pass 30_C Kraft OP (version 2) (version 2) ...
CGTCGCCGTCGAGACGGCCCTCACCGGCATCACCTGCAACGCCATATCGCCCGGCGCCGTGCCGACGCCGGCGCTGCTGGCGCGCGTCCACGAGGTAGCGGCCGGCGAAGGCCTCAGCGCGGCGGAAGCTGAACATCGCTATGCCGCCGCCCGCCATCCGACGGAACGCTTCGTGGACCCGGCCAATGTCGGCGCGCTGGCGGTGTTCCTGTGCAGCCCCGCGGCCAAGGATATCACCGGAGCGACATTGCCGATCGACGGCGGCTGGCAGGCCCGATGACACCTCATACGATATAATGCACATTGCGGATCGGGGCGAGGACACCATTCCTGCTTTCGCCTTTCCGTTGTAAACATGTAACGATTCGGTTCGCCGGGACCGCTTATGGAGGAAATGGCCTTTGAACGCGCCGTCTGCAAAGCCTGACTTCCGGGTTGAGAAGGTCGCCGCGCCGCTGCGCCAGAGCGTCACGGAGAGCATTCGCTATGCCATCGCGCTTGGCCATTTCGCCGCCGGCGAGCGTCTGACCGAACGCGAACTGTGCGAGATGACCGGCGTCAGCCGCACGTTGGTGCGCGAGGCGCTGCGTCAGCTCGAATCCGAAGGGTTGATCGAGGTCGTGCCGAACCGTGGCCCGAGCGTAGCGCGGCTCTCGGCGGAGCAGGCCGAGGGCGTCTATCAGGTGCGTGCCGAGCTCGAGGGACTGGCCTGCCAACTCTTCGCCGAGCAAGCCGATACCGATCAGCGCGCCGCTCTGCACGACGCCTTCCGCAAGCTCAAACGATCGTTCAAGGACACCGACCCGCTGGCGCGCCTGCGCGCTAAAAATCATTTCTACGATTGCCTGGTCGACGGCGCCGGCAACCAGGCGCTCGGTGACACGCTGCGGCTGCTCAATGCACGCATCATGCTGCTGCGGGCGACGTCGCTGCGCGCACCGGGCCGTTCGGCCGTCAGCATGGACGAACTCGCCGCCATGATGGACGCGCTCGACGCCAAGGACGGCAAGAAGGCGCGCGCGCTTGCGGAACATCACGTCCGAAACGCCGCCAAGGCCGCCATTGAATTGTTGTACGCGCAATCGGAGCCGGCGCCTGCCAAGCCCAAACGTGCCATCAGGTCCGGCGCCGCCGCGCGGGCGTGAGCAACGCCGACATCGCGGACGCCACGTCGGCAGCTCAACCGCGTTGATCGGTGTCAAAGACGGGAAGCGTGCGCCTCGCCACTATGACCGGCAAGCTCGACTATCATACGGTCGCTAAACCTGACCCGAGGGAGCCATGCAAGCGGTTCCATTGCGGCTATTTGCACTCGCTGCCAGCAAGGAACTCGGTGAGACCGTGGCGAACGCCGCAGGCTTGCCGCTTGCGGCGCATGAGGAGCGAGACTTCGAAGACGGCGAGCACAAGGCGCGGCCACTCGAAGTCGTGAGCGGCGCGGACGTCTATGTCCTGCAAAGCCTGCACGGGGGCCTGGATCAGAGCGCCAACGACAAGCTCTGCCACCTGCTGTTCTTCATCGGCGCGTTGAAAGACGCCGGCGCTGCCCGCGTGACCGCCGTTACACCCTATCTCTGCTATGCGCGCAAAGACCGCCGCACCAAGCCGAACGATCCGGTCACCACACGCTACCTCGCCAGCATGATGGAGTGCGTTGGAACCGACCGCGTCGTCACGCTCGAAGTGCACAATCCCGCGGCTTTTGAGAACGCCTTCCGTTGCCGAACGGTCGCCCTCACCGCGACGCCTTTGTTCGTCGACTATGTCAGGAAGAATCTGGCCGGCGACAAGCTCGCGGTCATCTCGCCCGATGCCGGCGGCATGAAGCGCGCCGAATTGCTGCGCGAAACGTTGGAGCGGACACTCGGCCGTCCGGTAGGCAAGGGCCTGGCGGAAAAACACCGAAGCGCCGGCATCGTGTCAGGCGACCTGTTCGCCGGCGATGTTGCCGGCACCACCGCCCTTATCGTCGATGACCTGATCAGCACTGGCGGCACCTTGCTGCGCACGGCCCGCGCTGCGCGGGCCGCCGGCGCGCGTCGCGTGATCTGCCTGGTGACGCACGGCCTATTCATGTCCGGGTCGAAAGAAGTGCTGGCCGATCCTGCCATCGATCAAATTGTCATCAGCGACAGCGTGCCGCCGTTCCGGCTCGACGGCGACGCCGCGAAGAACAAGCTGACGATCCTGCCCGCGGCAAAGCTTTTCGCCGAAACAATTCTCCGGTTGCACGAGGAACGCGACCTGAGCGACCTGATGATCGTCTGAGGATCGCACCGAGATCGCGTGCGCTGGCCGCCGCGAGCTTGAGATAGTCCCGACAAAGCCGCGGCCATTTCTCGGGCGTGCGCGGGTGTTCTTCCAACAGATGCGCGATCGCAAGTCGCGCACGCAAGGTCGCGCGGTGACATCGATAGAAAGCAAAGAGCGCATCCACAGAACCGTCGCGCAGGGCTCTTCTCATTCGACGCCACAGGTAGTCTCCGGCCCATGGCGCGCCGAGCCGTTGGCATTCGATAGAAAGGAATGCGATTTCGTCGAACGGATCGTTGATCCGGAGCCGATCGCTGAACTCCAGGCAATCGATGATCCTCACCTTATCGTCGAGCCAGATATGTTCCGGCCGCAGGTCGCCATGGCCATCGACGATGCGTCGGCAACGCAGACGCCCGGCCAGGAGGTCGCCATGCTCCGACAGAAAACGACGCTGCGAGGCAGCAATCCTGCGCACGAGACCGGCAGGAACGCCGAAACGCGGATCGAGCAGAACGCGGTCGTTGTACGCAAGGCTCGCCCTCCAATCGACGAGATGCGCCGCAGCGGGGAGCATGACCGGACGTGCGGACCGATAGAATTGCGCCAGCGTATCGACCAGCCGATCCAAGTGTGCGCGTGTCAGCCGTTTTTCCCCGATCATGCGGTCGAGCATGAAGCGCTCGTCGAGGCGCCTCATCACTACCAGCCAGTCCACCGGCACACCGGCGCCGCCGATCGACAACCGGCCGGCCTCCGCGGCCAGGGGGACCACGTCGAGATAGACATCGGACGCGAGCCGCCGGTTGAGCCTCAATTCGGCGCGGCAAGCCGCTTCGCGGCGCGCGAGCGTCGAGAAGTCCAGATACGGAAAGCGCACCGGCTTTTTCAGCTTGTAGACCTTGTCACCGGCAAGGAAAACCCAGGACATGTGCGTCTCGCGCACGGCGACCTCCACCGGCGCAGGCCCATAGGTTCCAGGCCGAGATAGAAACTCGACCTTCGCGGCGAGCGCAACATCGGCCTTGACGATTTTTAGTCCTTGCACGCGACGCTCCCGCAATAGCGAAAACTAGAGCCCTCCCCCATCGTCCCGTTGATCCTGGTCAAATCGGACTCTGGCCGCTGCGGCATTATTCTTCATTCACGAGGGAGCCGCCAGAATGCCCCTGACGACGGCCACACATGACCCTGGGAAGGAGCCGATCGAACGCAACGTGACGATCGGCCCGTTGGGTCTGGCAGGTGATCTTCGTGTGCCTGCTAATGCTTCAGGCCTGGTGATCTTTGCGCATGGCAGCGGGTCAAGCCGCTTCAGCCCGCGCAACAGAACGGTCGCCCAGTCACTGAATACGCTCGGCATGGCGACTCTGCTCTTCGATCTGCTCACGCCCGCGGAAGAGCAGGAAAGATCCAATGTGTTCGACATTCCGTTGCTGGCCGGCCGCCTGACCGACGTCGTTCGCTGGGCCAAGCAGCAGCCTGATCTTGCCGGTCTCCCCGTCGGATTGTTTGGCGCCAGCACCGGAGCTGCCGCGGCGCTCGTCGCGGCGGCGGAACTCGGCTTCGGCATTGGCGCCGTCGTCTCGCGCGGCGGGCGACCTGACCTCGCGGGCGCGGCGCTTGCACGCGTTACCGCGCCGACCCTGCTGATCGTCGGCAGCCGCGACGCAGGCGTCATCGAACTCAACGAACAGGCATATGCGTTGCTGCAAGGACGCAAGTCGCTGGCGATCGTTTCCGGCGCCACGCATCTCTTTCCGGAGCCCGGCGCGATGGAAGAGGTCATCGCGCTTGCCGCCCGCTGGTTCCGCGATCATTTCAATGCCGAATCCCCCAGCCATTCGGTGGGGGCCTGAATGCCATTCGTGAACCGCACAGAAGCCGGACGCAAACTCGCCAAGGCGCTCGCGACGTATGAGAGCGAGTTGCCAATCGTGATGGCGTTGCCACGCGGCGGCGTGCCGGTCGCCGCGGAAGTCGCGCAAGCGCTGCACGCGCCTCTCGACCTGATCCTCGTCCGGAAGATCGGCGTGCCCGCTCAACCCGAACTCGCCATGGGTGCCGTCGTCGATGGCCCCGCACCGGTGACCATTCGCAACGAGGAAATCATTCGCCTTTGCGGCGTTACCGAGGATGAGTTCGCCGCCGTCAGAACGAAGGAACTGAGCGAGATCGAGCGCCGCCGCCGGCTCTATATGGCCAACCGGCCGCATCCGGACGTTACGGACAAAACTGTGATCGTCGTCGACGACGGAATCGCCACCGGGGCCACGACCCGCGCGGCGCTGCAGGCCCTGCGCCTGCGCAAGGCGGGAAAGATCGTTCTCGCCGTGCCAGTAGCGCCGACCGATACGCTGCACAAGCTGCGAGACGACGCCGACGAGATCGTCCGCCTCGAAGACCATCTCAACTTCGGCGCGATCGGAATTTACTATGCCGACTTCAGGCAATTGTCCGACGCCGATGTGATTGCTTTGCTCGACCGTACGAACACGCGGTCGACTCGCACCCCTTAGGATTTTAGGAGGACGACATGCCACAGCCCAGTTCCGGCAATGACACCGCTGCAACCCAGGCCGATATCGTCGGTATCCTGGGCCATATCGATTCCGAACAGCTCCTGGCCATCCTAGCACTGCGGCCAACCGTTGCGGAGGTCGAGGAGGCTTCCATGTGGCTTTCCGCCGATCCGGACGTGTTCGGCTCCGGAGATCCTCTTAAAGGCAAGGCCGCGGAGATCGTCACGATCCTGACCGAAGACGAGGAAGAAGAATCCTGACTCAGGGCGCGGGCGCAGCAGGTGGCGCCGCGCCCTGGATGCGCCGACGAGACCTCTGCTCACACCTTAAGGCCGTGCTTTTCCAACAGTCTGACGGTGCTGGCCTGCGGACCCTTGTCGCCGACTTCTTCTGCGAAGGTTACTCGCGAGCCGACAGCAAGCTTGGCGTAGCCGCCATTGAGCACGCTGTTGCGATGGAAATAAATCTCATGCCCATCGCTGGTCTCGATGAAACCGAATTCGCCGAGCGCATCGAGTTCGCAGACGGTCCCGATCGGAGGGCCGTCATGCTGCTTCACGTCGCCCTGCAGCTTGCGCACCTGATCCTGCAACTGCCGGCGCGCCCGCTTGAAACAGTCGTTGAGCGCAAATTCGAGATCGGCATATCGCTCATCGTTCTGCCGCGTATGGTCAACATTGACTTCTCGACCATCCGGCAGCGCCAGACGGACATGAATCTCATAGAGCCCGCCGCTACGATGACGGGCGCCCGGCGATCTGATAACGACGCGCCCCGCAGTGATGCGGCCAAAGCGCTCCTCAAGCTGAGCAACGTGGCGGGCGACGGCGGCGCGGATTGCCGGGTCGGCATCCATGCCTTGAAAATCGATTTGAACCGGCGTTTCCATAGATCAGGTCCTTTCCTTGAGGCGACCTAAATGCTCGCGAGCCGCTCAGCCTCGTTAAATGGCTGAGCGCGGCGGGCAACCGACCGCCCGGCTCTTCACAAAAGAACGCAGACTTCAAAACCTGCTATCAGGGGCAACGCACGTAGCGACGTTTGCCTGACTGCGTCACGTAATAACAGCGGCCGGGACGGGTCGCGTCCGCAATGATGGCACCGGCTGCGGCGCCAATCACGCCACCGGCAACGGCAGCCCCGGTCGAGCGGCCGGCAAGGCCGCCGATCAGCGCACCGCCACCTGCCCCGATCAAGGCGCCGCCGAGAACGCGATCCTGACGCGCCGTCTCGCAGCCTGCGAGCGTCAAGGCCACGACAAGCAGAACCAAAGTCTTGCGCATCTCACAATCTCCTTCGCACCGTTTCGACCTCGCCAATCCGACGGCGGGTTCCTGTGACGAAGTTTCATGTTCGATGAGTTGCGCGATCCGCCTTTGATCTGGCGCAACAGTCGTCGTGAAAAGTGAAACGGGGCATCGCCACACCGTCAGTGGCTGGGGCGGGAGGGATCGAACCTCCGAATGGCGGAATCAAAATCCGCTGCCTTACCGCTTGGCTACGCCCCAACGCGGGCGGACCATAGCGATGCCGCCCGGTATCCGCAACATGATCTAGCCCCTTGATCCTCAACGACGTTTCGCCCGGATTTGACCGGCGCGCGCGCCCGGCTAGATTGCCAACCATGACATACCGCGCCCCCGTTGCCGACATCGCCTTCGCCCTCAAACACGCCGCCGGCCTCAAAGCCGCCCTTAACGAGGGCCTTTACGGCGACCTCGACGAAGCCACCGTCGACTCGGTGCTGGACGAGGCCGGCAAGTTCGCTTCCGACGTCATCGCCCCGCTCAACGCCGTCGGCGACAAATTCGGCACCCCGTTCAAGGACGGCCATGTCACCACCCCGCCGGGCTGGAAGGAGGCCTATACCTCCTGGGCCGCCGCCGGCTGGAACGGCCTCGCCTCCCCCGCCGATTTCGGCGGCCAGGAACTGCCGCACGCCGTCAACGCCGCCTGCATCGAGATGTGGAACGCCGCCTCGATGGCGTTCGGCATCGGCCCGGTGCTGACCATGGCGGCGGTCGATGCGCTTCACGCCTATGGCAGCGACGACCTCAAGCAGAAGTACCTGGAGAAGCTCATCAGCGGCGAATGGATGGGCACGATGCAGCTCACCGAGCCGCAGGCGGGCTCCGACGTCGGCGCGCTGCGCACCAGGGCCGAGCTCGCACCCGACGGCAGCTATCGCATCACCGGCTCCAAGATCTTCATCACCTATGGCGAGCACGACCTCACCGACAACATCATCCACTTCGTCCTCGCCCGCCTGCCCGACGCACCGGCCGGCACCAAGGGCATCTCGCTGTTCCTCGTGCCGAAATTCATGCCGGACGGCTCGCGCAACGACGTGCGCGCGCATTCGATCGAGCACAAGCTGGGTATCCACGCCTCGCCGACCTGCACCATGGTCTATGGCGACAAGGGCGGCGCGGTCGGCTGGCTGATCGGCGAAGAGCACAAGGGCATGCTGTGCATGTTCACGATGATGAACCGCGCCCGCCTCGCCGTCGGCGTTCAGGGCGTCGCCATCGCCGAGCGCGCGCTGCAGCAGGCGATGGCCTATGCGCGCGAGCGCAAGCAGATGGGCAAGGCGATCATCGATTATCCGGACGTCAAGCGCATGCTGCTGACCATGCGGTCACTGACCGGGGCCGCGCGCGCCATCGCCTATGCAACGGGTGTTGCGCTGGATCGCTCGATCCGCGCCAAGGACGAGGCCGCGCGGCACAAGGCGCATGAACTGGCGTCGCTGCTCACGCCCGTCGCCAAGGCCTTCTCCACCGACATCGGCATCGAGGTCGCCTCGCTCGGCGTTCAGGTGCATGGCGGCATGGGCTTCATCGAGGAGACCGGCGCGGCCCAGCACTATCGCGACGCCCGCATTGCCGCGATCTACGAAGGCACCAACGGTATCCAGGCCCTCGATCTCATCACCCGCAAGGTGCCGCTCGATGGTGGCAACACCGTCGCCGCCTATATCGACGGTTTGCGCAAGACCGTCGCCGCGGTGAAGGCGAGCAACGCGCCGGCTTTCGGCGACACCGCCGCACGGCTGACCGAAAGCGTCGATGCGCTGGAGCGCGCGACGCACTGGCTGCTCAAGCAGAAGAACTCGCCGGAGGCTTTGGCCGGAGCGACGCCGTATCTGCGGCTCTTCGGCAATGCCGCCGGCGGCTGCATGCTCGCCGAGCAGGCCCTGATCGCGCTGCGCGAGAACGATGATGCCGCCTCGCGCACGGCATTGGCGCGCTTCTTTGCCGAGAACATCGCGGTGGCCTCTAGCGGGCTGGAGCGCAGCGTGACCGAAGGCGCGCAGAGCATTACTGGGGCGGAAGCGGCGTTGGCCTGAAGCCGTCGCCCCCGCGAAGGCGGGGCCCCATACGCCGTTCCCTCTCGATAGCGCGGGGGTTATAGGTCCCCGCCTTCGCGGGGACGACATTTTCTCACGGCATCCGGCCGCCTTCGAAATCGAACGTCCAGCCGGCGTCCTTCGCGGCCTTCTCGACCGCATCACGCACCTGCCCGTAATCCACCGTACCGCCCCCCGCGGGCGACGTATCGGTGCGCGAACCGGAGCGCGTCCAGCCGCTGGTGGTCGTCACTTCCACCGACAAAGTCGGCGGCGGCATGCCTGAGCTTTTCTCGACCACGACTTCGCGGAAATGCACCGCCTTCGCCGCGTCGTCGAAACGACAGGACATGCGGTAGCTCACCTTGCGGCTGCCGAGCCACCATTTGGCGAGAATCTTCTCGGCCTCGCCGGTCAGGCCGCCATCCTTGTCGGTGACGGTGATACCGGCTGCGGCCAGAGCGGCTTTGACGCTGGCTTTCACATCGGCGGCTGGTCCGGGCGTCGGCATAGAAGAAGACTAGGCAGGCTACCAAAATCCATATTGACTCATATCAACGGCGGCCGGTCCGCATTACATTGCTGACAGGGCCCCCGGGCCGAAAAGAGCAAAAAGTCGAGGGCGGACATGTCACTGAAGGGCAAGACCCTGTTCATCACCGGCGCGTCGCGCGGCATCGGCCTCGCCATCGCGCTGCGCGCCGCGCGCGACGGCGCCAATATCGCCATTGCCGCCAAGACCACCGAGCCGCATCCCAAGCTCGAAGGCACGATCTACACCGCGGCCGGGGACATCGAGAAGGCCGGCGGCAAGGCGCTGCCGCTGATCGTCGATGTGCGCGAGGAAGCGCAGGTGAAAGAAGCGCTCGACAAGACCGCGGCGACCTTCGGCGGCCTCGACATCGTGGTCAACAATGCCAGCGCCATCTCGCTGACGCCGGTGGCGCAGACCGACATGAAGCGCTTCGACCTGATGCATCAGATCAACGCGCGCGGCACCTTCATGGTGTCGAAATATGCCCTGCCCCATCTCGCCAAATCGGCGAACCCGCACATCTTGATGCTGTCGCCACCGCTCGACATGGCGGTGAAATGGTTCGCGCCGCACACCGCCTATTCGATGGCCAAGTTCGGCATGAGCCTCGTGGTGCTCGGCCTCGCCGGCGAGCAGCACGGCAAGATCGCGGTCAACGCGCTGTGGCCGCGCACCACCATAGCCACGGCGGCGGTGAAGAACCTGCTCGGCGGCGACGCCCTGATGAGCATGTCGCGCACGCCGGACATTCTTGCCGAAGCCGCGCACCGCATCTTCCTCAAGCCGAAGACCTTCACCGGACAGTTCCTGATCGACGACAGCTTCCTCGCCGCCGAAGGCGTCAGCGATTTCGACCAGTACCGGGTCAATCCGAGCCAGCCCTTGCAGGTCGATTTCTTCGTGCCGGACACAATGCCGCCGCCGGCCGGGGTGAGCTTGAAGGCGATGAAGTAGCGCGCATGAGATCGCTTGTAGCCCGGATGAGCGCAGCGAAATCCGGGGTGCGGCAGTCCCGGGTTACGCTACGCTCCACCCGGGCTACAAACGCTCGATGGGCCGCAGCGTGCTGGATCGTCCGCTTTCGCGGGCGATGACAGTCAGAAAGAACGGCGTTAGAACACGACCATGACCACCCTCCTCATTTCCCATCCCGCCTGTGTCGACCACGTCGTGCCGTCCGGCCATCCCGAGCGGCCGGAGCGCATGCGCGCGGTCGAGGAAGCCCTCGCCGCCGAGCAGTTCCAGGATCTGGCGCGCGAACAGGCGCCGATGGCCGACGGCGATGTCGTCAGCCTCGCGCATCCGCTCGAATATTTCGAAGCGATCCGCGAGGCGGCGCCCTCCGAAGGCATGGTGCGCATCGACGCCGACACCTCGATGTCGCCTGGCTCGTTCGAGGCGGCGCTGCGCTGCGCCGGCGGCGCGGTGATGGCGGTGGACGAAGTGATGACCGGCAAGGCCGCCAACGCCTTCGTCGCCACGCGACCGCCCGGACACCACGCCGAGACGGCCAAGCCGATGGGCTTCTGCTTCTTCAACAATGCCGCCATTGCCGCGCGATACGCGCAGAAGAAACACGGCATCGAGCGCGCCGCCATTGTCGATTTCGACGTGCATCACGGCAACGGCTCGCAGGACATCTTCTGGGCCGACAAGTCCGTGCTCTATTCCTCGACGCACGAGATGCCGCTTTATCCCGGCACCGGGGCGATCGGCGAGCGCGGCGAATTCGACACCATCGTCAATGCGCCGCTGCGCGCCGGCGACGGCGGCGATCAGTTCCGCGAGGCGTTCGAGACCGTGATCCTGCCGCGGCTGCGCCGCTTCTCGCCGGATCTCATCATCATCTCGGCCGGCTTCGATGCGCATACGCGCGACCCGCTCGCCAATCTCAATCTGGTCGAGGCGGATTATGCCTGGGTGACGAAGAAGCTGATGGAAGTCGCCGACGAAACCGCCAATGGCCGCGTCGTATCACTGCTCGAGGGCGGTTATGACCTACAGGGCCTCGCGCGTTCGGTCGCCGCCCATGTCACCGCGCTGATGCGGGGGTGAGGTCGCTTCCTTGTAGCCCGCATGGAGCGAAGCGAAATGCGGGGACGACTGTCCCGGATTTCGCTGCGCTCATCCGGGCTACAGGTTGCTATTTAGCCGTCAGCCCGCCATCGATCGGCAAATCCGCGCCGGTGATGAACGCCGCCTCATCCGACAACAGATAAAGACACAGCGCCGCGACTTCCGCCGGCTTGCCCATGCGGCCGACCGGAATCTCGGCGCTCATCTTTTCCATCGCGCTCGCCGGATCGCGCGCCGTGCTGGCGATGGCATCGACCATCGGGCCTTCGAGGAAGGACGGGCACACGGCGTTGCAGCGGATCGGCGGCTTGTTTCGCGCGCCGAGCAGCGCCACGGACTTGGTGAGCAGCGACACGCCACCCTTCGAGGCGTTGTAGGCGGCGAGATTGTGCCCGCCGACCAGCCCTGACACCGACGACAGATTGACGATCGAACCGCCGCGTGGCTTGAGCAGCGGAAAGGCGTATTTGCAGCCGAGGAAAGTGCCGTCGAGATTGATCGACAGCACGCGCCGCCAGGTGGCGAAGTCGAGCTTCTCGATGCTGCCCATCGCGACGATGCCGGCGGCATTCACCAGCCCGTCGAGATGGCCGTGCGTCGCACCGACGTCGTCAACGACGCGCTGCCAGTCGGCCTCCGAGGTGACGTCGAGATCGAGATCAGCGCCTTTCAGATCCGTGGCGATGGCGATGCCGCCCTGCGCACGGACGGCAGCGGCGACGGCGGAGCCGACGGCCCCGGCCGCGCCGGTGATGAGGATGGTTTTGTCGGTGAGGTTCGGCATGCCCGCTTTTTACCTGTAGCCCGGGCGGAGTTGTAGCCCGGATGAGCGAAGCGAAATCCGGGTTCGGCTCTCCCGGGTTTCGCTGCGCTCCACCCGGGCTACACTTGGTGGGGTCGCCCCCGTGTGCATAACCCCGGGAGCCTGCACTTTCGCCGGCGGCCCCCTATCTCTAGGATGCCGCCGAAACTAAGGATTCCTGCCATGGCCGATACCGACGTGAAAAAATTGAGCTTCGAGCAAGCCATCGGCGAGCTCGAGACGATCGTGAAGCGGCTGGAGGAAGGCAAGGTTCCGCTCGAGGAGTCGGTGGCCATCTACGAGCGCGGCGAGGTGTTGAAAGCCCGCTGCGAGGAGCTGCTCAAGCAGGCCGAGGCCCGGGTCGAAAAGATCACCCTCGACGCCTCCGGCAAGCCGGCCGGAACCGCCCCGCTCGACGTCGATTAGCCCCGGGACCGGGCCAGCCGCCCGAGGGCGGCGCGCCGAATTGCCCCGTCCGGTCAAAGTGGTGTAAGCCACCCTCACCGGTCTGGAGCCTTCGATGCCCGCCGGTTTGCGACCGGAGCCGATTTTGTCTGAGCTATCCAAGACCGTGCCGACAAAGACCCCGCTGCTCGACCGCGTCCATATCCCGGCCGACCTGCGCAATTTCTCGGCCGAGCAGCTCAAGCAGCTCGCGGACGAACTGCGTACCGAGACCATCGACGCGGTGGCCAAGACCGGCGGCCATCTCGGCGCCGGCCTCGGTGTCGTCGAACTGACGGTCGCGATCCATGCCGTGTTCGACACGCCGGCCGACCGGCTGATCTGGGACGTCGGCCACCAAGCCT
>Ga0180223_1002179_pt1 | contig 12342 bp, 10 predicted proteins | sample eDN5th30CKraftOP_FD_151337 | JGI IMG/M metagenome (GOLD analysis project Ga0180223, IMG submission 151337) | Enriched Organic Plus compost microbial communities from Emeryville, California, USA - eDNA 5th pass 30_C Kraft OP (version 2) (version 2) ...
CGCTCGTATTTCGTCGGCTGCTCCACCGGCGGCCGCGAAGGCATGTTGGCATCGCAACGTTACCCGCAGGAATTCGACGGCATTGTCGCGGGCGCTCCGGCGATGCGCACGGGCCGTTCCAACCTTGGCCTCGCCTGGGCCAATCACGCCTTCACGCAAATCGCCCCGAAGGGCGAAGGTGGAAAGCCGGAACCAAACAAGGCTTTCTCGCCATCGGACAGGAAACTCGTGACCGGCGCGATCATCGCCGCGTGTGATGCGAAGGACGGCCTCAAGGACGGCATGATCTTCAACACCCGCCAGTGCGGCTTTGATCCCGCATCATTGGCGTGCAGCGGCGCCAAGACAGATGCGTGCCTGGCCCCGGACCAGGTGAGCGCGCTGACAAAAGCTTTCGCCGGACCAAAGAACTCGCGCGGGACCCAGTCCTATCCGGCGTTCCCCTGGGACAGTGGTCTCGCTGCCGAAGGCGTTCCAATCCCCGGCATTCTCACCACCGGCGCTCGCAGCCCCGTCAATCCTCCAGCGATGGAGACAATCAATGTCGACGCGATCGAGGACCGGCTCAACGCGGATGGAATGGAGCGGCTGACAAATACGGCGAACGCGGCCAACCTCAACAGCTTCTTCGCACGCGGCGGAAAAATCCTTTACTTCCACGGCGTCAGCGACCCCTGGTTCTCCGCCTTGGACACCGTTGACTACTACGAACGCATGGCGGCGAGTTCCGGCGGGCTGAACCAGGTGCGTGCGAATTCAAGCCGGGCATTTCTTGTGCCGGGCATGGGACATTGCACAACCGGCGCGGCGACGCTCGACCGGTTCGATTTTCTGCAAGCCGTCGTCGACTGGGTCGAGCAGGGCCAGGCGCCTGATGCCGTGGTCGCCACGGGTCCGGCCTTTCCCGGCCGCAGCCGGCCGCTCTGTGCCTACCCGCAACATGCAGCGTACAAAGGCCAAGGCAATCCGGAGGACGCCGCAAACTTTGACTGCCGTGAATGAGACTTGCGCCGCCGGGGTCACGCGATAACCGCTTCAGTGAGCTTCTGAGATAAAGCTCACTGAAGCCAATGCCGCCGCTCTTGCCTGCAGGCTCACTCAAGGCCGCTTCGGCGGCCATGGCGTTTCGGCGACCGGCGTCAGCGGGGATCTGCCTGCGGCCCAGGCTGCGAGATTGTCGACCACCAGCTGGTCCATCGCCGTGCGCGTATACTGCGAGGCCGAGCCGATATGCGGCAGCAGCACGACATTCTCGAGCTCGCGCAACTCATCGGGCACGTGCGGCTCATTGGCGTAGACATCGAGACCGGCCGACAGGATGCGGCCGTCCTTCAACGCCGCGATCAGCGCCGGTTCATCCACCACCGAGCCGCGCGCGATATTGATCAGCACGCCCTTCGGTCCCAGCGCATTCAACACCTCGGCGTTGATGAGATGCTTTGTGCCAGGGCCGCCGGGCACGATCACCACCAGCACATCGACATCGCGCGCCATCTCGATCAGGTCGATATAGTACCGGTATCCGACATCGGCCTGCGGCCGCCGCGCATGATAGGCCATCGGCACGCCGCAGGCGTCCAGCCGCCGCGCCAGCGCCTTGCTGATGCGGCCCATGCCGACAAGGCCGACCGTACGGTCGCGCAGGCTGGCTTTGCTCAGCGGATAAGACGTTTCCGGCCATCTGCCGGCGCGCAGATGCCGCTCGCTCTGCGAGAACTCGCGCAATGTCGCGATGATGAGACCGAGCGCGGTATCGGCGACCTCTTCCGTCAGCACATCCGGCGTGTTGCAGGCGACCACGCCGCGCTCGCACAACCACTTCGTATCAAGATGGTCGTAACCGACACCGAAGCTGGAGATGATCTCGAGCTTCGGAAAACGGTGAAGCAGATCGTTGCTCACCGGCCCGATGAGATCACTGATCGCGATGGCGCGCACACGGTCCGCCACATCCGCAATCATCCGTTCCCGATCCTCCTCCTGCCAGAGCACATGCAATGCGCCGACGGCAGAGAGGCCTTCCACGATCAGGGGCTTCGGCGGCCCCAGCAACAACACATCAGCTTTCGCCGTCATTCCATTCCCTTGCCGTAATGGTCGCGCCGGCCAGCGGCCATCACTTACCAGTTGACCGAAATATACTGCGCCTCGAGGAACTCCATCATGCCGTCGTGCGCACCTTCACGGCCGATGCCCGACTGCTTCATGCCGCCGAACGGCGCCGCAGGATCGGAGACCAGCCCGCGATTGAGGCCGACCATGCCGAAATCGAGCCTCTCGGACACGCGCAGCCCGCGGGCAAGATCGCGCGTATAGAGATAGGCGACAAGCCCATATTCTGTATCGTTCGCCCGTTTGATGACCTCATCGTCGGTCTTGAAGGTCTGGATCGAGGCCACCGGGCCAAAGATTTCCTCGTTCAACATCTTCGCATCGTCAGGCACATGGTCGAGCACGGTTGCCGGATAAAAAAATCCCACGCCGTCCGGCTTGCTGCCGCCGACAAGAATTGTCGCGCCCTTGGCCACGGCGTCGTCCACCAGTTCGATCACCTTGTCGCGACCCTCCGCATTCACCAGCGGTCCCACCGCGACGCCGTCATCGAGGCCGTTGCCCATCTTCAGCGCGCCCATCTTGCCGGCGAGCTTCGCCGCGAATTCGCCATGCACCTTTTCATGCACATAGAAGCGGTTGGCCGAGGTGCAGGCCTCGCCCATGTTGCGCATCTTGGCGACCATGGCGCCCTCGATCGCCGCATCGATATCCGCGTCCTCCAGCACGATGAAGGGTGCGTTGCCACCGAGTTCCATCGCCGGCTTCAGGATATTGTCCGCGGCCTCGCGCAGCAGCGTGCGGCCCACCGGCGTGGAGCCGGTGAAGGAGACAATGCGCACGCGCGGATCATGCAGCATGGCGCTGACCACCGGACCGGAGCGCCGCGACGGCACCACGTTGACGACGCCGGCCGGCACGCCGGCCTCCTCCAGCACCGGCATCAGCGCCAGCATGGTGAGCGGCGTGTCGGAGGCCGGCTTGAGCACGATCGGGCATCCCGCAGCCAGCGCCGGGCCGATCTTGCGGGTGGCCATCGCGGCGGGGAAGTTCCATGGCGTCACCAGCACGGCAATGCCAGCCGGCTTGTGCTGCACCAGGATGCGGGCGCCGGACGACGGCGCGCGCGACACATCGCCGATGTTGCGCACGGCCTCTTCGGCATACCAGCGGAAAAACTCGGCCGAATACAGCACCTCGGCACGCGAGTCCGGCAGCGCCTTGCCGTTCTCGATGGTGATCAGCCTGGCGAAGCGTTCCGCGTCGCGCACCAGCAGTTCATAGGCCTTGCGCAGCACTTCGGCGCGCTCGCGCGGCTTGCGCCCGGCCCAGTCGGCAAAGGCGCCCTGCGCCGCATCAAGCGCCAAGATCGCGTCGTCCACGGTTGCGCTCGCCACCGAGGCAACCGCCTTCTCGGTCGCCGGATCGATGACGTCGAAGCGCGCGCCGTCCGAGGACTTGCGCCACTGGCCGCCGATCCACAGGTCGGTCGGAACATTCGCCAGAAGATTATCGTACATCGCGCTTCACCTGACTGTTCGTCTGCCGCGTCCGGACGGGACGCCACTATGCCACCTTCACCGCGCCGGCTCCATGACGCCTGCCCCGCCCCGGCATAACGCCGCGGCGGCTCAGGCGTTGCGCTTGAGATAGCTGCGTTCACGATTGAGCAGATACAGGCCCGCCCCGATGACGATCGCGGCGCCGGTGATCGTCCATGCATTGGGAACATCGCCGAAGACCAGAAACCCCAGCACGCTCATCGACACGACCTGGGTGTAGATGAACGGCGACAGCACTGCCGCCGGCGCGAAACGGTGCGCCTGGATCAGCAGCCGATGGCCGAAGCTGCCGAGCGCGCCGGCCATGATCAGCAGCGCGACCTCAAACCAGCTCTGCGGCGCCACCCAGATGAACGGCACGATCGCCGTCATCACCACCGCGCCGACGCCGTTGGTGTAGAACCATGTGGTGTCATTGGCATCGGTGCGGGCGAGCAGCCGTGTGGTGATGAGATAGAAGGCATAGGAGATCGCCCCGCCGACCGACAGCAGCGCCGCAGGATGGATGCCGCCGGCGCCGGGCCGCGCCACCAGCAGCACGCCGACGAAGCCGACGCTGATGGCGATCCAGCGCCGCCAGCCGATCCATTCGCCGAGCAGCGGCCCGGACGCCAGCGCCACCAGGAATGGCGTCGAGAACATGATCGCGGTCGTCTGGTCGAGCTGCAGGTAGCGCAGCGCCATGAAATTGAAGATGGTCGAGGCCAGCAACAGCAGGGCGCGGACCACCTGCAGCATCGGCCGCTTCGTCCGCAGCAGATCCGGCTTGGTCACCGGATTGACGAAGAACAGCACGAAGCCGAGCCCGCTGACATAGCGCGCCCACACGATCACCAGGGTCGGCAGGAAGGCGTTGAGATATTTCGCCGTGGTGTCGAGACAGGCGAACATCACCAGCGCCCCGCACATCAGCGCGATGCCGGACAGGCGTTGCCGTTCAGACGAAACCTCGCCGCTCATTCCCACGTCTCTCCGGCCCGTTGCACGCTCATGCCACCAGCACGGAGCAAATTCGAACGAGGACTGCTTGCAGAATAATGCACGTTTACCTGTTGATCTGCCGGGCCGGATTGCCAACGACAGTGGCGCCGGCCGCCACATCGCGCGTGACCACGGAGCCCGCGCCGATGATGGCGTCATCGCCGACCGACACGCCCGGCAGAATCATTGCGCCGCCACCGATCCAGACATTGCACCCGATCCGGATCGGGCGACCGAATTCGAGACCGCTGGCGCGGTCAGCCGGATTGCGCGGATGATCGGCCGTGAGAATCTGGACGCCTGAAGCGATCTGGGTGTTGTCGCCGATCGAGACTTCGACAACGTCGAGAATCACGCAGTTGAAGTTCAGGAACACGCCGTCGCCAATGCTGATGTTGAAGCCATAGTCGCAGTGGAACGGCGGGCGGATGTCCACCCCCTCGCCCACCTTCGCAAAGCGTTCAGCCAGCAGCGCCCGCCGTTCCGAAACATCTGCGCCGAGAGAAGCGTTGTAGCGAACAAGCCAGGCCATCGCCGCGCGATGATCCGCCTGAATCTCAGGGTCCGTGGCGCGGTAAAGCTCGCCCGCCAGCATCTTCTGTTTTTCAGTGCGAATCACACATCCTCCTCAGACCGTGTGGAAAGCCAGCATCGCGTCCTGAACCACCCAAAAGCAACCATTGACTTGCAGTTCCTGCGCATGGGTCACGGCCCTGCCATGCGCCGGACCGCATGCATTTCCTCCGACCCGGCCGCGTGTTACCGTCATGTCGGAAACGCTCAAAAAAAACCGGGACCCTATGACAATATCCGGATACGACGCGATCGATTGTGACATCCATCCTGCGGTGCCGAACATGCAGGTGCTGATGCCGTATCTCGACGACTACTGGCGCGACCACCTGACCTCCCGCGGCACCGACCGCATCACCCTGCATCTGACCAGCTACCCACCCAATGCGCCGCTCTCCAGCCGGCCAGACTGGCGGGTGAAAGGCGGGCTGGCCGGGCAGGATGTCGATCAGCTGCGCACCCAGGCGCTCGATGCCTTCGGCTCGCGCTTCGCCATCTGCAATCCGATCTATGCCGCCCAGGTGCTCTACAACGAGGACATGTCGGCGGTGCTGTGCAGCGCGGTGAACCAGTGGTTCGCCAGGGAGTGGCTCGACCGCGACCCGCGCCTGCGCGCCTCGATCATGGTGCCGTCATCGCAATCGCCGCAGCTCACCGTCGAGGAGATCGAGCGCTGCGCCGGGGATAAACGCTTCGTGCAGGTGCTGATGCTCTGCCAAAACGAGCTGCCGCTCGGGCGGCGCTACTACTGGCCGGTCTATGAGGCCGCCGAGCGTCACGGCCTGCCGATCGCGATCCATGCCGGCTCAAGCTATCGCCACGCGCCGTCGAATGCCGGCTTCCCGTCATTCTTCGTCGAGGAATATGCCGGCGTCTCGCAGAACTTCAAAGGCCAGCTCCTCAACATGATCGCCGAGGGCGTGTTCGTTAAGTTCCCGAACCTCAAGGTGATTCTCGCCGAGGCCGGCTTCACCTGGCTGCCGAATTTCTGCTGGCGCGCCGACAAGATCTGGCGCGGCGTGCGCCGCGAGGTGCCATGGGTGAAGGAAGCACCGTCCGAATACATCAAGCGCCATGTGCGCTTCACCCTGCAACCGATCGATGCGCCGGAGAACGAGCCGAAGATCCTTGAGCGGGTGATCGACCAGATGGGGTCCGACGACCTGCTGCTGTTCTCCACCGACTATCCGCACTGGCATTTCGAGGGAACCGACGCGCTGCCGAAGGGCTTCCCCGAACATCTCAAAAAGAAAGTCCTGTTCGACAATCCATTGGCGACGTATGGCCGCATTCGCGATGCCATTCGCGCGCAGGAGAAGGAGGTCGCCTGATGAACGTCCAGGTCAGTCCCGACAAGATCAAGCCCGCACAGGCGAAGCCCGGCATCGTCGATTGCGACATCCATCCGTCGTTCAGGAACAAGGACGCGCTCAAGCCGTTCATGAGCAAGCGCTGGTGGAACCACTACGAGACCTATGGCAGCTTCACCCGCAAGGTGTTCTCGACCTATCTGCCGTATCCGCGCATGTCGCCGGACACCGCCCGCGCCGATGCGTGGCCGCCGAACGGCGGCGCCCCGGGCTCCGATCTCGACTTCCTGCGCAAGCAGCTGCTCGACCAGCACAACATCACCCACGGCATCCTGCATCCGCTGCGCATCGGCGGCTATGACCAGCGCAACCTGGAATTCGGCGCGGCGATGTGCAGCGCCATCAACGATTGGGAGCTGGCCGATTGGGTGGACCCGGAGCCGCGGCTGAAGGGCTCGATCTACATTCCGCAGGACTATCCCGAAGCAGCGGTGAAGGAAATCGAGAAGCGGGCGGGCGATCCGCGCTTCGTGCAGATCACCACCGCCGCCTTCGCATCCGAGCCGCTGGGACACCGGCGCTACTGGCCGATCTTCGAGGTCGCGGAGGCGGCTGACATCACCATCGGCATGCATATCGGCGGCATGCCGGGCCACGCCATCACCGGCGGCGGCTGGCCGTCCTTCTATTTCGAGCATCACTTCTCCAATGCGCCGATTATGGAATCTGTGATCATCAGTCTGGTGATGGAGGGCGTGTTCGAACGCTTCCCGAAGCTGCGCATGGTGTTCGTCGAATGCGACTTCGCCTGGGTCCCGGCAGCCTGCTGGCGCATGGACAAGCTGTGGGCGCGGATGCGGGACGAGGTGCCGCATGTGAAGCGGCCGCCGTCCGAGATCGTGAAGACCAACATGTGGTTCACCACACAGCCGATCGACGAGCCGGAGAATCCGGAGCATCTGCGCGAGACGATGGAGTGGCTGGGCTTCGACCGCATCCTGTTCGCGACCGACTATCCGCACTGGGACTTCGACGACCCCGACTACACCTTCAAGTTCAAGATGACGCCGCAGGAACGCGCTGCGATCTTCCGCGAGAATGCGATGAAGGTCTACAAGCTCGACAAGGCGGCGTGAGCGCTGGCTCAAGCGCCAATTGTCGTCATGGCCGCGGGGGGAGCGGTCGACGAACCTGGAATACGCTCACCCCCAGGCGTCGTCCCCGCGAAGGCGGGGACCCAGTAAACGCAGGCGCGTGTTGGTAAGAACAACTCCTGCGTTTCTTCGGCTATGTCACGGCGTACTGGATGCCCGCCTTCGCGGGCATGACGCCGGAGAGGCTTGAAAGGGATGGACGCGGCGCCGGTTCCTTTCAAAGAGAATCCACTCTAACAAGTCAAACAAGACGCCCATTCAGGGCGCGTATCCAGAGGACACCGGGGACCGGCGTGGCTGACCAGACAACTGCAATCGACACACCGGCATCGGGACGCAGCGCCCGCCAATGGCTGAGCGGCGCTCTCGGTGGCGGCGCCATCGGCCCCGCGCTGCTGGTGTTCCTGCTGGTGCTGCTGACCGTCGTGCCGGTGATGACGGTGATCGTCGGCAGCTTCCGGCCGCTTGGGCTGCCGCTCAGTCCTGGCTGGACCTTCGACAACTATGTCGAGGTGTGGGGCTCCTCCTACACCTACAAGCTCGTCATCAACACGCTGATCTTCTCGCTCGGCAGCACCGCTCTCGCGCTTGTCATCGCCATCGCGCTGAGCTGGCTGCTGGAACGCACCGACCTGCCAGGCCGCAACTGGTTCCGCGCCGCGATCATCATGCCGATGGTGACGCCGCCGCTGCTGCTCGCCATGGGCTGGGTGCTGATCATGAGCCCACGCATCGGCATCGTGCCGATGGCGCTGCAGCCGCTGACCGGGCCGATCGGCGACTGGCTCAACATCTACAGCATGGGCGGGATGATCTTCATCCAGGGGCTCGCCTATGTGCCGACCGCGGTGCTGATCTTCTCCCCGGTCGTGCGCAACATGGACCCGACCTATGAGGAGGCCGCGATCGTCGCGCGCGCGACGCGCTTCCAGACGCTGATGCGCGTCTCGCTGCCGTTTCTGCTGCCGGCGATGCTCTCGACGGCGACATTCTTCCTGATCGTCGGCATGCTCGCCTTCGACGTGCCCTCGATCATCGGCATCGCCGGCCGCGTCGATGTGATGAGCACCGAGATCTATCAGCTGATGATCCCGCCGGCCGGCCCGCCGAATTACGGCGTCAGCGCCGCCTTCAACTCGTCGCTGTTCATCCTGCTGATGCTGGCGCTGGTGATCTATTTCCGCCTCACCCAGAGCGCGGAGCGCTTCGCCACCATCAGCGGCAAGGGCTTCAAGGCGACGCGCTTCCCGCTCGGCAAATGGAAGCCGGTCGCGATCGCTTTTGTCGTGCTCTATTTCCTCTGCGGCGTGGTGCTGCCGTTCCTCGCGCTGCTCTGGGCGAGCCTGATCCCCTATTTCACCGGCTTCGATTCCACGCTGCTCAACAAGCTGTCGTTCTCGGCCTTCACGGCGGTGACCAGCAATCCGCGGCTCTGGGTTGCGACCTGGAACTCAGTTGTGATCGCGGCGGTGGCCTCGATCGGCGTGGCGCTGCTGTCGCTGGCGATCGCCCGGGTGGTGATCCGCCGGCGCGGACGGCTCGGCGCGGTGGTCGACGCGATGGCGATGCTGCCGCTCGGCATTCCGCACCTGACGCTGGGCATCGCCATGGTGTTCCTGTTCTTCAGCGTGCGGGTGATCCCGCTCTACGGCACCATCTGGATCATCGCCATCGGCCACCTCATCGCCTATCTGCCGGTCGCCTCGCGCATGATGCAGTCCGGCATGATGCAGATCTCCAACGAGCTGGAAGAGGCGGCGCATGTGTCGGGCGCCTCCGCGCTGCAGAACATCCGCCGCATCGTGCTGCCACTGCTCAAGCCGGCGACCGCCGCGCTGCTGGTATGGATGATCGTGCATTCGGTGCGCGAGTTCTCGATTGCGATCATGCTGCAGTCCGGCCGCAACGAGGTGCTCTCGACCTTCCTCTACAGCTACTGGGCGACCAGCGCCCCGGAACGCGCCGCCGCCGTGGCCGTGCTGCTGATGCTGGCGCTGTTTGTGCTGGTGGCGGTCGCCAACCGGCTGACACGCCAGCACAATGAGGGATGACGATGCACGAGGCAGAAGACAAATACTCAGCCGTCATCACCGGGCTCGTCCCGGTGATCCCGCTTAGGAAGGCAGTGCGTCCCGCGTCGGGAGGCCGGGTCAAGCCCGGCAATGCCCCTGCAGTTGGACTTTACTAGGACAACATAATGCTCCGCGTGAACGATCTTCAGAAGACCTTCCATCTCGCCGACGGCGGGACGGTGCAGGCCATCAATCACGTCAGCTTCCATGTGCCGAAGGGCAAGTTCTTCACGCTGCTCGGTCCGTCCGGCTGCGGCAAGACCACGACCTTGCGCGCTATCGCCGGGCTGGAGCGGCCGGACAGCGGCGCCATCACCATCGGCACCATGCCGGTGTTCGACGGCAGTCGCAGCGTATTCGTCCCCGCAAACAAACGACAGATCGGCATGGTGTTCCAGTCCTACGCGATCTGGCCGCATATGAACGTGTTCGAGAATGTCGCCTTTCCATTGCGCGTGAGCCGCAGCGTAGCGCGCGCCGACCTCAAGCGAAAAGTCGAGGCGGCCTTGGAGACCGTGCAGCTCGGCGGCTATGGCCCGCGGCCCGCGACCAAGCTCTCCGGCGGCCAGCAGCAGCGCCTCGCGCTCGCCCGGGCGCTGGTGGTGGAGCCGGACTTGCTGCTGCTCGACGAGCCGCTCTCCAACCTCGACGCGAAGCTGCGTGAGACGATGCGGATCGAGCTGCGCCGCCTGCAGCGCGATGTCGGCATCACCACCATCTTCGTGACCCACGACCAGTCGGAAGCACTGGCGCTCTCCGACGAAGTCGCGGTGATGGATGGCGGCCGGATCGTGCAGATGGGTGACCCGGAAAGCGTCTACAACCGGCCGACCAGCCGTTTCGTTGCGACCTTCATCGGCTCAACCAATTTCCTCGCCGGCCGCGTGGTGACGCCGCCCGGCGGCGACAGCCAGGGCGCGGTGGAAACTCCGCAGGGCATCATCCGCTGCACCTTTGCCGAGAGCGCGCGCAAGCTGAACGACGTCATCGTCTCAATCCGGCCGGAATCGATCATCCTGTCTGGCGCCAATGGTGCGAACGGACATACAGGCCAAGACGAGCGCATCAGCGCGTTGCGCGGCAGCGTGGCCGAGCGATTGTTTGTCGGGGAGATGATCGATTACGTGGTGAATTCCGGCGGCGCGGAGCTACGGGTGCGCAGCAATCCGCATCAGATGCTGGCCCTGGGCGACACCGTCGAGCTTCGCGTGCGTTCGGAGCATTGCCTCGCGCTGCCGGCGTAGCCGCCGGAGCATGTCCGCGTTTTCCTGAATCGCGGACATGCTCCGCCTCTTTGTTTTATCGCATTTTCTTCACGCGAACCGGTGTCCACTTCGCTTGAAAATGCTCCGGCAGCATGCGAGCCGTCAGCCGCCCGACGGCAGGAACTTCGTGGTGAACATCACGTCGTCGGCCGGCGCAGTCTCGAGAATGCCGAGCGCGGGCAGCGTCTCCTTGATCAGCTTCACTGCGTCCGGCTCGAACCGGCCGTCGTCCTTCAGCATGCTGATCTCTTCGTCATAGGTGCGGCTGATCACCTCCGGCGAGAAATTCAGCACCTTCGAGGTGATCTCCACCGTGCGCGCCTTGTTCGCCTTCATGTAGGCGATCGTCTCAAAGAACGCAGTGATGAAGCGCTTGATCACCTCCGGCCGCTTCTCCTGCATGTCGTTGCGGGCGAAGATCACATGGGTGTGGAATTTCGGCGCATAGACGCCGAAGTTGCCGATGATCTTGCCCTCGTTCTTCTCCATCACCGCGTAGCAGGCCTCGACCGCCAGCACGACGGCATCGATCTGGTTGGTCTTCAGTGCCGCGAGGTTGGCCTCCGGCCCGCCCAGCGGGACGACGACGAAGTCATCGACCTTGAAGCCCTCCGACACCGCGGCGCGCTTCACCAGCCAGTCGGTCAGCGACCCGACCGTGGTGACGCCGAACTTCTTGCCCTTCATGTCCTTGATGGTCTTGTAGGGCGCATCCGTCTTGACCAGCAGGCCGATATTCCGCGGCGCCTCGGCAAAAGCCGCGACGCCCTTGGCCGGCACGCCCTTCGCCATGAAGCCCATGCCCGGTCCGCTGCCGAGGCCGATATCGATGTTGTTGCCCGTCAGCGCCTGCTGCATCCGCGCATCGCCGCCATAGGACGTCAGGTCGATCTTCAGATTATGCTTCTCGAAAATGCCGGCCTGGATGCCGACGTCCATCACCGTGAAGGTCCAGGCGACGGCAACCGATTTGCCAACCCGAACCGTATCCTGGGCCTGCGCGGCCCGCGGCGACACGACCGCGGCGGCCGCCACAATGATGGCCGCAAAGGCCAATCCTGACCTGTTGAAAAGTCCCATCTGTTCCCTCCCTGTTGCGGCGCAGCGATTCGTGTCGCTGCACTTGTGTCCGCTGCCGTGGCCGGAAATGTCGTCCAGCCAACGCGCAGCAGCGTTTCCGGACCGAACTTACCCTTTTTAACGCCCTCGCGGGCAAGGGTTTTGTGCCGTCCGTCGTTATCTTCGCCAATCGATGGAAAAAGCGCCTCACCGGGCTTTTCAAGCGGTGTCATGATTGCTACATACACCTCGCGCGGGGCGGTTCCCCGCGCTCGTCATTTCCGCGGGGTGGAGCAGCCCGGTAGCTCGTCAGG
>Ga0180223_1002186_pt1 | contig 12318 bp, 12 predicted proteins | sample eDN5th30CKraftOP_FD_151337 | JGI IMG/M metagenome (GOLD analysis project Ga0180223, IMG submission 151337) | Enriched Organic Plus compost microbial communities from Emeryville, California, USA - eDNA 5th pass 30_C Kraft OP (version 2) (version 2) ...
GCGCGGTCTCGAAAATGCCGGCCATCGCGACGTTGTTGATATGACCCAGAGAATCCAGATCGCCGAAGCGTGACTGAATAACCATCGAAACCGGATAATTGCTTGCATCCAGACGCCACGCTTCTGCTCTCGCCATCAAAAATCCCTTGTTCTTTATGTTTGTCCGCGACCGGGGCGGCCGCCTCGTTCCCTCTTTACCCCCTTTTAGGGGCCTGCGCGGACGAAACTATGACAAACTCCTTCCCGGCGCCAGAGGTAATGCCGACGCCTTGCCCTTCTAACCGGCGGCGCAAAGCGCTATATGCGCCCCATGAGTCACCCGGAGCACCCCGTTCATGTCCGATCATAATCCCGGCCTGCGTCCCTGGCGCGACATCGCCCGCCGCCGGTGCCGCCAGATCATGGTGGGGACCGTGCCGGTGGGCGGCGACGCGCCGATCACCGTGCAGACGATGACCAACACGCTGACATCGGACGCGAAGGCGACGATCGACCAGATCCGCCGCTGCGAGGAAGCGGGCGCGGACCTCATCCGCGTGTCCTGCCCGGACGAGGAATCGACCGCCGCCCTCAGGAAGATCGTGCGGGCGGCGCAGGTGCCGATCATCGCCGACATCCATTTCCACTATAAGCGCGCGCTGGAAGCCGCTGATGCGGGCGCGGCCTGCCTGCGCATCAACCCCGGCAATATCGGCAGCGCGGCGCGGGTGAAGGAAGTGGTGGATGCGGCCAAGGCCAATGGCTGCGCGATACGCATCGGCGTCAATGCCGGTTCGCTGGAGAAGCACCTGCTCGAAAAATATGGCGAACCCTGCCCGGAGGCGCTGATCGAAAGCGCGCTCGACCATATCAAGCTGCTCCAGGATCAGGATTTCCACGACTATAAGGTCGCGGTGAAGGCCAGCGACGTGTTCCTCGCCGTCGCCGCCTATATGGGGCTGGCCGAAGCGGTCGATTGCCCGCTGCACCTCGGCATCACCGAAGCGGGCGGCCTGCGCGGCGGCACGGTGAAGAGCGCGATCGGCATCGGCAACCTGCTCTGGGCCGGGATCGGCGACACCATCCGCGTCTCCCTTTCCGCCGAGCCGGAAGAGGAAGTGCGCGTCGGCTATGAGATATTGAAGTCGCTCGGCCTGCGCACGCGCGGGGTGCGCGTCGTTTCCTGCCCCAGCTGCGCGCGGCAGGGCTTCGACGTGGTGAAGACGGTGCAGATATTGGAGGAACGGCTCCAGCATATCCGCACGCCGCTCTCGCTCTCGGTGCTGGGCTGCGTCGTCAACGGGCCGGGCGAGGCGCGCGAGACCGATATCGGCATCACCGGCGGCGGCAACGGCAAGCATATGGTCTACCTCTCCGGCGTCACCGACCATCATGTGCAGGATGCGCAGATGATCGACCATATCGTCCGGCTGGTCGAGGCCAAGGCCGCCGAGATGGAGGCCGATGCCGCCGCGACCGCCGCCGAAGCGGCGGAATAGCGGCGACGGCGCGAGCCAGAGGCGGCGGATCAGAAGAAGAAGGTCAGGTCCGCATAGCCATAATGGGAATCGCCGGTATCGGGCGCATTGGGGGCATGGCGCAGGAACGGCCCCTTCAGCAGCACCGTGCCGCCGATGTCCAACTGCACCTGCTTGGGCAGCAGCCAGGCGCGCAGCCTCGCCTCGACCTGATTGCCCGCGTCGCGCCCGCTCTGGCCGGTCGCATCGACGACGCCGGTGCGGGCGAAGCTGTCGGTCGCGGAATCGAGCCACACATGGCGCAGCGCCGCCATCATATCCAGCCGCTCATCGGGCCGCGCCTCGAAACGGGCGACGACCGAGCGGATGTTGTTGCGGTGGAGCGGCCCGAAAATGCCGGTCGGGCCATATTCCCAGCGCCGTGTGCCGAACAGCGCGTCGAAGCGGTTATAGCTTTTCGACCCGGCCCGGTCGCCGCTGGCGATATCGCCCGCGAGGCTGAGGCGCGGCTGCCAGTCGGCGGCGAAGCTGTGGCCGATTTCGGCATGCACCAGATAGGCGGACACATCCAGCTTCGCCGCGTCGGCCGCCGTCGACCGGCGGATCGAGCCGGATTGCCAGGCGACCTCCAGCTCCGCGTCGGTGCGGCCTTTGGCGGGCCTGGCGAACAGGCGGCCGCCGGTCGTCACGATATGGCGATTGCGCGTGGCGACGCCCGGCCGGTCGTCCTCGTCCAGCCCATAGACATAGGCTTCGGCGTCCAGCCCGGCCACCAGCCGGGGCAGGGTGAGGATGCCGCCCCAGAATTGCAGGTCGGTACCCTCATGATCCCATTCGACCCGGTTATCGAGAATGGAGTCGAGGTCGGCGGGCTCGCGCTGCTGCGGCAGGGTGTAGAAAAGGGTCAGCGCCTGCTTGCCCTTCCCCTGCCAGTCAAGCCGCGCGCCGGTATAGCCGTTGGCGGTCGCGCGGAACTGGGTCGCGCCGATCAGGCGGCGCGAGCCGAGGTTCATCAGGAAGCGCCCGACGGTCAGCTCCGCCTTGGCGCCGCCCGCCAGCCTGCCGAGGTCGAGGCCCGCATAAAGCTGGATCGGCTCCAGCGTGTTGATCTCGCTCGCGGTGACGGGCGTGTCGCGGTCGGCCCAATAGCCGCGCGTGTCGCGAATCTCTCCGCCGATGCGGAAGCCGTCGCCGCGATATTCGGCCTCGACCGTGGTGCGCAGGGTCAGCAGGTCGGCGGATCGGGCGCCGGTCGGGCGGAAACTGTTGTCGAAGCTTTCGTAGCGGATCTTCCCGCTCGCCTTGATCGTGAAGCTGTCCGACCCGATCAGGGTCTGGAGGCTATAGGGGGCGCTGCCGTTATCGGCTCGCGCGGCGGCGGGCATGGCCATGCAGGCCAGCACCGCCAAAAGCGGCACCTTGGTCATCTATGTCTTTCTGGTCTGGTCGAAAGCGGCCCTTAGCCGATTTGCCGGCGCGGGGCATATTCTTTTCCGATGGCTTCACCCTCACCGCGCGGAAAGGCCTGTTTCGCCTTTCCGCGCGGATGCCATGCGGATCAGAATTCGCTCCAGTCGTCCTCGTCCTGCGGGGCGGGGGCGGCCAGCGCGAGATTGCCGCTGGTCAGCGGCATCGGTCCCGGCGCCGGTCGGGCCTTAGCCGGGGCGGCGAGGGAGGTGGGGGCAGAGGCGCGGGGCGGCCGGGCCATATTCTGGCAGACGAAGCGGCCGACCCGGTCGGTCAGCCCGTCCGCTTCCTGCAACAGGCTGCGGGCGGCGGCGGTGCTTTCCTCGACCATCGCGGCATTTTGCTGCGTCACCTGATCCATCTTGCCCATCGCGCCGTTCACCTCGGCGAGCTTGGCGGATTGCGCCGCGGCCGCGCTGCTGATCTGCGTCACCATGGTGGTGATGCCGTGGATGCGATCGGTGATCTGCTCCAGCGCCTCGCCCACCTGACGCACCATCAGCGCGCCTTCCTCGACCTCGGCCGAGCTGGTGGTGATGAGTGCCTTGATGTCCTTCGCCGCTTCCGCCGAGCGCTGGGCGAGCGCCCGCACCTCGCTGGCGACGACCGCAAAGCCCTTGCCCGCGTCCCCGGCGCGCGCCGCCTCCACCCCGGCGTTGAGCGCCAGCAGGTTGGTCTGGAAGGCGATGCCGTCGATCACGTTGATGATCTGGCCGATTTCGGCGGAGCTTCTTTCGATGTTGGTCATCGCATGGACCGCCTTGCCGACGACGTCGCCGCCGTTGCGGGCCTCGGCCACGGCTTCGAGCACGCCCTGGTTCGCCTGCGTCGCGACGGTGGCGGTTTCGTGCAGCGAGCCGGTGATCTGGTCCACCGCCTCGGCGGCATGGGCCAGCTCGGCCGCATGCTGTTCCGTGCGGGAGGCGAGATCGTCCGACGCCTGGCTGATTTCCTTCGCGCCGCTGCGGATGTCGGTCGCGGCTTCGGAAACGGAGGCGATGGTATCGTGCAACTGCGCGATGGCGCTGTTGAAGTCCTGCTGGAGGCGCACATAGTTGGCGCCGAGATCGGACAGGCGCACGGTCAGGTCGCCCTCCGCCATGCTGCGCAGGCTGGAGCTGACCTTGTCGGCCATGTCGGCCAGTTCGCGGTCCGACTGCTGCTTGGCGCGGCTGGTTTCGCGCAGTTTGTCCGCCGCCCGCGCCAGCGCGCCGAGCTGATCCTCGCGATGGGTATAATCGATGTGCACGCCCAGATCGCCGTCCGCGATGCGGGCGATGGCATCGGACAGCGATTCGATTTCCTGCCCGATCGCGCGTTTCACCCGGCTGGCGAGCAGCAGCGAGCCGATGCCGGTGACCGCCGCGATCGCGATGGTCAGCGCCATGATGATGAGGACCGTGCGCTGTTGCAGCTCGGTCATTGCGGCGGCTTCCGCGACCGCGGGCTTGCGCAGATTTTCGATCGCCGAGTCGACCTCATCCCCGGCGGCGGAGATTCTCGCCTCGCCCGCCGCGTCCATCGCATCGCCGGCAAGCACGCCGTTGACGACGCCGATATAGGCGTCCGACCCGTTCACCACCTGTCCCAGCTGGTCCGCATGGCCGGCATCGAGCAGCTTCCGGGTTTGCGAGATCGACTCCTTCAGGTCGCCGATATTGCCTTCATAGCCCTGCCGCGTTTCGTCGGTGCGCAGCAGCCCGTGGCGGAAGACGTCGCGCTGGAGCGAGGTGAAATCCTTTTCCAGCAGCGCCGCCTGCAACGCCCGTTCGGAAAGGGCGGCGTTGCGCTTGCTGTATTGAAGGCTGACGAAGGAGCCGATCGTGATGGTGGTCACGAGGCACAGGCTCGCCACGATGGCGGCCACGACCTGTATGGTCAGCCGCTGGTTGATGGACTTGCTTTCGAGCCAGCCCGCAAGGCCGGCCCGTTGACGGTTGCTCATGATATTATCTGCCTCGACTTCTGCATGATCTTGTCGCTTGTCGGCGTTCTCGTTCGACCCTTCAGGGTTAACTGCCCGGCAACCGCCTTAGCCCTGCGCGGATTAAGAAGGGGTTTCCAGATCCGGCAATGAATTGAATATGTTCCGGCGAGAAGGCGCGGAAGGAGGCTGCCCGTGGGGCTATGAGGGAGGGCATGGCGGCCTTTGGCGGCTATGCCCGGAAATGGCGGATTTGCGCGGTTTGCGGGGCCACGCCGCCTTGCCGGCTCCCGCCCGCCGCAGCCGGAGGAGTTTGGGGAGGGGCGGAAAAAAAACGGCATCATTCGGTAATGAGGGGGAAAATCCGTGGCGCGGCGACGCGGCGGCGGCCGCGCCGACTCGCGCGGATCGATTATTGGGGCGTCGGCCCGCAATATTTATAGGCGGTCGCCTCGCCGCCCGTTTCCATCCGGAACGCGGCCGGGCCCAGCACCGTCAGCGTGATCGGCCCGCCTTCGATTTTGTCGCCGCTGATGATGTCGGTGCAGATATCGGTGAAGGTGTAGCTGTTGCCCTTGCGCGCGATCATCTTCCTGATCATGCAGGTCGCCATGCCGTTGCCGATCGAGCTGTCGCCGCCCCAATAATTGACCATCGCCGCGCGGGAAGCGCCCTTGCAGGCGGCAGCCGCCGGAACATAGATGCCCTGCCGGATCGGTATGAGATCGGGCGCGGCCGCCGCCGTCGCGGCGAAGGCGGGGAGGCTGGCGGCGGACAGAAGAAGAAGCTTCGGCACCATGATGGACTCCCCTGGGAGAGGAACGGGCGGTCTTATTCTGTCATCGCCTCCTTGGGGTGTCCAGCGTGGTCTCTTCCCCGGCATGGGGAAGGGGCCATCGGCCAAGCGCAACGACGGCGGTGGCGGCTAATCCTTGCCATTCCTATCACGTCATGCCAGCGCGGGCTGGCATCTCAGGAGGCGATGCGCGAATGCCTGCGACCCCAGCCTTCGCTGGGGTGACGGTAAAGGCGGAGGTCCGCTCCGCACCCAAAAGCGGCTGTTCCGCAAAAAGGGCGCTCAGCGCAAATCCAGCTTCCATTCCCAGCGCAGCGGGTCGCCGTCCATCACCTCCACGCCCTTACCCGCCAGTTCGTCGCGGATCGCGTCCGATGTGGCGAAGTCCTTCGCGGCGCGGGCGTCCTGACGGCGAACGAGGGCAGCGTCGATTTCCTCCTCGCTGACAAGGGCGCGCTTCGGGCGGATGCGCAGTTCCTCGCGCGTCAGCACCAGCAGGCCGAGGCCGATCACCGCGTCCATCCGCTCGATCAGCGCGCGCTTCTGCTCGGCGGGAACCTTCTTCGCCGCGATCGCCTCGTCGAGCAGGGTGAGCGCCACAGGCGTGTTGAGATCGTCGCTCAGCGCCGCGTCGAATTTCTCCAGCAGCGGCAGCAGCTTGGGGTGCGATACTTCCTCCGCCGACGCCACGTCGCGAAGCGGCGCGACCGCCATCACCATGCGCTTGAGGCGCGTCAGCGCGGCGGCGAGATTGTCCCACGAAAATTCCAGCTCGCTGCGATAATGCGCCTGAAGGCACAGCAGCCGGTAGGACAGCGGCGCGAAGCCCTTGTCGATCAGCAGTTGCAGGCGCAGGAATTCGCCCGATGATTTCGACATCTTGCCCGACCGGTCGATCAGGAAATTATTGTGCATCCACAGCCGCGCGCCCGAATGCTCCGCGCAGTCGAGCGAGCCGCAGCCGGTAATCGCCTGATTCTGCGCGATCTCATTGGGATGGTGGATCTCGCGATGGTCGATGCCGCCGGTATGGATATCGAAGGGCAGGCCGAGCAGTTCGCGGCTCATCACGCTGCATTCCAGATGCCAGCCCGGTGCGCCCCGGCCCCAGGGGCTGTCCCATTCCATCTGCCGCGTCTCGCCCGGCGGCGTCTTGCGCCAGATCGCGAAATCGGCCTGATGCCGCTTGCCTTCGACCGCCTCGATCCGGCCTTCGCCTTCCTCCGTGGCGGCGCGGGCGAGGCGGCCATAATCGGCGACGGTTGAGGTATCGAAATAGAGGCCGGAGGGCAGCTCATAGCAATGCCGGTCCGCGATGCTTTTCGCGAATTCGATCATCTGCGGCACATAATCGGTGGCGATCGACCATCGATAGGGCTGGCGGATGTTGAGCGCCTTCACATCCTCCCAATAGGCCTGCGTATAATGGCGGGCGATATCCCAGATCGACTGGGCCTGCTGCCGCGCCATCTTCTCCATCTTGTCCTCGCCCGCATCGGCGTCGTCGGTCAGGTGGCCGACATCGGTGATGTTGATGACATGGCGCAGCGCATAGCCCTTGAACGACAGCACGCGGCCCAGCGTGTCGGCGAATACATAGGCGCGCATATTGCCGATATGGGGATAGTTGTAGACGGTCGGCCCGCAGGTATAGACGCGCGCTTCGCCGGGATGGACGGGGCGGAATTCCTCCACGGCGCGGGTCAGGCTGTTGAACAGGCGAAGGGGCGTTGCATCACTCATGGCCAGACCCATGCGGCGCGCGCGCGCGTGCGTCAATCCTTCTGTGGCGCGCCGTCCCCTGTCGCCGCGTCGAGCGCCCGGACGGCGCGGACATAGAGCAGCGCGCGGTGCGCGACCAGCATGGTGGCCACGAACAGCAGCGATCCGATGATCGCCTTCGCATCGCCATGATGCACCGCCTCCGGCCCGATGCCGAGCCAGGTGCGGCTGACATAGCGGGCGATGCCCACCGGCAGGAGCAGCAGCAGCGCGGACAGGGAAAAGCTGCTCATCAGCCGCTGCGTGTCATGGTCGTAGCGCAGCGTCGTCGCCCGCGCGCGGATGGCGCCGGTCGCGCCGCCCAGCGCCAGCGCGATCGCGAAGATCGCATAATCGCGCAGGCGGAACGGCGGATGCGGTTGCAGGTAGAGCAGCGGCAGGATGATCGCGGTCAGCAGCGTCGGCATGATCCACAGGCGCTGGTGGCGGATTTCGCGCTCCCGCGGTTTGCGCACCCAGCGCCAGCCGAGCAGCAGGAGGATCGCCCCCGCGGCGAGCGCCGCCCACAGGGGGATCGGCGTCCCCGGCATCAATCCTCGTCGAACAGCCCGGCGAGTTGCTCGACCATCGTGCCGCCCAGCTGCTCGGCGTCCATGATGGTGACGGCGCGGCGGTAATAGCGGGTCACGTCATGGCCGATGCCGATCGCGACCAGCTGCACCGGCGAGCGCGTCTCGATCCACTCGATCACCTGCCGCAAATGCCGCTCCAGATAGACGCCGCTGTTCACCGACAGGGTGGAATCGTCGACCGGCGCGCCGTCGGAGATGACCATCAGGATGCGCCGTTCCTCGGCCCGCCCGATCAGGCGGTTATGCGCCCAGAGCAGCGCCTCGCCGTCGATATTCTCCTTGAGCAGCCCCTCGCGCATCATGGCTCGTCGGCCTTCTTGTAGATGATGTGGCGCAGATCGTTCAAACGCCCCGGCATCGGCGGACGCCCGGCGGCCAGCCAGTCCTCGCGGCTCTGCCCGCCCTTCCACGCTCGGGTGGTGAAACCGAGGATCTCCGTCTTGACGCCGCAGCGCTCCAGCGTGCGCGCCATGATGTCGGCGCTGATCGCCGCGATGCTGATCGGCCGCCCGCGCATCGAGCCCGAATTGTCGATCAGCAGCGTCACCACCGTGTCGCGGAATTCGGTGTCGCGCTCGATCTTGTAGGACAGCGAACGGGTCGGGTCGATGACGATGCGGGCGAGGCGGGCGGCGTCGAGCAGCCCTTCTTCCTGATCGAAATCCCAGCTGCGCGACTGCTGCGCCATCAGCCGGCGTTGCAGCCGGTTGGCGAGCTTCGTCACCGCGCCCTGAAGGCTGGCCATCTGCTGGTCGAGGAAGCCGCGCAGCCGGATCAACTCGTCGGTGTCGCACAGCTCGGTCGCCTCGATGATCTCGTCATGGGCGGTGGTGTAGGCCTTGTAGTCGAAGCCGGGCGGCAGGTCGCCCATCGGGCGGTTGGGGCGGGTGGGCATCATGCCCTCGTCGCCCATGTCGGCATCGCCCTCGTCGCTCATCGCATCGGTGTCGTCGCGATACTCGCCCTCGCTCTCGTCGGTCTGGCCTTCCATCTCCTGACCGCGCGTCTCGACCTCGGCGTCGCTGTCGCCGGACTGCTCCTCGCCGCTGTCGCCCTCATCCTGCTGCGATTCGCCCGAATCCTCCTCGTCCTCGCCGCTTTCGTCGGTGGGCTCGGCCGGTTCCTCGGCATCGACCAGCGCCAGATGCTCCAGCAGGCTGGTGGTCAGCTGCTGATAGGCGCGCTGGTCGTCGATGGCGAGCGCGAGCGCGTCGAGATCGCCGCCCGCCTTGTCCTCGATCCAGTCGCGGATCATCGCCATGCCCTTTTCCGCCACGGCCGGCGGGGTCTGCCCGGTCAGCCGCTCGCGCACCATCAGCGCGACGGCGGTGGCCATCGGCACTTCCTCCATCGAGCGCGCGCGGGTGATGGCGTCGGATTTCAGCCGCAGGTCGAGCGCCGCGCCGAGATTGGCGCGCACGCCCTCCATCGCGCGGGCGCCGATCGCCTCGACGCGGGCCTGCTCGACCGCATCATAGACGGAGCGCGCCATCGCCTCGGCGGGTGCGGCGCGGCCGTGCAGCGCGGCGTTGTGGTGGCGCATCTTCAGCGCATTGGCGTCGGCGAAGCCGCGCGCCAGCGCGACCTGATCGGCGGGCAGTGCGCGGCCGGGCGTCGGCACCTTGATCGTCTTGCCCAGCATGTGCGGCGTGTCGGCCGTGAAGGCGACGTCCACCTCCATGTCGCGCGAGATCGCGCGGGCGGCGCCCGACAGGACGGACTTGAAGCTGTCGAGGGGAGACCGTTCGCTCATCTACGCCAGATCGCAGGATCGCCCTTCGGGCACGAAGATGGTTTCGATTTCGGTGCGGGCATCGGCCATCAGCCGGTGGATCGGGCATTTGCCCGCGACGGTTTCCAGCTTCCCGCGCTGCTCCTCGCTCAGCGGGCCGTCGATGGCGACGCGGGTGGTCAGGCGGTAGACGCCCTGCCGCTCCCCGCTGGCGTCGCGGCTGACGCCGACGCGGATGCCTTCGAGCGGGATGCCGTTGCGTTTCGCGTACCACAGCATCGTCATCGCCTTGCACGCGCCGAGCGCCGCGTCGTAGAGGTCGTGCGGGTCCGGTCCCTCGTCCCCGCCGTCGGGCGCGGCCATGTCGGCGATCAGTTCATGATGGCCGATGGTGATGCGATGGGCGGTGCCATCGGGCGCGATGCGTTCGACGACGATCATGCTCAGTTGGCCCGGCCGACGACGCTTTCGGGCAGGTCCTTGCCGAACACGCGCTGATAATATTCGGCGACCAGCGGCCGCTCCGCCTCGTCGCACTTGTTGAGGAAGGAGAGGCGGAAGGCGAAGCCGACATCCTTGAAGATCAGCGCGTTCTGCGCCCAGCTGATCACGGTGCGCGGCGACATGACGGTGGAGATATCGCCGTTGATGAAGCCCTGACGGGTCAATTCGGCGACCTTGATCATGTTCTGCACTTCCTTGCGGCCGCCCTCATGATCGTATTCGCCCGACTTGGCGAGCACGATCTGCGCCTCCGTCTCGGCGGGCAGATAGTTGAGGGTGACGACGAGGTTCCAGCGGTCCATCTGGCCCTGGTTGATCTGCTGCGTGCCGTGATACAGCCCGGTGGTGTCGCCCAGGCCCACGGTGTTGGAGGTGGCGAACAGGCGGAACCACGGATTGGGGCGGATCACCCGGTTCTGGTCGAGCAGGGTCATCTTGCCGTCCGATTCCAGCACGCGCTGGATCACGAACATCACGTCCGGGCGGCCCGCGTCATATTCGTCGAACACCAGCGCGACGGGATGCTGCATCGCCCACGGCAGCAGACCCTCGCGGAATTCCGTCACCTGCACGCCGTCCTTCAGCACGATGGCGTCGCGGCCGACCAGATCGATGCGGCTGATATGCGCGTCGAGGTTGATGCGCACGCAGGGCCAGTTCAGCCGCGCGGCGACCTGCTCGATATGGCTGGACTTGCCGGTGCCGTGATAGCCCTGCACCATCACCCGGCGGTTGAAGGCGAAGCCCGCGAGGATGGCGAGCGTGGTGTCCGGGTCGAACACATAGGCGGGGTCGAGATCCGGCACGCGCTCGTCCGCTTCGGAAAAGCCGGGCACGGTCATATCGATATCGATGCCGAACACATCGCGCACGCTCACCTCCCGGTCCGGCGTGTCCATCAGCGTTTCGCTGCGCATGTCGGGGTTGGCGTTCGGAATGTCGGTCATGATCTTTCTGGCCTTGAAACTATGGGCGTGAAAAAAGGGGCTTGTCCGAAGGGACTCAGGCAAATGCCGGAGCCTTTCGCAAGTGCGTATAGGCCGCGATCACTTCCTGCAACGCCTTTTCATGGGTGCGATCGCCGCCATTATGGTCCGGATGATAGCGCCGGACCAGCGCGCTATAGGCGTTGCGCAGCGCCCTGCGGTCGGCATCGACGGGCAGGTCGAGCGTGCGTAGCGCCTTGCGGTCCATGTCGGACAGCGGGCGTCCATCCTGCCGCATCGCCCGCGCCTCGCGCGCCTCGCGCATCTTCTGGCGGAAGCCCGCGCCGATCGCGTCGAGCGGGTCGGCGAAATCGGCCCAGCGCGGCCCCGGCGCGGCGGCGTTGGAGGAAAAGGCGCGGGTTTCCCGCTCCCACCCGGCATGGGGGCGCTGCGCCTCGAAAATCTCCTCCTCGCTCATGCCGGAGAAGAAATTGTAGCCCGCGTTGAATTCCCGCACATGGTCGAGGCAGAGCCAGCGCCACTGCGGCGGCCGGTCGGCGGGCGCGGACCCGTCGAGCGGCGGCGCGCGGAACTCGCCCGGCTGGTCGCAGCCGGGGGCGGCGCAGGCGCGCGCGTCCCCGGCGACCCGTCCATGGAAACGGGTCTGGCGTGTGCGCTGGTCGTTCGGGCCGGAAGCCAATTATCGGATGTCCTCTTGACGTGAAAAGGCTTATATAGGGGCTATGGACACGCAAGCAAAAGGCCTCGTGGCAACGGAAATCGAAAGTCGGCTGCGTCTGGCCCTCAACCCGTCGCATCTGCTCGTCATCAACGACAGCGATCAGCATGCGGGCCATGCCGGGCATGACGGATCGGGCGAAAGCCATTTCACGGTGGAGCTGGTTTCGACCGCCTTCGTCGACCGCAGCCGCGTCGAGCGGCAGCGCATGGTCAACGAGGCGCTGAAGGAATTGCTGGCCGAGCGCGTCCATGCGCTGCGCATCCGCGCACTCGCACCGGGCGAGTGACAGTCCGGTTTTGAGTCACCCCGGCCCTGTGTCCGCATCGATCGAGGCTTGATCGGGGCAGGGCGGCTGGGGCAGTCTCGGCGATCATGAACGTTTCCGATTCCCCGCGCGGCCGGCATATGGTGAAGGC
>Ga0180223_1002187_pt1 | contig 12315 bp, 14 predicted proteins | sample eDN5th30CKraftOP_FD_151337 | JGI IMG/M metagenome (GOLD analysis project Ga0180223, IMG submission 151337) | Enriched Organic Plus compost microbial communities from Emeryville, California, USA - eDNA 5th pass 30_C Kraft OP (version 2) (version 2) ...
CAGCGCGCGCTCACGCATCTCGGGTGAGTACCTCTGATTCATCGTGTTCCATCCTTGCTTGAAGAACGGAACGGAAATCAGGCCGATTCAGTCACTGCCTGCTGGCGGCACTCTCAGGTGCGACCGTGATCCCCGAGGCCAGTCCCCGGTCCGGGTCGATGACCACCGTCATCGCCGCACGTGAACTCGGCCGAGGCGTCGGCGCGGTGCCCGGCCCCGTGACCAGCGTCGCGAGCGCGGGACCGAACGAACTCATCCAGCAAGGCTTCGCCTCCCTCGTGACCCAGCTCAGCGACGTCATCGCCTTGCTCGATGCCGACGGCGCACCTGGCCGAGCGGTGGCACGGCCGGACAGCGGCCGAGATTTCGGCTACCGGCGACCAGCTTCAGATGCACCCGGACGCTCGATCTGACCGACGGTCCTCGGAGAGCGCGATGGCCGTTCTACTCACGGTCAGCGATTCACAGACATGCCTTCTGGCTCAAGCAGACGGATCATGTGGAAACCCTCACCACTGTTGGACGGCTGCCCCTACTGACTCACCCGAACCGGGTTCATAGCGTCGATGGCATGGAAGATGAGGCCGAGAATCTGAATGCGATCGCCCAGTGGGCGGTGTCCTTGATGGAGACGCTGGGCGGCCCGGGAGCGGGCATGGCGATCGCGCTGGAGAACCTGTTCCCTCCGCTGCCGAGTGAGGTGATCCTGCCGCTGGCGGGATTCACGGCGAGCCGAGGGACGTTCGGCCTGGTCGAGGTCCTGCTGTGGACGACACTCGGGTCCGTGGTCGGAGCGCTGGTTCTGTACGGGCTCGGTGCCTGGCTGGGGCGGGACCGGCTGCGGCGGGTCGTTGCTCGGGTGCCGCTGATGAAGGTCTCCGACGTGGACAGGGCGGAGGCATGGTTCGGCAGGCATGGTTCCAAGGCGGTGTTCTTCGGCCGGATGATCCCGCTGTTCCGCAGCCTCATCTCCATCCCGGCCGGTGTGGAGCGTATGCCGCTGATCCGGTTCACTCTGCTGACGACCGCGGGAAGCGCGATCTGGAACACGATCTTCGTGCTTGCCGGCTACTACCTGGGGGAGAATTGGGGCGTGGTCGAGCAGTACGCCGATGTCTTCCAGAAGATCGTGATCGCGGCGGTGGTGCTCGCGGTGGTCGTGTTCGTCGTGGTCAGGCTGCGCCAGCGTGCACGCGGGAAGATGGCTTCGTGACCAGCATGGAGGCACTTCAAAGCGACGGGCGTCGTAGTGGCGTTCAGCGTACCGCTCGGGGGTTCGTCGCCTCCGTCGTCGGCACGCTGCTGGTGCCCGCCCTGGTGATCGCGATCCTCACCGTGCCGCTGTCCATGACACCGGCACGGGCGGTGGCGGGTTGGGGTGCTCGTCGGCTGGCCTGGGTGGAGGGAACATCGCGCGATGCGCGCCCCGTGGGCGGGAGGTTGATCGCCCTGCTGGTCATCGAGTCGCTGCTGGGGCTGTTGAGCGCGTGCATCCTCGCCCTGATCGTGATGGGGCTGGTCGTCGCTGGCCAGATGGTCGTGGGTGCCGCGGCCGGTACAGCCGTGCCTATTTTCGATGCCGAGCCCGGTGCGGTCACCTGGCCAATCGTGGCCGCCTATGCGCTGCCCGGCGCGTTCCTGCTGTTTCTGGCGGCATCGGGCCTTGCCGGAATCGCGTGGATCGACCGTCAGGCCTGGACGAGCCTGGCCCGTCCTGGGATTGGTGAACTCACGCGTGAGGTGTCCCGGTTGCACGGCACGCTCGATGACGTGGTCGCCGCGGTCGACGCCGAGCGGCGCCGCATCGAACGCGACATCCACGACGGCGTGCAGCAACGGGTCGTCGCACTGTCGATCATTCTCGCCCGCGCCGAGCGGGCCGGCGATGCCGACGAGCGCCGCGAGTTGTCGCAGCGGGCGCGCAACGAGACACAGCATGTTCTTGACGACCTGCGGGCTGTGGCGTGGCGCACGTATCCCGCGATGCTGGCGCGGGACGGCCTGCCCGCTGCCCTCGAAGCACTCCGTGACCGTACCGAGACTCCCATTCGGCTCCGACTGGACGTGCCACACCTGAACGACCGCGCCGTCGAAGCGGCGGCGTACTTCGTCATCAGCGAAGCGGTCACCAACGTCATCAAGCACGCCGATGCCTCGCGCATCGACATCGACGTGACACAGCGTGGGCAGCATCTCGTCCTCAGCGTCCGCGACGACGGAAGGGGCGGGGCCGAGCCAACGGGTCCGGGCCTGTCGGGAATCGCATCCCGAGCCGCCGCACGAGGCGGGCACCTCCACGTCCAGAGCCCGCCGGGAGGCCCCACGACGATCGAGGCGGTGATCCCGTGCGGATAGCGATCGCCGAGGACTCCACGCTGCTGCGCGAGGGCATCTCCGGGCTCCTCACCGCAGAGGGACACACGGTCACGCACGCGGTGGGCGACGCCGACGAACTACTCCGCATGGTCGCCGCCGACCCACCGGACCTCGTGATCCTCGACGTGCGCATGCCACCCGACTTCGTGGACGAAGGCATCCACGCCGCACTCCGCATCCGGCGCGAATGGCCCGACATCGCAGTCATCGTCCTCTCGCAGTACGTCGAGCGCCGACACGCCAGCGAGCTGCTCGACGGCCGCGGCGGCGTGGGCTACCTACTCAAGGACCGTGTCTCCGACATCGGCGGCTTCCTCGACGCCATCGAGCGCGTCCACGACGGCGGAACCGCGTTCGACCCCGAGGTCATCCGCCAGCTCATCGCCGCCAAGAGCGACCCGGACACCACGTTGACGGCCCTCACCGAGCGGGAGCGAGCCGTGCTTGAACTCATCGCACAAGGCCACAGCAACGCCTCGATCGCAAGCCAGCTCTACGTCAGCCAGAGCGGCGTCGAAAAGCACATCAACACGATCTTCACCAAGCTCGACATCGCACCCGACACGACCTACAACCGCCGCGTCCTCGCAGTCTTGGCCTACCTGCGCGACAGATAGCGGTCCGTCGCTCTACTCATGCACGCCGAGAGTGCAGGTACTGTCGCGCGCCCTGACTCCGACCAGGTCAGGGCTATGTACCAACCTGTCGTGGCTCGAAGCAGGAGCATCCACTCCGCGATCACACCAGCCGCGTACGACTGCATAGAGGTGACGGTTGTCCGGTCCGGCTCCGCAATCTTGTTCAGCGAGTTCGGACATCAGCCCGTCAAACCCGGCGACGTGATCCTTGAATCGGCCTGACTTTCGTTCCTATCGGGAGCTTTGTCCGGCCAGTGCCGGACCAGCTGATTCGTGGTCAGCGTAGTACGCGTCTTCGACCTCTGAGGGTGTGCGCATGTCGAGCTCGCCGTGGAGGCGCTGGTTGTTCCACCACCACACCCACTCGAGGGTCGCGAGTTCGACCTGCTCGACGGTCGCCAGGGTCCTTGCTGGCGGATCAGCTCGGTCTTGTAGAGGTGGTTCACGGCCTCGGCCATCGCGTTGTCAAAGCTGTCGCCGACGGTTCCGGTCGAGGGGACGGCGCCGAGTTCGGCGATCCGGTCGGTGTAGACCATCGCGGTGTAGTTCGACCCGTGATCTGCATGATGGATCAGCCCGTCGAGGCGGCCTCCGGCGTGCCATGCGGCCATGTCGAGTGCCTGCATCGGCAGGATCTCCGAGCGCAGCGTCGCCGCAACGTTCCACCCGACGATGCGGCGCGAGTAGACGTCGGTGACGAACGCGACGTAAGCGAACCCGGACCACGTCGCCACGTAGGTCACGTCGCAGACCCAGAGTCTGCGCGGGGCCGGCGCGGTGAAGCGCCGGTTGACGAGATCGCCCGGCAGCGTCGCGGCCTTTTCGGAGCGCGTGGTGAACACCCGCTTCGACTTCTTCACGCCACGGACCCCGGCCAGGCGAATGAGTCGTTCGGTCTGGTCACGGCCGATCTCCCACCCTTGGCGGCGCAGGAGGGCATGCATCTTCCGTCGCCCGTAAGCGCACGCGAGCTATCCGCGGGCGGAGGCACACGACGATGGCGCGAGGACGCATCGTTGCTCCTACGCGGCGAGGTACCGGTACCGCCGGGCTGCCAGGGGGAGGAACACGGCGATGAGGATGACGGGCCAGGTGATGGCGAGGAGTGTCGCGTTCTCGGCGGCCCATGATGTCGATGTCGTGATGCCGGGATTGCCGAAGAGTTCGCGCGTGGCAGTGACTGTGGCGGAAAGTGGGTTCCACTCGGCGATGACCCCGAGCCAGGCCGGCATCTGGGCAGGGAGGACGAAGACGTTGGAGATCATCGTCAGCGGGTAGATGGGGGCGAGGGCGACGCTCGCGAGGTCTGGCGACCGCAGTGCGAGGCCGAGGTAGATGCCGACCCACGCGAGCGCGTAGCGCAGGAGCAGCAGGAGCCCGATCGCCGCGAGGGTCTGCCATACGGTTCCGTTGGCGCGCCAGCCGACCAGCAGGCCGCAGGCGAGCAGGGCGATCAGTTCGAGGACGGATGCCGCAAGGTCGGCGAGGCTTCGTCCGGTGACGACGGCGGCGCCCGACATGGGAATCGTGCGAAACCTGTCCGTGATGCCCTTGGCGGTGTCGGTGGTGACGGAGATGACGGTCTGTGCCATGCCGAGCGCCATCGTCATCACGAACAGCCCTGGCATCAGGAACTCGCGGTAGTTGCCGCCGTCGGGCAGCGTGATCGCGCTCCCGAAAACGTACCCGAACATGATCACCATGACGATCGGGAAGAGGAGGTTGCCGACGAGTCGTGACGGTTGCTGGCGAAAGTGGGTGAGGTATCTGCGGGCGACGATCAGGCTGTCGTGCAGAGCCCACCGCGACGGCGAGGCGGGGGCGGTTGCGGTGAGGGGTGCGAGCGATGTCATGATGTCTTCTCCTTCCGATCGGTGAGCTTGAGGAACACGTCGTCGAGGGTCGGTTGGCGCAGGGCGATGTCTTCGGGGTCGATGCCTGCCTCGTGGAGCTGTCGCATGGTGGTGCTCAGGCTGTGGAACCGTTCGGGAGCGGGCGCGCTGACGCGGCGACGGTGGAGGTCGATGCCGGGGTCAGTGCCGGTCGAGGTGGCGACGATGCGTGCGGCCGCTTTCGTCTGTTCCTCGTCGCGGAGTGCGAGTTCGATCCGGTCACCCCCGACGCTCTCTTTGAGTTCGCGGGGTGTGCCGCGGGCGATGATCGTCCCGCTGTCGATGACGGCTATGTGGTCGGCGAGGTGGTCGGCCTCATCGAGATACTGGGTCGTGAGCAGGACGGTTGTGCCCGCCGACACGAGTTCTCGGATGTCGGTCCAGACCTCGGCGCGCGTGCGTGGATCGAGACCGGTGGTCGGCTCGTCGAGGAAGAGCACTCGTGGTGCGAGGATGAGGCTGACAGCGAGGTCGAGGCGACGCCGCATCCCGCCGGAGTAGCCGCCTGCGGGTCGGTCGGCGGCGTCGTGGAGTGCGAACCTGTCGAGCAGTTCGTCTGTTCGTTGGCGCGCCTGTCGTCGGTCGAGGTGGTAGAGCCGGGCGAACATGTCGAGGTTCTGCCGTCCGGTCAGGATCTCGTCGACGGCCGAGAACTGTCCGGTGAATCCGATCGCGGCGCGTACTCGGTCGGAGTCTGTCGTGAGGTCGTGTCCGGCGATGCTGGCGTTGCCCGAGTCGGCTTTCAGCAGCGTGGCGAGAATGCGTACCGCCGTGGTCTTTCCCGCACCATTGGGGCCGAGCAGCCCGCATACTGTTCCTTCGTCCACGGAGAGGGTGAATCCGTCGAGCGCCCGTTTCTTTCCGTAGGTTTTGCGGAGGTTGGTGGCGCTGATCATCGCGGTCATGTCAGTTCCTTTCTTCGGGTGGTTTCGGGGCGCTCGGGCCGCTGAGCGCTCGGAGCACGGCGGCGTGTTCGGCGGTCGTGCCGGCGTCGCGGGCGTGACGGGCGTCGTCGGGTGTGAATCCGGCGACGACCCAGGCAGGGACTTCCGTTCGGGGGATGCCTGCGTCCCACCACTGCCGGAGGAGTTCGAAGCCGTCGTGGCCGGCTTCAGCGAGGGTTGACGCTTCGGAGGGCGTGAAGCCGATGCTGTGGCACACGGCGGCCTGTGCCGGGTCGAGGCCGGTTCTGGCCCAGGGCACGGCCGTTGCGGCATCGCGCCATCCGGCGTCGAGGTAAGCGCGTCCGGTCGCGACAGGCACTCCGGAGCGGAGCAGCGCCCGCATGGTCGCGGACTGCTCGCCAGTCAGCGTGTCCGACTTGCGAGGGCGGTGTCCGAGCAGGGTCCGCCACCAGCGTCGGGGGCGTGGTCGTTCTCCGGCGAGGTGCCGTTCTGCGGCCTCGGTGTGGCTGTAGCCGAGTTCGTGCCATTGCACGGCGTCGCGGGGTGTCATTCCGGCGCGCAACAGCGGTTGCACGGTGTAGGGGGTGAGGCCGGCGGTGCGCCAGGCGTACGCGTCGCCGGGGGTGTAGACGCCGCTGTCGCGCCAGCGTTCGGCTGAGCTCAGCAGGAATCCGTTGTCGATCCAGCCGCGTGCGTCGGCCACGGTGAAGCCGCGCTCGGTCCAACGGTGGAGGTCTTCGGGCTCGGGATCGGGATGGTCGTCGTAGGCGATGGTCATGGGTGCTCCTTATGCAGTGGCGGGGAGGGCGATGACATGTGCCCATCCAGGTGGAGGTGTCTCGGTGTGGTATCCGGGGCCCGGTTCGACCAGGCCGATCACGACCGGCAGGGGCGGGCGGTGGTCCGGCCACGGGGTTTGCCCGTCGGTGAGGACAAGGATCAGATCAGGCCGGGGTCGCAGCGCGAGTGCGGCGATGATGCCCTCGCGCATATCCGTGCCGCCGCCGCCGAGCAGCTCGATGTCCTCTGCGCGGCGGATGGTCTGGACGGGGTGGGCGTTCAGGTCGCAGCAGATCACGTGCAGCCGCCGGCTCGGTCCACTGGCGCGGGCGATGATCGCCGTTACTTCGGCGACGAAGCCGGTCAGGGTCGCGGGGGTGATGCTGCCGGAGGTGTCGATGACCAGTGCGATCTCTGGTGCGGGAGCGACCATCGCAGGCATCACGATGCCGTCGACGGCCGGCCTGCGGGAGGGACGGCTATAGGAGAAGTCCACCCGGCCTGCCGCCTGCCGCGCTCCGCGGCGCAGCATCGCGCCGAGCTCGGCGCGCCAGTCGACGGCGGGGTGCAGCCTCTCGCTGGCCCAGCGTCGCCAGCCGCCGGGAATCGTGGCTCGCGCGGCCGAGCGGGTTTCGATCTCGCGGGCGACGGCCAGTTCGAGGATGTCGCGCTCGGTCTCGCTGAGCCCGTCGCCACTGGCCGAGTCCTCGTAGTCGTGCGGGATCCCGTCCGCCGCGCTGCCGCAGTCGATCAGTTCGGCGAGCCGTCGCCCACCCTTGCTGTGGGAGGCGTCGAGAATCTCGATGAGCGACATGTACTCCTCGGCCAGTCGTCCCTCGGGCAGCCCGAGTGCGTGCGGCGAGATGATCCCGGCCGGTGAGTCGAGTCCTGCCGCTTCGAGGTCGTCGTTGACCTCGGCGTCCGCGGCCTGGTTCCACTGCCGTGCGAGGGAGTCCGGCGCGCCCGCCTCGCCGGCGGCATGCGTGCTTGGAGCGCTGGCTGACATCGGGGAGCGGGTCGCGTGATGGCGGACAAGATGCCCGATGTGGTGCAGCAGCCACCAGCCGACTACCGGCGGGGCCGTCGCGAGCGTCGTGCCGGGATCGAGGTGGACGTTCCAGCGGGTGTCGGCCGGGAATGCCCGGAAGTCGTCGTCCGGGACGGGCTCGCCGGTCTCTTCGTCCACGTATGGTTCCAGCACGACCGGTCGGAGTGTGAACAGCGCACTTGCGAGGTATGGCGCCTGTGCTGCGGCCCACAGTCGCGCCTCGGCGAAGCGGGCCAGCACGTCGGGTGTGTGATCGGGGTCCGTCGGAGCCGGGCCGGTCATGGCATGAGTCCTGCTGTGCGGAGGATCGGGGCGAGCTCGAGCATGGCCGTGGGCAGGTTCGCGGCGGCTGGCCGCTGGGAGGCGAGGGCTCGGGCGGAGGTTGCGGCCACGTCGGGCGTGGTCTTGGCAACCCGAGCGATCACGTCCCATGCGCGCTCCCATGCCGACTCGCTCGCGTCCGCGTGAACGTGGGCGACGACCGCGCCGAGCAGCGCGTGCAGGTGGTCGGGCCGGTCCGGCAGTGGCGCGTGGGGGTCGTTCAGCACCGACTCAGGGTCGGGCAGGTCGAGCGTGCGCAGCCAGGACAGCGCCTCGAACCCTGCCGCCTCGCCGACTGCGCCGATCACCAGCGTGGCGATCGTCGCCTCGTCGCTGGCATTCGCGACTCCGGCGGCCAGGCCGCGCGCGGCCATCTCCCAGCTCCGAGGGCTTGGCCAACTTCGCCCCGCCCGCTCCGGCGAATCCGGCACGGCAAGCACCAGCTCCGGCCGGATCCGCAAGAATGCACCGATCTGCGCCTTCGCTGTCGCGATCTGCCCGGACGTCGGCGCGGCGACAGAGGCAGCATCGGCGACGGCGAACCCGTGAGCGAATCCCTCAGCGACCCCGGCGGCCTCGATCTGCCAGTCCAGATGCACGAGCCGGTTCGCCAGCGGCGCGGACAGCTCCCAGCCGTCCGCGGCGATACCGGGCGGGTTCGCTGCGGCGACGACACGCACGCCCTCCGGGAGCACAAGATCGCCCACGGCGCGTTCCAGGACGACGCGGAGCATCGCGGCCTGCACCGCGGGCGGTGCCGTGGTCAGCTCGTCCAGAAACAGCAACCCGGATCCTGAAACGGACAGCCGTTCGGCCCATCGTGGCGGCGCGAACCAGGTCCCGTCATCGCGGATGACGGGGAGACCAGAGAAGTCGCTCGGTTCGCGGATCGAGCCGATCACAACCTCGATCGGCATATCCAGCTGCTCAGCAAGCGCCATGACGGCGGAGGTCTTGCCGGTCCCTGGCGCACCCCACAGCAGGACAGGGAGGTTCGCCCTCACCGCCAGTGAAAGCGCCGAACGCACGGTCTCGTTCTTGATCATGAGGTCCTCCATTCATATGCGTGCGGGCAGCACGAACCCCCCCGTTTTCGGGCGCGCTGATCTACGGTGGCTGAGGCTGCTGCTCAGCCGCCTGCGGTGGCGCTGGCTAGAGGTCTACTTCTGGCTGCCGAACACACCTCTGCCGCCGTACTTCTTGTGGATGGCCTGCTTGGACACGCCCAACACGGCCGCGATCTCGACCCAGGTCGCTCCCTGGTTGCGGGCACGGCGCACCAGCACCGCCTCCACACGCTCCATCTCCTTGCGAACCTGCACGGTCGCATCCAACCCGACCAGCGGGTCCTCGCTCGCCGTCGCCCGGGCTAGCGCCGTCAACTGCTCCACGTCCATGCGGTCAACCATAATTGACCGCCTGACTGAAGTCAACCTGGATTGACCGGTGCGCCGGGGGTGGAGGGCTGCGCTCGGCATGGGACGGTATCGACCGGGGCGCCGGCCCTCCAGAAGGTCGACGTCGAGCGCTTCTCCGACGCAAGCCCTCGCCAAGAGGGCGGCGGCCGCGACCTCAGAGCATTCGGGTGAGGATGCCAAGTCACCAAAAAGTCCGAAGCCTGGACGAACAAGCATTAATTGGCCTCGTCAGAGCATTGAAGGCTCAGTAGACCACTCCATACGGTTGCTTTGAACATCACGATCGAACTGAGCACAGAAGGCAGGGTGTGGGCATGGCGGCTGACGGCAGAGGCATCGTCGCAGAACAGTCCAGTCGGCGCCGGTGGTTCGCCTTCGCAGTCTTGTGCGGCATGCAGACGATGATTGTCATCGATGTCAGCATCGTCACGGTCGCGCTTCCCTCTATCCAACGCGATCTCGATATCGACCAATCGCATCTGAGTTGGGTGATCAACGCCTACACGATCGGATTCGGCGGTCTGCTGCTCTTGGCAGGACGTCTAGGAGACCTGATCGGACGCAAGATCGTCTTCATCGCCGGCGTGGCTGCGTTCACCGGCGCCTCCGCGCTGAGCGGGTTGGCGTGGAGTCAAGAAGTTCTCATCGCGACCAGGTTCTTCCAGGTCGTGGGCGCAGGCTTGGCATACGCGGTGGCCATCGGCGTTGTGATCACGCTTTTCACCGAGCCGCGAGAACGTGGCCGAGCGCTGGGGCTGGTCGGCTTCGCGCAGGCCGCTGGAGCCTCGGCGGGCATCGTCCTCGGTGGCGTCATCTCGCATGCCATGAGCTGGCATTGGGTCTTCTACGTCAACGTCCCCATCGGGATCGTCGCCTCCGCACTGGCCGTCCGGCTCATTCCCCGCGACCGTGGCCTGGGATTACGTGCGGGATTGGACGCCGCCGGCGCCGCGCTTGCTACAGCCGGACTCATGCTCGGCGCGTATGCGGTGGTCGCCGTCGGCGACCACGGCTGGAACTCCCCACACGCGCTCGTCGGCCTTGCATCGCTGGCGCTGCTGGGTGGCTTCGTCCTCCGGCAGGCGACCGCCCGCGTCCCCTTGATCCGTCTTGCATTCCTGCGTAACCGCACCCTGGCCGGTGGGAACGTCATCCACATCCTGACGATGGCAAGCACCGTTCCTTTCACCATCCTCATCGCCCTCAACTTTCAGCAGGTCGCGGGATATAGTCCCCTCGACGCCGCGTTCTCGCTGATGCCGCTCGCGATCGCCTCAGCCCTCACATCGCTCACGCTCTACCCGCGCCTAGCCGCGCGCTTCGGGAACCGCAGCCTGCTGGTCACTGGCCTGACCGCCGTGACGTGTGGTCTCCTGCTCGCGACCCGCCTGCCGACCGATCCGCTATACGCGGTCGACATCCTGCCCGCTATCACACTGGTCGGCGCGGGCAGCGGGATCGTGATGCCAGCGGTCATCGCGACCAGCATGACGGTCCCCGACCTCCGGGACGCAGGACTGGCTTCCGGTGTAGCCGCCACCTCAGGCATGGTGGGCGATACCGCAGGCATCGTGATCCTCACCACGGCGGCCGCCGCTCACACCGCCACGCTTCTCAGCGGTGGTTCGCAGCCGGTGCCCGCGCTCAACGACGGATTCCACGTCGCGTTCCTCTGAGCACGCCTGTGCCGCGATGAAGACGCACACGCGACCCAGTGGCATGCCGCTGTCACGCACCTTCGTGCAACCCGCCTCCGTCATCTACCGGCATCGTTGCTCCTGCATCGCGTGCGCGTATCCGCGCCCCTTTCCATCTTGATCCCCACGAGCAGCGAGGTGCCGCATGACTGAGGAACTAAGGACCGTGTGGACCAGTGTCACAACAGAACTCGGTGACCTGCGAGCCCTCCTGCACATGTCGTCCGTCTTGTCGGATGATGAGCCGCGTCCCGGGGTCGTGCTCGTAGACGGTTCTGGTGACGGGGTGTGTGACGACTGGGGCGGCTGGCCAGAGCGGGTCGCATCGTGCGATGCCGTTGTGCTCACCTATGACAAGCCCGGCTGTGGTAGTTCGCCTGGACCCAGCAGACGATGGCGGATCGGGCCGTCGAGGCGCTGGCTGCCGTCGAGGTTCTGCGCGCCGACCCACGTTGCCAGGGGCAACCGGTCGGTCTGCTCGGAGTGAGCCAGGGAGGATGGGCGTCGCTGCTGGCGTCCGCGATCGGCGGTACGGACTTCGTCGTCTCGGTGTCAGGCCCGGGCGTCTCACCTGCCGCGCAGGAGCGGGATCGTATCTCTCGCGAGCTGGCCGGTCTTCCGTCTCAGGAGCACGCGGATGCGATGGCGTGGGTCGATGAGCGCTGCGCGCGACTGGTCGCCGGCGAGCCGGTCGACGCGGTGCTCGCCGACCAGCAGCGGTTCACTGGCCGCTCGTGGTACTCGGCGGTGTCTGTCGCCTACGACACCCAAGAGGACCTCGCCTTCGTCGCAGGCATGCTGGACTTTGACCCGGTGCCGGTACTGCGGTCGGTCACCTCGCCGGTGCTTGCGCTGTTCGGCGGCTCCGACCCGCTCATCCCGGTCACGGAGAGCGTCGCGGCGTACGCGGGGAACCTCGCCGCGCTTGATGGCGTGAGTCACGGGCTCGCCGTGTTCCCGCGCGCGAACCACGGCCTGTTCGTCCCCGACACTGCGCCAGGCGGCAACGCTGGACAGCTGGCCGCAGGAGTTCTTCCGATGGGACTTGACCCCTGATCTTGGACACGCTGATTCCAGCACGATGCTGGGGAAGCGAGAATCCGAGGGATGGCAAGGAAGAACTACACGGACGAGTTCCGGCGGCGGGCTGTCGACCTGTTCGAATCGACGCCGGGCGCGACGCTGAAGGGCATCGCGGGCGATCTCGGGATCTCCCGCGATGCGTTGAAGGAGTGGGTCG